>JAEEGH010022662.1_pt1 | contig 12854 bp, 9 predicted proteins | sample 9134181 | NCBI WGS metagenome assembly JAEEGH01 (sample SAMN16246544, study PRJNA631951) | gut metagenome | biome: gut microbiome; feature: rumen; material: DP-attached | host: Bos | place: Iran: Karaj | collected 2018-10 | reverse complement strand
TGCTGAGTGCCGACTTGGCGTTGATCCAGGCCCAGGGCATGCGGGCGGCGGTAGCTTCGGTGATTTGATCCGCATCTGATACCGCTATAAGGCTCATTTGAGCGAAGGCGGCAGGGAGTTTAGGGCAGCGGAAAGTATAACCCCTTCGGGGGAATGCTGCCCTAAACTCCCTGCCGCCTTCGCTTTGCGGGCGCTGGAGTAGGCTAGCGGACGGCGGCGTAGCGGAGGAGGAGGCTGGAGCGCGGGGTGTTGAGGGTCAGGGTCAAGCCTTCGGAGAGTTCCCGCCCGGTCCGCTCGAAGGGATGGCCGGTCGGGGCCGGCCATGACGGTGGTGTGTCTGACTTTTCCGTCATCCCCGGCTTGACCGGGGATCCCATCAGGAGCGAGGGATCGGGCTTGTGGCCCAGGCGGATCGAGTCACGGCCGGGGCCGGCGACGTCCGGGTCGTAGGCCAGGCGGTAGGTGGCGTCGGGATCGAGGCCCCGGAGGCGGACCGTGTAGGTCGAGTCGGGGGATTGTTTCCGGCGGAAGGCTACGACGATGCCCGTGCCGTCGGAAGGACGGTCCAGCTGGTAGGCCATCCACTGGTCGTCCCGGGTGATGTCGCCGTAGCCGCTCAGCGGATAGAAGTCTTCCAGGAAGTAGTCCTTCAGCCCGCGGTAGAGCCGGATGATGGCCTTTTCTCCTTCGATCGAGGGACTGCTGTAGCCGCCCAGAGCGCCCCAGGTGAAGTTCACGCCGGCAGCCAGGATCGAACGGTAGTCGTAGGGATTCATACTGGCGCCGCAGGTGCAGTTGATCGGCAGCCACTGGTTGAGGTAATAGCCGTGGCACTGCTTCCCGTCGATATAGTTGGAATAGTCCGACCGCCAGAGCGTGATGGCACGCGAGACCATCTCGAAGTCCAGGCGGCGGCCGCCGCCGGCGCAGTTGTCCATGATCAAGAAGGGCAGTTGCTCGTGCAGATAATCCAGATAGCGGTACAGGCCGTTGATGTATTTGACCTCTGTCATGCCGCGGCGCCCGGGCTCGTCATTGTTGAGCCAGAAGGGCTCCGGCATGATGTTGAAGTCCTGGCGGTAGATGTCGACCTTGTTCTCCGTCAGGCTCTGGACGATTTCCTTGCAGACCCAATCGAGGGCTTCCGGGATACCCAGGTTGACGATGAAGGCTGAATCCACGGGCTCTTCGATCGGCACCGCAGGGGCTCCGGAGGCCGCGAGCATCCATTCCGGATGGGCGTGGGCCCAGTCCGAGTCCACATTCGCCCGTTCGGGCTCATACCAGAGCAGCAGCTTACATCCGGCCTCGTGGGCGACGTCGGCGATGGGCGCGATGCCGTCGGGGAAACGCTTGGGGTCGGGCTTCCAGTTGCCCACGGCGCTGTGCCACCAATAGCCGTTTTTGTAATCTCCCGCCCGGTCGAACCAGCCCGCGTCGATCCAGAAGGAGTCGGCGTTGGTGCCGAGACGCACTTGCTGGCGGATGGAGGCGATGGCCAGATAATCCGTCAGGCAGGTAAATTCGTCGCAGGGCCAGGGCCCGTGATGGTCGAGGCCGGAGTGGAGCGGGGCTTCGACCGGGCGCCCGTTCGCTTCCGGATGGTGGTGGGCCAGAATGAAACGGCGCAGGCGGTTCTGCCCGTCCATGCGGTCTTCTCCCTGCCAGGGAATGAGGAAGACGGACGCGGCGCGGATCTCTTCGCCGGGGCGCAGGTAGGCGTCGAAGTCGCGGAGGCCGGCACTGACGTGATAGCCGTCGTTCGAACTGCGCTTTTCGGCGTCGGTCCGGGTGATGTCGGCCGTCCAGCTTCCGGTCCAGCCCACACCGTAGACCAGGCCGCCCGCAGGGGTCTTGACACTGAAATAAGGCATCGTATGGCTGGAAGAACGGCCGCCGTCGGGCTCGAGGTGCAAGGTCTGGCCAGCCGTCAAAACGGTGTCGCGGGAGCAAAAGTCAGCCGCGCTGAAATAGGGGCCGTCGGCATAAAATACTTGCCCGCCGGACCCACCCTGCTGGTACAAATCCACCGTTCGCACTTCAGCGATCGTTGGCGTGTCGGCACCGGACGTGTTGCGGAAATACAAGACCCATTCCGTGGCATTCCAGTCGCTGAAACGCTTGACGCGCGCCTCGACCTGCAGACCCGTCCGCGGATCGGTCCAGGTATAAGCCGTCAGCGTCTCCGTTTCCTTGGGCGAAGGAAGCGTCCGGGTGCTGAAACGCCACTTCGGCAGCAGCCGGGCCGACGGCACACCCCCGTAGGTAAAGGAGAAAGGCGGCACCTTGCCTTTTGCAAAGGCGCCCTGGGCCCAGCGGCTGCAGTCGGCGTCGTCTTTCCCGTGCCGGAGCGCCGTCTGCGCTCCCAGCGTCTGCACCCACAACAGGCCCGAAATCAGGCATCCCAACAGTAAAAATTTCCTCATACTTTCTTTTTCTTTTTGAACAGGGCGGGGGAGAGGTGGCAATAGCCGTTCGGATTCTTCTCCAGATAATCCTGGTGGTATTCTTCGGCGCGGAAGAAGCGTTTCAGGGGCAGTAGTTCCACCGGCATCGACTGCACGCCCAGGCGCTTCTCCACGCGGCGGAATTCCTTTTGGAGGACCTCCAGGTCGCGTTCGTCCCCGTAATAGACGCCGGTGCGGTAGCGCGTTCCCTCGTCTTCCCCCTGTTTGTTGAGGCTCAGCGGGTCGATGATCATGAAGAACAGTCGCACGAGCTTCTGTAGCGACACCCGCTCCGGGTCGTAGCGCACATGGACGCATTCGGCGTGGCCGGTCCGGTCGGTATAGACTTGCTCATAAGTCGGGCTCTCGACCCAGCCGTTGCAGAAACCGACTTCCGTGAAATCCACGCCCTCGACCTGCTTGAAGAACTTCTGCGCGCCCCAGAAGCAGCCGGCGGCCAGCCAAATGTCCCGCTGCGGGCCGAAGACCAAGGCGGCGGCTTTTTCCAGGTATCGCCGGTCAATGTCATCGAAGGTATTCAGTTCCCGGCTGTCGATGTCCAGCACGCCCGCGACGGTACCCTGATGCCAGAGCGGCACCACGATCTCGCTGCGGGACTCCGAGGAACAGGCAATGTGCCCGGGGAATTCCTCCACGTCCGGTACAACGACCGTGCGTTGCTCTTTCCAGGCCGTCCCGCACACACCCCGGCCGAAGGCGATACGCGTGCAGGCCACCGGTCCCTGGAAGGGACCCAAGACCAGTTCTTCCCCTTGGACCCGGTAGAATCCCGTCCACCAGAATCCCATCTCACGATGCAGCAGCGCCGCCAGGTTGGCCATCCGCGCCACCGGGTCCGGTTCCCCCTCCAGCAGGCTCTCCAACTGCGGCAGCAGCGCCAGGTATTTCTCTTCCTTCGTCAAAATGCATTCATTTTTTGTAAAGATAAGAAACTTCTCTACCTTTAGGACAATAAACCACAAAATCTATGAAAATCGCGATTTGCTCGGACCACGCGGGCGTGGAGTACAAGGCCAAGTTGATTTCCTACCTGCTGGGCAAGGGATATGAGGTGCTGAATTTCGGAACGGACAGCACCGAGAGTATGGATTATACGGATGTGGCCCATCCGATGGCTGCCGCCGTGGAGGCGGGGCAGGCCGACCTGGGCATCGCCCTCTGCGGCACCGGCAACGGGATGGCCATGACTCTGAACCACCACAAGGGCATCCGCGCCGGCCTGGCGTGGAATACGGCCATCGGCAAGCTGGTCAAGGAGCACAACAACGCCAACGTCCTCGTAATGCCGGCCCGTTTCATTTCCTATCGGATGGCGGTCAGCATCGTGCGGGCCTGGCTCACCACGGAATTCGCCGGAGGCCGCCATCAGCGGCGCATAGACAAGATTCCGGTCTAACTTATGGACCCGCTGATCCTGCGCAAGGGCATGACCCTGACGGATAAGATCGAAGATTATCCGTCGGGGATCGTCATTCCCATCGACAAGCCCTGGCGCTGGACGTCCGCCGATGTGATCCGCAAGGTCAAGTGGGCGGCGGGAAAGCATTTCCATCAGAAGAAACTGAAGGTCGGGCACGCGGGGACGCTGGATCCGCTGGCGACCGGCGTGCTGCTGGTATGCGTCGGCAAGGCGACCAAACTGGCGGACGAGTTGCAGCGGCACGAGAAGGAATATCTCGCTGGCGTGGTGCTGGGCGCGACGACGCCTTCGTACGACCGGGAGAAGGAGATTGACCGGCGCTGCTCCCTGGAGGGAGTGAGCGAGGCGGCGCTGCGGGCCGTCCTGCCGTCGTTTGTCGGGGAGCAGGAGCAGGTGGCGCCGTTGTTTTCGGCGAAGTCGGTGGATGGGGTGCGGGCGTATGAGATGGCGCGGAGGGCGTATAAGGCGGCTCTGCGGGGCGAGGGGGTTTTCGACCACAGCGCGACGGAGTTGCTGACGCGGCAGCGCATCTGCATCCCGGAGATCGAGTTGGTAGAGTTCGGAGATTGTAGTCTTTGCGAAGGAGATTCGAATGCCAGTCCAAATTCGAAGATCAACGTAATTTCGCTGGAGGGGCTGGATCTGCCTTGCGGGCTGATCCGGGTGGCCTGCACCAAGGGGACCTACATCCGGGCTTTGGCCCGGGACATCGGCGAGGCGCTGGGCAGCGGCGCCTTCTTGGGCTCGCTGCGGCGTACGCGCACGGGCGGTTTCCGGGTCGAAGACGCCCTCAGCCTCTCCGATGCCTTGACTGCTTTATCGATATGACTATGATACGGAAAAACCTGTTGGCTGCTTTCGTGGCTTGCATGGCTCTTACGGTCCGGGCCCAGGAGCCGGGCATGGACTGCTTCGGCATCATCGTGGGCCGGAAGGCGTCGACCGACGGCTACGTTTATCTGGGCCACAACGAGGACCAGAGTGGGGAAGCGATGCTCAACATCTACAACGTCCCGGCGACGGAGGACCGCCTGGCCTATCTCTGGTTCGAGTTCCCGGGGCAGAAGGCGGGGGACAGTTTCGTCAACGAATGGGGCGTGGCGGTCACTTCGGACCATTGCCCGTCGAAGGAAACGAAGGCCCAGGGAAGCGTTCTCTACGAAGTACGGACGGCCGTTGCCCAGAAGGCTCGCAGCGCCCGCGAAGGCGTCAAGATCATCGGCGAAATGGTCGAGAGATACGGCTATGCCGATGACGGACGCAGCTATCTGGTCGCCGACCGGAACGAAGGCTGGGTCTGCGCCGTGGTTCGGGGCCGCCATTGGGTCGCCCAGCGCGTCCCGGACGACGAGATCATGACCATTCCCAACTATTATGTCATCGGGGAAGTGGACCTCTCGGACACCGTCAACTTCCTGGGCAGCAAGGATTTGATCAAGTACGCCAAAAAGCGCGGCTGGTATCGGCCGCGCCGCGACGGCGCCTTCAACTTCCGCCTGGCCTACGGAACCCCGGCCAGTCTGGAACATCCCCATAACCTTGAACGGCATCAACTGGCGCAGGAGACTTTTTTCGGCGACGCTATCCTTGGCCCCGACGCCCCCTTCTCCCGAAAGCCCATCCATCCTTTCCACCGCCGCCACCTCAGCCAGCTCCTGACCGAGCCGCCCATCTGCAACGAACGCACCGTCCTGACCAACATCTTTACGATGAATCCGGCCTTCCCGCCCCAGCGGGGAACGGTCATCTGGGTCGGTTATCCCGGCCAGTCGGCCGCCGACCAGAGCCAGTGGACGGTCCATACCCGCGTACCGGAATCCTGTCACCGCTATGCCACCGCCGAAGAAGCGATGGAGAAGCATTTTACGGATGTCGGCAACTACCGCGAGCGCTGGCCCGACCACTTCTATTGGCACTACACCGACCCGTCCATCAACCAGGAAGTCATCCCCCACGACTTCACCGTCTATGTCCCGAAGCAGCCGCGCATCCAGGCGGACCGGGACATCACGAAGCGGGGCGACACCTTCAACGACCATTTCCACGTCCTGGAAGATCCCGCCCGCGGGCTGCTCTATGCTTTTTGGACCCAGGGCTCCTGGGAAGCCGCCAATGACGAGCACGTGGTCTTCTCCAAGAGCGCGGATGGGGGCAAGACCTGGACCGAACCCATCACCCTCGCCGGCTCGGAGACCCTGGCCGACCCGAAGCCCGTAGCCGCCTGGCAGCAGCCGATGCTGACCCGCAGCGGCCGGCTCTACTGCCTCTGGAACCAGGAAACGACCGTCAAGAAACACCTCTGCGGCATCATGCAGGGCCGTTATTCCGATGATGCGGGAGAGACTTGGAGCGACATCGATACCGTTCCTTTCCCCATCCGTTTCTCCTCCGATCCCAAGGACTTGAGCGTGCCGCCTTCGTGGTGCATGTGGCAGCGGCCCCTGCGTTTCGGCGAAGACGGACGCTATCTGGCCGGCTGCTCCCGTTACGGATATGACGCCGAGGGGCGCGAATCCAGCAAGGTCGAATTCTGGCAATACGACAACATCGACGACGATCCCCAGATCAAGGATATCCGAATCTCCTTCTTCAACACGGAAGATGAATCCTTCGACGCGGCCCGGGTCGAGACGGAGGAGCATTTCTCCGGCCGTGAGATCCCTTCGGTCGAGGAAGCCTGCATCGTGGGCCTGCCCGATGGCCGGCTCTTCGCCGTGATGCGCACTTCCATCGGCCACCCGATCTGGTCGGTCAGCGAAGACCACGGCCGGCATTGGAGCCGTCCCGAAGTCCTGCGCGAGCGCGACGGCGGTCCCTCCTTCCTGCAGCCCCGCTCACCCTGTCCGATCTATGATGTGGAAGGCCCGGAGGCGCACAGCGGCCGCTATGCCCTCTTCGTCCACGACAGTTTCGATTTCAACGGAATGGCCTCCTACCAGAACCGGGGCCCGGTCTACCGCCATAACGGCCGCTACGTCCCCGGCGCCCACCAGCCCATCTGGTTCGACGGCCCGGAACTCTTCTCGCCCCGCGACACCGGCAACTCCTTCTACACCAGTTCCACCGCCCTGAACGGCGTCCCCATCCTCTGGTTCGGTGATATGAAGTTTTATTTATTCGGCAAGATTCTGTAGACGATTCTTCAACTCGTCTTTGCCGATAAAGGACAGGATGTCGGCGATGCCGAGGCCGCTCGCGGCGCCCGAAAGCACCAGCCTGAGCGCGTTCATCACCTTCCCCATCGGCCACTCCTTCGCGCGGATGAACTCCTCCACCGCCGGCCCGACGGCATCCTTCTCAAAGGAAACGCCCGAAGCCAACAGGTAGTCGGCCGCCTCCCGTACGCAGGCACTGATCTCCGGCTTCCAGAACTTGTCCACGTCCTTCTGGACATACTCCGTCGGCGCCACGAACAGATAAGACGCCACCGTCCAGAAATCCTTCACGAAGGTCGCCCGCTCCTTGATCAGCGTCACCACGTCCTTCACATAGGTCCAGGAGAACGTGTGCGTCCCGAAATCGAACGCCACCGGGTCGCCGGCCCCGCCCGTTACCGTGACGCCCTGCTCCTGCAGGACCGGGACGAACAGATCCGTCAGCTCCGCGTCGCTCTTGAGCCGCAGATATTCGCGGTTGTACCACTTCGCCTTGTCCGGGTTGAACTTGGCCCCCGCCTTCTGCACCTTGTCCAGCGAGAAAGCCTGGATCAGCTCAGGAAGCGTGAACAGTTCCCGGTCGTCGCCCGGGTTCCAGCCCAGCATGGCCAGCAGATTGACGAAAGCCTCCGGGAAATATCCGTCTTCGCGGTAACCGTGCGAAGTCTCACCCTCCGCGTTGGTCCATTGCAGCGGGAACACGGGGAAGCCCAACTTGTCGCCGTCGCGCTTGCTCAGCTTGCCGTTGCCGACCGGTTTGAGCAGCAGGGACAGGTGGGCAAACCGCGGCATCGTATCCTCCCAGCCGAAAGCCTTGTAAAGCATGTAATGCAGGGGCAGGGAAGGCAGCCACTCCTCGCCGCGGATGACCTCCGTAATCTCCATCAGGTGGTCGTCCACGATGTTGGCGAGATGATAGGTCGGCAGTTCGTCCGCCCGCTTCCAGAGCACCTTGTCATCCAAGGTGTCGGTATTGACTTCGATGTGGCCGCGGATCAGGTCGTCCATCGCCACGACCGTGTTCTCCGGCATCTTGAAACGGATCGTCCAGGTGTCGGTCTCCTCCAGCAGGCGCGCGGTCTCGGAAGCGCTCAGTGTCAGGGAGTTGCGCAGGCCCTTGCGGGTTGTCTGATTATAGATGAAAGTCTGTCCCTGCGCCTCGGCCGCCGCCCGGGCGGCATTCAGTTCCTCCGCCGTGTCGAAGGCGTAATAGGCATAACCGCTGCCGACCAGCTGCTCGGCATACTGCCGGTAGATGGCGCGCCGCTGCGACTGGCGGTACGGGGCGTGCGGGTGCTTCTCGGAAGCGGTCTCCACGACCTTTCCGTCGGCGTCCACGCCCTCGTCGGGCAGGATGCCGCACCAGCGGAGCGCCTCGATGATATACGCTTCCGCTCCGGGGACGAAACGGTTGGAATCGGTATCCTCGATGCGGAGGATGAAATCGCCTCCGCGCTGCTTCGCAAACAGATAATTATACAAAGCGGTCCTCACGCCTCCCATGTGGAGGGGGCCCGTCGGGGACGGGGCGAATCTGACGCGTGTTCTTCTTTCCATAGTCTTTTATTTGGCGGGGTTCTTGTCCGTCGCCTGGATGCGGCGGATCGAAGGGATCTGCTCCAGGCGGCTCCGGTCTTCGCCGGGCAGCACGCACAGGGCGGGCTTGCGGTCCGGATCGAAGTTGAAGGTCCGCCGGTTGTCCTGGGTGTTGAAACTGATCTTGGTGCGGGCGTTCTGGGGCTCGGGAAGGGAAATGCCTTCCTCTCCCTCGGAAACCACCTTGCGGACGTACTTGAAGTTGTTGTCGATCATGATGTAGTTGCCCGTGTCGTCGTTGGGTCCCATGATGTCGACGAACTGCAGGCCGGTCACGATGGCCGTGATGTTGATGCGGTCGCCGAAATCGGGATCGGTCTCGTAGATCAGGCCCTGCTTGAAGAGGTTGACGTTACCCGTGTATTTCTTGATCTCCTCGTTGATGGCCTTGTACTGGCTGGCGCTGATGCCCTTCTCGTTGAGGCCTACCGTGACGTTGATCAGCATGTTGCGGGCGGACTTGAGGTCGTAGTCGTTGAGCAGGGGAGAGTTGAAGGCCTCGCGGACCGCATCCTCGATACGGTGCTCGCCGGTGCCGGTGCCGCTGCCCATCAGGGCGCAGCCGCTGCTCTTCATCATCTTGCGCACGTCGTGGAAGTCCACGTTCATGTAACCGGCCTTGCCGATGATCTCGATGATGCTCTTGACGGCGGTTGCGAGGACCTCGTTGGATTTGGGGAAGGCCTCCTGCAGCAGCAGGTCGCCGTAGAACTTGAGGATGTTCTGGTTCTTGATGATCAGCAGGCTGTCCACGTTCTTTTCCAGCTCCCGGATGCCGTCGATGGCCCTCGAGAGAGCTTCCGGTCCTTCATTGTCGAAAGGAACCGTGACGACGGCGACGGTCAGGATGCCCCGGTCCTTGGCCATCTTGGCGATGACGGGCGAAGCGCCGGTGCCGGTGCCGTTGCCCAGACCCGCCGTGATGAAGAGCATCTTGGTGCCCGAATCCAGGGCGACCGCGGCGATCTCGTCCTGGTGCTCGAGGGCGGCTTTCCGCCCTTCCGCGGGATCCGTGCCGGCGCCCAGGGTGCCGATCTTGATCTGGACCGGGACGCTGCTGCTCCTCAGGGACGCGGCGTCCGTGTTGCAGACGATGAAACTGCAGCCCTCGATCTTCTGGTTGTACATATAGTTGACGGCATTGCAGCCTCCGCCGCCCACGCCGATGACCTTGATCATCTCCTTTTCCTCGTTCCAGTCAGGAGGAAGTATTTCGTTGATTTCGCTCATATCCGGGTGTTGTTTCGTCATCGTCATTCGTCGATGGTTTCATAAATCTTGTCCAGTCCGGAGAAGAGGGTCCCGATCGTGCCCTCCACCTTTCTCCAGAATACCTTGTCCTTTTCCTTTTGAGGTTTGGGGGGCTTGGGGGCCTTGGCCCTGCGCTGCGACGGTTTCGCCGCCGGCTTGACCTTTTCCCAGGCATTCTGGTTGAAAACGTTGTCCGTGGGTTCGGTATTCTCTTCGGCCGCCGCTTCCTCTTCGGGGCCGGCCTCGACTTCCTCTTCTTCGACGTGCGGCTTGGGCGGCTCTTCGAGGCAGTTCAGCTTCTTGTTGTCATCCTTGGCGGCCAGGATCATGCCGAGGACGCCCGTCGCGCCCGTCTCGCCGATGCCCGGACATCCGTCGGAGGAGAACTTGCGGATGGGGTAGCCCACGCGCACGTTGTAGCCGGAGAGTTCCTTGATGAAGGGGGCGAGGTTGAGGAGCTCGGCTCCGCCGCCCGTGATCACGATGCCGCTCCGCAGTTCGTCCGCGAAGCCGCTCATCTGGATCTCGTACAGGACGGCATTCACGATTTCTTCCACGCGCGCCGTGATGATTTCGGACAGATAGCGCACCGGCAGCTGCTTCTCGGCGCCGCTGTCGTTGTTGAGGATGCGCAGGGTCTTCTCGCCCAGGTTGGCGAGCTTGTCCGGCATGCAGCCGCCGAAGGCCAGCTTGATGTTTTCGGCGAGTTCCGTCGAAAAACCGCCTTCGGTCTTGATGTCGGCCGTGATGCTGTTGCCGCCGAAAGGAATGGCCGCGTAATGGCGCAGGATGCCGTTCTTGTAAACCGAGACGGAGGTTACGCCGCCGCCGAAGTCGATCAGCGCCACGCCGTTGTCCAGTTCCTCGCCGAAGAGCACGACCTTCGACATCGCCCCGGGGATGAAATACTTGTTGGCAATTGCCACGCCCGCCTCGTTGAAGATCTTGTCGAGGTTGCTGACATTCTTGCGGCTGCCGATGAAGACCTTGAAGTTGCCTTCGAACTTGTCGCTCACCATGCCTTCGACATCTTCTTCCACGATCTGGAAGCAGTCGTCGGTCGTGAAGGACTGAGCGACGGCCCCGTAGATGAACTCGCGCTCGCTGTCGTTCAGGGGGTAATTGTCCAGGGCGATGCTCTTGAGGTTGTCGATTTCCTCGCGCGTGATGTTGCTGCCGGCGTCCGTGCGCGGGATCTCTCCCGTCGCGGTCTCCTGGCGCACGTAGTAGCGGGGGAGTCCGACCACGACTTGCAAGATCTTGATACCCAGTTCCTTCTCCGCCTTCCGTATGCTCCGGGAAAGCGGGGCGCCCACCTTGGCGGGATTGAACACGTAGCTGTAGCGTATCCCGTCCGAGGGCTCTTCGTCATAGTAGATGATCTGGACGTCGTCCCCCTCTACCTTGGCCACGGAAAGGGCGATCTTCGACGTGCCGAGATCGACGGCTGCAATGTATCTCTCGTCCATATTGTTTATTGTTGTCTGCAAATAATCTGTCTATCGTATTTGACGTTGACCGTCTTGTAATAGGTTTCTCCGCGGGCGGGACGGATGTATTCATAGTATTTTCCGATCCGGTCGAACTTGTCCGCCACGTTCTTCGGCAGGCCGAAGAGGAAACGCTCGCCGCCTTCCCGGGGCGTCAGCACCAGGTTGCCGCCATCTGAAACGCTGACCTGCACGATGGCTTCCTTCCAGGTCTTGCTTCGGCGTATCCAGTCCATCATGGCGATCATGTCCCCGATCCACAGCCGCTCCTTTTCGGTCTGCGCAGGTCCCTTGTAGCCCGGGGCGCATCGGACCGGGATCGCGCCTTCCACGACCGGAACCGGGGCCGTGAAGCGCTCCTGGAGCGGGAAGATGAATCCGCGGTCATCCACGTAGAATCCTTCCTTCCCCTTCTGGAAACGCAGGACGGGCTCCCGCTGCGTCAGGCGCACGTGGAGCAGGCCGTCTTCCGTGGTGTAGGCTTCGCTCTTGAGGATGGCGCTCTGCTCGTCCAGGATCTTTTCGATCCGGTCCAGGCCCACGCTGTCCAGCCGCTGTCCGATGTAGCTCCCGTAGTCCCGTTCCAGCCAGGCCTTGATGTCGTCCTCGCCCACGAAGCGGTGCGCGTCGGCGAATTCCACCTTCAGCCCCTCGCAGGTAAACTGCTGGCGGTGCGCCTTGCTCCTTGCGAGCAGGACGCACAGCCCGGCGATCAAGGCCGCGCAGAAGGCAATCAGGAGTATTTTTCGGACGACGGCTTTCATATTCTCTTTTCCAGCAGTTCAGTGATGGGTTGGATGAAACGGTCGATGTCGCCCGCGCCGAAGGTGACCAGCACGTCGAGGGGCTCCCGCTCCAGCAGGGGCATCAGCTCGGACTTGTCGATCAGGACTTTCTCAGGCGCGGTGACGTCTTTGAAGATGATTTCGGAGGTGACGCCGGGGATGGGCTCCTCCCGGGCGGGATAGATGCCCAACAGGATGAGCTTGTCCACGGCGCTCAGCGCCTCGGCGAATCCGGGCGCGAAGTCGCGGGTGCGGGTGTAGAGGTGCGGCTGGAAGACCGCCGTCAACTTGCGGCCCGGGAAGATGCTCTTCAGCGAGGAAATCGCCGTCGCCAGCTCCTGCGGGTGATGGGCGTAGTCGTCGATGTAGGTCAGGGCGGGCGTGTTGACGTGCACGTCCAGCCGGCGCCGGGCGCCCTGGTAGGTGCCGATGGCGTGGCGGACCGCCTCGGGCGCGATCCCGTCGCTGAGGCAGATGGCCGCCGCCGCGACGCTGTTCTCGACGTTGACCCAGCCGAGCGTCCCGACGAAGATGTCCTTTAGGACGCCTTCCGGATACACCAGGTCATAGGTGAAATGCCCCAGCGCTCCGAGCCGCAGGTTCTCCGCGTGGAAGTCCGCGCGCACGTCATCGAAGCTGTAGCTCAAGATGCGGGCGCGGGTGTCATCCGAAGAAACGGGCAGGCCGTA
>JAEEGH010022661.1_pt1 | contig 12854 bp, 11 predicted proteins | sample 9134181 | NCBI WGS metagenome assembly JAEEGH01 (sample SAMN16246544, study PRJNA631951) | gut metagenome | biome: gut microbiome; feature: rumen; material: DP-attached | host: Bos | place: Iran: Karaj | collected 2018-10 | reverse complement strand
TGTCAGACGAAAAAGACTGGGAAGAAAAGTCCCTGATAATTCGCCGCGGTCACGAATGCACGCATTATTTTACAAAACAAGTATACGGAATAACCAATAATATCTTGCATGATGAGATTATGGCTGACTTTATGGGAATGTATGAAGCATTTGGCTTTTTTAAGGCAGAATGGTTTCTAAAATTCATGGGCCTTATTCCGGGCAGCGGTAATCGGCTTATTGTCTACACGGAAAGTCTTCCCGAAAATGTAAGAAATGCGGTGGCGGAGATTGCCAAAACCGCCGCTTATAATTTAGAAAATTGGTCGAATACACAAGAGTTTAAAGAAATGTCGCTTAGCGACAGGATTAAACATATGTGCAAACTTGGGATTGAAGGGATTATAAATTTATAAAGCAAGGATATATATCCAACTGTTTTTGCTGACACAAGGAGTAAAAGAAAATAAAAAAGAGTGCTGTTGTGTCAGTTTTTTTGTATTGAAATTATAAATGATAATGTAAACGATATACTTGATGCTTTGAGAAAGAAAATTAGGTCTGATACATGAAAAAAAGAATTATTTTATATACATTCGGCATGATAATACTGGCCTTTGGCCTTGTTTTAAACACAAAAACAACCCTGGGCGTTTCGCCCATCATATCCGTCGCTTATGCAGCATCGGATATTTTATCAATAAACTTTGGAAATATGACATTTTTGTGGTATGCTATACTTGTCTTAATTGAAATATGCATACATATAAAAAGTCGAGCAGGTAAAAAAGCAATAATAAATGATTTGCTGCAATTGCCTTTAAGTCTGGTATTTACCAGATTTATGAATATCTTTGTCTATATTTTACCGGTTTTTGCAAATGATTTTGAAGGAAAGGCTCTGGGTAGTCTGCCATCAAGATTTATATTCTTGTTTATAGCAATATTGCTGACCGGAATAGGGGCATCCCTTACAATGGATGCAAAGATTGTACCTAATCCGGGAGATGGCGTGGTGCAGACGATTGCCGAGTTTACCAATAAAAATACTGGGTTAATTAAAAATATCGTAGACATTACTTGCGTTGCAACTGCAATAATAATCGGACTTGTTGTAAAACACAAACTTATAGGAATAGGCGTGGGAACAATCTTGGCGGCCTTGCTTATCGGCAGAGTTATATTTGCATATCATAAGATATTAGAAAAGATAAAAAAGGAAAAAAGCTTATGAAAAAAAGAATTTTGTGTTTTGGAGATTCACTAACTTGGGGATTCAGTCCCGAATTCGGCATACGATACGATGAAAACACCCGTTGGACGGGAGTTCTTGCAAAGGAGCTGGGCAGCGATTATGTCATAATAGAAGAGGGACAAAACGGTAGAACCATCGCAACGGACGACTTTCCAAAAGGAGAAAGAAACGGCCTTAAATATATCCAAGCTTGCATGGAAAGTCACAGACCTTTTGACATGATTATAATAATGCTGGGCACAAACGATATTAAGAAAAAGTTTGGATATTGCGCCACGGACATAGCGGATGAAATGAACCTTTTGCTGGAAAAGGTTGTTGCATTCAACAATTTCAGACAGGAAGGCAAAGCAAGGATCGTGCTTATGTCTCCGCCGCTTTTCGGCAAAAAACCGGACAGTATATATGCGGATCCCTGCTATGATTATGAAGAGGCAAGAAATATAACAAAGGAACTTGCGGGTCTTTACAAGCAATTGGCAGACAAGTTTTCCTGCGATTATATAAATGCCGCATTATATGCTAGTGCCGATGATTCCATAGACGGCTATCATTTGTCGGGCAAAGAGCAAACAAAGCTTGGATTGGCAATTGCAGACATAATAAAAAAGGATTTTACAATTTAATTAAATCCGGGCAATCAGATTTACAAGTCGGATTAGTCGGATCAGCTAAAACTTGTCGACAAGATTAACTTGTGATATAATCTTTTAGGCAAGTTTTTTATTGGATGATTTAATCCACAATTGCTTGCAAATATCAATCGTCGCCTAAGGGACGTTTGCTAAAAAAGAAGGAATTAAATATGGAACTTCAAAAAAATCCTATGCTTACGGCGGAGGAAATATCGGAAGAGCTTAGCTCGAAAATCGAAAAACTTGAATTTATGCCGGGAGACAAAATCAGCGAAAACGAGCTCAGCGCTCATTACGGAGTCAGCCGACATGTTATAAGAAATGCTTTGGCAGAGTTAAAATCCAGAAGATTGGTGGATGTATTTCCTCAAAGAGGTACATTTGTAAGCCTTATCGACATGGAATTGATTGCGGATATTTTATTTATGCGAGTGGCAATAGAGCAGGAAGCTATAGCGAGAATCATCGAAATGGATGATATAACAATGCTTGTCAAAAACTTAAAAGCAGCTTCCGCAAATCAGCGTAATTTGGACGAAAATACCAAAAATTTCAACGAGAAATTTTATGAACTTGATAATGAATTTCACGCACTTTTGCTGGAAGCGGTAGGGCGTCCGAATGTGGTAAACATCGTAACTGACCCTTACATCCATGTAAGACGCTTCAGAAATTTTGAAGTAAGAACAATCGAGCGAATGCATGAGATTTTAATCGAGCATGAAAACATTATAAAAGCCATTGAAAACCGCGATAGAGTGGCGGCCAGAAAATGCATGGGAATTCATATTGATACCGTGGGAAGAGGACTGGATCTGAAACTCAAAGAGTCCCAGTATTTTATATAATATTATTAAGAAATCTAACAAAATATAACTTTTTTGTTAGATTTTTTTATTTACAAACATTTTTTTAGGTGTTAATATAGTTACAAGTAGACTTGTCGACAAGTTGACATCTACCAAAGTTACTTTGGCGAAATTCTTTTCCGTCCTTGGGTTTCGCCAAGCGAAATATAAAGCAATCCGTGGTGAGATTGCTTAAATTTATAAATAAGAATCGAGGAGAACTATGGCTGAAGAAGTAAAAAAACAAAAAAGACCGATTGACCCTAATTCCGCTAAATACAAATTAGGACAAATTGCCGCAAAGGCGTACTCGGATGCTATCGAGGCAAAAGAAAGAGGGGAACTTGTGGGATGGTGTTCCAGTAACTTCCCTGTGGAAATCCCTGAAACTTTGGGACTTTACGTTGTATATCCCGAAAATCAGGCAGCTGCAATCGCAGCAAGAGGCAAGGGCGAGGAAATGTGCAATATTGCCGAAGCCGACGGCTATTCAAATGATATTTGTGCATATGCGAGAATCTCACTTGCTTACGCAAAGGTTAAGGACTGCGAGGCGCAAAATATGCCACAGCCGGACTATCTCCTTTGCTGCAACAATATCTGCAATTGCATGATTAAATGGTATGAAAATCTTTCAATTGAGCTTAACATACCTCTCATTATGATTGATATTCCTTTTAATCCGGACTATGAAGTATCGGATGCGGAAGTAAAATACGTCAAAGCTCAGTTCCTTGCGGCAATCAAGCAGCTTGAGGATTTGACGGGACACAAATGGTCAGATGAAAAATACAAAGAAGTTATGGAATTTTCGGGACGTTCATCCCGTGCATGGCTTAAGGCTACATCCTGTGCAAAATATACACCGTCGCCGTTTAACGGTTTCGATCTTCTTAACCACATGGCGGTTATGGTTACGGCCAGAGGCAAAAAAGAAGCAGCCGAAGCTATGGAACTTCTTTACAAAGAATACGAAGAAAACCACGAAAAAGGCGAATCCACATTCAGAACGGAAGAAAAATACAGAATCATGTTTGAAGGTATCGCCTGTTGGCCTTGGCTCAGAGTTACATCAACCGGACTCAAAAGCCGCGGAATCAATATGGTTACGACAATTTACGCAGACGCTTTCGGGTTTATCTACAAGGATTTCGATGATATGTGCAGAGCCTACGCAAGCGTTCCGAATGCTATAAACCTTGAAAAAGCAAGAGATAAAAGAACAAAGCTTTGCAAAGACAATTCGGTAGAAGGACTTCTTGTTCACACAAACCGTTCTTGCAAGCTTTGGAGCGGATTTATGTACGAAATGAGCCGCCAAATCGGCGAAGAATGCAATATTCCGGTTGTAAGCTTCGACGGCGATCAGGCGGATCCTCGTAACTTCTCGGAAGCTCAGTACGATACGAGAGTTCAGGGACTTATGGAAATTATGGAAGCTAACAAGGAGGCGAAGTAAATCATGAACGAATTATTTAAAGAATTTTACGATATAGCTTCAAATCCTGAAGCTCAGTTTAAAAAATACAAAGATGCGGGAAAAAATGTTGTGCTTTGCGCACCTGTTTACACACCGGAAGAAATCATCCATTCCATGGGTGCGGTGCCATTTGGTGCATGGGGCGCGGATATTGCTCTTAACGAGTCGAAAAAGTATTTCCCTGCATTTATCTGCTCAATCATGCAAAGCATTTTGGAACTTGGCATGAAGGGCGCTTACACGGGTGCAAAAGCCATTGTTATTCCAAGCCTTTGTGATTCTTTGAAGGTGTTGGGCGAAAACTGGAAATACGCTGTTAAGGATATTCCTTTTATTCCGATGACATATCCTCAAAACAGAAAGCCGGAATTCGGTCGCGAATATACAAAAGCAGGCTATGAGCGCGTTATATCCGATTTGGAAAAAGCTCTCGGAGCTAAGTTTGATGATGCAAAGCTTGCGGAAAGCATAAAAATCTACAACGAGCACAATGCGGTAATGCGCGAGTTTTCAAAGGCTGTGGCAAAATGCGAAGGCATAAGCGCAAAAGACCGTCAGGCAGTATTCAAGAGTGCTTGGTTTATGGAAAAGAGTGAGCATACCGCAATGGTTAAAGATTTGATTATTAAGATTAACGGTTGCGATTGCAAGCAGGGAGCCAAAGTTAGAATCGTTACAAGCGGTATTTTGGCGGATGCACCGGAACTTTTAAATATATTTGATGAGTTCGGATATCACATTGTGGCAGACGACATTGCGGCAGAAAGCAGACAATACAAGACGGATACAAAGGTAAACGGCAATGCTTTGGATGCTTTGACCAATAAATTTGCGGAAATGGATAATTGCTCGGTTCTTTACAATCCGGAGAAAAAACGTGTGAGCATGATTGCAGATTTGGCAAAAGCAAACGACGCAAAAGGCGTAGTTGTGGTTCTTACCAAGTTCTGCGATCCGGAAGAATTCGACTATCCGCTTATTAAAAAAGCCTGTGATAAGTCGGGAATTGCCTGTGCTCTTATAGAAGTTGACCGCCAGATGGAAAACTACGAGCAGGCAAGAACAATCTTGGAAACATTTAAAGACGTTATAGCATAAAGTTTAGTTTATATAAAAATCAGAAAGGAAGCGCATTGGGACGCATTTGGCCCGATGCCGGAAAAGATAATGAGTGAAATAAGACGTCCTTTGGAAGGTGTAAAAGTAGTAGAACTTGCAACATTTATCGCAGCGGGATGCTGTACAAGATACCTTGCGGATCTTGGTGCGGAAGTTGTAAAGGTTGAATCCCCAAGCGGTGATCCCTTAAGATTTACTGCGGTAAACGAAGGCAGACCTTACGGTGATGCGGAAGATACAACATTTACACTCGAAAACACGGGAAAGAAATGTATCACACTTAACACCAAATCGGAAAACGGCCGTGAAGCAATGGAAAAACTCATTGCGGAAGCTGATATTTTCGTAACAAACGTACGTAAAAAAGGTCTTGAAAGAATGGGCCTTGACTATGATTCATTAAAAGTTAAATACCCTAAGCTTGTTTACGGTTTTGTAAGCGGTTACGGTGAAAAAGGTCCGGATAAAGACCTTCCGGGATTTGACTTTACGGCATATTTTGCCCGCGGCGGCGTAATGGGAACCATGTTTGACGTTGATTCAATGCCTATGTCTGCGGTTGCCGGATTCGGCGATCATCAGGTAGGTATGTATCTTGCAAGCGGTATTCTTGCAGCACTTTACAGAGCAAGAGAAACGGGAAAAGGCGATCAGGTTACGGTAAGTCTTTACCATACGGCGGTTTGGGACATTTCCCTTTACCTTCAGGCAAGCCAGTACGGCGACCCTTCAACACAGTACCCAATCAGCCGTAAACTTACTGCAAATCCTTTGAATGTATCTCATAAAACAAAGGATGGCAAGTGGATTCAGATTTCAATGCCAAGATACGATTTCCATTATCCTTTGTTTATGAAAACAATAGAGAGAGAAGATTTGGTGGGAGATGAAAGATTCTACCCTCAGACAAATCTTCAAAGCAATTTGCTTGAATTTTATCAGATTCTTGATGATGAAATCGGCAAATACACATTGGAAGAAATGTGCAAACGCATGGATGATGCGGATTTACCTTATGCCGTATGCCAGACATGGGATCAGGTTCTTGCGGATCCTCAGGCTTGGGAATCGGACATTTTGGCAAAGGTTAAATTCCCTAACGGCAACGAACGTTCCATGGTAAGAACTCCGGTAATCTTCAGCGAAACACCGCTTCCTGCATATGAAAGAGGCGGATTTATCGGAGAACATACAAAAGAAGTTCTCAAAAATTTAGGTTACTCCGACGAACAGGTTGAAGCAATGATAGCCGCCGGCGAAGCAACTGACGTTAAGAGAGTACAGTAATTATTAATAATATAAAGAGGATGAGCAGATTATGTTAACCTTAGGAATCGATATAGGCTCCACAACTTCAAAATGCGTAATCCTAAAAGACGGCAAGGAAATAGTGGCAAAAGTCCTTAAAGTGGCGGGCACCGGCACTAATGGTCCGGAAGAAGCCTATGAAGAAGTCTTAAAAGAGTCGGGTCTTAAAAGAGAGGACATTGAAAAGGTCCTTGCAACGGGCTACGGCCGCAAGACTTACGACATGGCCGACGGCGAAATAAGCGAGCTCAGTGCCCACGCAAAAGGTGTAAATTTTTGCGATAAGGAATGCCGCACAATCATTGATATAGGCGGTCAGGATGCGAAGGTTATCAAACTTAACGAAAATGGTGTTATTTCCGACTTCGTTATGAATGACAAATGCGCAGCGGGCACGGGACGTTTCCTTGACGTAATGGCAAGCATTTTGAAGCTTGATATAGGAGAGCTTGAAAAACATGCGGCAAAATCGCAAAATCCAATAAAGATTTCATCCACCTGCACGGTATTTGCCGAAAGCGAGGTAATATCACAGCTTGCAAACAAGGCAGATTTGGATGATTTAATAGCCGGAATATGCGGCTCCGTTGCCAGTCGTACCGCATCTTTGGCAAAAAGATTGGGAATCAGCGAAAAAGTTTATATGAGCGGTGGCGTTGCCTTAAACGGCGGTGTCAGAAACGCTCTTTCAAAAGAACTCGGGGTAGAGATTTTCAAAACGGAAGATGCCCAATATATGGGAGCTTTGGGCGCCGCGGTTATGGCCTACGAAAAAGCCTCAAAATAGAGATTTTAAGAAGATATAAAGAGTTTAGGAAAAAATAATGACGGAAGAAAAAGTTTTTGATTACGATAAAAAATTAATATTGGTGTCGAAAACGATAGCGGACTGTTTTAGGGAAAGGCTTGCAAAAAGCCCCGAAAAAACGTTTGTGTCTTACAAAAACGAGGATTATTCCTTTAAAGAAATTGACGAGCTTTCGGATGCTTTGGCTCTTTCGCTTAAAGGCGAAGGTGCGGGCCTTAACTCTAAAATCGGAATATGGTGCGGCAATTGCACCGGCTGGGTGGTCTCCTTTATAGCAATTCAAAAGCTTGGAGCTTTGGCAGTGCTTTTAAATCCCGGCTATTCCACGGATGAGATAGGCACAATCCTTGAATATTCAAAGTGCGAGTACCTTCTCATGGGTGAGGAGTTTAAAGGAAAAAACATTAAAGAGACCCTGGCGGCCTGTCCAAACAGCAGGAAAAGATATTTAAAAAAGATGCATAATATCGAGGCGGAAGGCTTTTTAATCAACTTAAAAGAAAGAGCAAAAGAAGCTGACAAAGAAGAGTTGGAAAGAATAAAAGAAGCCGCCTCAAAAAAGGATGTTAACGAAGCATGCGCCATGTTATTTACATCCGGCACAACCAACACTCCGAAAGGTGTAATGTTGTCCAATTACAACTTGGTTAACGATTCCATGGCCAGTGCAAGAGCCATGCACTTTGACGGCAATGACGTATATTGCGTAATGGTGCCGCTTTTTCACAGCTTCGGTCTTACCAGCAATTTGATTTCCGGAATCATTGTGGGAGCAAGACTTTGCCTTATTAAAAATTTTAAGACCCTTAAGGCAATGGAAGTGGTTGATAAATACAAATGCACGGTGCTTAGCGGTGTGCCTTCCATGTTTCTTGCAATGATTAACAACAAAGACTTCAAAAACTTTGATTTAACTTCCTTGGACAAGGGCATAATAGCCGGTTCCACCGTAAGCGTTAAAGATTATGAACTAATTACAAAGACGCTGGGAATGAAGCATTTGCAGCAATCCTTTGGTCAAACGGAAACATCGCCGGGCATAACCTTTTCGGATTATGATGACGCTTTTGAAGATAAAAAGACCAACACGGGATATGCCATCGACAATATAGACCTTTGCATCTGGACCAAAGAGGCTGAGCAGATCATCTACACGGAAGAGATGCTAAAGAAAATGAAAATGGGCTGTATTACGGGAGAGGTAAGGACCGAAGTGGTTGGTGAACTTGGTGTAAAGGGTTTCCTTGTTATGAAAGGCTACTTTGAAAAGCCGGAGGAAACAGCCAAGGTTTTACAAGATGACGGTTGGCTTCACACCGGTGACATGGCCTATTTGGATGAAAAAGGACAGGTTTACATAACGGGACGAATCAAAGAGATAATCATTCGAGGCGGTGAAAACATATCGCCATTTGAAATTGAAGATTGCATAAGAAACATCGAAGGAATCGAGCAGGTTAAATGCGTTGGGGTTCCGCATCCGGTGCTTCAGGAAGAAATAGCCGCCGCCATTACATTAAAAGAAGGGGCGAGCTGCACTGAAGAAGACATTAAGGCATATGTGGCCAAACACTTGGCAGCCTACAAAGTCCCCGAATATGTAGTAATACTTGATAAAATGCCGGCAAGCGCAAGCGGAAAAATCAAGCTTTGCGAGGTCAAAGAGCTGGCTTTAAAAATGATAAATGACACTAAGAATAAACAGGGCTAAAACAGTTTGAAAAATACCAGGAGGAAAGAAAATGTATTTTACAGAACAGCATGAATTGGTGCGCAAGCTCGCAAGAGACTTTGCCACAAAAGAATTAACAAACGAAATTCTTGATGAAGTAGAAGAAACAGCCATTTTCCCACAGGAAATACTTGATAAAATGGCAAAAGCCGGTTTCTTCGGTATCAAAACACCAAGAGAGTACGGCGGTCAGGGCGCGGACGTAAGATCTTACGTGCTTGCAATGGAAGAAATTGCAAGAGTAAGCGCAGTTGCCAGCCTTTACGTATCATCCCCAAACTCTCTTGCAGGCGGTCCTTTGTTGCTTGCGGGAAACGAAGAACAGCTTGAAAAATACTTAAGACCTGTTGTTACGGGCGAGAAAATCCTTTGCTTCGGTCTTACAGAGCCGGGTGCGGGTTCCGATGCCGGCGGTATGACAACAACAGCGGTTAAAGACGGCGATTATTACATCTTAAACGGACGTAAAACATTTATTACAATGGCTCCGTTTTCGGATTATGCAATTATATATGCAAAAACAGATATGTCAAAAGGCACACACGGAATCAGCGCATTTATCGTAGATATGAAGGCTGAAGGCGTATCAACAGGTAAGCCTGAAAACAAAATGGGTATTATCGGATGCGGCACAAGTGATATTATCATGGAAAATGTACGCGTTCACAAATCGGAAATGCTTGGTGAAGAAAACGAAGGTTTCATCAACGCCATGAAGACTCTGGACCTTGGTCGTATCGGTGTTGCTTCACAGGGTATCGGCGTTGCTCAAGGCGCTTTGGATGATGCTATTGCATACGCAAAAGAAAGAAAACAGTTTGGCAGACCTCTGGCCAAATTCCAGGCAATCGCATTTATGATTGCGGAAATGGCTACAAAGCTTGAGGCGGCAAAACAGCTTGTTTACAAAGCAGCATACCTTAAAGACACAAACGCATCCGCAAAAGAATGCTCACTTGCTGCATCAATGGCTAAATACTATGCAACGGAAACATGTAACGAAATCTGTGCAAAAGCACTTCAGATTCACGGTGGTTACGGCTTTATTAAAGAATACAAGATTGAAAGACGTTACAGAGACTGTCGTGTATTCACAATCTACGAAGGAACAAGCCAGGTACAGCAGATGGTAATCTCAGGTTCGCTCCTTAAATAATGGTTGAAAAAGTCGAAAAAAATGAAAGGAAATAAATAAAATGAAGATAGTAGTATGTGTTAAACAGGTTCCTGACACCAACGAAGTTAAAATAGATCCTGTAAAAGGCACACTTATTCGTGAAGGCGTGCCAAGTATATTAAATCCGGATGATGCAAATGCATTGGAAGCGGCACTCGCTCTTAAAGATAAAAATCCGGGATCAACGGTTGAAGTGGTAACAATGGGACCACCTCAGGCAAAAATCATGTTAAAAGAATGTCTTGCAATGGGTGCGGACAAGGGATATTTGCTCAGCGACAGAGCTTTCGGTGGTGCCGATACATGTGCAACATCAACAACAATCGCTGCAGGTATCAAAAAAATCGGCGATTACGACATCATCTTTGCGGGACGTCAGGCTATCGACGGAGATACCGCTCAGGTAGGTCCTCAGACAGCTATGAGACTGGGACTTCCGGTTGTAACATATGTTGAAGATGTTGAAATTAACGGCGACAAAGCAGTTGTAAAACGTCAGCTTGAAGACGGTTATGAAAAAATCGAAGTTAAGCTCCCATGTGTTCTTACATGTGTAAAAGAACTCAACGAGCCTAGATATATGACATTTGCGGGAATCGTTGATGCTTGCAAGGCAGACATCACGGTATGGGATCACAATGATGTGGCATTGGACCCTGCAGACTGCGGTCTTAACGCATCTCCTACACAGGTTGCTCGTTCATTTACACCTCCTGCAAAAGGCAAGGGCGAAATGCTTACGGGAACAGTTGATGAAATGTCAAAGGCACTCATTGGTCGCCTTAAAGAAAAACATATGTTATAGGAGGTTGACATAAATGGCAGTTAAAGTTATTAAAGAAAAATGTAAAGGTTGCTCAATTTGCGTTAAGAATTGCCCATTTGAAGCAATCACTATCGAAAATAAAATTGCGGTTATAGGAAATGCTTGTACGGGCTGCGGTGCCTGTATCGAAAAATGTCCTTTTCAGGCAATAGAAGAAGTTAAAAAAGAAGCCGGCGAAACAGACCTTTCTGCTTACAAAAACGTTTGGGTTTTTGTTGAACAGCGTGAAGGAAAAATCATGCCTGTATCAATCGAGCTTCTCGGCGAAGGTCGTAAGCTTGCGGATGAAATCGGTTGCAAACTCTGCGGTATCTTACTTGGTGACGGTATCGCAAGTCTTGCGGATGATGTTCAAAGCTTTGGTGCAGACATCGTTTACCTTGCTGATGCGCCTGAACTTAAAGATTACACAACAGATGCTTATACAAATGTAATTTTCAAAGCTATCAACGATTACAAGCCTGAAATAGTGCTTCTTGGCGCTACTCACATCGGTCGTGACCTCGGTCCTTGTATCGCTGTCAAATGCCAGACAGGTCTTACAGCCGATTGTACAAAGCTTGAAATCGACGAAGAAACAAAGATGATTAAAATGACACGTCCTGCATTCGGCGGTAACCTTATGGCTACTATCAAATGTCCTAACCACAGACCACAGATGGCTACCGTTCGTCCGGGTGTTATGGACAAAGCTATTGCGGATACATCAAAGAAGGGCGAAACCGTTAAGCTTGATGTTAAGTTTGCAGATGGCGAAATCAGAACAAAAGTTATCGAAATCGTTAAGTCTATGAAAGAGATGGTTTCTCTTACCGATGCGGATGTTATCGTTTCCGGCGGTATGGGTCTTGGTAATGCCGACGGTTTCAAACTTTTACAGCAGCTTGCCGATAAGCTCGGCGGCGTGGTTGGTTCATCACGTGCGGCTGTTGATGCCGGCTGGATCGATCATTCACGTCAGGTTGGCCAGACAGGTACAACGGTTAAACCTAAAATCTACTTTGCTTGCGGTATTTCGGGTGCTATCCAGCATATTGCCGGCATGCAGAGTTCGGATATTATCGTTGCTATCAACACAAATGAAAATGCTCCTATTTTCGAAATTGCTGATTACGGAATCGTAGGAGATCTCTACAAAGTTATTCCTGCAATTATGGAACAGTTATAAAATAGTCACTCCTAAAATGCGGCGCTTGATAAGCGTCGCATTTGTTGTATATCCAAAAACCTCTGCCGGCAGCAAATAGTCTTGAATTAATTACACGCTTCGTTTTCTACTCGTCGCACTCGCTTATTTGCTGGCAACCGCTTAAACTCGCAAGCTAAAGCTTGCTCAAACATAAGCTCCTTTGCCGGCGAGCATCGTGCTCCTCGTGTACGAAAGCCTCGCTATCGTAATTAATTTCAATCCTATTTGCTACCGACAAGTTTTTTTAATACAACACAAAATGCGACGCTTATAGCAAGCGTGCGATAGTGTGTTTCTTGATTATGGATTTTGAATTGGTTATAATAATAGGTGGAGGAGTATTTGAAACTATGATTGCTATAGTTTTTAAAAATAATATTTTATGGGGTATAAGATATGAAACTTGTAAAGAAATTGGGCTTATTGACACATATAGGGGTTTTTGTTTTTGGACTGACAACCACAGCGTTTGCGGGTACGATACATCCTAGACTTAAT
>JAEEGH010022657.1_pt1 | contig 12855 bp, 12 predicted proteins | sample 9134181 | NCBI WGS metagenome assembly JAEEGH01 (sample SAMN16246544, study PRJNA631951) | gut metagenome | biome: gut microbiome; feature: rumen; material: DP-attached | host: Bos | place: Iran: Karaj | collected 2018-10 | reverse complement strand
CCGAATGGAGCATCTCATCATGGGCGCTTCGTTTCGTTAAGAGTCTGCCCGGTATTCAGGTAGTTTTAAGCGGTATGAACAACCTTGATCAGATCAAGGACAATATAGCTACATTCTCGGATGATTATGAATTTACCAAGGAAGATAACGATGTATTGATGGAAGCACTCGATCTTTTCAAGAAACAGCTTACCATTCCCTGTACTTCCTGCAGATATTGCACCAAGACCTGCCCCATGCAGATCAACATCCCCGAATACCTCAAGGTATTGAACGATGTAAAAGCAAACGGAAACTTTAACCTGTGGAAAGCCGACAAAGTTGAATCGGACGGAAAACCCGCAGATTGTATCGGCTGCCGTGCATGTACCGCACAATGTCCTCAGAGCCTCAATATTCCCTACTATCTCGAGGAACTGGCCGACAAGATGGCAAACCGTTAGGAATCAGCAATTTGCCACGCAAATTGCTGACCGCAATGCAAGTTTCAATGCATTGCGGGGCCGGAGGAATTCCGCCGCAACTGAGGTTTTTCCGAAGTTGCGGTTTTTCTATTTTACAGCGTTTCAGCTATATCAAGAATCATCTTTTCGGTCTTTTCCCATCCAAGACAAGCATCTGTTATTGACTTTCCGTATATTCCTTCTCCCACCTTCTGATTTCCGTCTTCTATATAACTTTCGATCATAAAGCCGCGGATCAGTTTTTTCATATCGTCATGTGCATTTCTGTAGTCCATGACTGTTTTGATTATTTCGGGCTGCTTGAAAGGATCTTTTCCGGAATTTGCATGGTTCGTATCAATAATAACAGCCGGATTTTTAAGCTCGAATTCACTGTACATCTCCAAAAGCTTACTCATATGCTCGTAATCGTAGTTTTCTATAAGATTACCGTGCATATCACTGTAACCTCTTATGACCGCATGAGCATAAGGATTTCCGAACGAATGTGCCGCCCATCCTCTGTAGATAAAGGAATGGCCGCTTTGAGCTGTTTTAATGGCATTCAGCATTCCGTTAAAATCGCCGCCCGTAGGGTTTTTCATGCCTACGGGGACCTCTATACCGCTTGCGGTAAGTCTGTGCTGCTGATCTTCGACGGATCTTGCACCGACCGCAACATATCCCAACAGATCGTCAAGATACTTATGATTTTCGGGATAGAGCATCTCATCCGCGCAAGTAAAACCAAGTTCACTTACCACACGCATATGAAGTTTACGTATGGCTATTATTCCCTTAAAAAGATCCGGCTTTTCATCGGGATTGGGCTGATGGAGCATCCCCTTATAACCCTGACCGTTTGTACGCGGTTTATTGGTGTAAATACGCGGTACTATAAATATCTTATCTTCCACCGTTTCGCTGAGTTTTTTAAGTCTCGTCATGTAATCCATAACACTGTCTTCGTTGTCGGCGGAACACGGTCCGATGATCAGCAGGAGTCTGTTATCCCTGCCGTCAAGTATCTTTTTAAGTTCAATATCACGCTTTGTAAAAATATTGGATATTTCCATCGAAACGGGAAACATCTCTTTAACTTCCATAGGGATGGAAAGTTTCTTTTCAAATTCCATGTTCATAAGGCAAGTCCTCAAATATACGAATATACATTTATTCTCTGCGGGATATGATAACACGATTATACGGGGTAAAACAAGAAAAAGATAAAGTAAGCCTACTGTATTTTTCCAACATAAAAATCCCCGGAAACTTCCGTTTCCGGGGATTTAGATCACTTAGCAAAATCCGTTACTCTCGATTCGCGGATCACATTTACCTTAACCATGCCGGGATATTCCATCTCATCCTCGATCTTTTTGGCGATATCACGCGCTAAGATCACCATGTCGGCATCGTTGACGGTTTCGGGAACTACCATTACGCGAACTTCCCTGCCTGCCTGAATAGCAAAAGATTTGTCAACACCCTTGAAGCTGTTGGAAATGTCTTCAAGCTGTCTTAACCTCTGTGTATAGGTTTCAAGCGAATCACGTCTTGCACCGGGACGTGCCGCTGAGATTGCATCTGCTGCCTGCACAATTACCGCTATCAGTGACTGAGGTTCAACATCACCGTGGTGAGCTTCAACCGCATTAACGATAGTGGGAACTTCCTTGTATTTCTTACAAAGATCCGCTCCAAGCTGAACATGGGATCCTTCCATTTCATGGTCAACGGCTTTACCGATATCATGAAGGAGACCGGCGCGTTTCGCGCTTCTTACATCAAGACCGATCTCAGCTGCGAGAAGACCGGAAAGCTGTGCGACCTCGATGGAATGTCTCAATACATTCTGACCATAACTGGTACGGAAACGTAATTTACCAAGGAGTCTGACAAGCTCGGGATGGATACCGTGAACACCGACCTCGATCAGTGCGGCTTCACCTTCCTCCTTGATCATATTTTCAACTTCTTTTTGTGCTTTTTCTACCATTTCCTCAATGCGGGCGGGATGGATCCTTCCGTCTACAATGAGTTTTTCAAGTGCGATCCTTGCGACCTCTCTCCTGATGGGATCGAATCCTGAAAGGATAACCGCCTCGGGAGTGTCATCGATGATCAGGTCAACGCCGGTCATTGTTTCAAGGGTTCTTATGTTACGTCCCTCACGACCGATTATACGTCCCTTCATCTCATCGTTTGGAAGCTGAACAACAGAGATGGTAGCCTCGGAAACATGATCTGCAGCGCATTTCTGAATGGCGCCCACTACATATTCCCTTGCTTTCTTGTCCGATTCTTCCTTCGCTCTAAGCTCCATATCTTTAATGAGCTTAGCTTCTTCCAACTTTACTTCGTCTTCAACAATCTTTAAAAGGTGCTCTTTTGCCTGTTCAGAGGTAAGACCTGAAATTCTTTCAAGTTCCTGTATACGTTCTTCGTTGAGTCTGGCAACTTCTTCTTTCTGTTTTGCCAGGTTCTCTTCCTTTGCAGCTAAGCTCTGCTCTTTTCTCTCGATTGCTTCGGTCTTGCGATCGATGTTTTCTTCCTTCTGCTGGATACGGCGTTCGTTACGCTGCATCTCTGCACGACGGTCCTTGATCTCTTTGTCGAGTTCATTCTTACTCTTGATGGACTCTTCCTTGATCTCAAGCAAACTCTCACGCTTCTTTGCTTCAGCCTCCTTTAATGCCTCGTCGATAATGGAACGGGCCTGAGTCTCTGCATTTCCGATCTTACCGTTTGCTTCATTGAGCATTTTGTTCTTGGTAACTATGATGGAAACGGGCACTGAAACAACCAAGAGGACGATAGCTGCAATGGCTATGATGGGCCACATACAGGTTACCTCCTTATTCAATTTATTTCATTGCATAAATTTCTATATGGAATGCATAAGCATCCTAATATACATTTTTACAACAGATTAATTGTAAATAAATTGAAGAAGTATGTCAAGGCGAAATTATGTTAACGGCATCAATTATCCGGATCTTTCGAAATATCTTCCATTACCCTTCTTACGCGGTCCGTATCAAAGCCCCTTCTGTAGAAATAAGCAAGGATTTTCTGGCGCTCCTCATAACTCTCGTCACCTGTATATCCGCGTTTTTTTAAGGTCTTCTCTATCAGTTCATTCTCTATGTCGCCACGAGACTGCTCACCGTAGGCTTCCCTCTCCTCACCCAGCTGCCTTAAAGCCTCCTCGGTTAAGGAAACGGGGATGCCCTTGCTTAACAGTTTCTGTGTGATCTCCCTTATGGTATGCTTTGATTCCTGATCCTCAATATACATCATTGCATATTTAAGATCGTTCACATATCCGAAGGAAGAAACATAGCTTAAGGCCTCCTCCGCTACCGCCTCGGGATAGCCTCCGTCAAGAAGCTTCTTTTTAAGGGAATAGGAAGTATAACACCTGTCCTTTAACAGGTTCATTGCCCTCATCTTACAGCGTTTCGGAAGTATGCCCTTCATTATACGGTCATAATTCTCGCCTGAAAGCTCCATGCCTTCCTTAAGGTGAAGCATCCTTATCTCGCCTTTGTATAATACAAAGGATTCCTCTGTATCCAGAGAAATCCTTGCACGTTGTTTGTTTATTTCGGTGATCGAAACTATATTCATCATTCCTCGTCCGTTGCCTGACCTTCACCAAGACCGTAATGTTCCCTGACCTTTTCGGCGATCTCCTCTAAGATATCAGGGTTGTCCTTTAAGTACTGACGGGCGTTTTCACGTCCCTGGCCGATCTTGTTGCCTTCGTATGCAAACCATGCACCGCTCTTATTTACGATATCACAGTTAACGGCAAGATCCAGAACATCTCCCGCATAGGAAATGCCTTCGCCGAACATGATATCAAATTCAGCCTCTTTGAAAGGAGGTGCGATCTTGTTCTTAACGACCTTAACCCTTGTACGGTTACCGATGACTTCACCGTTCTGCTTAAGGGATTCGATACGCCTTACATCAAGACGTACGGAAGAATAGAATTTAAGTGCACGTCCGCCGGTAGTGGTCTCGGGGTTGCCGAACATAACACCGAGCTTCTCACGGAGCTGGTTGATAAATACTACCGTACAGTTTGCCTTGCTGATGACAGCGGTAAGCTTACGGAGAGCCTGGGACATAAGACGTGCCTGCTGGCCCATATGGGAATCACCCATATCTCCGTCGATCTCGGCCTTGGGAACCAGAGCTGCTACCGAGTCAACAACAACTATATCAACGGCTCCGGAGCGTACCATCTTCTCGGTGATCTCAAGAGCCTGCTCGCCGTCATCGGGCTGGGAGATATAGAGGTTGTTTATATCTACACCTATATTCTTGGCGTATACGGGATCAAGAGCGTGCTCGGCATCTATAAAGCCTGCGATACCTCCGCGCTTCTGAACCTCAGCGATCATATGAAGGGTGACGGTGGTCTTACCGCTGGATTCGGGTCCGTATATCTCTACTATCCTTCCCTTGGGGATACCGCCGAGACCAAGTGCAAGGTCAAGGCTTAATGAACCCGTGGGTATTGTTTCAACATTCATCTGTGCGGCGGGATCGCCAAGTCTCATGACAGCTCCCTTTCCGTACTGTTTCTCGATCTGTCCGAGAGCCGCTTCAAGGGCTCTGCGCTTTTCATCCTGTTCCATTGATGTCCTCCCGATTAATGAACAAATGTTCTGTAGTTAAGATAAAACATCTGTTCGATTTTGTCAAGCATTATTGTTGATTTATTTGATTCCGGCCTCATATCCGTGGCTTTAATGACATAATAAACCAGAAGATGTCCCTTTTAACACCCTGTTTTGCCGGTCAATGTTCATTTATCTCATTTGCGAACTTCCGGGAAAACCGGTACAAATGATGCGTTATGCCAGAATATTGAAAGAGCGCGGACAAACTGTCCACGCTCTTACTTTATCTTTGTTTTTCCTTACTGTCAATATCATTTCTTAAGTGCGGAATAATCCGTAAAGGTTCCCGTGGACCAGCCCACAAGACCGGGTCTGTTTACTCCGACCTCAAGTCCGAGAGGCGTGTATGCCCAGACCACCTTTGAATCATCGGTCAGTTCTTTTTCCAGTTCTTCGTCGCTCTCAAAATAGTCTATGGCTGCACCGTTCTGGGAAAGGCACTGATCCTTAAAGGTCTGAACAAAGTCACCGCCGAAATCGAAGGTCTCGGAAGCAAGGATCTCTTTTCCCGTTTTCATGTCGATGTTGATGGAATAGATACTCGACAATATGTACGTGGGTTCTTCATTCTCTCCGCCATAATCCTCAACAAGATAGCCCGAGCTGTAGAACATGATGCTCAAAACATCTTTGTCCATGTAGGTGATATATGCATCGCTGAATACGCACATATCGGGATACTGCTCGGAATCCGTGTAGTAAACACCTTCCTCACCGATCTCGGCTCCGCGAACGGAACGTTCATAGATCAGCCTGTTGATCTCATCCTCGTTTTCAAGCCCGGTATTTGAAAGAACAATATAATTTCCGGACATATGAAGGTAATGAGGAAGGGTGAGATTTGTGCTGTCGTAACGTCCGTTACTGTTATCATATACCCAGGATGTGGAGGAAACGGTATAACCCGCGCTTGTATCCACATAGTTATCAAATTCATAGGCATTGGGATCTTTGCCCGAATAGGGATCGTCCGTCAGTTCCGCAAGCTTGCCCGTTCCGAAGTATTCCTCGTTTACCGCAAGGATATCCGCAAGGGGACTGTCATAATTCCCGTAGCGTTCAAAAAACTGCTGATAATCAACGTCTGCGTCGGGATCGTATCCTCCGTCGGGATCGTACTCACCGATATGATCCGAATCCTCGCCCTCTCCGAGGCCGTAGTCATATTCTTGATCCGTTCCGTAGGCGGACGGAATGGAATTGATGATGGCCCTGCCGTATTTCACAAAGGAGAAAAGCACATAAATGCAGAGCATAAAAACAACAACGCTTCCCGCAATGAGCCACGGTACCGGATTAGCCTTCTTCGTACCGTATCCGGGCTGCCCGTAAGCAGTCTGCCCGGGGTTGTAATACTGCTGACCGTTCAGATAGTAAGGCTGCGCTCCCCGGGGATTCTGATATGCATTGTTCTGATTCTGATACGCTGCGCCCGGGTTCTGATACGCCGCATTGGGATCCTGCTGTGCAGCCTGTGTATACTGAGGGTTCTGATAAGTATACTGCTGACCCGAATAAGTATACTGCTGTGTGCTCACAGGATTTCTCGTAGCATTCTGATATATCGTCGTCTGAGGTGTATATGCCGTCTGAGGCGCCTGATATGTCTGAGAAGTCTCCTGCGGCTGTGCCATATAGCCTGCCGTGTATCCCGTCTGAGAAACATTCTGAGATACATAGGGATCGTTTGCAGGCCGGCCTTCATATCCGGTCTGTCCCGCATTTACGGCGGGTTCAGCGCTCACCACCGCACCGGGAACCGTATATCCGCAGCTGGTACATACCCCGTCTCTTGCCAATGCCCCGCATTTGGGGCAGAAATCAAATCGCGCCATCTCTTAACTCCTTAAGTATTAACCGAAATTGATCTTACTGAAATAATCAAGTATGCATTCCCTTGCAAGAACAAGTGCCGCCGTAGTGGCACTCTCTCTTATCTTCCGGCGGTTTCCGCCGAAGCGGTACTCTTTGACCTTCACATCGCCGCTTACGTTGCAGGCGATATATACAAGTCCCGTCTTGTTTTCATCTCCCTCTTCCGGTCTTAAACAGCCCGTTACGGAAACGATGACATCGGCCTTCGGTCCGATCTCGGGAACCTTGGCCATCTCCACAGCAGTTTCGGCACTGACTGCGGTATATTTCTCGAGAGTACTCTTCTTTACTCCCGCAAGCTTTCTTTTTGCCTTGTTTGAATATGTGATGAAGCCTGCCTTGTAAACCTCTGAGGCGCCGGGAACGTTGATGATCCTTGCGGCAACCATTCCGCCTGTGCAAGATTCAACCGTCGAGATCCTCAGATTCGAAGCTTCAAGAAGATCCACCAAAGCCTTCTCAAGAGTCACCTCTTCCTCCGTCGTGTAGACATTGGTTCCGAACCTGGATTTAAGCTCCTTGACCACGGGCTTGATAAGCTTCATTGCTTCCTCATCGCTGTCCGCGGAAGCCGTCACTCTGACATGAACCTCGCCGACCTTTGCATAGGTTGCGATGGTGGGATTTGTCTGAGCGTCGATCAGGTCCTTGATCCTGGTTTCTGCGATGCTCTCGCCGACGGAAACGATCTTTACCGTCTGAGAACGGATCACCAGTGAAGTAAGTTTCTCAAGATACGGTACGACACTTTCTTCAAACATGGGTTTTAACTCTCCGGGAGGTCCGGGAAGAAGAACAACATGCTTGTTCTCATACTTTATTATCACTCCGGGAGCGGTTCCGTTATTGTTCTTAAGGATAACGGAATCCTCGGGGATCATTGCCTGCTTGAAATTGTTATCGGTAAGTTCCAGCCCGCGTCTTTCAAAATATGCCACGATGGCTGCCTTGCTCTCCTCATCGAGGAACATTTTCTTTTTGCAGACCTCTGCAGCCGTCTCCTTGGTAAGATCGTCCTCCGTGGGACCGAGGCCGCCGCTTAAGATAACGATATCGGACCTGGAAAGTGCAAGCTTAATGGTCTCCTTAAGCCTGTCTTTGTTGTCGCCGACAACGGTCTGATAGTAATTCACAAGACCGAGACCCGCACATTTCTCCGCAAGATAAGCGGCATTCGTGTTAACGATATTTCCCAGTAAGATCTCCGTACCTACACAGACGATCTCTACAATCTTTTTCTCACTCATTTTTTACCATCCTTGATAACACCGATATTTTTTCTTAAATAATCCACAAGGGATACCACCGTAAGAAGAACCGACACCCAGAAAAGCACATATCCCGGTATCTTCAAAAAGGCAAGGTCCCCTGCCGCAATAAGAACGCAGATGGCTACCATTGTAGTTGCGGTCTTTACCTTTCCCCACATGGAAGCAGCGATAACGATCCCCGCATCACTTGCCACGAGCCTGAACCCGCTTATCACAAATTCCCTGGCAACGATCACCATGATGGCGATGGCTGCCAATACCCTGTTTGGACAAAGCCTTGCTCCATCCTCAATAACAAGAAGGCAGATAAGAGCGCTTATAACAAGAAGCTTGTCCGCCAAAGGATCCATGAACTTCCCGAAATTGGTAACAAGGTTTCTTTTTCTTGCTATCATTCCGTCAAGCATGTCCGTAAGGCTTGCGATGATGAACACTGCCAGAGCGAAAAAGAAATTGCCCGGAACAAGTGTCGTGAACATGAAGAAAACGAACACAGGGATAAGAAAGACCCTGAGCATCGTAAGTTTATTCGGTAAATTCATAATCGGGTACTCCAATCAGATCGTATTTATTCGAGGCAGTGACCTTAACGGGCACCACATCCCCCGTCATAAGCTCACGCTCGGTCTCAAGGAACAGAAATCCGTCAACCTCCGGAGCATCTTTATAGGTCCTGCAGGCATAAACCGCCTTGTATGAGTCACTTTCGTCGGGCATTCGGCCCTCCACCATGACTTTGAGGCTCCTTCCGATCTCGCCCTCGGCCTTTTCAAAGGCGATCTGCTGCTGAAGCTTCATTATGGAATTTCTTCGCATTTTCTTGATGAATTCGGGGATCTGTCCGGACATTTCGGCAGCTCCGGTTCCCTCTTCACGTGAATAGGTGAACACTCCCAGCCTGTCAAAACGCATGTCCTTTACAAATTCCTTCATCTCCTTGAAATCCCTGCCCGTCTCACCGGGAAAGCCCGTGATAAGAGTGGTACGAAGACAGATATCCGGGATCTCGCGCCTTAACTTCCCGATAAGTTCCGTAAGCTTTGCTCTGTTCGTCAGCCTTCCCATACGCTTAAGCACTCTGTCGGAAGCGTGCTGGATGGGCATATCAAGGTAATGACAGACCTTTTTGTTGACCTTCATCTCCTCGATGAGCTCGTCGTCAATGGCTTCGGGATAGCAGTAAAGAAGCCTTATGAACTCAATGCCCTCAATATTCGAAAGTTCCCTTAACAGTTCGGGAAGCATTTTCTTTTTATAAAGATCCACACCGTATATGGTGGTCTCCTGAGCTACCAGGATCAGTTCCTTCACTCCGTCGGAAGCAAGCTTCTTGGCCTCTTTGACCAGCACTTCCTTCGGAACGCTTCGGTATTTGCCCCTGAAGAAAGGTATCGCGCAGTAAGAACAACGCTTGTCGCAGCCCTCGGCGATCTTAAGATACGCAAAATGTCCGCCGGTGGAAACAAGACGGGGCTTTCCGCAGATCACCGGGCCGTCTATGGGCTTTATGAAGGTCTCTTTCTTTCCTTCCGCAAGCCTCTCCACCGCAGCCACTATATCGTCAATGGCCATGGTTCCCACGATCTCGTCAACCTCGGGAATATCACGCCTTATGTCCTCGCTGTAGCGCTGGGCAAGGCAGCCGGCGGCGATGATGCCCTTTAAGGAGCCTTCCTCTTTGAGGCGCCCCATGGAGATCAGGGTGTCTATGCTTTCTTCCTTTGCATCCGATATGAAGGAGCAGGTATTTACAACGGCGATATCCGCTTCGGATTCGTCATTTGTTATCTCATGACCCGCCTCGGCAAGCTGTCCCATCATCATCTCGGTATCAACGAGATTCTTGTCGCAGCCTAAGGATACAAACACAATTTTCATAAAAAAACAAAAAAGGGAACACTCGTCGCGTAAAACACACAACCTGTTCCCTCCCTTTCTTTATCGGATTTTATTCTTCTTCATCCTTTTCGTTAAGGATCTGTATATCACCGTTGTACAGTTCCTCAACTGCGATGCTTAAAGGCTTCTTGTCGGCTACGGTCTGGGCATCCTCACCGTCGATGAGGTAACCGTCGATAAGCTGACGGGCGCGGCGGCTTGTAGCCATAACGATGGAATAACGGCTGTTTACTACCTTGGCTTCGCCGGGTTCAACATCGCTGTTAACCTTTTCCATAAGATCTGTGTAAGACGGATGTAACATGTTTATCTCTCCTATTCTCTATATGTTTTTGATTTCTTTTGTTATCTTCTCTATAAAAGCGGTCTGATTTGACGTGGCAAGTCTCCTGGCCTGGATAAGGCCGTGAAGTTTTGCGGCTGCCGTCTCAAGATCGTCGTTTATCAGAACGTAGTCGTATCTGTCTATGAAGTCCGCTTCGCGCTTGGCCTGGTTGACGCGGCGCATGATCACTTCTTCGGTTTCCGTCCCACGGTTTCTTAAGCGCTCAAGCCATACCTTTGCATCAGGCGGGCAAATGAACACCGAGACAACCTCGGGATATTTTTCCATGACCTGCAAGGCGCCCTGAACTTCGATATCAAGCAGAACACTCTTGCCCTCTTTTAAACGGTCGTAAACATAATCCCTGGGAGTTCCGTAATAATTGTCGCAATAGGTGGCATGCTCGATCAGCCCGTCCTTCTTTATCGTCTCTTCAAACTGCTCCCTGGTCACAAAGAAATAATCCTTCCCGTCCACCTCTCCGGGTCTCGGGGACCTCGTGGTCATTGAAACCGAAAACGCATAATCGTCGTAGTCGGTAAGCAGTTTCTTTAAAAGCGTTCCTTTTCCTGCACCGGAAAAGCCGGACAGTATGATCAGTAATCCATCCATAGGCACTCTCCCTTATTCGATATTTTGAATCTGTTCACGTACCTTCTCAATCTCTGTCTTTAATTCGATCGCATGATCGCTGGTGGAAAGATCGTTGGACTTGGAAAGCATGGTATTTGCTTCGCGGTTCATCTCCTGAGCGATGAAGTCGAGCTTTCTTCCGCAGCTTCCGCCTTCCGTAAGGGTGCTCTTTGTGGTCTCGATATGGCTTGTGAGCCTTACGATTTCCTCGTCGATGCAGACCTTGTCCGCAAAGAGTGTAACCTCCATCAGAAGCCTTGTCTCATCAACCTTGGTATCCTGCAAAAGGTCTGCGACCTTATCCCTTAATCCCTGCTTGTACTCTTCAATGACTCCCGGAGCCCGATCCTTGATGTATGCAACATGTGTGAGCATATCATCGAGCTTGTCGATAAGATCGGTCTTAAGGTTCTCACCTTCCCTGATCCTTGACTCAACAAAATGCTCGGCAGCTTCGCAGAGAGCCTTCTTAAGCTCCGACCAGATCTCATCCTCGTCTACTTCAATTTCCTCCTGAGTGAAGACTTCGGGGAACTTTGCAAGGGATGATGCCCTGATCTCGGCATCCAGACCGAATTCATCCGACATCTGTCTGATGTACTTAAGATATTCGGCTGCCACTTCACGATTATACTTTATCCCTACATTGTCGTCGGTAAAATCCTCCATCGTAATATAAACATCGACTTTACCTCTCTGGATGTAGTTCTTAAGTTCGTTTCTGATTGCGGCCTCAAAGATATTTAACTTCTTGGGCATCTTGATGGCCAGATCCAGATACCTGTGATTCACGGACTTTATCTCAACCGTGAATTTACGCTTCGAAGAGGCATATTCCGCCCTTCCGAAGCCTGTCATACTCTTTATCATATTTATGTACCCCTGAACAATACTTGTCTGATATGCAATCTTTCCCATGATTTCATTGCATATCATTTTTCATTATATGAAACTTTCAATTGTCGGTCAAGACAAATCCTGCTGCTTTTCAGCCCTTACAAGAGCCTCATCAATATGATCGCAGAAGTTTTCCCTGCCGATCTTCTCAACAAGTCCGCTCTTCTCAAGCACCGACATGGGCTGCTCGTTTACGTGGGATAAGATAAGACGCACGTTCTTTGCCTTACAATCCTCGTAAAGGGAATTAAGTGAATTGACCGCAGTGGAATCGATGGCATTTACGCTTCTCATTCTTAAGATAAGATTCGTCATGCTCTCCGATACGGCGATACCCAGGATCTTGTCCGCAGCTCCGAAGAACATGGGACCTGAGATCTCGTAAACCATTGTGTGCTCGGGAACCTTTCTCAAAGTGATGGAATCGGGATCGTTCGCATCGTCCACAAGCTTCCAGCCCGTAACAAGAGTCACATCGCTCATTCTCTTAATGAAGAGCACGCATGTAAGGATCATACCGATCTCGATGGCAACCACAAGGTCAAATACTACCGTAAGAACAAAGGTCACCACAAGAACAAGGATATCCGACTTGGGCGCTGTCTTGCAAAGCTTTGCGAAAGTCCTCCAGCCGCACATGTTGTAAGCAACCATGAAAAGAATGGCAGCGATGGTGGGCATGGGGATAAGTGCCGCATAAGGCATAAGAACAACAAGAACAAGAAGAAGCACAACAGCATGTACCATTCCGGCAATGGGTGTACGTCCGCCGTTCTTTACATTGGCCGCGGTTCTGGCAATGGCTCCCGTTGCGG
>JAEEGH010022656.1_pt1 | contig 12855 bp, 7 predicted proteins | sample 9134181 | NCBI WGS metagenome assembly JAEEGH01 (sample SAMN16246544, study PRJNA631951) | gut metagenome | biome: gut microbiome; feature: rumen; material: DP-attached | host: Bos | place: Iran: Karaj | collected 2018-10 | reverse complement strand
CTCATTGCCATATCCATCCGTTCCCACATTTTTGTTGACACGAATGGCTTCATTGCGTGCGCAAATGTCTCGAAACTATTCTCTCCATTCCCTTCTATTGATACCAGATCAATTTCATTTTCTATAATCGTTCGCAAGAGCGAATATACCATGAGGGGGTTCTTGCTTCCCAATATCAGTTCCTTCAAATGTGTTGCTTCATCTTCCGTCAATCCCACATGCAAATTCTCTCTCCAATGCTTGCCATTATAGCTATTTGGCAAGTTCCATAGTACACCTTCCATTTGCCCCGCATTTACATCATCCTGAATGCCCTCTTCTCCTTCTATTGACCAGTTGTTTCTCTTTTGCTTGCGTTCAATTACCATTGCCATCTCCGCTTGAATGGCTTCGCGCATACTCAGGTTTTCGCGCATCAATCCCCATGTTCGAATTCCATTCCAATAGATGACACTCGGCTGCCGAACGACCCATTTTGGGAGAATGGTCGCACCTATTACACTTTGTCCTCCATGCTCCTTCATCTGTTGGGCACAATTCTTCTCTATCTTTTCCAATTCTTGATACACAGCACGAATATCTGATGGATATTTTGCACAAGCCTCTTTGATGGCGTATGGAACAATCAAAAAATACTTTGCCCGGGTCATAATGGTAGATGTGCCCGGAAAAAAGTAGTCTGCGAAAGCATCGCGAACCACGCCAATGCCCAGTTCGTCAACCGCTCCCTCGTTGAGCAAATGAAGCACATCTATTGCACGTTTGCGGTCTTTCTCTGAAAAATCTATCCAACCAATCTCCATCAATAATACATCTCAATATACTTGTATGCTTTCTCAAAGACCTCATTGTCTTTGATTTTGTACTTGATCCAGAGGATGGAGCGCAGTTGGCGTTTCACCTCGTTCTGTCCGGCTAGGGTGGCAAACGTGTCGGTGAACTTACGCACGATGGCAACCACCTGCGTATCAATATCGTTCACCACGGCTTCCACAGCAATCGGTGTGTCCTTGGAGCGGATACTCTCAAACAACTCGGTCAGCGCTGCTTTCGCTTTTTGCCGCTTGTCCACCGGCTGATTCTGTTTCTTCTCCTCTTCCAGCACTTCCTTCGCCATCTGGAGCAGTTCCTTCAAGAACTCGATACTGGTAATCAGGTTGTCGTGCATTCTGTCTTTGAGCGCACGCAGTTTGTCGGAGAAGCGTTGGAATGTCGGGTCGCCTTTGTGTTTGCCCAGACGCAGTTCCAGCATCTTCTCTATCTTTATCACCTCACCACCGGCCTTGGCTACGTCGAGCACGCTGTTGATAACTTCCGAGTTGAGAACCAGTTCCTCCAGGTTCTCACCGATGTCAATCGTCTGTACGTTCTGGTGAATCAGTTCGATGGTCTTTGGACCAAGTACTTTCCAAATCAACGAACCTTCGGTGCCAATAGGCTTGATACTCTCATAGACTTGCCCAAGCCAAATATAATCGCTTTGGAACTCACGCAGGCACTCATCCGGACTAACAGCTTCCCAAGCCTTGTGCAGACGCATATAGTGCTGCGCAAAACGATCGCGCAGGTCGGCTGTGTACAAACATTGTTGCGCAGCAGCCAAGCCCTCAAAACCACCGACCTGTCTATCTACATTCGGGAAGAAGTCCAGACACTCCTGCATGAATTTCGGAATGAGGTTCTTTATCTCCTGTATGTTGCGGATAACGGTCTTGACGGACTTCTCGTCGAAGTTCAGCGACTTCGCCACATTATCGAATACACCCACGAAATCCACTACCAAGCCAAATTGCTTGCGCGAATCATATTTGCGGTTTGTACGGCAGATAGCTTGCAGCAGCGTGTGGTCCTTCATCGGTTTGTCCAGATACATACATTGCAGAATCGGCGCATCGAAGCCGGTTAGCAACTTGCTCGTCACGATGACAAATTTCAACGGCGACAGCGGATCGCGGAACTGGTCAAGCAGTTGCTTCTCCTCGTCACGCGAACGACGCCATTGCTGATACTCGCCGCCTTTGTCGTCGCCGGTATGCATGACGATGGTTGTCTGGTCAGTAGTACCGAGCAGCGTATCCAGCGCTTTCTTGTATGCTACGCAGCAAGCGCGGTTATATACCACCACTTGCGCCTTCAGTCCGGTCGGCTCCACGTACTCACGGAAATGCCGCACGATGAAGTTGCACACGCGGTTGATACGCGATGGAGCGGTAAAGAACGCCTCTATGCTGGTCTTCTGAACCAGTTTGCCTTTTTCCTCCTCGCTAATCATATCCGTCATCTTGTCAAACGCTTCCTGCAAGGTCTTCTCGTCCAGCTTCAGTTCTACCGGCACAGGCTTGAAACTCAGTTCGAGCGTAGCGCCATCGTCGATAGAGTTTTGGAAGCTATAACGCGATAGATAACCGCTCTCGTCCACATCGGTTCCAAAGGTCGCAAACGTGTTCGTCTCGCGTTTGTTAATCGGTGTACCGGTAAGACCGAAGAAATATGCGTTCGGCAGCGCGTTACGCATTTTTACTCCCAACTCACGTTCCTGCGTACGGTGCGCCTCGTCCACCATCACAATGATGTTGTCGCGCTCACTCAATACGGTGCTCACGTCGCCGAACTTGAAGATGGTGGTAATCATAATCTTGCGCTGGTCGCCACGGAAGAACTCCTCCAGTTTCTCCTTGCTTGTAGCAGAGAAGAGGTTCGGTATCTCGGCGCGTGTGAAGTCTCCGGTTATCTGGTCTTCCAGATCCACACGGTCATCCACAATCACCACCGTCGGATTATGCAGTTCAGGCATGTTACGCAGTTTCTGCGCGGCAAACACCATCAGCCATGACTTACCGCTTCCTTGAAAGTGCCAAATCAGTCCGCGTTTGGTCTTACCTTCCCGCACACGTTCCACGATGGCATTGCCGCCTTCGTATTGCTGGTAACGGCACACCACTTTCATCTTGCGGTTCGTGTCCGGATTGGTAGTAAAGACTGTGAAGTAACGGTATATATCCAGTATCTTATCTGCTTGCATCAGATGCGAGTAGTTTATCTGCACATCCGCCAGCGTACCGTGACGACGCTCTTCGTCGCAATACCACGGTCCCCATTTCTGAATAGGCGCACCGATGCCGCCATAATAGAACTCCTTGCCCTCTGTAGCAAAACAAAGGACGTTGGTAACGAACATCTCCGGAATAGACTTCTGGTATAGCAGTATGTCTTCTGCTCCATCTGCCCATGTGATAGCAGGACGAACCGGTGTCTTCGTCTCGCCGATAACCAAAGGAATACCATTGATCAGGAACACGATGTCTAATCGTTTGCCTCCGTTGATGTTTGGACGCGGAAACTCCCATTGATTCGTTACGATGCGGCTGTCTTCATATGGATCGTCGCTGAAGAAACGGATAGCGATATGCTCGCCGTCCTTGCCAAACGGATAGGAGTTCTCCTCAAAGAGCATCTTACGCAACTGCTGATTGCGTGTCACAAGGTCATCCGGCCGTGCGCCGATGATAACTGTCCGAAGCGAGTTAATCACTTGTCCGGCTTGGTCTCGCGTAATAGGGTTCAGACGCAATAAGGCATCTTGCAATATTGTCTCCAGCAGTACACTACTGGTACTACGTTCCAACTCTGCCGCACTGCGGTATTCCCATCCTTGACCAACAGCTGCTGCAATCAGCATCTCTTCAATGGTGTTCGTCTCGTTAAACATATCTACACAAATAATATAATTCTGTTTTGTTTTTCTCCCGGTCTTCTCCCGCTCTTCTCTCGGTGACAGAAGCGCTCGTTATCGTCCCGTCTTCGTCTCGTTATCGTCTCGTCTTCGTGTTTGGCTGCTTTTCGGCTGCTGTATATCCGCTGTTAAACACGATAGATATACGTTAGATACACGAAAGATATACGATACATTAGGCTGGTCTCGCCGTACTCACACTATACTTTCGTAGTACTTTCGACGATGAGACTGCGGATAACTGCCTCTATCGCCTCAATGCCTTTATTCAAAGATGCTTTCGTCTGCTCGGCTTGCTCTGCTATACGCACAAACTCCAACTGTTTCTCCATCGGTGGAACAGGTATTCTAAATAGTTTAACCCACTTAAAATGCCGATTGTAACCGGTATTGGGAATTTCTCTATATCTCAAAAGATAATACAAAAATTCGACATCATATAGAATACCATCTTTCGGTCTAATGAGTTTCACTCCATCTGCTCCAATAAAGAACGGTTCTTTGATGAGTTTGAATTCCCTTGTATGATCTCCAAATAGCACAGCAGGTGTTTTTGAGCACAAACCATCCTCCATATTGGTATAAGCTATTTCGCTATCTTTGCCTTGACTGAAAATAGGATATTTTCCTTCTTTAAGGAAAGCATTTTCAGGAATCTTTGTTGCCGATTTTGTATCGTCAAAGCAAACATCACAAAAATCGTAAAGTTCTTGTCCGTAATATGAATTATGAGCATTTCCAAACATCCTTTCAAATTGAGCATGGAGGAGTTTATCGGTCTGAGCAAGAAGGTTCTTATAACTTTCTTTTACCTCGTACGCCGCCCATAGTTTGTCTGCCAACACTCGCTGCTCATCCAACGATGGCAACTCAAACTCTAACACACGTAAGTCTTTCCAATTAATCGTAGGCGATAAACCACCAACGGAAATGCGAATGGCTTCATTCAGGAAGTAGTCTGAACTAATAAAGAAGGGGAAGAACGATTTGCAAATAACATCCTCTTTAGGACGAAGAACCATTCCGTGAGCAGAGAAAATACCATCGAAAGGAGCAATACCAACTTTCTTCTGATATGCTCGACGTTTACCAAATAGCACGTCACCTTTCTTCATGAGCAACTTCTCTCCAATAGGAGCAGTGTCTGCGCCCCAACGTGTGACATACAAATTGCCGGAGTCAAGATGCTCCAAGCCAATATAGTGTTCGTTGTCACTCGGTTCGGGTAACTTCTTGGCGGTACTATTTATCGCAATATCTTCAAACTTGTATTTCATTCGGCTACCAACTTTAATAGTTCTGAAACAGATTCATCTATTTGCTTTTGCGCATTTAGATACGCCTTCGAAGCTTCGTCTAACGAGATAAGAGTATCTGCATCTTCTTTCGGCAAGAATACATATTTCTGTATTGACAAGTCAAAATCATAAGATGCAATTTCATTCACGTCCACAAGTCTGGAGAAGTTATCTATCGTTGCCTTGGAATGATATGCATCAGCTATTTTCTTGATATGTTCATCCTCCAAATAACTTTCACCATTTTTGCGCGTAACGTCACGAAGTGCGTTGATAAACAATATCTTGTCCTTTAAGGCTTCATCCTTTTGCTTGCGACAAATAACAATACATGCCTCCATGGGGGAATTGAAAAACAGGTTTGCAGCAAGTCCAATAACACATTCTATTTGACCTGACAGAATCCATTTCTTACGCATTTCGTACTCTTCCTTGCGGAATAAGATTCCATGCGGAAGAAGCATCGCACAACGTCCAGTTTTATCATCCAACGCTGCCAAGATATGCTGAATAAAAGCGTAATCCGCTCTATTCTCCGGCGGTGTACCGAGAATGTTTCGACCATAGGCATCGTGTTGAAAGGCTGCGCGATCCCAGTTCTTGATAGAATACGGCGGATTGGCCAGCACGACATCAAACTGTTGCAAACGGTCGCCACGAGTGAACGCAGGCTCTTTCAGCGTATCAGCATTAGCAATACTGAAATCAACTATACCATGCAGATACAAGTTCATGCGTGCGATAGCTGCCGTCAGGTTATTTACCTCCTGTCCATAGACCTGTACGCCTCGCCATTCCTTACCATGGTCTTTGAGATACGTAAGAGACTTGATAAGCATACCACCACTACCGCAAGTCGGATCATAGATACTCTCGTCCGGCTTCGGTTGCAGAATCTCCGCCATCAGCGTCACTACCGTACGGTTGGTATAGAACTCCTGCGCGGTATGACCTGCATCATTGGCAAACTGACCGATGAGATACTCATAGCCAAGTCCCATCTCATCCGCAGGACAGTTCTCCAGACTGAGTGTCTGCGTGGAGAAATGCTCTATCAGCGACAGGATGATTCGGTCGGGCATCTTGTTCTTGTTCGTCCAGCCGCTTTTGTCACCGAAGATACCGGTTAAACCGCCGACCATACGACCGTTAATCTCTTTCGGCGGATTGGCTTCTTCTATCTGACGGAAAGCGTCCACAAGTGCCTGACCGACATTCTCCGTCACCTTGCGTACGTCATTCCAATGTGCGCCTTCCGGCACAATAATATCATATTCCTGCGAACGGGCATAATCCTCGTCGCCGTCACTCTCCTCCAGATACCGGTTATACTGCTCGTCATACACATCGCTCACGCGCTTGAAGAACATCAGCGGGAAGATATATTCTTTATATCCGCTCGCGTCAATCTGTCCGCGCAGCAATACTGCCGCTCCCCAGAGATAACTTTCCAGTTGTTGTAACGTCATATTGTATCAATTATGCCATTGTTCTACGATAAGCGGCTTCCGCCTTGTTCACACGCTCCACAGCCGCTTTAAACTGCTCCAATACCTCATCATACGACTCACGCTCGGCTTGGTGGTATTGGATGTAGCGGTTCGGACTGAGGTTACAGTCTTTCTTCAGTACGTCATCATTCGTGACCACGCGAGCGAAATCTTCCTCGTCGCGGTAGTTATGATAGAGTTCGTACAACCAATCCACGTCGCTCTCTTCCAAGACGTTCTGCGCACGGCGTTTGGTCAGAATCTTGGTACCATCCACCATGAGAATACGATTGACATGCGCCGTCGGCTTCTGCGCACGCAACACCAGGAAGCACGGTGACAGACCTGTTCCATAGAAGAGTTTGTCTCCTAACGTAACAACGGCTTCTATCTTGTCTTCACGGATGAGTTTCTCGCGGATACGTTGTTCGGTATCGCCACGAAAGAGCACGCCTTGCGGCAATACCACAGCCATACGTCCCACAACCGGTTTCATGCTGGCAACCATGTGCTGAATCCATGCGTAGTCACCGTTGCTGTCATTAGGCGTGCCGTAGAGATTACGGCCATACAGGTCGTTCTTCCATTCCGTTGCGCCCCATTGTTCGAGCGAGAAAGGCGGATTAGCTAACACGCAATGGAAACGCGCCAGATGGTCACCGCTCAATATCTTCGGCTCACGGAGCGTATCGCCCTGTCGCACATTGAAATCACTTGCTCCGTGTAAAAACAAGTTCATCTTGGCGATTGCAGCGTTGGTCACGTTCTTCTCCTGACCATAAATGGCGCCACAGCAAAGCGAGTCATTGTGCATATAGCGTATAGCCTCAATCAACATACCGCCGCTGCCGCACGCAGGATCATAGACCGATTCGCCAGGTTGCGGATCAAGGATACGAACCAGCAGTCTCACTACGCTACGAGGCGTATAGAACTCGCCCGCTTTCTTCTTGCTCTCGTCGGCAAACTGTTTAAGCAGAATCTCATAGGCATCGCCCATGAGGTCTGCGGGATAATCGTTATTGCCGAGTTTGCGGGAAGAGAAATGCTCAATCAGGTCGCGTATCTTGGCATCGTCAAGGATGGTCTTGTTCATCCAGTTGCTTGTGCCGAAGATACTGAGCACGCCGTAAAGCGTCTCCGGGTTAGCGAGTTCTATCTGACGCATAGCGCCGACGATAGCACTACCGAGGTTCTCCGTACGATTACGGATGTCGCTCCAATGACATCCATCCGGAATGACGAAGCGATGCTGCTCTGGGAAAGCGGCATATTCCTCGTCGCCTCCACTCTCTTGCAGCGCGACAGCCGTTTCCTCATCATACACGTCACTCAGCCGTTTGAAATACAATAGCGGTGTGATGTAGTCCTTGAAGTTCTCATGACTCACCGGCCCGCGTATGATATCGCAGGCTTTGTAAAGGAAGTTGTACAACTCCTGTGCCGTTGATATGTTCGTCTCTTTAGCCATTTATATTTGTGTTCTAAGCTTTGTTTCTGTTTCCGAGTGCAAAAGTACTGCTTTGGTGTGCAGAGATAGTGCACAGGAATCAAAAATCTTCAATTATTTCATATTGGGTCTTGAATACTACCTGTTTTACTTCTCCTTCTGGGACAAAGAATGGGTAATCCGTTTCCTTAAAATCGAGTATCCGCACTTTGTGCCCGACAGGTAAAGTGGCTCCCTTTTTAACCTTTAGTTCGTATATTTGCTTTGTTGCAACGTAATATTGTGTGTATCTACCGTTATAATATTCTTTGATTTCTCCTTCGTCTTTATAAAGCGTTTCCCATAGTTGCTCCTGAGGTGGATTCTCCATTATCGTTTTATACCAGAGGAGCAAATCCATAACGATGTAGGTAATACTTCGGTGCAAATTCACATTTCCACTTGTACGCACATAATCTATTACTTTATATGTGAGTTCTTTGGATTTATGCGAACCATCTTGAGTGATGTCAAGAAAGTAATCCAACGATTTCCATAAAGTGGGGTGCATTATGATTTTAAGTGGCTTGTAGTAGTCCGTCTCTTTGTTTCCAAGATATGCCAGCACACCGTTAATCGTGGAAATGTGTGGGATTATTTTGTGCTCTTTCAAGCCATTGGTAATCTGTTCCCATATACCACGCGCAGAATTGAAATATTGCTTTACGTCATTATACTCGACTTTGATATCATATTCGAATTTCAATGCATCCATCAACCAAATCTGTCCGTCCTCAATCAGTTCTGCCGCATTGAACTCGTCAGAAAATCGGCGACGAAGTTTGAAGTCAATCGTGTTAACTGCGTCAACGTCTTCCTTAATCTTAGAGAATAGACGGTCAAGACTAATTTCAATCTTTCCTTTATCTATCCATCTACCAGTATCCTCAAACATCTCCTTCAAACTCTTTCGATCGTCCGAATCACATGCCTGATATAGTACATCTTTCGAGCGGCCTGTATAAAGGAAGAACGGAATGCCTCTTTTCTCGTCTTCGTTGTAAGTGCGATTGAGGTCAAAAGCCCGACGTAAGCCGCTAATGATTTTCTCATCATCAACGACAATTTCGTTGGCATCAAAATTAGCGTCCACAATAACGGCATCCACAATACCGACATGTTTTTTCATAGCCTCTCTCAGCTTGGTACCGGTATTGGCTCGTGCAATAATATTGATTTGATCGTCACGACGCCAATCTGCAATATCCTTATCAGTAGCCAACTGATAGATATCATCGTCTGCCCATATTACATTATACTGTCTCATAATCGTATGGGGTATAAATGTTATCACTTTCCACATCGCCAAGAGGTAACAGAATATCTACGATGACATTCCATTCCTCGTCTGACCTAAGCGTCATAAATCCACCATGTTTCTTCGTAATCTGATACACATGGTAGCCTCCTAAGCCGGTTCGCCCGGATTTACCCGAGAAGCGCCGCTTAGAAATATAATCTTTAATGGTAAAGCCATCCGGGAAAGGCAAACCATTATTTCGTACAGAAATTAACGCAAAAGGTTGCTCATTAAAGAGAACTTTGCTTAGCACAAGGAAGATTTGATTACTTTCCTTGACTTCTTTCCTGAAGCCATGACGACGAGCATTCTCAAACAAGCTGTCCATGAGTACTTGAAGCATGGTGGTATCCACGTCAACAAGTAACTCGTCGTCTGTGCTAATCATATCGGCATGACAATCCAGCATATCGCACAGCTTCATCATCTTAATGTATGAGTTTAGGAAGTTGAACAGATTCACCTTTTCTTTATCAAAGGTCATAGAATCAACGTCCATCGCTTTCACGATACGATTAATATAATACGAAATGATGCTAAGCGCCTCTATGTTCTAACCATATTCAGGTGAATTCTTATCGCCGCGATACTTTTGCAGGCGACGAATAATCTTTGCTTGATTTCCCCACGGGGTACCAAGCATGTGCGTAATATCTGATGCTGTCTGCTGCAAGTTAAGTCTTGCACGGGTGGCATCAATAACGGCTTGACGTTCCTGAAGAGCCTTAGTCTTTGCAGACTCGACAATCCTTTTTTGTTCTTCAGTATTAGTGTTGATGACAATGGGGATATTCTTAAATACACTCCACGTCAATTTCAACGCATAGGAACCACTCATGAAGTCCTTTACACGTTGATAATCCAGCAGCACATATATCAAATACTCTACAGATACTTCTTTAGATGAAAGTTGCAACGCCAAGAAATTACTATGGGCACAGAATGCGGTTTCTTCTCTATGCCAATACATCTTAACTCCATTCCCTCCTCCGGGGATAAGGACAAGATGAGGACCAAAATATTTTCTATAGGCGCGTCCCTCTCGACTTTGAGTCACAGCCGGCATAGGCATAGAACATACATCTATATATTCCGATGAGAAATCTTTCGGAGTAATCTCTATCAAAGGCTCATCTGGATTACATATCTCACCGCGATCTTGAGCCAATAATTCATGGATGAATTTCGGCTGTTCATTAGGACGTAACTCGGAGTTAGCGCTCTCGTAGAAGTCGTACGAAAAGACGCAAGATGTCTCTTGCATTTTTTCATATCGAACATACTTGACAATTGATGGATCATCCGGGGCAAGCTTCCGTAAAAGATTATCAATATCAAGGAATTTACGTTTTTTCTCAACAGAGAAGAGTGATTTAGCATTTACGAACCGTACATAATCGTGCTTCTCGTTCGGCGTTATCACAATGATGTAAGGTGCAAGATTGGTATTGAGTAACACGGGTGGTAACTCAATAATCGTATCTACAATGCGCTGTTTGCACAGCCATTCTCGCGTCTCCAAACTGCGCGGAGACATACAGAATGACGCACTTGAGCATCCTATTACAAATTTTGCAATACAGCTTCGACATGCTCGTCTATAGAAGAATTCTTCGTATGACAACCCATAATATTCTGGTGGCAATTGGGACTGATGAAAATCTTTTGTAACTAGTTTCAGTCCCCAAGGCATCATTGCAACAATAGCTTCAGCTTGTTCATCCCGCCATGACGTAAAACAATTCTCACGATAAAATTCCGATGTTTTGGATAAACCACTAGCATCTAAACGAATCAGCGAGATGTTTGAATTACCAATTTCAATATCTTGCCCGATGTAAGAGGCGTCCAACTTCTCATCAGAGATGGCTATTGAGGCCATACCAGCAAAAGGATTGTAAATGCTCTTGCATCCACTTTGCTTGATGAAGAATTGGAACAGATTCGACAATTCTTTAGGGTAAATACTTTCCGGTGAAGAATAGGATAAATAAGAGCACAACAATTCTACTAAATCTCGATACTCCTCACTGGTTAATTTGCTATCGCTATGCTTTAGCAATGGATTCTCGTTAAATTCCGTGAAGATTCTTCCTATTTCAGGATAGTATATTTCAGGATCAATATGCGAATGAGTATGAGGTATTAACTCACAGCCGGGGATACTAATAGACTCGCTGGTGGTTACTACTATATTATAATCATGATACAATGCATACAATACCAGCAATAAATCTGCTGTATCGCGTTTAGATAAAGTCTTTACATTCTGAGACGTAATAAACTTTTTAAGAACATCGTATTGACGCATTGTATTCATAAATCAAATCTCCAAATTAGGGGTGAAACATTAAATAAACTCTGTCTGTTTTTCTCAAATCCGGTGCAAAAGTACTGCTTTAGTGTGCAGAGATAGTGCACAGGTCATAAAAAAGTTCGTTACTTATAAAATTTATTCAATGTTTTCACATGCTCCTTCATCATTTCGCGGACGTTCTGCGGTTCAAGCACTTCCAACTGCGAGCCAAACGACAGGAGGAGCGCAATCAGTTCGTTGTTCGGTATCACATCTATGCTGACACGGAACTCCTTATCGTAGTTATGCTGCGAGGGATGGAGCGGTTTATTCTTGATATATGGATAGCGGTCAGGCGCCACGCGCATGACGATATGCTCCACTTTGCCCTTCGGGATGGTAACACCCACAACATCATCAAAATACTCATCGAAATCCAGGCCTGCGGGCTTGGGCTTGTATTCGCCTAACATGTGCGACACCGCTTCGATGCGGTCAAGGGCAAAGTTTGTAATGGCGCCAAACTCCGTGTTCCACCCAAACAAGAACCAGCGGTTGTTGTACTGCTTGAGGTAATAGGGATGTATCATCCACTGCACTTTGTCCTTTCCAAAGGGATGATAGTCAATCACCACAACCTGGTGCCTGATGGTGTAATTGATTAAGTCAGACAGGTAACGTAGTCCCGCCAGGTCGCGGTTCTGCTCAAATCCGATGAGACTGGCCTCATTGCCACTACCGCCAAAGCGCGGCCGCAACTGAGCCAACAGGTCATCCACCCAGTCATACATCGGTATGCCTTGGAGCCTCGACAGCGATGTGATGAGCGTCTCCAACTGCTCCATCTCCATCTCGGTAATAGGAGTCTCCATAATAGAAAAGTCTCTCGAATACTTCAGATACTTGCGCTTACCGTCCTGGACAGAGACAATTGGCGCATCCCAGCCATCAGTGCTCTTCATGAAATCAAGATCGGCATAAATTTGCCGCTTGGAGACCGGCAAGATAGCCGCAACCTCCAGCGCATGATTCACTTCATCCACGAGGTCGTCGATGTAGTAAATGTTATGCCTGTCACCGAGGCACTTGTCCAGCACTTTGTATCGCAATAAGGCTTTTCTATTGTTGGGCATGATCAAACAATTTCTTTGACGCAAATATAGGCAGAATTTCTGGAACTCTCGTCATAAGGGTTCAAAATTCATTTTCCTAGAACAGAAAAAGACTGCTCTTCATCTTTTCAGCTCTT
>JAEEGH010022653.1_pt1 | contig 12856 bp, 12 predicted proteins | sample 9134181 | NCBI WGS metagenome assembly JAEEGH01 (sample SAMN16246544, study PRJNA631951) | gut metagenome | biome: gut microbiome; feature: rumen; material: DP-attached | host: Bos | place: Iran: Karaj | collected 2018-10 | reverse complement strand
CTCCGACTGGCTCACGGAAGGCTGCAACGTCCGGCTGTCTTGGACAAACTGGGACTGAATGCCGGTGAGTATGTGGTGTTTACTTTGAACCGTAAGGCACTCTTCGCCAACAAGGAACTGCTGGAACAGATGGTGGGCGTGCTGACTGCTTCGGGAATGCCCATTGTGGCACCGTTAAGGACGGAAGCTGTCAAGGCGGTATCGCCGTTCATTGCGAAGGGAAATGAGCCTTCTAACTTCCACATTATTCCTCCGCTGAGCTATCTGGAGTTCGGATGGCTCACGGCGCATGCCAAGGGCATTGTGACGGATTCCGGCAATGTGGCTGAAGAGGCAACGTTTAACTCCGTGCCCTGCATCACGCTCAACAGCTACACAGAGCATATTGAGACAGTGAAGGTGGGCTCGAACGTGTTGGTTGGCGAGGATGCCGAACGTCTGCGTGAGGCACTTGACACGCTGAAGCGCGGAGAGTGGAAACGCTGTTCGCTGCCGGAACGTTGGGACGGTAGGACAGCAGAGAGAATCGTCAAGACGATTATGGAGAGTTGAGCGTTGAGTGTGAGAACAATTATCATTTATATATGTGGGTTATTGCTGTTGGTGTCGTGTAACGGACAGCAAACAACGTCAGGTGTGCAGTGTGGCGATACGCTGCAGTTGAAATATGCGTCGCTGCTCAGCATCGTGGACTACGACGGATACAGCGTGGTGGAGATTCAGAACCCATGGAAGACCGGCAAGACGCTCCACCGCTACGTGCTGGTGGAGAACGCGTCTGCACAGATTCCCGAGAAGGAACAAGGTTCCGTCATCCATACGCCCCTTACCCAGGCAGCGGTGTTTACAACCGTTCACTGTTCTCTGCTGATGAACTTGGACTGCCAGGACAAGATAGCTGCCGTGGCTGACCTGCAGTATATCAAGATACCCTGGATCCACGAGCAGGTGAGTGCAGGACGCATTGCCGACTGCGGCAACGGACTGAATCCTGTGGTTGAGAAAATCATGGATGTAAAGCCTGACGCTATTCTGCTGTCGCCCTTTGAGAATTCCGGCGGTTATGGCAAGACGGAGGACTTGGGCATCCCTATTGTGGAGTGTGCCGAATACATGGAGGACTCGCCGTTGGGTAGGGCAGAATGGATGAAGTTTTACGGACGGCTGTTCGGAAAGCGTGAGAAGGCAGACAGCCTCTTTGTCGTGGTAGATAGCAACTACCATGCCCTGTGCCGACAGGCGCAGGAACTTGGTGAGGGACGTCGGGTGCTCGTCGATAAGATGGTGGGTAACGTGTGGTATGTGCCAGGGGGAAAGAGTACCATCGGACAGATGGTCCGTGATGCGGGGGGACGTTCGCCATGGGCTGACGACGACCATAGCGGCAGCTTGTCGTTGTCGTTTGAGGCTGTACTGGAGAATGCAGCCGACTGTGACGTCTGGCTCTTCCGCTATAGCGCCAACCATTCGCTGACGCGTGAGGAACTGCTCAGCGAACATCACGGCTATACGCAGTTCAAGTCGTTCCGCGAGGGAGAACTCTACGGCTGCAACGTGGAACAGACGCTTTTCTATGAGGAGGCACCGTTCCGTCCAGACTATTTGCTGAGTGACTTCATCCAGATGGTGCATCCTGACAAGACCCAGTATCCCCTGAAATATTTTGAGAAATTGAGGAAATGAGATAATGAAGAAGGGAATCGTATGTGGACTGTTGGTAGTGTTATGTGTGGTGCTCTTTGCGGTGAACTTGGCAAAAGGCAGCATCGATATTCCGCTGGCTGACGTGGTACGTATCCTGACTGGAGACAGTGAGGGAGTGAAACCGTCGTGGCAGTACATCGTACTGGAGGCACGACTGCCACAGGCTCTGACGGCTGTACTCTGCGGAGCAGCACTGGCAGTCAGCGGACTGCTGCTGCAGACGGCCTTCCGCAATCCCTTGGCAGGCCCCAGCATCTTCGGTATCAACAGCGGAGCAGGACTGGGTGTGGCACTCGTCATGCTGCTGTTAGGCGGCAGCCTCTCAGTGGGCAGCGTCAGCTTCAGCGGCTTCTTTGCCGTCCTCATTGCAGCATTCATCGGAGCCATGGCGGTCATGGCGCTTATCTTCTTCTTTTCTACCTTGGTCAAGAGCAACGTCATGCTGCTCATCATCGGCATCATGATAGGCTACATCAGTTCGTCGGCCGTCTCACTGCTCAACTTCTTTGCGACCGACGAAGGCGTCAAGTCGTACATGGTATGGGGAATGGGGTCATTTTCGGGCGTGTCGCTGAAGTACATGCCGCTGTTTGCTGCCATCACCCTCTTGGGACTCATCGCGTCGGCCATGCTCATCAAACCCCTGAATGCCCTGATGTTAGGCAATCGCTATGCCCAGAACCTCGGTGTCAATATACGGCGTGTGAGAAACACGCTGCTATGGGTTACCGGACTGCTGACTGCAATCACCACTGCCTTCTGCGGACCAGTGGCGTTCATTGGACTGGCGGTGCCACACATTGCCCGGTTGCTGCTCTCTACCGACAACCATCGGTGGCTCATGCCGGCTACCATGCTGACTGGTGCTGTGGTTGCCCTGCTCTGTAACGTCATCTGCGTGCTGCCGGGAGAGTCTGGAGTCATTCCGCTGAATGCGGTAACCCCAGTCATCGGAGCCCCTGTCATCATCTACGTTATCATACATGAAAGAAGACATTAAGGCTAAAAAAATGTTAAATACATGAAGTGCTGAAGCAAATTCTTTCATCTTTCATCTTTCATCTTTCATCTTTTTTGTACCTTTGCACCCGCTTTTGGTTCCGTAGCTCAGCTGGATAGAGCAACAGCCTTCTAAGCTGTGGGTCTTGGGTTCGAGTCCCAACGGAATCACAAAGTCTTTTGGGGAGGCTGTTTTCAACAAGCCTCCTGTTTTTTCCTTTCACACGTAAATTACTGGAATATGGGATTATTCGGATTTTTCAACAAGAACAAGAAAGAAACACTTGATAAAGGCCTGGAGAAGACCAAGACGAGTGTATTTGATAAACTGGCACGTGTTGTTGCCGGAAAGTCGAAGGTGGATGACGACGTGCTAGACGACCTGGAAGAGGTGCTGATTACAAGTGACGTAGGCGTGGAAACAACGCTGAAGATTATCCAAAGGATTGAGGAAAGAGTGGCCCGCGACAAGTATGTCTCCACCAGTGAGCTGAACCGCATTCTGCGGGAAGAGATTGCTGATTTGCTGGCAGAAAACAACACCGACGACTTAGACGACTGGGACCTGCCCGCCGACCATAAGCCTTACGTGATTCTCGTAGTGGGTGTGAATGGCGTAGGCAAGACAACGACCATCGGTAAGCTGGCTTGGCAGTTCAAACAGGCAGGCAAGAAGGTCTATCTGGGTGCTGCCGACACCTTCCGTGCCGCTGCAGTGGAGCAGTTGTGTATCTGGGGCGAGCGTGTAGGAGTGCCGGTAGTGAAGCAGCAGATGGGCAGTGACCCTGCCTCGGTGGCTTTCGATACGCTGCAGAGTGCCAAGGCCAATGGTGCTGATGTGGTGCTGATTGACACGGCCGGACGTCTGCATAATAAGGTAGGCCTAATGAACGAGCTGAAGAAAATCAAGGAAGTGATGAAGAAGGTACTGCCCGAGGCTCCTGACGAGGTGATGCTCGTGCTGGACGGTTCCACGGGACAGAACGCTTTTGAACAGGCTAAGCAGTTCTCTGCCGTTACCCAGATTACGTCACTGGCCATTACCAAACTTGACGGAACCGCCAAGGGCGGGGTGGTCATCGGTATTTCTGACCAGCTGAAGGTGCCTGTGAAGTATATCGGACTGGGTGAGGGCATGGCTGACCTGCAGCTCTTTGACCGTAAGCAGTTCGTGGATTCGCTGTTTCAAGGCCCCCAAAGTTAGGGGGGATGGGGGTCTGAACATGATTTGGCCTGATTTGTAATGATGAAGGAAAAGAAAATGAACTCAGGAGTCATTGATTTCATTACGTTAGGTTGTTCAAAGAACCTGGTGGACAGTGAACGCCTGATGGCCATGTGTGAGGCACATGGCTTCCGTTGCACGCACGACAGCGATGACCCTCAGGGAGAAATCGTAGTCATCAATACCTGCGGATTCATTGCTGATGCCAAGGAGGAAAGCATCAACACCATTCTGGAATTTGTACAGGCGAAAGCTGAAGGATGTATCAAGCGCATCTACGTAATGGGTTGCTTGTCTGAACGTTATCTTGCAGACCTTGAAGCAGAGATTCCAGAGGTAGATGGATGGTATGGCAAGTTCAATTACAGCCAGCTACTCGAAGATCTTGCCCCCCTGTCGTCCCCTGAGGGGGACACAAATGTCTTGCAAGGTAATGAAGCCCCCTCGGTGGCAGTAGTGGGGGCTGTTCGTCATCTTACCACCCCACGTCACTACGCCTACCTGAAGATATCAGAGGGTTGTGACCGGCATTGTGCCTATTGCGCTATACCTATTATCACTGGTCGCCATAAGAGTCGTCCGATGGAAGAGATTCTTGACGAGGTCAAGTGGCTGGTGAGTCAGGGTGTCAAGGAGTTTCAGGTCATCGCCCAGGAACTGACCTACTACGGTATTGATATTGACGGAAAGCAACATATTGCTGAGCTGGTAGAACGAATGGCCGAGGTAAAAGGCGTAGAATGGATTCGCCTGCACTATGCCTATCCGACGCATTTCCCCATGGATCTTCTGCGTGTCATGCGTGAGAAGAAGAATATATGCAAGTACCTGGACATTGCCTTACAACATATCAGCGATCCCGTGCTGCAACGCATGCAACGTCATATCACCAAGAAGGAAACCATCGGGCTGATTGACGCCTTTAGAAAAGAGGTGCCAGGCATTTGTCTGAGGACAACGCTCATGGTGGGATTTCCGGGCGAGACGGACGAAGATTTTGAGGAATTGGTGGCGTTTGTGAAGTGGGCCCGCTTTGAACGCATGGGGGCCTTTGCCTATTCGGAAGAAGACGGCACGCCCTCGGCCAAACTCTATCAGGACGATGTGCCGGAAGAGGTGAAGCAACAACGGCTGGACCGTCTGATGCGTGTGCAGCAGCGCATTGCCCTAGAGATTGAAGCAGCACAGATAGGACGCGTGCTGCGCGTCATCATTGACAGTCAGGAAGGTGACTTTTTTATCGGTCGCACTGAATGGAGTTCCCCGGAGGTCGATCCTGAGGTGCTGATTCCTGCTGAGGAGAAGCTGAACATTGGCCGTTTCTATGAGGTAAAGATTACGGATGCCGAAGAATTTGATTTATACGCTACGACCCATATATGAACAACAAAGAATTTATCAATGAACTTTCTGCCCGAATGGGATACAGCACCAGCGACACCCAACGACTGGTGACGAACATGGTAAATGCCATGAGCGACTGCTTTCTGGAGGGAGCTGCCGTACAAGTACCCAATTTCGGTTCGTTCGAAGTGAAAAAGAAGCTGGAGCGTATCATGGTGAATCCATCGACGGGCCAGCGTATGCTCGTACCTCCCAAACTGGTATTGGGCTTCAAGCCCAGCGTAACCTGGAAGGGTAAACTGAAGAAAGGAGGGGAGGAGTAATGGAGAAGCTGACTATACAGGAGGTGGCCCGTATCCTTGTTGAGAAGAACGGACTGGACCCGAAGGCTGCAGAACAGTTTGCCGCCATGATGTTTACCGTCATCCGTGAAGGTCTGGAGCGTGACGGACTGGTAAAGGTACGCGGATTGGGAACCTTTAAGATTGTGGGCGTCAGCGCACGTGAAAGTGTCAGCGTCTCCACTGGTGCCCGTGTGGTGATTCAGGGACATGACAAAATTACGTTCACGCCTGATGCCATGATGAAGGAACTGGTGAACAAGCCGTTCTCACAGTTTGAGACGGTCGTGCTGAACGAAGGAGTGGAGTTTGACAAAGAGCCTGAGCCGGAAGCAGAACCGGAGATGCTTGAAGAGCCTGAGGTGGAACCGGAGCCTGTTCCCATGATGACTGCTGTCATGACGCAGCTTCCCGAACAGGAACCTGAGTTAGAGCCTATCGTTCAGCTGGAGTCGGAACCCGAGCCTGAACCTGTTGTTGAACAGGAGCCAGAGCTGGAGCCGGAGCCGGAACCCGATCCAGAACCCATTGTTGAGCCCGAGCCGGAACCGGAACCCGAGCCAGAACCCATTGTAGAACCGGAACCCGAGCCAGCCCCTCAGAAGAAAGTACCAGTAGATGAGAATAGTGACGAGATAGAAGGTTTCAATGCCCATCAAATCCGTCAGAGACGCAAATGGAAGCGTTGGGCACTTAACACTGTTGTCGTGTTGCTGTTGATGGCGGCCGCTGCAGTAGCCGGCTATTACTTCGGACTCAAGGACGGACAGTTCGTCAAAGAGGAGTCTGAGGTAGCCGGAATTGACAGTGTGTTGGTGGCTGCGATAGACTCCACGGCTGTTCAGAAAGTGGAAACCGATACTATTTCCACAGTACAGTCAGAAGAACCAATGGAGGAAGAAGTAGAGCCGGAGCCTGAAGTCAAGGAAGAACCCAAGCCTGAGGTCAAGCCTGCAGAGACGGATAAATATGCCGAGATGGATCCGCGAGTGAAACACGGTGCCTACCGTATTGTCGGTGAGGACTTTACCGTGAAGGTGCGTCCGGGAGATACGACGGCCCGTATTGCGAAACGTACCCTTGGACAAGGCATGGAGTGTTACATCGAGGTGTTCAACGGCATCAAGTCAAATACCGAGTTGAAGGAAGGCCAGACGGTGAAAATACCGAAACTGGAATGGAAGAAGAAACGCAAGAAGTAATATCAACAATCGTAACGTCCCGCCCAGTGCGGGACGTTTACTTTATAGTCTTTTAGATGATTTAATATTTATTAGACGCGGAAATTGTGGTTATAACGGGGGAATTGCGTACTTTTGCACCGCAAAACAAAAAAACAACAAAGAACTATGGCAGAAGCTATTGACATTAGAGAACTGAATATTCGAATTGAGCAGCAGAGCTCATTCGTGACGAACCTGACGTCGGGCATGGACCGCGTCATTGTAGGACAAAAGCATTTGGTGGACACGCTACTCATCTCGTTGCTGAGCGACGGACATATCTTGCTGGAAGGTGTGCCGGGACTGGCTAAGACTCTGGCCATCAAGACACTGGCACAGCTGATTGACGCCAAGTATTCACGCATACAGTTTACTCCTGACCTGTTGCCGGCCGATGTTATCGGTACAATGATCTATTCACAGAAGGACGAGAAGTTCCAGGTGAAGAAGGGTCCCGTATTCGCTAATTTCGTGCTGGCTGACGAAATCAACCGTGCTCCTGCCAAGGTGCAGAGCGCACTGCTCGAAGCCATGCAGGAGAAACAGGTCACCATTGGCAGCGACACCTTTGAGCTGCCCAGCCCGTTCCTCGTAATGGCTACGCAGAACCCCATCGAGCAGGAGGGAACCTATCCGCTTCCTGAGGCTCAGACCGACCGTTTCATGATGAAGGTGGTCATTGACTATCCAACGCTCGAAGAGGAGAAGAAGATTATCCGTGAGAACATCGGCGGTGGTCTGCCTACGGTGACGCCTGTGACCACGGCTGATGAAATCCTGCGTGCTCGTGCCGTCGTTCGTGAGGTGTATATTGACGAGAAGATTGAGCAGTACATTGCTGACATCGTCTTCGCCACCCGTTATCCTGACCGTTATGGCCTGAAGGAGATGAAAGACATGATTTCCTTCGGCGGTAGTCCCCGTGCCTCTATCAATCTGGCCAAGGCTGCCCGTGCCTACGCTTTCATCAAGCGTCGTGGCTATGTGGTGCCTGAGGATGTGCGTGCTGTGGCTCATGACGTGCTTCGTCACCGTATTGGCCTGACCTACGAGGCTGAGGCATCGAACGTGACCAGCGAGGAGATTGTTTCTAAGATTATCAACAAGGTGGAAGTGCCTTGATGAGTTAGGAGTTACGAGTTAGGAGTTGCGTAATGGAGACAGGCGAAATTATCAAGAAAGTTCGCAAGATTGAGATCAAGACGCGTGGACTGAGCCAGAACATCTTTGCGGGACAGTACCATTCGGCGTTCAAGGGACGTGGTATGGCTTTCTCGGAGGTGCGCGAGTATCAGTTCGGTGATGACGTGCGCGACATTGACTGGAACGTGACAGCCCGCTTCCACCGTCCCTACGTGAAGGTGTTTGAGGAGGAACGTGAGCTGACCGTTATGCTGCTCATCGACGTCAGTGGCAGTCTTGACTTCGGTACCCAGCGTCAGATGAAGCGCGACATGGTGACCGAGATTGCCGCTACGCTGGCATTCTCGGCTATCCAGAACAACGACAAGATTGGCGTTGTGTTCTTCTCTGACCGCATTGAGAAATACATCCCGCCGAAGAAAGGCCGTAAGCACATCCTGTACATCATCCGTGAGATGCTCGACTTCCATCCGGAGAGCCGTCGTACCGACGTACGTGGAGCGTTGGAGTTCATGACCAGCGTGGCCAAGCGTCGCTGTACGGCCTTCGTGCTGAGTGACTTCTTCGACCGCCAAGACTTCCTGCAACCACTGACCATCTGCAACCGCAAGCATGACGTGGTGGCCATCCAGGTGTATGACCAGCGTGCCAAGACGTTGCCCGACGTGGGACTGATGCGTGTGGTGGATGCCGAGACAGGTCATGAGCAGTACATCGATACGGGTAGTCGCAGGTTGCGTCAGGCCCATACGCAGTATTTCATGAAGCGTCAGGCCCAGCTACAGGAAACGTTCAACAAGAGTAACGTCGATCATGTCAGCATCGCTACCAACGAGGACTTTGTCAAGGCGTTGCTGCTGCTCTTTAAACAACGAAGCTGATGGCGGGCTTTGCCCTAAATGAGAAATGATAAATAAGAAATGATAAAGAATAGTGCGATCAATAAAATAAGCTCAATGGTTCATGCTAGATGGTTAATGGTGATAAGTTTATCATTTATCATTTATCATTTATCATTTTGCCACGCAGTGGCGCAATCAGTGGAGGCCCGTATCGACTCCATTGAGATACTGATGGGCGAGCAGGCACATGTGACGCTGACCGTCACAGCTCCTGACGGCGCTAACATCGTGTTCCCGAAATATGAGCGGACACAGCAGATAACGCCTGGCGTGGAAGTCATTGAGACACGCAATGAGAGTGACCGTGTTCAGGTGCTCACGCTGACCTCGTTTGACGAGAACCTGTATTACCTGCCGCCGTTCCCTGTGCTGGTAAATGGCGATACCGTAAAAAGCAAGAGTCTGGCGCTGAAAGTCATTGGCATAGAAGTAGATACTACGCACTACGAGAAGTTCTACGGTCCGAAGGACGTACAGGATAATCCCTTCCTGTGGAGCGAATGGGCACCCCTGTTCTGGCTTTCCGTTCTGCTGTTGGTGCTGCTAGCACTCGGCTATTATCTCTACTTGCGTCTGCGTGACAACAAGCCCATCATCACTTATGTACGGGTGGTGAAGAAGCTGTTGCCGCACCAGAAAGCCATGAAGGAGATTGAGCAAATCAAGGCCGACAAGATGCCGACGTCAGAGAACCAGAAGGAATACTACACGAAGCTGACCGACACCATCCGCCGCTACATTGAGGAACGCTACGGATTCTCGGCTATGGAGATGACCAGTTCCGAGATTATCGACCGCCTGATGAAACAGGGTGACCAGAAGTCGCTTGACGAACTTCGCGGTCTGTTCCAGACGGCTGACCTCGTGAAGTTTGCGAAGTATTCTACCATGCTGAATGAGAACGACATGAACCTGGTGAATGCTGTGGAGTTCATCAACAGTACCAAGGCCGAGAACCTGCCGACCGAAGAGGTGCTGCGTCCGCAGCTGTCTGAGGAAGACCAGCGTTCGGTGAAGACCCGCAGGGTACTGAAGATAGTCATTGCTGTCATTGCCGTCATCTGCCTGCTGCTGTTGGCGTATGTGGTTTATGGTACTTGGCAGTTGATTGCCCCCTAATTTAGGCTTTAGAAAATGGAATTTGTAAATAAAGGATTTTTCTTTCTGCTCCTGCTGCTGATACCTTATATCATTTGGTATCTGATGTTCAGGAAAAAAAGTGAGCCAACCATGCGGATGAGCGACACCAACGCCTACCGCTATGCTCCGCGCAGCTGGAAGGTGACGCTGATGCCCCTGCAGATGCTGTTGCGCATGGCAGCCTTTGTGCTCATTGTTATTGTGCTGGCACGTCCGCAGACCAGTAACTCCTGGAAAGACAAGACCGTAGAGGGTATCGACATCATGCTGGCCATGGACGTCTCCACGTCTATGCTGGCTGAGGACTTGAGCCCTAACCGTATAGAGGCTGCCAAGAAGGTGGCCGCCGAGTTTATTGCCGACCGTCCGAACGACAACATCGGACTCTGCATCTTTGCCGGTGAGTCGTTTACCCAGTGTCCGATGACCATCGACCATGCGTCGCTGCTCAACCTGTTGCACAACGTAAAGGCCGACATAGCTGCCCGGGGGCTCATTCAGGACGGTACAGCCATTGGTATGGGACTTGCCAATGCCGTAGCGCGTCTGAAGGACTCCAAGGCCAAGAGTAAGGTAGTCATTCTGCTGACCGACGGCTCTAACAACATGGGTGACATCTCGCCTATGACGGCAGCCGAGATTGCCAAGAGTCTGGGCATCCGCGTCTATACCATCGGTGCAGGCACCAATGGCACGGCACGTTATCCGATGCCTGTTGGCGGTGGGGTGCAGTATGTGAACCTTCCCGTAGAGATTGATACGAAGACGCTGACCAATATCTCCAATGCCACCGACGGCAAGTTCTTCCGTGCCACCAATACACGTGAGCTACAGCAGATTTACAAGGAGATTGACCAGTTGGAAAAGACGAAGCTCAACGTCAAGCAGTTCAGCAAGCGCTATGAAGCCTTCCAGCCCTTTGCCCTTGCCGCCATTCTTGTGCTACTGCTAGAGTTGCTGCTCCGCGTCACAATATTCAGGAGGATACCGTCATGAACAGATATTTTGAAGATCCCGCCTACCTCTGGCTCCTGCTACTGATTCCCGTGCTGGCAGCCATCTGGTTCCTGATGCACTGGCGTCAGAAGAGGAAGCTGCGTATGTTCGGTGACCCCGAACTGGTACGCCAGCTCATGCCCGATGTCTCTCGTTGGCGTGCTATGGTGAAGTACGGCCTTCTGCTGGCTTCGCTGGCTTTGCTGATTGTGGCTTTCGCCCGTCCTCACTGGGGTTCGGGCACGAAGACCGAGAAGCGCAAGGGCATAGAGACCATCATTGCGATGGATATCTCCAACTCCATGCGGGCACAGGATGTGACGCCCAGTCGTCTGGACCGTTCGAAGATGATGGTGGAGAACCTCGTCGATAAGTTCTCGAACGACAAGATCGGACTCATTGTCTTTGCCGGTGATGCCTTTGTACAGCTGCCCATGACCAGCGACTATGTGTCGGCCAAGATGTTCCTCAGCAGCATCGATCCGTCGATGATTGCCACGCAGGGTACCGATATTGCCGCTGCCATCGACATGGCTGTCCACAGCTTTAGTCAGGACGACCAGGTGGGCAAGGCCATCATTGTGATTACCGACGGTGAGGATCATGAGGGAGGTGCCGTCGAGGCTGCCGAGGAAGCCAAGAAGCTCGGCATGCGCGTCTATGTGTTAGGTGTCGGCTCTACGGGTGGCGCTCCCATTCCTGACCCCTCTACGGGCAAGTATATGTTTGACGAGACGGGCAACACCGTCATGTCGGCACTTAATGAGGATATGTGTAAGCAGATTGCACAGGCTGGCGGTGGTACCTATATCCACGTGCAGAACGGCTATGCTGCCCAGCAGCAGCTGAACGACGAGCTCGATAAGCTCTCCAAGAAGGAGATTACCGCCGAGGTGTATAACAGCTACGACGAGTACTTCGTTTGGTTTGCACTGGCAGCCCTGCTGCTTCTAGTGCTGGAGGTCATCCTTCTGGAACGTAAGAGTCCGCTGCTCAAGAACGTACACCTGTTTAAGCGCAGCTCCGCTGCTAAATGAGAAATAAGCGGCCTTCGGCCTAAATGATAAATGAGAAATGAGAAATGAGAAAGAATAGTGCGTTCAATAAAATAAGCTCAATGGTTCATGCTAAATGGTTAATGGTGATAGGTTTATCATTTATCATTTATCATTTATCATTTAGCCATGCAGTAGCCCAAACCGACCGCCAGCTGATTCGCGAGGGAAACAAGCTCTTCCGTGCCGGTCAGTATGCGGATGCAGAAACGCGTTACCGTAAGGCGGTGGAGGCTAACAAGGACAACCCGCAGGCCATCTATAACCTGGGTAATGCCCTCATGGCACAGAAGAAGGACTCTGCCGCCGTTGAGGAGTTCCAGAAGGCCGCCAAGCTGGAGAAGAATCCCCAGCGTAAGTATCAGGCATTCCATAACATCGGTGTCATCTGTCAGACCAAACAAATGTTCCAGGATGCCATCACTGCCTATAAGGAAGCCCTGCGACTGAATCCGCACGACGACCAGACCCGTTACAACCTAGAGCTTTGCAAGCGTCAGTTGAAGAACCAGCCGCAAGGTGGTGGCGGAGGCAACGACGACAAGAAACAGGATGAGCAGCAACAGCAGCAACAACAGGACCAGCAGAAGAAGGATGAACAGAAGAAGGAGGAGCAGGAACAGCAGAAGCCGCAGATGAGCAAGGACAATGCCGAGCAGCTGCTCAATGCCGCCCTTCAGCAGGAACGTCAGACGCAGAAACGCATGCAGGAACAGCAACAGCAACAAGGCCGCCGTCGTTTGAAGAAGAACTGGTAAGGCGGCCCTCGGCCTAAATGATAAAT
>JAEEGH010022648.1_pt1 | contig 12858 bp, 13 predicted proteins | sample 9134181 | NCBI WGS metagenome assembly JAEEGH01 (sample SAMN16246544, study PRJNA631951) | gut metagenome | biome: gut microbiome; feature: rumen; material: DP-attached | host: Bos | place: Iran: Karaj | collected 2018-10 | reverse complement strand
ATTTTTTGATTATTTGATTTTCAGGTTGTGGCCAATGCCATTTTCTCGCCCATCCTGGCCTGCGTCCGCCATCATATTGGCCGACGTCCAAAAAATGTGCGCGCAAAGATAAAAAAATAATAGGGACATTGGCCAAAATGAGGCGAAATTTCCATTGATTGCCATCCGTTTTGATATGGTTTGCATTTCCGAGTGAACGTTTTCGCACAAGGAGATGCGCACACTCCCCCAAAAAGCAAGGGCACGTCCCATCGGACATGCCCCAATTATAGAGAAAGGTAAAATGGTTGGTTTAGTGGTTTGAGAGAGAAAGGGTCGTTGGCCGAAAACATTCCGTTCTGTCCGGATTACAGCGCAGCCAGAAGGTAGCGACGGATGGTGCCGCCGTAGTAGTGGCATCCCGTGCAGGCACCGCTGTCGTTCTGGCCGACGAGGCCCTCGACGTAATACTCGCCACACAAGGAGGCCGAGCTGGTGCATTCGCTCACGTAATAGCTGTTGTAGCCCGCAATGCCGCCGATGTAGCAGTGTGCGCTATGGCCGTTATCGGCGATGGTGGCGGCGCTGCTGCACTTACGGATGGTGCCACGGTTGAAGCCGACGATACCGCCATGATAGAGGCTCTTGGCCGCGCTGGCATAGATACGTACGTTACTCATGACGCGGCAATTGGTGACCATGCCGCCGCCATTGTTCTGACCGACGATACCGCCCACATAATAGTAGCCGGAAATCGTGCTGGCCGACAGTGTGAGGTTCTTCACCAGGCCACGGTTGCGGCCGAAGAGGCCCTGGAAGCTGTCGCTGCCCGTCACGCCGCGCTTGGTGATGTTGATGCCCGAGATGACGTATCCGTCACCGTCGAAAGTGCCGGCGAAGGCGTTGGCCGATGTGCCGATTGCCACAAAGTTGTTGATCGAGATGGTGTCGAATGCGACATTGGCCGTCAACTTGAAAGTCAGGCCGAAACAGTGGTTGCCCGAATTGACGAGCATGGAGAGATTGCGCAGGTCCTGAGCCGAGCGCACCTCATAGTAGCCGCCCTCGCGATTGTAGGCGAAGTCTGAAAGTGATACGCCCGCACGCAATGAGATGGGCGCAATGAGCATGGTCACTGCAATGAGTGCCCGCTTGCCGAAGTTTGCCAAAATGTTTGTTTTCATTGTCTCTATAATTAAAGTGGTTAGTTTTTTCATCGGTCCTTGTGTGAGAGCCTTAATTCGTCCGCACATAAGAATTTCCCAAAATTCACATACCTTGACTAAAATAAATCCCAAATTGTATAATGCCCAAATGTGTTATCTCTTCGTCCGCCTTCAGGGGTGCGGAACCGAATGCACCGACGTGGTGTCGGCTATCAATGTCGTGAATCGTAACAGGAAAAATCCGTAGTGGAAATTAAGGGTCACAGGTTCGGATTGATGTCTCTTCGACTGCAAATATATGCACTTTTTCCGGTCGGGTTTGCAGAATTGGCCGAAAAAAGCTGAAAATCAGTGTAAAAACGCCCATTTTATGCGATTTTGACAATCCGGCTGCGCAAAACGAGTGTAATCGGTTGTATTTTGTGGCATTGGCCAATGGCACAGCCTTCGTCATTTTTCGGTGGGACATTGGCCGATAATTCATTTTTTATATGTATCTTTGCCCCCACGATTCATCAAAACAAAGCAAAAGACCAGCAATGAAAAAAACATTCGCTACAATGACCCTGCTCATGACTTTCCTTGTCATGTATGCACAGATGTTTGAACCTATCCACTGGAGTGTCGAACAGAAACAGGACGGCAACCGGCTCACCGTCCGGATGCGCGCCCGCATCGACGCGGGTTTCCATCTCTATGCGACCGATGTGCCCGACGACGGGCCGCAGCGCACGGAATTCACCTTTGAGACGATGGAGGGGCTTGTGGCCAATGGCGCAGCCGAAGCCGTTGTGGGCGAGAAGATTACGGTCGATGACCCGATATTCGGGATGAAGCTCTCGTTCTACGAGAAGGAGGTCGTCTTCGCCCAGAAGTTCGATATTGTGGCCGATGCGTGGAAGCTGGGCGGCAGTGTCCTTTACATGGCGTGCAACGACGAGACCTGCCTCGCCCCCACGCGCTACGAGTTCGACCTGTCGGGCACGAGCACAGCCAAGCCGGCGAAGGAAAAGGCATCGGCCAACACCACAAAAACCGCTGCCACCGAGCCCGTAAGCATTGATACATCGGCCAATGCCCCTGCCCCGCAGATTGAGGAAACCGTGACGGAGGCCGATGCCGGCGCATGGAGCGGAATCTACCGTCCCGTGATTGACGAGATGAACGCCCTGGGCGGACAGACGGGCGACCTGTCGAGCACGTCACACAGCATCTGGTACATCCTGATTGCAGGCTTCATCGCCGGACTGATTGCGCTCGTCACACCATGCGTGTGGCCCATGATTCCCATGACGGTCAGCTTCTTCCTGAAACGGACGAAAGACCGTAGCCGCAGCATCCGCGACGCCTACACCTACGGACTCTCGATTATCGTGATCTACCTGCTGCTGGGACTGGCGGTGACGGCCATCTTCGGCGCATCGGCCCTGAACAGTCTGGCCACCAACGCCGTGTTCAACATCATCTTCTTCCTACTGCTGGTGGTCTTCGCGCTGTCTTTCTTCGGCGCATTCGAACTGGTGCTCCCCTCGTCATGGACAACGAGACTGGATGCCAAGGCCGATGCCACGACGGGCCTGATCAGCATCTTCTTCATGGCCTTCACGCTCTGTCTCGTCTCGTTCAGCTGCACAGGCCCGATCATCGGCACCCTGCTGGTCGAGGCTGCCACGAGCGGCTCGATGCTCTATCCGGCGGTCGGCATGTTCGGATTTGCTGTCGCGCTGTCACTGCCGTTCACGATTTTCGCCCTGTTCCCGTCGCTGCTGCGCTCGATGCCGAAATCGGGCGGCTGGATGAACCGCGTGAAGGTCGTCCTGGGCTTCTGTGAGTTGGCCCTGTCGCTCAAGTTCCTGAGTGTGGCCGATCTGGCTTACGGCTGGGGCATCCTGGACCGCGAGGTCTTCCTCTCGCTGTGGATTGTCATCTTCCTGCTCATGGGGCTGTACCTGCTGGGCTTCATCCGTCTGCCGCACGACGATGACCCGTCGGCCGAGGAGCGCGTCTCCGTCTCCCGTCTGATGCTTGCGCTGGTCTCATTGGCCTTCGCCATCTACATGATTCCAGGCCTGTGGGGTGCGCCCTGCAAGGCGATTTCGGCCTTCACGCCGCCACTCTCGACCCAGGATTTCGTCCTCGGAGAATCATCGGCCACAATCTACCACAATTATGAGGAGGGCATGGCCGAGGCCCGTCGCGCCAACAAGCCGGTGCTGGTCGATTTCTCGGGTTTCGGATGCGTGAACTGCCGCAAGATGGAGGCAGCCGTCTGGAGCGCGCCCGAGGTGAAGCAGATTATCGAGAACGACTACATCCTGATTGAGCTGATGGTCGATGACAAAACGCCATTGGCCAACATCGAGACGGTCACGGAAAACGGCCGCGAGATGCGCCTGCGCACAGTGGGCGACAAGTGGAGCTACTTGCAACGATATAAGTTTGGGGCCAATGCGCAGCCATTCTACGTGCTGCTCGATGCCGATGGCACTCCGCTGAACGGCAGCTACAGCTACAACGAAGACGTTGCCGAATATGTTAAATTCTTAAATCAAGGACTTGAGCGATGGAAAAAGTAAAATGCCTCATCGTCGGTAGCGGGCCTGCGGGCTACACGGCTGCCATCTACGCCTCCCGCTCCGGGTTGGCACCAGTGTTATACGAAGGGCCGCTCTCGGGCGGACAGTTGGTCCAGACCACCGAAATCGAGAACTTCCCGGGCTATCCCGACGGCATCACCGGCCAGGAGCTGATGGCCGACCTGCGCCGTCAGGCCGAAAGACTGGGCACCGACATCCGCTTCGGCATCGTTGATCGGGTCGATTTCGGGACATCGGCCAATGCCCCGGTCTCCCACCACATCCACATCGACGACGGCACCGAGCTGGAGGCCGAGACGCTCATCATCGCGACAGGCGCATCGGCCAAATACCTCGGTCTGGATGACGAAAAGAAATATGCCGGCATGGGCGTATCGGCCTGCGCGACGTGCGACGGATTCTTCTACCGCAAACGCACGGTGGCTGTCGTGGGCGGCGGCGATACTGCCTGCGAAGAGGCGCAGTATCTGGCCGGATTGGCCAAGAAGGTCTATCTCATCGTGCGCCGCAACGTCCTGCGGGCCAGCGAGGCGATGCAACGCCGCGTGATGGAGCATCCGAACATCGAAATTCTGTGGGAGACGCAGACGCTGGGCCTGTTCGGCGAGGGTGGCGTGGAGGGTGCACACCTCGTGCGCGGCAAGGGGACTGACCACGAGGAGCTGTTCGACATCGCCATCGACGGGTTCTTCCTTGCCATTGGCCACCACCCAAATTCCGACGTCTTCCGCGAGGTGCGTGACGCACAGGGCAACGTCATCAAGACAGGCGTGGAGTGCGACGAAATGGGCTACATCCGCGTCAATCACCCCACCACGGCGACCAACATCCCAGGTGTCTTTGCCGCCGGTGACGTGGCCGACCCCATCTACCGTCAGGCCATCTCGGCTGCCGGCTCAGGCTGCCATGCCGCAATGGATGCGAAGAGTTTCCTGGCATAAGCTGACAGATTTTTATGTTTATGGCCAATGTCGTTGCAAATCAATGACATTGACCATAAAATCATTTATAAGGATTGCGTTAGAAGGCACCCATTCAGACAACAAAGTTATCCTTTGAACACATACTTGTTATGATATTCCAGATACTTTAACCTGGCTTCATCTAATGGCAAAGCCGGAACCTGCTGGTTGTCAGAAATTTGAATACGACTTTTATCATGATTGGAAAGCCAATCGGTAATCTTAATTCGCCGATCAGAGGTAAATGTAATTAATCCGCGGTCAAACATTTTATCATAAAGCGGAGAAAGAATAAAGCCGTTTTTGGGATCTACTTTTTCGTAATCATTACTTACCGCCCAAGGCTTAATATGACTGGCGATGAGCAAGGATTCTTCTGTAATCCCTGTTATTGGACACATCGAGCATTCCTGCAAAAGTTTCTCACGATATTTTCCTTGACCTTCTCGAGCCGTACGATATGCTCTATCTCTGTTTTTTTGTGATACCATTTCTACTGGCGATTCTATGACCTCCACTCCTTTTTTCCCGTAGTTAGTCACATAACTTCTACGTGTTTCAATTTCTGCAAAATCAGCAAAAAGTTTCCAATAGAACACAATGCTGTTATTATATCTCAACTTCATAACAGAAATGTAGCTCACATATGGCAAGGCTATTTCCCGAATCAAGTCATATGCTTTATCATCAGAATTCACATACCCTCTTGATCCCTCAATTTGTTCCTGGTCTTGAATAGTGAACTCTACAAGCTCGGGGAGAGAGTTTATCATTCGGATTCTTTCTGCCCACAAATCTCTCATTTGCTCCTTTTTACGGTAATTCTGAGACGGAGAAAGATACTCGTTTTCCATTGCAGTCATATAGGCCAACAAGTCTTTCTTCATGATAAAGCAATGTGCGTCAAAACCGGAATTACCATAAAAGTCATGCATAACGTTTTTGCTTGACACATACAACTTAGCTTCACCATTGCCATTACCTGTCTTGTTGGGATTTTTTACCCAACTGTCGGCTATTGCAATGGAATTTTTGAACATATCAATAAACTTGAAATCTTGATCTGCTATTTTCATACGCCGTATTTTGTTATGTCCATTTGTTTGAGAATTGCTATCAACACATCGACCACGATAGAATTACCAGCTTGCTGATATGCCGATGTATCAGAAACGACGATCTTATAACTGTCCTTGAATCCCATTAGCCTATGGCACTCACGTGGCGTTAGCTTTCTGATTCTCCCCTTATGAGTCACATAGTTATCCACTCCAGCGCGGTGCATTTTGTGCATAGAATGAAGTAAAGGACGGGCTATGTCCAAATCGGTTTCAATACTAGTCTTAAAATTTTTTGTACCAGGGCACAAAACATACTTTGCAACTTTGTCTGAAAGGTAGTATTTCTCCTCCACTTCGCGCACATCAAAAACAAACTCGTCGAAAGCCTCTTCTGGCGTTTCTCCTATGGCTTGCGGATGATACACGAAATCTCCATGCCAATTGAACTGCTGATTTCGCTTTTGGCACAACTGGATATCTCCGTTGATTTGTGTATAAGACTTATCTCTATTTTTGTGACTGGTAACAAACTTGATACCTTTTTCTTTCAAGAAATACTTCGTATCAATATAATCTTCAAGAAAGTCGTACATCTTGTATTCAAGCGGAATTGGTGCGGGAAAAAGAAAATCTGTCTTCTCTTTAAATCCAAGACAATACACCCGTTCTCTATGCTGTGGAATTCCATAATCGCAACTATTCAACACTCGGAACTTCACGTCATACCCCAACTCTTCAAAAATATCATGCATCACATGCCAGGTGCGACCTTTATCATGGCTCAACAGCCCCCTGACATTCTCAAAAAGAAAAACCTTAGGTTGCGTCTCTTTAATAACACGTGCAAATTCATAAAAAAGCGTTCCACGGGCATCTTCAAAACCGAGGCGATGGCCCACCATTGAAAATGCCTGACAAGGTGCTCCGCCGACAACAAAGTCAACTTGGTTTTTATACTTTGTAGCGTCAAAATCTCGGACATCCGAAAACCAGTCTTCATCTCGGATATTGTAGTTCGCGAAATAGCTCTGCTTGCATTTAGGTTCAATATCTCCAGCAAATACGATTTGATGCTTCAATCCCAAACGCTGAAAAGCATGTTCGATTGCTCCAATTCCACTGAAAAGGGTTCCCAATCTAACAGTGTTGTTTGGATACGAAAATTGTGTGTCTTTCCACGATGTATCTGTCGAAACTGGCGTCTGTTGGAATTCCTTGAACTCCAGTTCCTCAACTCGTCGTTTGACAATACGACGCACTTCATCAATTTTACTTGATGACTCTTTAATGTCCTTTTCTACGCTTGCCATTATGTCTGCGATTAGATGGCGTTTAGCTTATCTTCTCCAGCTTGCAGGCAATCCTTCGGACACAAAAGAAGCGTGGAATCGTTTCCTTATCCACGCTCCTAGGCCCTGAGAACTGCCCGCAAAAGTTGATAAGTCAACGTCCACGCAAAGCGCAGACGTTCGCAGACTTATTCGCAACTTTTGCTTTTAGAAATTTCTCAGGTTTCGGAGCAGTGCTGAATAAATAGCAAACGCTATGGTTTATAATATGTTAATTAAAAGTTTATATTTCTGTTTCTTGATTGATTATATCGTTTTAAAATTTGACATTATGATTTGAAACTTCCCTCCTCTCACTCCAGCGTCGCGGTTATCGACAGGATATGCGACGCGGTGCTGTCGGGCCAGATTTTCAGCTGATAGTCGCCCGAATCGGGAAAGAGGAAGATGGCGTTGTTCACCTCGACAGACTTCTGGCACAGTGTCCCGTGATGCTCGCCGTCGGGGAATCCGTCGTCATCGGCAAGGGGGAGCGTGACAAGATGGTCATCGGCCAATGAAACGTGAATCGGGACATCGGCCAACGGATAAGCCCGCTCGTAACGCACCGTGAGCGTCAGGCAATAGGGGAAATTCCGCTCGACGGGGCTGTAGGTCTTGGCCGATGGCTCTACATGGACGGGGAAAATAAGCGTGTCGGCCGATGTCCACTCCGCAGAATCGACATCGACCGAATGCAGGTAGATGGTGCCATCATTGCACGCCCCCAGCAGGAGCATTGCGGTCACCGCCGTTGCCAACCTTACCGCCGTTCTTGGCGTTGTTGTTGGCCGATGGACCTTTCTTGGCTTTTCCATGCTTGTTCTTTTTTGACTTCCGACGGTCAAATCGGTTCAGGTCTTCGTCGCCGACACCATCGGTAAACTGTGGCCTTGACTCGGGTGCAGCCTCGCTCACCGCGAGCTTGTCGGGCTTCTGTCCGTGCTTGTTCATCTCGATGATTTCAAACGCGCGCTTGACCGAGATGGTGACGGGATTGAACGGACCGCCCTTCGACGTGCTGTAGGTGATGGTCTGGGCCAATATGTCGGCCTTGAAGTAGAAGTAGTCGCTGTCCTGTGTCTGGAGGACGATGTCCTTGGCGGGCAGTTTCTTGCTGCACTCCATGTAGCAATCGACCTCGAAGTTCATGCAGCACTTCAGCTTGGCACATTGGCCGGCCAACTTCTGCGGATTGAGCGAGAGGTCCTGGAACCGGGCGGCCGCGGTGCCTACACTCTGGAACTTGGTGAGCCACTTGGCGCAGCAGAGTTCGCGACCACAGGGGCCAATGCCGCCGATGCGTCCAGCTTCCTGGCGTGCGCCGATCTGCTTCATCTCGATGCGGACCTTAAAGGCATCGGCCAAAACCTTGATGAGCTGGCGGAAATCGACACGACCGTCGGCAATGTAATAGAAGATGGCCTTGTTGCCGTCGCCCTGATACTCGACATCGCCGATCTTCATCTCCAGACCGAGGTCCTGCGATATCTGTCGGCTGCGTATCATGGTCTCGTGCTCCTTGGCTTTGGCCTCGTGATAGCGCACCATGTCGGCCTCACGGGCAACACGGAAGACCTTCTTGACGGCATCGGGGTCGTCGAAGTGGTAGCCCGCCTTCTTCATCTGGAGGCGCACGAGATAGCCCGTCATCGTGATTTCACCGATGTCGTGGCCGGGACTGCCCTCGACCGCAACCCATTGGCCGACATGCAGGTCAAGGCCGTCCTTGTTCAAGTAATAGCCCTTGCGGGTATTCTTGAACTGCACCTCGACGTAGGGCCATTGCTGGGTGAGTTCGGGGGCATCGGCCAACCAGTCGGTCACCATCAACGGTTTGTTACTTCGCATAGCTTACAGCACGGGTTTCACGGATTACGGTGATGCGCACCTGTCCGGGATAGGTCATTTCCTTCTGAATCTTGGTTGCGATGTCGGTCGAGAGCTGCTCGGCCTCGGCATCGTTGATCTTGTCGGCAGCCACGATGACGCGCAACTCGCGACCTGCCTGGATGGCATAGGTCTTCTGGACGCCCGGATAGGCCTGGGCCAAGTTCTCAAGGTCGTTGAGGCGCTTGATGTAGGCCTCGACAATCTCGCGGCGGGCACCTGGACGTGCACCCGAAATGGCATCGCAGATCTGGACGATTGGGGCGATGTCCGATGTCATTTCGCACTCCTCATGGTGGGCAGCGATGGCGTTGCAGATATCCGGCTTCTCGTGATATTCCTCGGCCAACTTGGCGCCCAAGGCTGCATGTGGCAATTCCGGTTCATCGTCCGGCACCTTGCCGATATCATGCAACAGACCGGCGCGGCGGGCCTTCTTGACGTTCAAGCCGAGTTCCGATGCCATGATGGCGCAGAGGTTGGCCGTCTCGCGAGCGTGCTGCAAGAGGTTCTGGCCGTAGCTTGAACGATATTTCATCTTGCCGATCAGGCGGATAAGCTCGGGATGCAGGCCGTGTACGCCCATGTCGATGGCCGTGCGCTTGCCGGTCTCGATGATTTCCTCCTCGAGCTGCTTGCGGACCTTGGCCACAACCTCCTCGATGCGGGCCGGATGGATACGGCCGTCGAGCACAAGCTGATGCAGGGCCAGACGAGCCACCTCGCGGCGCACAGGGTCAAAGCACGAGAGGACGATGGCCTCCGGCGTGTCATCGACGATGATTTCTACGCCTGTGGCGGCTTCGAGTGCGCGGATATTTCGACCTTCTCGGCCAATGATTCTTCCCTTGACCTCGTCGCTGTCGATGTGGAAGACTGTGACTGCATTCTCCACTGCAGTCTCCGATGCGACACGCTGTATCGTCTTGATTACGATGGATTTGGCCTCCTTATTGGCCGTCATCCTCGCATCGTCCATGATTTCGTTCACATAGCTGGCGGCCTCGGTGCGGGCCTCGTCCTTGAGACTTTCGACGAGCTTCTGCTTGGCCTCCTCGACGCTCAGGCCGGCGACCTGTTCCAGCATCTTGCGGCTCTCGGTGATGCGGGCGTCGAGCTCGTGGCTCTTCTGCTCGGTCAGTTCAATCTGACGCTGGAGCTGCTCACGGGTGCGGTCGTTGTCGGCGATGCGCGAGTCCAGCGACTGCTGCAACTGCTGTACCTGCTGCTGCTGCTGACGGATGTGCTGTTCGGCCTGCTGCAATTTCTGGTTGCGCTGGTTGGCCTGACGGTCCATCTCGCTCTGCATACGCGAGACGCGCTCCTTGGCCTCAAGAATCTTCTTTTCCTTGAGCATCTCGCCTTCCTTTGCGGCATTGGCCAAGGCCTTCTTATGAGTTTTTTTGAGGACTACTGTCCAGATACACAGCGCGATGGCGGCACCCACGATGAGGCCGACGACGGCTGCTAAGATTGTTGCGATATTCATAAAAGTTTAATAAGTATATATATGATGAGTGTGTCCATTGCTTGGGGCCATGGGCGATACGGGGAGAATAAATTTGTGCTGTAAAGTGGTAAGGTTAGCGTGATTGGTTAAAGTCTTCCAGCTCGGCTGTCAAGTCCTTGAGTGCCTTTTCTACGGGTTCGATGTCCGTATTGCGGTTCAGCCGTACGTATTTGAAGGCAATATCAAGCGCAACGAGCGACATGACACATTCGCGGTCCAATTGTGCAGCCCGATATTTGGTGCTATAGGCCACCAGACGTTCGTCAATGAGACGCGCTGCCTCGCGGTAGAGGGGCTCGTCTGCGGCATCGATGGAGAGCGGATGCTGCCAAACGCCGACCTTTAGTTTTATGTTTACTTTATCCATTGAGCTTGTCTAAGCACAAATCAATCTCGCGTATCATGGCGAGATACCTGCTCCGGAGGGGTTCAATCTCGATGGCCGATGCACCTTGCGGGGCGCCAGCCTGCAGGCTTTGGTATTTTTCGGTGAGTGTCCGATGTTCCTCTTCCAGCGCCCGGAGCTGTTCCCCCTGCCGCCGATGGGCCTCTTTCATAGCCGTGACCTCAGCCTCGGCAGCCGTGCAACGCTCCTTGAGCAGCGAAATCTGCCGCCGCAGGTTGTAGAGCAGGAATGCGAATCCGTTGTCACCTTGATCGATTGTCATGGAGTTCACCAAAAAATCCGTACAAAGATAGAGATTATTTCGATTCCCCGCATTTTTTTCACCATTTTTTTGCGTTTCGTGGCCAATTTCCATCATTTTCCACACGGATTTCGACCAATGTTCCGATAATTTTTGTAACTATGTACCAGCAAAGCAACTGGGCAACAATCACCCGACTGGAGTCTGATGAAAAGATTTTTATTGGCCAATGCCCATCGGCTATTGAAAGTCTCGGAAAAAAAACTTATCTTTGCGCACCGAGAATGTGTATAACCATAAACCATTACAACACAACATGAAAAATTTCCTGACATTTGCCATCGGCGCGGCATTGGCCACAATAGCCACAGCACAGGTGCCCGCCGACAGCACAACTGCGCAACAGCCACAACAGCAACAGCAGCGCAGACCGAGATTCCACTTCGATGCAGAGCATCCCAGCGTACACGACCCCGTGATGGCGCGCGGCGAGGACGGCCGCTACTACATCTATGCCACGGGCATGGGTGTGGATGTGCTTTCATCGGCCGACATGAAGACGTGGCAGCGCGAACGAGCAGTCTTCAACCCCGCTCCGCAATGGGCCGAGGACAGTGTGAGCGGCTATCGAGGCCACACGTGGGCTCCCGACATCAGTCGGCACGACGGTCGTTGGCTGCTCTACTACTCCTGCTCGACGTTCGGCAAGAACGGGTCGGCCATCGGATTGGCCACAAACAGGACGCTCGACCCGAAGTCGCCCGACTTCCGGTGGGAGGACCAGGGCGCGGTCATCGTCTCGCACAAGCACAAGGACAACTACAACTGCATCGACCCAAACCTGATTGTAGACCCAAAGGGACGGCCGTGGCTGACGTTCGGCTCATTCTGGGACGGCATCCAGATTGTGCGCTTGGCCAATGACTTCAAGAAGCCCATCGGCAAGCCGAAAACCATCTCACGGCGCATGGGTCGGAAAGTGACATTGGCCGAAATCGACAATATCGAGCACTACACCATCGAGGGGAAGGACACGATCGAGGCGGGCGAAAACGCGGTCGAGGCGCCGTTCATCATCCGTCGCGGGAAATATTTCTACCTGTTCGTGAGCTTCGACTACTGCTGCCGCGGCGAACGGAGCACATACCGCACCGTCGTGGGCCGCAGCAAAAGGGTCGATGGTCCGTATGTGGACCGCAAGGGCCAGCGTATGGAACGCGGTGGCGGCGAGACTCTCATTGGCCCCAATAACGACTATTTCGGTGCGGGCCACTGCTCGGCGTATGAGTTTGACGGCCAATGGTTCTTCCTGTGCCACGCGTACGAAAAGGCGCGCAACGGGCAGGCGAAAATCTTCCTGCGGCGCATGGAATTTGACAAGGAGGGTTGGCCGACAATCGTTAATGAATAAAACGTAGAAAGTAAAACAATGGTCGCCGATGGCATTTCTGCTATCGGCGACCAAATTTTTGTATTCAGTACTGCTTACTTGCGGTAGTTGGCCAAGTCGGCAGGCTGAGCGTCGGCAACGAAGTCGCTGTGCTTCTCGACCTCGGCAGCGGCGTAGCGGACATAGACGCGGGCGCTGTTGTCGAAGAGGTCGGGACGCTTGGTGGCATCGCCCAGGATGAGGATAGACATCACGGTGTCGGCAGCCATCTCGTAGAGGTGACGTGAGCAGAAGTCCTTGAACTCGTCATCCTTCAACTCATCGACCT
>JAEEGH010022645.1_pt1 | contig 12859 bp, 7 predicted proteins | sample 9134181 | NCBI WGS metagenome assembly JAEEGH01 (sample SAMN16246544, study PRJNA631951) | gut metagenome | biome: gut microbiome; feature: rumen; material: DP-attached | host: Bos | place: Iran: Karaj | collected 2018-10 | reverse complement strand
GTAAACCCCCCTACGGCGAGACTCCTTTCTTCGATATTCCCGAAGGAAGTTACAGCTTTACGGTTACTCCCGTTTACGAGAGCAAGGGCGAGGTTTCAGCCATAGCAAAGCCCGCAACCTTTAAATTCAGTGCAAAGCCTGCACCGAAAGCGAGTGTCAGTCTTAAAAAGACCACTTTCAAGAATTTCGTATCTAAGGCTAAGCTTAGCTTTGGCACGATGAAGAATGTGGGTATTGTTACAATGTCAGGTAATTCATCACCATTTTATAGCTTTATGGATTGCAGAGGTGTGAACAATAAGGGAAAGATCAACAGATTCGAATCCGTCTTTAAGATAAGCAGTTCCAATCTGACATGTATCAAAGCACCTCGGGATTATGATGATGAATATACGAAAAATCCCAATAAGGGAATGTCCGGTTATGTGGGTTATATGTGGATGAATCTTGACGGTTCATACGGAACAGCTTTTGAAAAGGTAACAGTTAAGCCCGTTAAAAACGGAGACATAATAACCGAAGATTTGGGCAATTGATCAAATGTTAAGGAGGAATTATCAAATGAGAAGGTTCTTGGGAAGAACTAAGAAAACTCTCGCAGGCTTGCTGGCGGTATTGATGGTGATCACATCATTACCCTCCGGCGCATATGCCTACGAAGCATCCGATAACGATGCAGTTATCGAAGAAACAGCAAATACCGAAAGCACCTATAACGATGCTGAGGTTACCACAAACGATCTTCCGAAGGATGTTACCGATAATGATATTACCGATAACGATGTTTCGACAGGAGACGTTTCAAACGGCGAAGATCCCGTGCCCCCAAGGAAGGTAACGGTGTCATTGGATATTTCATGTAACGACAGCAGTTACATTGACGGAAAGTTAAATGCCGTTAAGGTCAGGGAATTCACGATCATAGCGGGTGAAAAGTCTAAAATTGAAGATCATGTTTTGAACTATGATCCCAACGGAATGTCTGTAGAAATTACCCCGGACAATTACCTTGAGATCCTGGGCCTTGATTTTAATACCAATATAGGTAACGATAAGGATATACTGTTCTTCAGGGTTACCGAAGGAAAAAAGGATCCCTGTTATACGACGATGTATAGCGGCATTGAGCTGGGATCCTTTAACGAAGACAGCAGTGTTCTTGTAGAGTATATGCCGATAAAAACTTATGGAGATACATTATCTATCGTGGCTGATGCAGAACCGGAAAAAATCAGCTTTAATATCTGCGGGGACCAAATTTCATGGTATGATGGCGTTTTTGTGGCGCATAAAGGAGCCTCAAATGTAACTATGGAGCTTTTCCCGGTATACGGCAAAACTCTGAAAGCGTATGGGCTCACCGGTACGATTTCTTACAGTATCGGAAGTTCGGACCCCGTATCTCTTAATTCGGCAAAGATCCTTGATGGCGGAGATGGCATATCTTTCTCTGTTCCCACAGAGATTCTGGCAAAGGGTGCCTTTGAAGGATTAACTTTTACCGTAGGCTTTGAGCCTCAGGGAGTCAGAGACAGGGAGATAGAAATAATACAGCCTTTAGATTATGCAGATACCTGCATAAGCGTCGACGGGAAGAAACTTAAGACCATAAACGATTGTGGCGATGTATATCTTTGCAATAATTCCGTGGTAAGTGTTGAACCCGACAAAACAGCTAAAGTAACGGTTACTCCCCGGGATGGGTATGGACTGGTAGAGACCTATGTTATTAAGCAGAATGATGTAGACGCCAATTGTAATGAGTTTAGATATTCCTATGGCGGCTATGATGATGCAAAACTGTTGAAGTGGATGGGTACTGAGGAAGCAAAGGATCTGGTAAAGGTTTATCGTCCCAATAAGGACGGAATCATTACCTGCGAAATCAAAGCAGATGATTTCTATTACATTTGCAATAAGGTTAAACCTCTCAGACATCTTACAGTTGACGATATGACTGTCGGAAACGGTAAGAAAGTTGCTGTTGCCTACAACAGAAAGGTATACATTGAGGTCAGGGGCGACAAAAGCACTCGCGAAAATGTGTACGATTGGGATATTAAGGCTACCATCCCCGGAGAGAACGGACCGAGTGAAATTACCTCCGGGATTGATATTCCAGAATCGGGCAATTGCAGGATAAAGTTCGATGGAAATGAATATCAGGGACAGGAAGTAACCGTTACCTTTACGACCAAGGAAAAGAAAGCCGGTACGGATGAGCCTGTCGAGACACTTACGGTGATCCTTTCCGTTGAGAAACCAATTTCGGCAACGGATATTTCTTTCGAGAAAGATAAAATAGTCACCTTGGATGTGGGAACAGAAACCAAGATAAAGCTGGTAACAGGTGCCGATTTCTTCACATCCGGTTTAAGAGACAGGATAGGCGTTAAAATCGATGGCGGAGTCGGTATAGGTGATTGCCTGAAGGCAAATATCAGCTTTGATCCGGTAGATAAAACCGCAACCGTTACCGTAAGATCCTATGTAAAAAACAATAAGTGGGTTCTTAAAGGCAGCTCTTCATCTACCGTTTCAGACCTGCTGGAGAGCACGGATCTCGTGATCAAACTTATAGATAAGGCCAATGATGATAATTTGATATCTTCTGCCCCCCTGGATCTTGTCGATACAAAGATCAAAGAAGCCGATCTGTCTTCGATCACTCTTACGGCTGATTCCAATTCACTGACCTTTGATTTTTCAAAGGTTCCCGAAGCTTCCAAGCAGGGTGGATTTGATAAGACGACTGATGGCTTATACTATCTTGTTGATGTTTCTACAGGAGAAAGCGAGGATAACAAGTCGGATCAGCTGATCAACTCCTTTACAGCTGTGGTACCGGCTTCTGAAAAGAGCTTTACAAAGGTTCTTACGAACAGCCTTGATTCAGTTGAAAATAAGGCTATTACATATAGTGCAAGAGTACGACTTATCCTGACGGATAACAGTGAATCCGTATATTCTTATACTTATGCAGGTATTTCATCAAGTAAGAATGGAGTAAGAAGAACAGCCACTACGGTGCCCAACGACCTGTATGCCAAGTCCATCAGTTTTAAGGAAAATAAAAAGGCCAAGCTCGTTTCCTCATCAGCTGAGGTTAAGCTTGGAAGCGTTTCCTATAGTGGCGATAAAAAGGCAGTAAACAAGGTTGCAAAGATCGAAGTTACAACCTTGAACGGGGAAGTTCTTTTCACATCCGCAGGGGATCCCGAAATCATATGGGAAAAGAATAATGATATATTCTTAAACGCATATGAAGCATATGAAGCCGGCCTTTCCATCGGAAAGTTTAAGATCAATGTCTATGCCCTTCAGCCCAAGGGTGCGGAAGTTAAGGCAACAGCTACACTTACCTTGTCACAGGGTATCATGAGCTTAAGACTTAAAGCACCGGATGTTGCATACAAAAAAGCAGGTAAAGAACTTAAGATCAAGACTGAAGTGATGGTATATCCTTCAGATAAAAAGAATAATAAGCTTTCAAAATCCGTAAAATACTGCTTTGTTGAGCCGAAGCAGACGCAGATCATTAGCAGTTACGATGCCTATGATTTTGAGGATAACTATGAAATCGTAGATTATGGTAAGGACATTACCCTCAAGAATGGTGTTATCACCGTTTCGAAGAAATATGCGATTCAGGGTGATAAGCAGATAATATATGTATGCGCAATGCCGACGGACTGTGAGAATAACGTGGCATGTATTTATGATGTGGCACAGATCGTAATAACGTCAGAAGATTTATCCATTGACAGTGTGTATATAAAAACCAGCAACGAAACTATTAATCTCAAAGAGGGTGAAAGCTATTATTCTTCGGAAGTTTGCGGATACATATACGCCAAGTCGGGTGTAGGGCAGTTAGGTTCTGACAGCATCAGCTGCAAATACACGGGACTCAAAGAGTATAAACCGGAACTTGAAAACACCCCTTACAGGATGTCTTTAAGTTCCATGTCCGATACTATGATATATGCTCCTGCGATTGCCAAGAAGGCATCGGTAAAGGTTTCGAGTAAATACGGTTCAGGCTCAAAGACGATCAATTTCTCAGTCAAGAGTGATGAGGACCTGGACTTCGACCTTTTGGATTCAAAGGGCAACTCCTTTATAAAGGACACTAGGGTACGAAAAAGCGATAGCGGGGCATACATCATTGAGAATAGCACTGTGAATGAAGCCCTGACTCTTATTGTACAAGGTGAACATGAAAGTCTTATCGATCATGGAGTTACGGCTGAGGGCGGTAAGCTTACCCGGAAATCTTCGGGACTTTACCAGATGTTCAGATCTTCTTCAATGCCACGTTCTTCAAGCAACAGCAAGACCACAAGTACCTTCGGTACAGTCTACACAGTAGATCTGAAGGACGATGTCACTCTTTTGAAGATCACCGACAAGACCGAAAAGGATGAGAATGGAAAAGATAAACAGATACTTGTTTACATTATCAATAAAACGCTCTTAACGGATAAATCGGCATCCAAGACCACCGTAACGGCTTCAAATGAATACGTTTCAGCTTATAATACTGCAACCGGTAAAGTTACCAAAAAGGACAACAAGGGTAACATTTTCAGCAGACTGTATTATAAAGATACGGAAGATTACATTGATTACGGAAGCGTTAACAAAGTAAAGTATACGGTTGAAATAGACGGCGATGTGGCCGCAGGTCAGAAGGTACTGATAAGTGTGGGAGATTCGGAGGTTCTTTCGCGTCTCTTCACGTATAAAAATATAGGAAGCGGATCCGGAGGATTAGCACCGTTTGATCCGGTAATACCGTTTAAACCGGGAAACGGATCCGGAGGATTACTACCGTTTGATCCGGGAAGTGGAAGCGGTTCTGCTTTTGTAATTACAAACACTGCTCCGCAAAAGAGATTTTTGGTGACTCTTGATGAAAATGGTCAGTTTACCATCGATTATTCGAATTATGATTACGGCAACGGCAGCATATTAAGTGCTATCATACCTTTCCCGTTATCATCGCAAAAGTACTTCTTTGATATACCGGAAGGAAATTACAGCTTTACGGTTACTCCTGTTACAAATGATTCATCTTTGTCAGATGCAGAAGCCATAGCAAAGACCGCAACCGTTAAATTCAGTGCTAAACCTGCTTCTGAAGGAAAGGTTAAGCTTTCAAAGACCACATTCAATAAATTTGTCGCAACGGCAAGATTTAACTTCGGTACTGTGAACAATGTTGCTGTGGTAACAGATGATAATGGCAAGGTTGCATCTGTAGCTCTGACGACCACTGAGTGTCGTGGAATGAATGTCAACGGAAAGATAAACAAGTTTGGCGAGGCATTTTATATGTACGGTTACAGTGGAGTGGCTACATTGATATGCTGCGAAGATCCCGCAACTTTGGATGAAAGCTACAAAAAGGATCATTCAAAGGGAATGACCGGATATGTCGAGTATACGTGGCGCAATATCGACGGATCCACAAAAACGGGCTGCGAAAAGATAACCGTTAAACCCGTTAAAGGCGGAGATATAATTGCAATCGATGACGGTGAGTAATTGAATTTTCCGGGCCCGGCATTGCCGGGTCCGGTAAATCACTTTATTTACGGAGTAATAATATTGGCAAGATCAACGGATAACGACAACCGATATGGAAACGAGCAGTATTCTTTTCTCCAGAACTTAAGCCACGAGGTCCGTACCCCCATGAATGCCATCGTGGGTCTTTCGGAGCTTCTTTACAGGCGTTCCACGGATCTGGAAGAGAGGGAATACCTTCTTGCCATGCAGGCAGCCACCCAGAACCTTTTGATGGTCATCAACAATGTGGTGGATTATGACGAACTGCAGGCAGGTACTCTTTCGCTGCATATTGAACCCACCAATCTCATCAATGTGATCAGTGAAGTCATCAACATGGCGAAGCTTGTTGTGGGAGACCGGGACGTATCCTTTATTACGGATATCAATCCCCTCCTTCCCATCACAATGGAGCTTGACGGGGCAAGGCTTAAGCAGATACTGTTTTACTTCCTTTCAAATGCCGCAAAGAACACAAAATGGGGCGATATTGCCATTTCGGTGGATTTCGCGGATGAATCAAAGAACGCCGTGCGCTTTAAGGTTGAAAATACCGAGCCCGGTGTTTTTGTCATGGGAGACCTTGTAAGTGCTCTCGGAAGCGAGCTTGTGACCGAGATATCAGAAAACGGTCCCATGACCGTAAGCTTTGACCTTGATATCGTTATCCCGGAAGGAATGGAGGAAGAGGCTCCCATCAAAGCCCCCGGCTCCTATGCCATCTGCTTAAAGAACAAGCGGGAAAGGGATGTCGTCGCTTCCTATTTTGCCCGTACCAATGTAAATCACAGGGTAATGGACAACCCGACGGAGCTGTTCATCATATCAAAAGAGGAACGCCCCGAATATCTGATAACTGATTATGAAAAAATGGCAAAGATCCGTGATGTAAAGGAATTTGCCGATCTTAACGTAAAAACAATAGGTATTGCTTCCCAGACCGAGGATGTTTCAAAGAGTGACAAGGCCGTATTAAAGCGCCCTATATTCTACCCCGATCTTTTAAGGATCTTAACCGAGCAGGAAGCGGAGGAAGAGGATCTTGTTTTAGAGGGAGTAAGGATACTTGTTGTAGATGACAATGCTATAAACTTAAAGGTTGGAGAAGGTCTCATAAGGCCTTTCGGAGCCATAGTTGATACCGCCACCGGCGGTGAAGAAGCAATAAGAATGATCCATAAAACACGTTACGACCTTGTTTTTATGGACCATATGATGCCTGAAATGAGCGGTGTGGAAGCCGTGAAGATCATTAGGGCTGCGGGAGATCCCTATTTCAAGGAACTGCCCATAGTGGCACTTACCGCGGATGTGATCGAAGAGAGCAGGCAGAAGTTCTACGATGCAGGAATGAACGATTTCCTGGCAAAGCCCATAAGGCTTCCGGAACTTGACGCGATCTTAAGAAAGTGGATCGCCAAGTCCAAACAGTCCGAAGGAAGAAAGGCCGAGGAGTCGGAGGAAGCTCCGATGTTCAATATCGACAATTCGAATCTGGAGCATATAAACCTTCAGCTGGGTCTTTCCTATACCGGCGGAAACGGAAGGATGTACACAAACATCCTCGAAGATTTTATGCGCACCGCACCTCAAAAAGCGATAATGCTCACAAAACTTTTGACAGATGAGGATGTTGGGCGATATACTATCGAAATACACGCACTGAAATCCCTTTCAAAAACAATAGGAGCCACGAAGTTAAGCAACCTGTCAGAAGCTCTTGAAAGAAAGGGGCACAAACGTGATCTGGAAGGCATAATCGCCGATCATAATGAGATGATCTCGGAACTTGAAGGTGTTGAAAAGGATATAAGCAACGTGATAAAGTTATCACAGCCTTCGGAGAAGAAGATCCCCCTTGCGGAAGACAAGGCAAAGGATGCCCTCAGGGAAATGTACCATGCCATCAGGGATTTTGATTATGATACGGCGGAGCGTCTGATAGGTGAGCTTGACAGATATGAATATGACGATATCGCAGAGCCCTGTTTTAACGACTTAAAAGCCTGCGTTGACAATATTGATTATGAGGGAACGGGCAAACAGGCCGTAAGAATGCTTGCCATGCTCTAGGAGAAAGAATATGAAACAGTTTATGCTTGATGAGTTTAAAAAGGTATTCGGAGGAAAGGACGGAGTAAAGGTATATTTTGCCCCCGGCCGTGTAAACCTTATCGGAGAACATACCGATTACAACGGAGGTCACGTTTTCCCCTGCGCACTTACCATCGGTACCTACGCGGCGGTAAGGGTAAGAAATGACAGGGAGTTAAATCTTTATTCTTCCAATTTCGAATCCATGGGAATTATAAAGACTTCCCTTGATGATCTTAAGCCCTATCCCGAAGCTGACTGGACCAATTATCCCAAGGGAGTGATGTGGGCCTTCGAAGAGAGGGGAATGAAGCTTCCTTCGGGAATGGATATTGTTTTCTACGGCGATATCCCCGCAGGCTCGGGCCTTTCTTCTTCCGCATCCATCGAGGTGCTGACCGGATTTATTTTAAGAGAGAGCTTCGGCTTTAAGGCTGAAAACAAGGATCTTGCCCTTATCGGACAGTTTTCGGAGAACAACTTTAACGGATGTAACTGTGGTATCATGGACCAGTTCGCATCAGCCATGGGAAAGAAGGACAATGCCATTTTCCTTGATACTGCGACGCTTAATTTCGAGTATGCGCCCATTAAGCTTGAAGGCGCAAAGATCGTTGTTACAAATTCTTTAGTAAAGCACAGTCTTGTTACCAGCGCATACAATGACAGAAGAAACGAAAGTGCGGGTGCGTTGAAAGCACTTCAGACCGTGATCGACTGCAAGACTCTCGGAGATCTTACGGAAGAAGAATTTGAAGCGCACAAAGATGCCATCACCGATGAGATCCAAAGAAAGCGCGGAAAACACGCAGTTTACGAGAATCAGAGAACAATAAAGGCCGTTGCGGCATTAAAGGCGAAGGATCTTGAGACCTTCGGAAAGCTTATGAATGCTTCCCATGTTTCACTTCGTGACGATTACGAGACAAGCTGCGAGGAATGTGACATTCTGGCCGAGACCGCATGGACGATCCCCGGAGTCATCGGTTCACGAATAACGGGAGGCGGATTCGGCGGATGCACCGTTTCCATTGTAAAGGACGAGGCTGTAGAGACCTTTAAGGAGACCCTTTCCAAGGTATATCATAAGAAGGTGGGAAAAACTCCCGAGTTTTATGTGGTAGAGATAGGAGACGGCCCCAGAGCACTTTGATCCGGAGAAAGATATGCAGACAGATTTATTGATAGAAAGATTACTTAAATACGCAACAAAAACAGGCCTTGTCTGTGAAGACGACCTGATCTATACAAGAAACAGACTTCTTGAACTCTTTAAGCTCGATGAAGCTTATGAGGGTGAAGTGGGAAATGTTGAGACCGAAGACCTTCATGATATCCTTGAAGCCCTTTGCGACAATGCTTTTGAAGCCGGTCTCATTACCGATAACGGAATTGTTTCGAGGGACCTTTTTGATACAAAGGTCATGGGATGTCTTGTTCCCGCACCAAGTGTTGTTATTGCAAAATTTAAAGAGTTATATAAAGAGGATCCGGTCAAAGCCACGGATTATTTCTATAAGCTTTCCTGTGATTCGGATTACATCAGACGTTACAGGATCGTCAAGGACCGGAAGTGGATCACCAAGACTCCCTACGGCGACCTTGATATAACCATAAATCTTTCCAAGCCCGAGAAGGACCCGAAGGCCATTGCCGCTGCCAAGCTCATGAAGCAGGCAGGCTATCCCAAGTGCCTTCTCTGTATGGAGAACGAGGGCTATGCCGGCAGGATGAACCATCCCGCAAGGCAGAACCACAGGATAATCCCCGTGACCATTCAGGACTCACGCTGGGGATTCCAGTATTCACCCTATGTGTATTACAACGAGCATTGCATCGTGTTTAACTCAAAGCACATTCCCATGAAGATCGAGCACGGAACCTTCTGCAAGCTCTTCGATTTCGTTAAGCAGTTCCCCCACTATTTCGTGGGTTCAAATGCGGATCTTCCCATCGTAGGCGGTTCCATCTTAAGCCACGATCACTTTCAGGGCGGTCATTACGAGTTCGCCATGGCCAAGGCACCTGTGGAAAAAGAATACGTTATCAAGGGCTTTGAGGATATCAAGGTCGGCCGTGTAAACTGGCCTATGTCCGTTCTTCGTCTTTCAGGTCCTGACACCGACAGACTGATAGAACTTGCTGACGTGATCCTTGCCGCATGGAGAGGCTACTCGGATGAGAAGTGCTTCATCTTTGCCGAAACCGACGGTGAGCCTCATAACACCATCACCCCCATAGCAAGAAAGAGGGGCGACCTTTACGAATTAGACCTTGTCCTTCGTAACAACATAACCACCGATGAGCATCCTCTGGGAGTGTTCCATCCTCATGCGAAGCTTCATCACATAAAGAAGGAAAACATCGGACTTATCGAGGTTATGGGCCTTGCGGTACTTCCCGCAAGACTTGACAAAGAAATGGCTGACCTTGAGGCAGCAGTCCTTGCCGGAAAGGACATAAGAAGCGATGAGGAGCTTTCCAAGCACGCAGACTGGCTTGATACCTTCAGATCGAGGATCGACGCCGATCCTTCAAACATCGGCGAGATAATAAAGGATGAGATCGGTAAGGTCTTCATGGAGGTTCTTACAGACGCCGGTGTTTACAAGCGCGACGAAGCCGGAATGGCGGGATTTGACAGATTTGTTGACAGTATAGTTTAAGATCACGGGAGAGCCTCGGCTCTCCCATTTTGGAAATTATGAAGAAAAACACAACAGAGATCCTTAACCGAATGGAAAAAGAATACGGCCGTGACCTGACCTGCTATCTTGTTCATATGAACGCGTGGCAGCTTCTTATTGCGACCATAATGAGTGCCCAGTGTACGGATGCAAGGGTCAATGAGGTTACGAAGGATCTGTTTGTCAAGTATCCTTCCGTTGAGGCCTTTGCCAAGGCCGACCTAAAGGAACTTGAAACGGACATCCATTCCGTGGGTTTTTATCACAACAAGGCAAAAAATATCATCGCCTGCTGCAGGAAGCTTATGAGTGACTTTGGCGGCGAGGTTCCGTCTGATATCGAATCCCTTACGACCCTTCCCGGCGTTGGCAGAAAGACCGCCAATGTGATCCGCGGAAATATCTTCATGGAGCCCAGCGTTGTTGTTGATACTCATGTACTCAGGATCTCAAATAAACTGGGGCTTGTTAAGACCGACGATCCGGTGAAAGCCGAGTTCGCTCTTATGAAGGAAGTGTCAAAGGATTACTGGCTTTATATCAATCACTGGTTCATAGCTCTGGGGCGGACCGTCTGCAAGGCTCCGAAGCCCAAGTGCGAAGAATGCTATCTTAAGGATATCTGCCCCACATACAAAAAGGAACATAAATGAATTCATATATATGCCTCGACATCGAGGCTACGGGCTTAAGCCCCAGGATAGACAAGATAATAGAGATCGGTGCCATAAAGGTCATTGACGGAGTGGAAACGGATACTTTTTCCACCTTCGTAAATCCCGGAAGAAAGCTTGATGAGAGGATCGTAGAGCTCACGGGTATAACGGATGATGATCTTAAGGAGTCTCCCTTCATAGATACGGTGATACCCGAATTTGTGGAGTTCTGCGGTGATCTGCCCCTTCTCGGCCATCATATAATCTCGGATTTTTCAATCCTTAAACAGGCGGCCATGAACAACAGGCTTACCTTTGAAAAGGAAGCGGTGGATACCTTAAAGATCTCCAGAGCATGTTTTCCCGCCCTTCCCTCAAAGAAGCTTATAGATATGTGTGCTCATTATGACATCCCCCTGGAGGCTCACAGAGCTTTAAATGACGCAAAGGGGACGGATGCTTTGTACAGACGTCTCAGGGAGGAATTTTCGGAGAAATATCCGGAACTTTTTGTTCCCGCGGAACTGATACATAACGTAAAAAAAGAACGCCCTATCCGGAAGAACCAGAAAGAGCGCATTCAGGCAATGATCGAAAGGTACGGGATAGAATGTCCCTATGACCTTGAACATATGAGTATGAACGAAGCCGGCCGTTATATCGACAAACTGATCGCCACCTACGGCAAATGATCAGAAGAGCTTGTCCTTTAAATTCTGAGCGATATTGTCCTTGTTAAAGGAACGGAGACCTTCGGCGGTCTCGATGAGATTGAAGTATCCTTCGTCGTTTCCGATATCCAGATAATGCTCCGCAAGCTCGTAGTAGGTCTTTCCCACGTCGCTTCCGATGGAGATGCAGTACTCCATCATCTTGTAGGCTTCTTCTTCCTCGTGGAGGGAAAGAAGGACGTCAGCCCACTTCTGAAGGACGGTTACCAGAGTGGTGTAATTCTGGTCGTAGATGGAAAGCTTTGTGATATTGGGGGCTCCGTACATGAGCTTAAGATCGGTGTTTGTGTAGCCCGTGAAATTGACGATCTTCTGGTCGGACAGCTCACGGATGGTCCGTACATAAGCCGAGATATCGTCATTATCCGTGTGAAGCTCGTAAGGAAGGTCCTCGGGAACCGTTACATATTTAAGATCGGTGAGGGGCTTCTTTCTCGTGGCATTTGCGCGCCGCTCCCGCTCGAAGTAGGCTTCTTTCTGTTTCCTTGCTATGTTCACCGTTCTGTGGGATTCGTAAAACACCCAGAGACAGAACAGGGCAAACATTAGCAGACTTGCTATTTTCCAGTACATCGACTATAATTCCTTTCAAGAAAAAACGAAGGATATTTAAATATGTTTAACATCTATAAAAAGAAGAATCAGCGTATATTCACCATCGTGATCGTTGTGATACTGATAGTCGCCATGATCGTTCCTCTTATTTTTTCATAAGTATTTTAAGATAAAGTAAAGGACGACACAAGATTGAATATAGGAAAAGTACCCGAAAATGTCCTGAAAAGGTCCATATTGAAAAAGATCGAAACAAGGCGCAGTGAAGTTCTCCTTGGCGCAGGCATAGGGGAAGACTGCGCTGTTTTGGCGTTAAAAGAGGATGAAGTTTTTATTCTTTCAACGGACCCCATCACCGGAACCACCAAGGACATCGGAAGCCTTTCCATTCATGTGACGGCCAACGACCTTGCTTCTTCGGGAGCTGAGCCGGTAGGTGTTCTTGTTACGGCTCTGTTGCCTCCGGAGATCACGGAAGACGATATCAAGGTCATAATGGATGATATTGCAAAGACCTGCGCGCCTTTGAACATTCAGATAATCGGCGGACATACGGAGGTCA
>JAEEGH010022644.1_pt1 | contig 12859 bp, 11 predicted proteins | sample 9134181 | NCBI WGS metagenome assembly JAEEGH01 (sample SAMN16246544, study PRJNA631951) | gut metagenome | biome: gut microbiome; feature: rumen; material: DP-attached | host: Bos | place: Iran: Karaj | collected 2018-10 | reverse complement strand
CCGGAAAGGATCACCGCCTTAACGCCGTTCGCCTCCAGCTCGCCCTGCAGCGCCATGCTGTTGATTACGGTCGCCATCATGCCCATGTAGTCGCCCTGGATGCGGTCAAAGCCTTTGCTTGCGCCCTGCATCCCACGGAAAATGTTGCCGCCTCCGATGACGACACCAATCTGGATGCCGAGGTCGCATGCCTTCTTTATTTCGGCGCCGTAGTAGCGCAGCTGTCCTGCCTGGATGCCGTACTGCTGTGTGCCTGCCAGCGATTCGCCGCTTATTTTCAGTAATATTCTTTTATAGTGCATCATCGCCTGTTACATTATAATGTAAAACAAATTGCAAAAGTACAAAAAAAAGCAATAGGAATCGGCGGTATCGCATATTTTTTTGCTGGCATCTCCGGAACATTTTTCCGTAGCAGGGGCGATTTCATGTGAAAAAAAGTGGTACCTTTGCATTTTATAACCCTAAAACAAAACAATTGATGGATGAGACAATTGGAACTGGCCTGCCGTTGATTCTGCTGATGAACGACGATGGGGTCGATGCCGCCGGCATAAAGGCACTGCAGTCCGTGGCACAGCATTTCGGCCATGTCGTGATGGTTGCGCCTGCCCGATCCCAGTCGGGAAAGAGCCATGCCATAACCTTTTCCAGCCCGTTGCGTTACCGGAAGATGAAGGAGGGGCCGGATGTGGAGGTATACAAAGTTTACGGGACACCTGTTGATGCCTACAAGATAGCTGATTGTGAAGTGTTGAAGGGGCGCAAGCCCGACCTGCTGCTCTCCGGCATCAACCACGGGGCCAACACCTCGTCGAGCCTAATCTATTCCGGGACGATGGCCACAGTGATCGAAGGTTGTATCAACGGTATCCCATCCATTGGCTTTTCGTTGGTGGACAATGGAACAAGCCCTGATTTTGAGGCTGCTAAAATGTATATTTACAGCATTATTTACAAAGTGCTGCGCGAGCCTATGCCGGCGGATGTCTGCCTGAATGTGAACATACCCCCGATACCAAGGACTGAGATAGCGGGCGTCCGTGTGACACGTCAGGCCCTGAACCGTTGGCACGAGACATTGGAGAAGCGTCAGGACCCCCAGGGACGTGACTATTTCTGGCTCTCCGGCAGCCTGGGCGACGAGGATAAGGGGGAGGACACGGATGTTTGGGCTGTGGAGCATAATTACATTTCCGTCCAGCCGGTGCAGGTGGACATGACCGCCTACCGTCACATGGATTTTTTTGAAAAATGGAGTTTTTAGATATGGAAAAGTTAAAAAGCGATCAGATGTGGTTGGGTCTGCTGCTCGGGCTTCTGCTTCCTGCGGCTGTTTTCGGAATCCTTTATCTGGTGTCCAGATGCTGCGCCCCTGCGGGAAAGAGTCTGCTGATCCCGATGTCCACGGTGCTGCTGGTCTCCATCTTCACCAATCTTTTTACAATGCGCTATTATCTTGTCAAACTGAAATATGACCGCACCGGAAGAGGCATTCTGCTGGTCACTTTCGTGATGGCGATTGCCTATTTTTTGCTTTTCGACAAACTTTGATGCAAAGTTTTTTTGGAAAGTGCGGCCAAATTTGAAAAAAAATGACTACTTTTGCGCGTTGTGATTTTATTTTTGCAAAAAATAACCAAAACAAAATATTTCATTAAAACTTAAATAGTTATGATAAAAGGAGCAATCGTGATTGATACGGAAAGATGCAAAGGATGCGCCGTTTGCACGGAAGCATGTCCGAAGCAGGTGATTTCCATATCAAAAAAAGTCAACGGCAAAGGCTACAATTATGCCGAGGCCGTGAAGGAGGAGGACTGCATCGGATGCGCAAGCTGTGCCGTTGTATGTCCGGATGGTGTCATATCCGTCTATAAAGTCAAGTTATAAACATTTAAACGCGAAACATAAAATGGCAAGAGAATTACAGTTAATGAAGGGTAATGAAGCAATTGCCCGCGCTATGATTGCCAGCGGAACAGACGGCTATTTTGGCTATCCGATCACGCCGCAGTCGGAAGTAATGGAAACTTTGATGGCCGAAAAGCCTTGGGAGACAACCGGAATGACGGTGCTCCAGGCTGAAAGTGAGATGGCCTCCATCAATATGGTGTATGGCGGTGCCGCAACTGGAAAAAAGGTTGCCACCTCCTCATCCTCCCCCGGTATCAGCCTGATGCAGGAGGGACTTACCTATCTGGCAGGTGCCGAAATCCCCTGCCTGGTGGTGAATGTGATGCGTGGCGGTCCCGGTCTGGGAACAATCCAGCCTTCACAGTCCGACTATTTCCAGTCGGTGAAGGGTGGCGGTCACGGTGACTACCAGCTCTACACGCTGGCTCCGGCATCTGTCCAGGAGATGTACGACTTTGTGTTTGACGCATGGGACATTGCCTTCAAATACCGCAATCCTGTCCTTATCCTTTCCGACGGTGCCATCGGCCAGTGCATGGAAAAACTCTACACCCGCGACTATGTCCCCCGCTGTACAGAGGAGGAGCGGCAGAAGATGGCTCCATGGGGCACATGGGGCAAGCCGGCCAACCGCGGCCACAACATCATCACTTCGCTGGAACTCGATTCCGCACGCCAGGAGGTGTTCAACCTGAAACTTCAGGCCAAGTACGCCGAAATGAAGGAGAAGGAGGTGCGCTACGAGGCCCTGAACTGCGAGGATGCTGACTACATCATCGTGGCTTACGGTTCCAGCTCACGTATCTCAATGAAGGCCATGCAGATGGCACGCGAAAAGGGCATCAAGGTCGGTCTGTTCCGTCTGATCACCCTCTTCCCGTTCCCGACCAAACAGCTGAACGAGATATCCAAGAAGGTGAAAGGCATCCTGACCGTTGAAATGAGTGCCGGTCAGATGATGGAGGATGTCCTCCTTGCCACGGAGTGCCGCGTGAAAGTTGAGCATTTCGGACGCTTCGGCGGTATAATCCCGACCCCAACGGAGGTGTTGGAGGCTTTAGAAAACAAAATCATTAAATAGGAGGAACGATCATGAACAGAGAAGATATCATCAAACCCGAGAATCTGGTTTACACTAAAACCAAAGTGCTGACGGATGCCGTCATGCATTACTGCCCCGGCTGCGGCCATGGCACTGCGCACCGCGTTATCGCCGAAGTGATTGAGGAGATGGGCATTCAGGACAAGACCATCGGTATTGCCCCTGTAGGTTGCTCCGTCCTGGCCTACAACTATTTTGATGTGGACTTCCAGGAGGCCGCCCACGGACGTGCCCCCGCGCTGGCCACTGCCGCCAAAAGGCTGAATCCGGACCGTTTTGTCTTCACCTATCAGGGAGACGGCGACCTGGCAGCCATCGGCACCGCCGAGACAATCCACGCCTGCAACCGCGGTGAGAACATCACCATGATCTTCATCAACAACGGTATCTACGGCATGACCGGCGGCCAGATGGCCCCCACCACCCTGGTCGGCATGAAGTCCGCCACCACGCCTTACGGCCGTAACGTGGCGTTGAACGGATATCCGTTGCGTATCACCGAACTGATCTCCACCCTGCCGGGCACATATTTTGTCTCCCGCCAGAGCGTGCACACGCCCGCTGCTGTCCGCAAGGCAAAGGCTGCCGTCCGCAAGGCATTTGAAAACCAGAAGCTGAACAAGGGACTCTCCTTTATCGAGATAGTCTCCTCCTGCAACTCCGGTTGGAAAATGACCCCGGTCCAGGCGAACCATTGGATGGAGGAGAACATGTTCCCCAACTATCCTATCGGTGACATCAAGGTGGACGGAAAGATTGTGGAGGGTATCGACATCAACCGTCTGGTTGTGGACCATCCGTTAACAGTAGTAAAATAAAGTATCATCATTAATATTGTAAAATCATGACAGAAGAGATAATCATAGCAGGATTCGGAGGACAGGGCGTGCTTTCCATGGGCAAGATCCTTGCCTATTCCGGTGTGATGCAGGATAAGGAGGTGAGCTGGATGCCCTCTTACGGTCCCGAGATGCGCGGCGGTACCGCCAATGTTTCGGTCATCATCAGTGACGAACGCATCAGCTCCCCCATCATTAATCAGTTTGACACCGCCATCATCCTTAACCAGCAGTCGCTGGACAAGTTTGAGAAGAGCGTGAAACCTGGCGGTCTGCTGATTTACGACCCCAATGGGATTACCCATGAACCCACCCGCAAGGATATCAGCATCTACAAGATTGCAGCCACGCAGAAGGCGCAGGAGATGGGTATCAGCAAGGTGTTCAACATGGTGGTTCTGGGCGGTTTCCTGAAACTGAAACCGATCGTTGAGCCCAAGTACATCCATGAAGGTCTGGAGCATTCGCTGCCACAGCGCCACTGGAACCTCATTCCGCAGAATGAGCAGGCCATTGAGATTGGAAAGGGTCTGATTGAAGCGGTGCAGGTGTTGTAAGCCGTACCGTCAATACCTACGTAAAGAGGGTGTCCCAAAGGCACCCTCTTTTTTATTTATACCATAATGTCGCCTCATGGCTTGGTTAGTTTTTCATAATATGACGAAACGTCCGTGCCTTATATCGTTTCCGGAGCAGTAGCGGACAACATAGAGTCCCTTGGACATTCCATCTAACGGAATGCGCACCTCAGATGCTGCAGTGGCATTGCGGTATACCACATGACCTAAAACATCAACCACCGTCCATTCATTCTCTTTTCCGGAAGTCTCTTCCGAGATGGAGACATCCACATATTTGCTGGCCGGGTTCGGGCAAATGTGCAGACAGCCAATGTTGTCCGCTTCAGTGATGCGACTCTTCGTGTCACAGTTTTCATCCGGATTCTGTTTGTAGTATATGCTGTTCCCGGAATACTGGCAAAGATGGCTGAAGAAATCATCATTCCATCCGTCTTCTTGCGGAATGAAGAAGTTCAGTGAGCCGATGGTTTCATAAATCACAGCCTTATTCATATCGCCAATCTGCCAGAAATTCGGCCGTTCCGTATGGGAAACAGATTGGGTGTGCACGTACTGTACGCGCAAACTGACGCCATTAACCCAAACGCTTGTTACAGAATCTATAAATACAAATAGTGAATCATTTATAAACCTGTCGGACGGACAAATGACATAAGAATCTCCTGCCTGCAAACTGAAGTCATAAAGTAGCTGGAACGATTCTGTAGTCTCATTATAATCAAAAACGCTGTCATTTTCTTCATAGAAACATAATCCTTTGCCACCCAAAAAATAAGTGCTGATATTTGTCATGACACATTTTTTTTCATTGATAACTGTGTCGCCTTTCACATAAAACGGAACAGCTTCCACTTCGGGTCCCGATGGGGATGGCCGCATATAAATCCATTCTGCATCCTCCGGAAACCATTTGGGATGTTGTTCATCGAACTGTTTTTGGATAAATCCGTTCCTGTTATTGTCAAAACTGATGACAGGGAAAAGAGGATGCAGGCTGTCATATCGGTATGTTTCACCATAAAATGTGGACAAGACAGATTTTGCAATCATACCGGCACGATTCCTGTTTTGCGCAATGTGTCTCAAAACATTGACGGAATTTGAATCCATGTTCTTCCACCCCAAATCCGAATTGCTGACGGCATGGCGCAAATCATACAGACGGATTAGGTTTGTAGTTTCAGCTGTGTTTGCGGTTCTTGACAGCAGCGAGTTCCTATAACTGTTATACGCGGTTGCATTGTAATGGAAATAATTCTCCATTAGTGCATAGTTGCTCCCGACAGTTTCCGCACGCTCCAGCCAAATCTCATACAAAAACTCATCGAAAACGGAATCCGACGTTATTTTATAGATGGCAGCGTTGCATATTTCTGTCAGATTCCATTGTGCGTTCAGCAAGTCCGCCAAAGCCGATGCTTGGGTTCCACCGAATATTGTTGGGATCTGATTTCCGTAAGAACTAATATATGTATTTGCAATAATTTGATACTGATCGTTTCCCGTTACAAATTGATATTCCAATACATCTATAGGAATATTATCTACTAAGGAATACCAGTCGTTGTAACCGTAGTATCCACAGTCGTTGCCATTTGTGGAAAGCAAACGGACTCTTTCTGTGTGGTTGGGCAAATGCCCGGTCTCATTCATGTCGTAGTAATATTGTATAAGTTCTGTGCCCATGTTCACTATATTCATGGACGTGGTGAAATAATTGCCGGCAGCCTTCCACAAAGCACCTTGAAACGGATGAATGGTAGCATTGCTATTAATATATATGTCATTGAGACTCTGATTTAAATATTTATTGCAACGGAATGTCAGCCCTTTCATCTCAAAAACGGATTCATAAATGCTCCCACCATTACATCCGTCAACGTAACATCCGACATACAAATTTTCAAAAGTGTTGTTTTTTACCAAGTTATTGTGTATGCCAGAATTATAAAAAGAAATACCTATGGAATAGGTTCCTATGCCAGAAAAAAAATTGTTCATAACGGTGTATTGGCTACTTTCCTCCAAAATAATTCCGTGTGTGTTCCCTGCTATTCCATATATCGGGTGTTCTATTTCAAAGACATTGTCCCTGCACACCAGATAATCCGCATTAATTGCATGAATGCCTGTTGAATTATTGATAAAATGACAGCATTGTACACGTGATGTGTTCTCATAACTGTTTTGCACAAGAATTCCGGTGCCTAGTCCTGAAAAGAGGTTCCTTGCCGGTGTTAGTATATTTATGTGATTGTCATCCAAGTCCAAACTGGATGAAAATGCTGCTATGCCTACGCCTAGTAGATTAAGATATTGGTTGCTCCGTGTGTCAGTGAAAGAACATGAGACGAAAGCAGCATCTTGAATGCCCATCAGGCTGACATGTGTAAAACTTTCCGAGTTGGCAAAGAATGCGTTGTTGTTCACGTTGAAAACGCAATTGCAGAAATAGGTTTTGCGTAATGGCAGATAGGATGATACAACTTGCGGATGATTGTATTCATACATTTCTATACTTTGGGAATTATTGGTGAAATACGCATCTGTTGCTTTGATAATGCCGCCGCCTAAGACTTTAACCCCGCACAGGGCATTGGATATTGTCGCCCCGTTTTTGAGGATGATGTTTCCCTGACACCTCTCCAAACGGGAGGAATCCGCATTGCCTTCAATAATCACGCCTTTCCACATCGCGTTTCCTGCTGAAGTGAGTTCACCTCCGTCAACAATAAGTTTTCCGCCCGGACGAACAATGATGTTTGCGTTTTGAGAACAATATACCTGACAAGTTATGTTCAATGTATATCCAGATTCAATTATCACGTTACCATTGAAGAAAATTGCATGATTTAATGTGAAACTGCTGTCAATTTGCAAATTTGGATATGAAATATCCGTTTCCAAGAAGATTCTTCTGTCAATATTAGTTGTCAAACATTTATGCATATATCCAATTTGTTTAGGTGACAAATAGTTCCTGCACATGTTATATCCCATGATATTATTGGATATGTCAATTTTATTACATTGTACAAATGCTTTGTTGTTATCAGGGAAAAATGTGTCGTCGAATTGTCCATACCAGGTATGATCCAATCCCAAACTGTGTCCCAATTCGTGGGCTAACAGTTGTGCGGTAGCATAATTTTCTATCACTTGATTGTGTAGTGTGACTTGATTGGATGAACCGCAACCTCCACTATATGGGTAATGAGAATTGTAATGAAAAAACACATTGATTTCAGAGGAAGGGTTTATGCCATAATCAGTTATAAACAGGTTGGAATAATAGTGAACATCACTGTCTCCACTGTAGTATTGGCTGTTATTGTGATAATATACCCCCTTTAAAATAAATTGAATTTTGGAATCATATATCGTGTCTGTTAATGTTGCTGGTGCAATAGTTGGGGGAGCCAAATATTTGTATATTGCATTTAGCCATTGTATCATTTGTTTTATCTTCAAACTGTCCGCAGGTTGGTAATCTCCACTGCCATCATCATTTCTGAAAAAATGGAAATTGATTTTTACAGTCAATGTTGGGGTATATTTATTGGGGATGAAAAACAGATAATTGCTGCAATCCCCTTCATTTAACTGTATTTCATAATGATTATATGGCGTAAAACACTCCTGTGAGTAACAAAAATTGATGCCGATTAATAGTGTGAAAAGAATAATTGTGTTTTTCATATTGTTTTGTTTTTGTGCTGCAAAAATAGTTAAAAAAACATTTGGAGCTGCATTCAACTTACAAATGCAACTTTGGTTAAACATTAATTTTTGCAAAAGTACTAAAATAATACTCATACGGGGTTAAAAATCCCAATTTTTTTCGAGGTCTGTTGTTTAATTTTTCCTGTATCATCTCAATATATTCATCATCAATATCTTCCAGTGACGTCCCTTTGGGTATGTACTGCCTGATTAGTCCGTTCATGTTCTCGTTTGCTCCCCTTTCCCAGGAATGGTACGGGTGTGCGAAATAGAAGTCAATGCCCAGCGCTTCAGCAATGGCCTTATGGTTTGCGAACTCTTTCCCGTTGTCAGAGGTGATGGTGTGCAGCAGACCCTTGAAAGGCATCAGTTTCCGTATTGCCGCATCGGACAATGGCACGCTGTCCTTGCCTGATAGCTTGGCAATCCAGCCTATTGAGGTCTTCCTGTCGTTAGCGGTAAACAATGCCCCCTTGTGGTTTTTGCCAACGATTGTGTCAAACTCAATGTCGCCAAAACGCTGCTTCTCATCCACGATTTTCGGACGGTTTTCAATGCCGACCCTGTCCTTGATGATACCCCTTGAATCTTTGGAACTGCCCCTCTTTCGGTATTTTCTGCCTTTTCTTCGCAGGTGCTTGTATAATTCGCCTCCGTGCTTCTTGTCCTGCCAGACATACTGGTATATCCACTCGTGGCTGACCATGTCCGTCCCGAGCAGCTTCATGCGACCCCTTATCTGCTCAGGACTGTAGTCTTCACGCAACAGACTGTCGACAGTCTCCTTCATGGATGGTGTGAACCTGATCCGCTTTGTTTTTTCCTCCATGCGTTTCTTGTACTTTCGCTGCGCGAGACCTGCGTCATATCTTCCGTTCCGTTGGTCCCTGTTTCTTCGCAACTCTCTGCTTATGACAGATTTGTCTCTTCCAAGACAATCTGCATTAAATTTAATTGTTAAATTCTGCTCATGCAATGCCTGAATGGTGTATCGCTACAGCTTCGCCGTGAAGACGGGCTGCGCCTCAGCATAGTTTATGCAAGCATAACTCTGCATTCGGCTTGCGCCATCTTTGCATCTCGGTTAAATGACCCATATTTTTGAACTTTTGGACACGGGGCAAAAATAGTCATTTTCTTCATTCAAGCATACGGGAAGGGAATTTTTTTCCTTCCCTGCTTGAAAAAAATGTCATTCTGACCCGTGCAAAAGTTGCATTTGCTTGTTGAATTTAGGGGATTATACTTTTCCAATAAAAAAAAATAAGAGAGACTTCACCCAATTATTCCGCCGCCGGCGACCAGCCCCTCCTTGTAAAGGACTAACGACTGCCCCGGTGTGACGCCCCACACCGGCTGCTGGAACTGCAGCTCAGCCTTGTCCCCATCCAGCCTGACAACCGCCGGCTGCGCAGGGCTCTTGTAGCGTATGCGCGCCTCCACCTCCGGGGATGATTCCAGCCACTCCGGCTCGCGGATGCGGCATTGTGAGGCTGAGAGGGTTGTGGCGTAAAGGTCATCGTAATCCCCCAAAGTGACTTCGTTGCGTATGGGATCGATGCGGGTGACGTAGCGAGGCTCGCCCAAGGCGATGCCAAGCCCTTTCCGCTGCCCTACTGTATAGCAGGCGAATCCCTTGTGCCGTCCCAACACATTCCCGTCAGCGTCAATATAGTTGCCCTCAGGACAACGTTGGTGGAAGTCCGGCAGCTGTTCTTCCAGAAAACTCCGGTAGTCGTTGTTGGGGATAAAGCAGATTTCCTGGCTCTCACGTTTATGGGAAAGGGATTCATGACCGCGTTCCCGTGCCATTTCACGAACCTGCTCCTTTGTGAAATCACCGAGCGGGAAAATTGTGTGCGCCAGATTTTCCTCCGTCAGCATCCAAAGGAAATAGGTCTGGTCCTTGTGGGTGTCCGCTGCTGTTGCCAGATATCGGTGCCCGTTTCGGGTGCGGATGCGTGCGTAATGGCCGGTGGCGATTTTCTCACAGCCGAGAGCCTTTGCCTGCTCAAGCAGCACGCCCCACTTGATGTGCGAGTTGCAGAGCACGCATGGGTTCGGGGTGCGTCCCTGCATATACTCCTGCACAAAATTGCCGATGACCTCCTTTTTGAAGATATCCCTGAAATCGACAATGTGGTGTTCCATCCCCATCCCTTCGCAGAAATGCTTGGCCTCCATTATGGATTCCACGCTGCAGCAGCCTTTCTCCTTAGCCAGGCAATGCTCCCTGATGGAATCAAATGTGCGGAAGGTGACACCGACCAGTTCGCAACCCTGCTCATGCAGCAGCATGGCACTGACCGTGCTGTCAATCCCTCCGCTCATGGCCATCAGTACTCTCATTGTCCTTGTATTTTCAGTAAAACAACCGGTTTATTCAAACAGAATGGAGATGTGGAAAATCTTGCTCTTAAGGTATTCGGTGCTGTTGGTGTAGACGTTGTCCTCATGCTTGAGCATGTCTTGAAGTCCGTATGACATTTTCGCTTCAATGGAGAACTTGAACATGTTGGCGTAAAAGTCCATGCCGACACCCGCCTGGGTCTGGAATTCGGCCCGATTCAGTTTAAGCACTACAAATTCAGGGTTTTTCTTGTTTTTTTTCTTGGCCTGTGATGCGAGGTCAATGCTCAGCTGTCCGCCTCCAACCACATATACACGGCAGTTGTGCATGCGCGAGGATTTCATTTTTATCAGCAGCGGAAGGTCAAGGTTGACCGATTCTATCTTCTTGTGGGTTTCTGTCATGTCCATCCCCTTGATTCGTATATGGTAGTCCACGGTTCTGTCAATCAAGGATATTTGCGGGATAAACCGAAGGTTGAAGTAGTTTCCCATGCGGAGGTCGGTCACAATGCCGACATCGAATCCTGCGGATGGGGTGGAGCCGATAACCATGATTGAATCGAACGGGTTCAGGTTGGAGACCGATTTGTGCGCGAAGTCGGCGTTGTTGATGCCTAAGAGGAATCCGAAGTGCAGTCGCTTGAAATCGTAGGAGGGCAGGTTTGGGGCACGGCGTGCTGCGGAATATTCCTGCGCATGGGCAGCACCTGCCAGCAGGAGCAGGCACAGCGGCAATGTGGCAATATGTCTGTATAGGTTTTTCAAGGTGTTCTCTTTTTGTTTAAAACAGCAGGCGTGCGCATTCCTTTTCCAACAGGGCCTTGTCGACAGGCACTACACCGACTGTCTCGCATACCAGCCCGCCGGCTATGTTCGCCATTTCAGCCATCTGCTCCACGGGCAGGCCGGTCACCAGCCCCAAGGTGGCGATGCTGATTACGGTGTCGCCTGCGCCGGAGACATCGCTAATGTTGCGTACGATTGCCGGAATCCAATGGTGGGCGAACTCCCCGTTCTTTTTGTAATAACAGATTATCAGTCCTTTTTCGGAGAGTGTGGTCATCACCATGCGGTGACCGCATGCTTCCATGAATTGCCGGATATGTGCGACTATTGAGTTTTCATCCTGCAATTCGCTCTTCGGAACATGGAGTCCTTCGCACAGCTCGGAAAGGTTCGGCTTGAACAGGCTGATGTTCCGGTAGACGGAGAAATTTCTCCGTTTCGGGTCCACGCAGACGGGGATCCGCATCTTTTCCGCCTCCTGCGTCACCGCCCCAATCAATGCCGGGGAGATGACCCCTTTGTCGTAGTCCTCGAAGATGATTGCGCGGACCGGACGTTGACGGAGCAGCTGCAGGATGTTGTCCCGGAGTGCAGACGCATCCTTTTCAGAAAGTTCCGCATCGTTCTCCTCGTCCACGCGGAGCAGCTGCATCTTGTTGCCGATGATGCGTATTTTGGTGGTGGTGGGCCGTTCTTCGCTGCGGACAATGCCCTCCTGGGGCAAATTGTTGTAGGTCATGTGGCGCAGGAAGTCATAGCCTTTGGCATCCTCACCGATGATGCCGCAAAGCACGGGCATCGCTCCCATCGCATGGAGGTTTAGCGCGACGTTGGCCGCCCCGCCGAGGCACTTCTTGCGGTTTTTGATGTTGACCACAGGGACAGGGGCTTCGGGGGAGATGCGTGACACTTCACCCTCGATGTATTCGTCAAGCATCACATCCCCGATAACGAGGATTTCCTGTCCGCAGATGCTTTGGAAATAATTTTCAATGTTTTCTTTTGTGAGTTTCATGCCGGATTGGGTTTGGATGCACCATTGCGCATTGGCGTTGCGCAGATATCTTTTTTCTTGAAGGAATATACGAGCAGGCCTATGCCAATAAGGATGAATGGGATGCTTAACAGCTGACCCATGTCAAGCAGCATACCCTTTTCAAAGTCAACCTGCTCCTTCTTTAGGAATTCAATGAAAAACCGTGCTATGAAGACGGTGCAGAGGGTTATGCCGGATGTGCGGCCCGGCGGGATTTTCCCTTTTGTGCGCTTGAAATAGTGCCATACCTGGAAAAAGAAAAGTGAGAGGTAGACTAAAGCCTCATAAAGTTGTGAGGGATGCCTCGGCTCGCAGCATTCGTCCGTCCCGTTCCCCTCCAGCCGCATGAAGATGAATCCCCACGGCTGCTGCGTGACGGTGCCGATGATTTCCGAATTCATCAGATTGCCGCAACGGACAAAGGCGGCGGCCAACGGGATTGCAATGGCCAGCCTGTCCATGAGCCACAGTAACGACACCTTATGCTTGTGTGTGAACCAAAGGACATAGCAGAGTATCGCGA
>JAEEGH010022640.1_pt1 | contig 12860 bp, 8 predicted proteins | sample 9134181 | NCBI WGS metagenome assembly JAEEGH01 (sample SAMN16246544, study PRJNA631951) | gut metagenome | biome: gut microbiome; feature: rumen; material: DP-attached | host: Bos | place: Iran: Karaj | collected 2018-10 | reverse complement strand
GGTAAGAGTGTTCGCACCGGCGTCCATCGCCAATCTCGGGTGCGGATTCGACATCATGGGCCTCGCCCTGGACGAAGTGGGCGATGTCCTCGAAATGAGCGTCTCCGAGGGAGACGGGCTCACCATCTCGAATGAATCCGGCGTTCCCCTGCCGGAGGACATCGAGTTGAACGTGATCACCCCCGTCGTGCGCAAGTTCCTGGAAATGACCGGGAATCGGGCGCAGGTCGATGTCGTCATCAAGCGGAAGATCTATCCGGGCTCCGGCATCGGCTCCAGTTCCGCATCCAGCGCGGCGGCCGCCTTCGGTATGAACGAGCTGTTCGGCTGTCCCCTGTCCGAGGAGGATGTGGTCGTGTGCGCCATGGAGGGCGAGAACCTCGCCAGCGGTGGTTATCATGCCGATAATGCAGCTCCCGCCGTGATGGGCGGTATCGTCCTCATCCGCGGTTACGAGCCTCTGGACGTCATCAAACTGCCCGTTCCTGGCGATTTCTACTGTGCGGTCATCCATCCCAAGTTAGTCGTGTCCACGAAGGAAGCGCGTAGCATCCTGCCCAAGAAGGTCGATATGCACGCGGCCATCGCCCAGTGGGGCAATGTGGGCGGCCTCGTAGCGGGCCTGTATTCCGGCAACATCGGTCTGGTGGGGCGTTCCATGCGGGATTCCGTCGCGGAGCCGTACCGCAAGGGCTTTATCCCGGGCTTCGACGAACTACGGGAGAAGGTGCTGCAGAGCGGCTCGCTGGCGATGAACATCGCCGGTTCGGGCCCGTCGGTCTTCGCCCTCGCGAACCGTTTCGAGAAAGCCCAGCGGGCCGGCACCATCATGGAGAAGCATTTCGCCGACCTGGACATCCCCTACGAGTGTTACGTCGTCAAGGTTTCCAACCGGGGCGCGCGCCTGATCGCCTATTGACATGCAGTATTACAGTACGGAACACAAGGCGCCGGACGCGTCTCTGCAACAAGCTGTCGTACAGGGTCTTGCGGAGGACCGCGGGCTCTATATGCCGGAACGGATCCCGGCTTTCTCCTCCGAATGGATCCACCGTTTCCCCGAGCTTTCCTTCGTAGAAATCGGACAGGAGGTCGCCGCGGCTTTCTTCGGCGAAGACATCCCCCGCGCGGAACTGGACCGCATCGTCGCGGAAACCCTCTCCTTCGACTGTCCGGCCGTGCCGGTAGAAGAAGGGATTTATGCCCTGGAACTCTTCCATGGGCCAACTCTCGCGTTCAAGGACGTCGGCGCCCGCTTCATGGCCCGTCTCCTTGGGCATTTCACGCAAGAGGGCAATGTCAATGTCCTCGTCGCCACGTCCGGTGACACCGGGAGCGCCGTTGCCAACGGCTTCCTGGGCGTCCCCGGCACGCACGTCTTCGTCCTTTACCCCCGCGGCCGTGTGAGCCCCGTCCAGGAGGCCCAATTCGCGACGCTGGGACAGAACATCACCGCCCTAGAGGTCGACGGCAGCTTCGACGACTGCCAGGCCCTGGTTAAGGCCGCTTTCCTTGACCCAGACCTACGCCGCGTCCTGCGGTTGACATCGGCCAACAGCATCAACGTCGCCCGCTTCCTGCCGCAGTCATTTTACTATTTCCATGGCTACGCGCAACTCGCGCGCCTCGGTCGGGCCGACCGCCTGACCGTATGCGTCCCCAGCGGAAACCTCGGCAACCTCTGCGCCGCCCTCGTGGCCGCCAAGATGGGCCTTCCCGTCCACCGCTTCATCGCGGCGAACAACCGCAACGACGTGTTCTTCCAATACTTACAGACAGGGGCTTATTCGCCGGCCTTGAGCTTCCGCACCCTCGCAAACGCGATGGACGTGGGCAATCCCAGCAACTTCGCCCGCATCCTGGACCTGTACAACCATAATTGGCTGAAAATCCGGAAAGACATCTCCGGCGCGGTCGTGGGCGACGGCACCATCATTTCCACCATCCGGCAGTGCTACGAGGACACCGGCTACCTACTGGACCCGCACGGCGCCTGCGGCTACCGCGCCCTCAAGGACGGCCTCCGAGAAGGCGAAACCGGCCTCTTCTGCGAAACGGCCCACCCCGCCAAGTTCCAGGAAACCGTCTCCCGCGCCACCGGTACCGACATCCCCCTCCCCGCCCGCCTCGCCGCCTTCCTCAAAGGCACGAAGCAAACGGTCCCCCTCTCCGCCACCTTCCCCGCCTTCAAGACCTTCCTCCTCAGCTACGCGCTAAGGTAAATGATTGATATATAATCCTATTCAGAAACAACTCCAACTTCTATCCATTTGGCAGCGATGGCTGCGGCATCAGCAGCGGCACGCTCCTGGTCGACATCATAATTGTCGGTTAGGAGTTTGGTGAGGTCTTCCACCGTAAAGTCTTTTCCCTCGACCTGTTTCCAGAGGAAAGCAGCCGTAGCGTTCAAGGAAACGATTGTATTGAGATCAATCTGGGAAACTCCCTCCCCAATGACCATATGCTCCTGGCAGATGGTCCGGAGCACGAATCCATCGATAATTCTCATAAAAAAACTCTTCTATAAAAAGCCAGCAAATATCTTCTGAGAGGCCTGACCATACGCCAAAGCTTCCCTTTCCCGGGTATTATTTTCTTGCCGTTCTTCTTTCGTATCTCAGTCACGATTCCAATTACATCCGTTGTCATGCAATGCTCTTTTTCATGGAGATTGCCATCGCCCATCAAGGTCACCTCATTACCGTGAAGACTGAAAACCCTGTGAAGGTAGTATCTTTCGTCAATCTTTACAAGTAGGATATCGCCAATCTCCAGTGGACGTGCCAGCGGAGACAGTACGACAGAATCCCGCCCACTCCTGATGAATGGCAACATACTGTTTCCTTTAGGAGTGAATACGACGCCTTTCCCTTCAGCTAGCACCATTTGTGCTGCTTGAAAAAAACCTTCCTCCCCGATGACCTTACCCATTCTTCAAAACCTCATTTGAACAGACGATTGCTGCCTCATCGTCGGGCAGGCAATCCAGGATATAACAGGGAATCGACTGGATTAAGGATGATATCGTAGCAAATAAACCATCGCCAATGCTTCGGATAGCCCTAAGCCCGGAAGATGAGGAGGATATGGAAGCGAAAGACTCCGTCACATTCTGTCGATGAATGGCATTGTAGGGAGCCCTATTGATTCGGACAAAGGCCCCGATGGGGTAATCTTCGTTGCGGTAGCATGGAGTCTTCCCGCTCCATGGACTGCCATATACCCTGGCCTCCCCGTCCAGGAACCGGACGACAGGATTGTCGTCATTCAGGAGGTGCGTTCCGGGTATATTCTTGAGCCAGAGGCTGCTATGGGTACTTTTACCAGTACCGCTCTGTCCGAGGAACAGAAATCCCTTCCCATCTTTGACAGTCACGGAAGCGTGCATCTCAAGCGTAGACATGCCTGCCGTTCGGAAAGCGTACAGGAGCATGAGCGCGTTGTTCACACAAAAATTCTTGGCCTTATCAACCTTCAGGAAAGCGCTACTGAAGTCAAAAGAGGTTTTGAGCCAACCGCACACAGGAACGTTTCCCAATGGTGCCATCTCGAAAAGATAACCTCCATCGATCTGATAAAGGTCCACCCGCCGTTCAAGGGATTCTGGGTTGGAAATGTACAAAGCTTTTTTCCCCTCAATAGACAAATCCTGAACAAGTTCCAGGGTAAACACGCTTTCTTCACCCCCATTGTATAGAAAAGGAGAATAATTGTCCAGGGCACTCCATTGCGCATCGTCCTTATCCATCCGGATGGAAAACACATGGTCGGCTACTTTATATGACTGCTCCTTAATTGGCATGGCTGAAGGAATATTCAGTACAAATATACAAAAACAATTGTTGATTATCAGAAATTGAGGGCGGCCCGATGTGGGACCGCCCTCAAAGGGTTTTGACGGGAGGATTCCCCGTGACTACAGGTTTGAGAAACTGATCTTGTAGATATTGGCCGTCGTATCGTCACTCACCCAGATGCACTGCCGTTCCCGATCCACGTACAGGCCCTCGCCATTGTCGATGAACGACACGGAATAGCTCTTCTGAATGTTGCCTTGCAAGTCGCAGAGGTTAATGGTCTTGGTCTCGCTGTCGGCAATCCAAAGCGCGTTCCGCACGGAATCGTAGCACAGGTCGGAAATGTCCGTGATGCCTCCCGTGATTTCCCGGCGGCTTATGATGGAGCCATCGGTCGCGGAAAGGCGGAGGAGGAGGCAGGGATTGGCCTGGTTGCCGACCATCAGCGTGCCGTCGCCCATCCAGGTGATGGCCTCCAACCCACTGTTGAAGGTTCCTTCGTTAATGGTCGCGAGCACTTCAGATTCGCTATACTCCGGAGCTCTCACCCGGCGGACTTCCTGCTTCTCGCGTTCGAGAACGAAGTAGACGTCACCGGTCGCAGGATCCAGGGTGACACCCTCGCAGTCCAGTCCAAAGCCCTCAGTTTCCACATAAAGAGGCGTGGCCTCTCCGGAGAAACTCACCTTGTAGACTCCCCCTCTATCGGAAGCGGCTATGAAGCCGCTTCCGTCGGGGGCGAGGCAAATGCCGGAGAATCCCTGGATGCCAGTGGTGGAGATGGTGGTGTAACCGCCCATCACTGGCGCATCTGAGGGTTCAGGTTCCTCTCAGGGGTATTCTTCTACGTACAGCTGAGTCGGTTTCTCCGTGCTGGAAGGATCAGTATTGTTCGACCGATAAGATATCTTCCAACTACTGTCATAGTAGAGCCAGCATCTCATCGTATCGGAACTGTCATGGAACAGATAGGTGTTGCCATTGTATGTTTGGAGATCCCACACACCATATTTATCCATAGCAGTGCCGGTCGCGACGAACGTCAGCGAGAATCTGCCGCTGCTACTCTTTCGATTGAGACGATAGCCACCATTGGATAATGAGAAATGACCATTTGCAGTAAAGCCGGTCTCTGTGGCGGCAGTCCATACGAGCGCATCATCTGTTCCCGGCTCAAACTCGATTACACCATCTGCAGGAGCCACGGATTCGGAAGCGACGCTACCAGCATTATTCTTAAGCGCGTAGCCACCGGAAACGATGATGTAGTTCTTGCCGGCTTCGATGGAACTGGCAAGGACATATCGTTTTGTAGTAACCGGAGCACTGCTGTCAGTGACAAGGAGGGTATAGTTGACCTCTTCTGCCTTGTAGGTGTCGGTCTTTGGCGCAGAAGCCGTAATGACGACGGTTCCCGTTTTACCAGCCAAAGTAACCTCACCTGTAGCGGCATTGACCGTCGCGATACTGGTGTTTTTGGACGAATACTCCACACCGTCCGTCACACCGGAGAGAGTCGGCTCCTGGACGTTCGTCCCCTGAGTAGCCAAGTCATGAGTCACGCTCATGGAACTGAACGCGAGGTTACGGGCCGCACGTCCCGGACTCGAGGCATATAGGTAACCGGTATGAGAATCAGAAGCGCTGTTGCTTACCGCCCACTTGTTCTGGCTCGTGCTGTAATAGAGGAAGTAGTTTCCGCTCTTCACCAGGCCATCGGCATCCAGACTCCACTGATTGTTGCTCTCCGTGCTGGAAGCGGTACCAATCTGGAACGAGCTGCTGCTGAGCCGGATAACCTTGCCGTCGCTGCCAGTGAGACGGAACTTGCCGGAGCTCTCGTTGGTTGCCGTCCAGATCATCGTTTCCGGCGCATCGTACTGGATGGTATTGCCGACACCCTCCAGGAGTACGGCTGCACCACCGCTGGAACCATCATTGTTGAGGGCATAGTCATGGGAAACTACCAGGTAGGTCTCACCAGCCTCCATCTCCTCCGCTTTGTACCAGGTCGGTATGGTGATGCTGCTGTTCGTGATTATGAGGGTGTAGCTGGCGGAGCCGGGCTTGTACTGGCTGTTGCCGGCAGCGGAGGCGGTAATCTCCACCGTGCCCTTCTTCTTGACAGTCACATCTCCGGAGCTGGGATCGACAGTTGCAATTGCCTCGTCGCTGGAAGAGTAAGTGACGGTACCAATGGCATTCGATAAGGTCGGCTTGACAAGAGCATCGCTTCCAGCCATGTCATAGTTTACTTCATTGGGGCTGAAACTGAGCGTCTGAGGCAGGCGACCATCATCCAGTTTGTAAAGGCAGATGCCCGTGGAGTATGATCCTTCAATATCCGTGTTGCTGCTGAAGTAATCGCTCGATGTAGACCAAACAAGATAGTAAGTGCCGGTTTTGGTAATAATCGAGGCTATACCATTATTGCCAATGGTGATATTCAACGAATGGGATGCTGTGGACTCGGCAGAGAGGACACCTCTACTGCTCGCCACATCCGGATAGAGATATTTACCAGCCGCATCAGCCTTGAGATAATAACCGGATTCCAGCGTAAGATGACAATTCTCGAATTCGTTCGAAGAAATCGTGCCACCCGAGATCTCAGCACTCAGGGCATTGTCAGTAGACTTGGAGAAAGTAGTGGAAGAGGATGATTCAAGAATGGGCTTGAACACCTTGGATCCTCCCTCATACACCAACAAGTACTGAGCACCTGTCTCGAGATCGCTGGTAGAGGTGACCTTGTAGTAAGTATTGATCGTAATGCTGCTGTCCACGACTTTTAAAGTGTAGGTGGCAGAAGCGGCCCTGTATTGAGCATTTCCTTCTGCGGTAGCGACAATCGTCACTGTTCCCCTGGATAACGGATGGACTGTACCATCAGCATCGACCGTAGCGACCGACGGGTTGGAATCTTCGGAAAGGGCATAAGTCACAGAGGTATGAGCACCATTCAGGGTAGGTAAGGCAACTGTCCAGTTACTTGTGTGAAGATCATATTCAGCATTTGCCGCCGGAGAGAAACTGAGGGTCTGAGACTGACGGCCGTCATCGAGAACGTAGAGGCAGATGCCGGTGGAGTAGTCGCCTTCAACGTTCGCGTTGCTGCTGAAGTAGTAACTCGACGTAGACCAAACAAGATAGTTGGTTCCGGACTGTGCCTTGATCTGGGCAATGCCATCGTTGAAGGAGATGGTCAGATTGTTGGTGGCAGAAGACTCTGCGGAGAGGGTGCCACTACCACTGCTGGATCCAGTAGGATAAATATACATGCCTACCGCATCAGCTTTGAGATAATACCCATCTTCAAGCGTGAAGTGGCAAGCTTCGTAAGCGTCTGAAGTAATTGTGCCATCCACGATTTCAACGGCCAGCGCATCAGTCGTTTGCTTGTTGAAAGTATTACCATTGGAAGCAAGAGTGGGCCTGAACACCTTAGGATCACGGTTCTGTTCCTTTGAGTTATTGGGGTCTCCCTCGAAAACCAGCAGATATTGGGAACCAGCTACAAGATCGGTCGTAGACGTCACCTTCCGGTAAATGGGAACACTTGGAGCGGCTTCTTCCTTCTCGGCTGTGGAAAGGTCGAGGTTCATGCTCTTGAAAGCCTTCTCGGAGAAGGTGAGCTCCTTCCCGCCCTCGATGGTTTTCGTGTAATGGTACTGGTTGGTCACCACCTCGACGCTGGTGAGCGTCGCCGATCCGGGGATCGCGACGAAATATGCGTAGAAGGGGCCGTCGGCGGGAATGTCCATTCCGCCGTCATAGACCAGGGTGATGGCGCCGGGGCCTTCTTCGCGGACGAAACTCACCGAGCCGTTCTCGAAATCGATGTCGGCATAGGAGGCGCTGCCGGTCAAGCCGCTCTGGGCATTGATCGTAACGGACTGGACCTTTTCCCCTTCGGCGAAGTTGGAGATGGCCAGCCGACCGAGCGCGGCGACGCGGTCAAAGTACAGATCGACCACCGGCTCGTCAAAGAAATGTTCCGTGTCATAGGCCTTGCGGCTGTAACCGATCAGGAAGTCGGCGTCGGGATCCTTGAGGGTCTCGGCGTCCGGATGCTGCTCGCTGGGAACGACGAAGGTGAAGTTGTTCTTGTCCGGTTTCTGCGCGATGATGGCGGCATACCGGTAGGGAGAAACTCTTGTACCCTTGGTAGCACCATTGGAAGCACCCTTGGCGCCGCTGTCTTCCTCGGGGTCGGAAGGATCGACGATGATGCTCATGTCCGTCGGGAAATCCGCTTCAAAATGAGCTGTCGCTTTGTCTTCGCTCGGCGTGATGGCGATTGTCTCACCATAGGCGACAGCATCATTGGCATCTATCTCGAACAGGTGGATGCTCTCCAACGCCGTCTTGTTCCAATCCGGTGTCACCGTCGTTCCGTCAATCGAGAGACCGGTCCTGGTCTCCACTTCAGAAGCGGAGAAATGGACCTTGTGCGTGGAGACCCGCATTTCACCTTCCTGAAACCGTTCAGTACAGGATACGAAAGCGGATCCGACCAGGGCGGTAACCAGCAAATAGGTAATATACTTTTTCATATCAACATAACAGTCATAAGATTATAAATCTCCGCCTTCTTCAATTTCGACCGGATCACCGGCATGGTTCGGATCCTTGTCTGCAATGACAGTGACAGTGCAAGTCGCAGTCTTCTCACCATCGGTAGTTTTGACGGTAATTACAGCTGAGCCGGCGGCCACAGCAGAGACCTTACCATTGGAATCAACAGTAGCAACGGCAGCATCGCTGCTGCTCCAGGTAACCGCCTTATTATCGGCGTTTTCCGGCAAAACCGTCGCCGTCAGCGTCACGCTCTCGCCCACGTTCAAACTGAGTTCGGTCTTGTTCAAAGAAACCGACTGAACGGGAACGGCAGGATTGGTAACCGTGACGGTACAGGTTGCAGTTTTGCCACCATCCGTAGTGGTAACGGTGATCACGGCGGAGCCAGCAGCTACAGCTGTGACCTTTCCACTGGCGTCTACGGTGGCGATAGCGGTATTACTACTTGACCATGTAACAGCCTTATTATCAGCATTTGCCGGCAGGACAGTCGCAAGCAGGGTCGAATTCTCTCCAACATTCAAATTGAGAGTGGTCTTGTCCAAGGATACTGACTGAACGGGAACAGCAGGATTGGTGACCGTGACAGTGCAGGTCGCTGTCTTACCACCATCGGTAGTGGTGACGGTAATCACGGCGGAGCCGGCAGCCACAGCAGTCACTTTGCCGTTATTGTCAACGGTAGCAACGCCCGAGTTGCTACTGCTCCAGGAAATGCTCTTGTCAGTGGCGTTTGAAGGCAGGACCGTGGCCATCAGGTTGGCACTTCCACCAACTTCGAGCGAAAGTGAGGAAGAACCCAACTGGACACCTGTAACAGGAACCACGGTAGGAGTGTCGGAGCCACCTTCAGGAACGACTTCAAATGCTGACATGGTCTTGAATACTTTCCTTTCAACCACATAATTGCTAGAGCGTCTTTTGGAGAAAGTGCCACCATTCGTATCTATAACAGTCACCGTGAATCCCTTGACCAAGGCTACGGCCGGTATCGTAAACCAGAAGGTCTTGGCCTCAGCGGCAGTTGCCCCTAGTTCAACCGGAGGATCACAGGCCAGGGTCACCTTGCTGCCAGCTTCCGAATACTGGTCAAAAGAAAGGAACGGCTCGTCATCTTCATTGAAAACAACATAAGGGTATCCCGTGATGGGCTCATTGTTATTCGCCACGAATTCCACACTAGAGACAGTGACGCCTTCACCATAAAGCTTTAATCCTACATAACCTGCAGTATGCTTGAACATGAAGTCGCCGTTCACTGACCTGGAAACCATGAAGATGTTTGCTCCATTGCCACGCGCACCCTCATTAAATGTCTGGGTAGTAGGGAAAAAAACCGTCAGCGTTCCATCATAATCACAGGCATTATCATAATTATATGGGAAAATAGCATAGTTATAACCAGATTCGATTTCCACTTCAGAGAAAGAAGAAGGATCTGATCCATAGCGCGTAAACTCTCCTGCCGTAGTTCCATCTCTCCCCTGATACTCATATTCACGATTGAACGTCTTATCGTAGAACATGGAAGCCTTGTCGTATTTGTGCCAGTAAACATGCAAAGCTTCATCAGCAAAAGCACGGGTATCAGATGTACCACCAGGAGCCTCCATAATACCCCGAAACACAGGATATGAGACGGAAACGTCCCGCGCTATATCTTCTTTGACACTACATGAAGAAAGTATTGCAAGAAGAATCAGGTTTACTAAATAAAAAAACTTTTTCATATATAGGCGATATTATGATTATTCTTCATTCCCACGGATCATCGCCTCCTCCAGATTGACCATCTTCGGTACCCCCACAAATCCTACCAAAATCAAACACCATGATCTCAGCCTCAGGGCGCTCATAAGTGCGGATGTCGTTTTCGTTGTTCTTTTCCATAATGTTAAAATTTACTGGTTAATAATATAAGTGCTTTTCTGTCGAAATACTTTGCCAGGGCCGCTTAGTAGAGCAGCCCCAGCAAAATATGCTTTATTCAAATCTCAACCATTGCCACTAAATGTCTTCAAGGACATTGTTCCGGAAGGTTTCTATCCATTCGTCCGTAAACGGATACTGTTCATTGGCCAGACTCTTCACATAGTTGGCGCACTTCTCCTGGAAGGTGTTTCCTTCATAGTTGCGGAGGCCCTTGAAACCAGTGGATGAACTGGAATTCTCCATTCCCTGGTAGAAAAGATATCCCGTAGAGTTCCTAGGCCGGTCACCACTGGTGACGCCACCGGCAAAGCCCGTCAATTCAAAATCGATAGAGCAATCCTTGACGGACACACCAAGAAGGCCTTCGATCAAGAGACCCCAGAATCCGGTACGGTCCGAACCGATGGCGCAGTGGAAATAGGCCGCCTTGCCCGCGGCTGCCGCATCATAGAAACCTTTCAATACGGTCCGGGATTTTGCGACATTTGTCACGTCGCTGAGAGAAGCATCCATGTTTCCATAAACATACTGGACCTGAGTCTCGGGGAGGGCGGATTTTCCACCGGCGCGGAGATCGATGTCATATCCGACGTTCATGAAATTCATCAGGAGGCCCTGTTCCGTATCGTTGGGGGCGACATAATTATCTATGGACTGATTCTTCGTCCCGTCCAGGTTCGTGCCACGGAAGATCATGCCGTATTTGATCCTTCTGCCATCGGTGGTCTTCAATCCTCCGAGGTCGCGGCAGTTGTTGGCATTATTCTGACTCTGAGTCGTGCTGACCAACATCATCCTCCGGCGACCCTCTGTCGTGAAGACACCCTTGAGCAGATAGCCGGTGTTATCTTCAACCGTACAATAATAGGTCTTCTCCGGAATCAGGTTGTAAACGGCAGCGGAAGTCTTGCCATTCGTTGTATTCTGGACCCAGACTTCTTGTGTCAAATCCTGGTCGGCGAAGATCGTGATAGTCGTCGTGCCGGAACTCGCGGTCCCCCAATCAATGGTGACAGGATTGGGAAGGTCCATGCGCCTTGATCTGGCATCTTTTGTATATGTGGATACTATACTGGTACCGGCTCCACCATTAGCAGATCTATAGTTGTCATCAGTATAACTCGTCTCTGCTGCATCAAGATAATCTTTCACATCGTCACTCTCCAGGTTGAAGGCACCAAGATTTACAAATCCGGCCGGAGCAGGAGTAGTGACACGGAGGGTGTATCGCGCGGTCGCACTCTTGTAACCATTTTCTTCCTTCGCCGTAGCGGTGATGGTCGTGGCACCGATGCCCTTGAGGGTGATTCGCGTGCCGTTGATGGTGGCGACATCCGTATCAGAAGACGTATAGGTCACCGTCGTGACGGCACCGGATACCGCTTGCACATCATAGCTCTGATTCAGAGCGTGGTCGCCACCGTCACCAACCGTCCAGCGGACTGTCGAATTCGCGAAGCTCAGGTACTGCTTGTCCGCCGGTTTGGTTGTACTGTACAGAGCGGCGATGTGCGTATCACTGGCACTGCTGTTTATGGAGAAAGCGTTGCTGCTGGTACTGTAATACAAATAGTAAGTCGTCGCTCCACCCCATTGACTGCTTATGCTGCAAGTAAGAAGATTACTCTCGGCATCATAGGTCCATGCTTGGGCACTTGACTGGGAGCCGATGGAAAGACTCGAAGTTCCACCCCAACCAGGATAACCGCCTCCTGAGCTGGAAGACGAGCTTCCGAGATACTGGTTGTTATTAGTCAGTCGGTTGCTGGAATCTGCAGTCCAGAGGATTCCGGAGGGAGCATTCAGCATAATGGTCTCGTTGGAAACAGACACGGCGGTAGCGGCTACTGAACCGTTGTTGTTCTGCAGAGCATAGCCGTTGGACACGACCAGGTACTGTTTGCCGGCTTCCATTTCGTCGGCCTTGTACCAAGTTTGGATCGAGGAACTTGTCACCTCGATGGTGTAGCTGGCGGAATCAGAGTAGAACGTCTCGTCCGCTTCGGCTTTTGCTGTAATGACGGCGATACCGACTCCATGGATGGTCACATGGCCGCTATCATCGACCGTCGCGACGGACTCGTTGTTGGAGGACCAGGTGACGGGAGTCATATTTCCGCTCAGCGTAGGCGCGCCGGTAAGCGGGCCCTCTCCGTTCGCGTCAAAGTCGTAGGTGACATTTTCCGCGCTGAAGGCCAGCTCCTGATGCTCCTTGACGGAGCCACCAAGCCGGAAGAGGTGGAGGTTCGTCCCGGCCGCACTATCCTGCTGGTAGTTAAAGCCGTCTGAGGAGGTGTAGGAAAGGAGATAGAAGTTGCCGCCGGTGTTGATGGAGCATACGATCCGTACACCGTCCTCGGTCTGCATGAAGGTGTGATAATACTGATAAGTCGTCCCCTGGACATCCATTTCGTTGCTGTCCATAATGTGGAAGGCATCTGTACCTTCGTACGTTCCACCGGCCGTGGCATAGAAAACATATTTGCCTTCAGAGTTTCGGACATTGTATGCATCGTGACCCGCATCGTTGGGGTGCTCCATGCCGGCATT
>JAEEGH010022638.1_pt1 | contig 12863 bp, 11 predicted proteins | sample 9134181 | NCBI WGS metagenome assembly JAEEGH01 (sample SAMN16246544, study PRJNA631951) | gut metagenome | biome: gut microbiome; feature: rumen; material: DP-attached | host: Bos | place: Iran: Karaj | collected 2018-10 | reverse complement strand
ATCTGACCGAATACCATTATCGTCTTATCAAGAACTCCGGAAGCCCTCATCTCATTCCAGAGATCGTTACCTTCACGTGAACGCTCGCCGACACCGGTAAATACGGAATATCCGCCGTGCTCGCTTGCGATATTACGGATAAGTTCAAGGATAAGGACTGTCTTACCTACGCCGGCACCTCCGAAAAGACCGATCTTACCACCTCTTGAAAAAGGTACTAGAAGGTCAATGACCTTGATTCCTGTCTCGAGCATCGTCTCGGCAGGATACTGCTCGGTAAAAGACGGCGCAGGTCTGTGGATGGGCCATAAGGCATCGCTGTTGACTTCGCCTTTGTTGTCGATGGGCTGGCCGATCGCATTGAACAGACGGCCGGTGATGTTTTCTCCTACCGGCACCTTTATTGATGAACCGAGAGACTCGCATATCAGACCTCTTGTAAGACCTTCAGTCGCATTAAAAGAAACACATCTTACAACTCCGCTTCCTCTTTGCTGGAGCACTTCGACATAAACATCGTTATCACTCTTAATTACATCCTGCACATCAGCGGCAGCGACATCATCTGTGGAAGGTGTCTTTCTCATGATCCTGACAGCCTCGTTGATCTTCGGGATCTCTCCCTTTGCAAATTCGCAGTCGATTACAGGTCCTATTATCTGTATTACCTTGCCGTATGCCATATATTATTCCTCACATCTTCTCAGCCTGCTGGGCACCGTTTACGATCTCCGTAAGTTCAGTCGTGATCTTCGCCTGACGTGCTCGGTTGCTCATTAATTCAAGCTTTTTCATCATTTCTTCTGCGTTGTCAGTAGCATTCTCCATCGCGGTAAGTCTTGCCGTCTGCTCACTGGCGAAAGCATCCACCATGGCACCGTAAACCATCGCATTGGTATATGTATCGATGAGATAATTAAATACCGCTCCCGAATCAGGAAAATACTCAAGAGAATCACCCCTTTGAACTGCCATTCCGGCATCATCAAGATTATTGGGAAGCACTCTTGAGATGGACTTGATATCAACAGGCAAAAGTCTTAATGCAACAGGTTCCATCTTTACCGGAGAATCCATTCTCGTATACAGAAGATATACAAGGTCAAAGTCATCTTTAAGGAATCTGTTCCTCATGATCGCACTAACCTGTCTGGCATCAACATATGTGGGCTCGGAAATCGGGAATGAGAATCCCGAATTAACGTTATACCCTAATCTTGCCAGCTTTTCTCTTGCAAGACGCCCGAAAACATTTAGTTCATAAGAGGTGGACATGTTCTTTTGCGTGTTTTCCATGATCTTCTGTCTTATGTGATCTTCAGTGATCTTTACCATGTTGTTATTGTAAGCGCCGGCCAGACCCTGGTCGCCTGAAAGAACATAGTATCCTATCTTCCAGGTATCACCTTCCTGCTTCTGCTCAAGAACGAAGAATGGGTTGTTGAGGTGCTCGTTGTTCCTGATCATCTCCTGCATGCTCTCAACACAGAAAAGGAAGAAAGGATACATCGATTCATGCAAAAGCTGTGAGCGGCGCATTTTCGCGCTTGAAACAAGCTGCATGGCATTAGTCATCTGACTAATGTCATTAACGCTCTTCATTCTCTTTGTGATTGCAGAAAAGCTCTCCATAAGATCAGTAGTCCTCTGCGTACTCCTCGTGCTCGGCAAGGAATATTACCTTATACTCCTCATAAGCAGAATCGATCTCGGACATTATCTCTTCATTAAGGATCTTACCGTCTGTAATTTCTTCAACAATATTGGGATGACGGAGCTTGATATCACTTAACAGTGCGTTATAGAACTCGGTTATATCCTCGATTGCAAGGAAATTAAGTTTGTCTGTCGTAGCGCAGTATAGAACGATAACTTCGGCAGCCATCGTAAGAGGAGAGAATCTTTCCTGCTTCAATACTTCGTTAAGGACAGTACCTCTCTTGATCTGAAGCTGTGTATTCTCATCAAGGTCTGAACCGAACTGTGAGAAAGAAGCCATCTCACGTGCCTGAGCCAGTGAGATCCTCAAAGGACCGGCTACTTTCTTAACTGCTTTTGTCTGGGCAGCACCGCCTACACGGGATACTGAAAGACCAACGTTAACAGCAGGACGCTGACCTGAGAAAAACAGTTCAGGCGACAGATATATCTGACCGTCCGTGATCGAGATAACGTTCGTCGGAATATAAGCCGAGATATCGTTACCCTGTGTCTCAACGATAGGGAGTGCGGTAATAGAACCGCCGCCTAATTCGTCAGAAAGCTTTGCCGATCTTTCCAGTAATCTTGAATGCAGATAGAAAACGTCACCCGGATAAGCTTCTCTTCCCGGCGGACGTCTCAGGAGCAATGAGATAGCTCTGTAAGCCTGTGCATGCTTTGAGAGGTCATCGTATACGATAAGAACATCCTTGTGATAGTCGTACATGAATTTCTCTGCGATAGCGCATGCCGCAAAAGGTGCAATATACTGCATTGCAGCAGACTCTGATGCGGATGCGGCAACAATAACCGTGTAATTCATCGCGCCGCGCTTTTCGAGCAGTCCGGCAGTAGCAACGATATTTGCCATCTTCTGTCCGATAGGAACATAAACACAGATGACATCTTCATCCCTCTGGTTAATGATCGTATCAAGTGCGATTGAAGTCTTGCCGGTCTGACGGTCACCGATTATGAGCTCTCTCTGACCTCTTCCTATCGGAGTCAGAGCATCGATAGCCGTGATTCCCGTAAATAAAGGTGTATCAACGGGTGCACGTTCTATGATCGAAGGAGCGGGGGATTCGACCGGACGCTCTTCTGTATATCTGATAATGCCTTTGCCGTCGATCGGATGACCCAGGGCATCTACTACTCTTCCTAAAAGACCCATGCCTACCGGAACAGAACATGTTGTCATGGTACGCTTACAGGTCATATTCTCAACTACAGTATCTTCACCGGTGAGAAGCACTACGCCAACCTTACTCTTTTCGAGGTTCATGGCTATACCCGTTGCACCGGATGCAAACTGGATAAGCTCATTGAGCATGCAGTTACGAAGACCGGTTACTGAAGCGACTCCGTCGGATATTGCGGATACACGACCGATCTCGTCTTTAAAATCCGCAAAACTTATAGCATCAGCAACACGCTTTTCAAGCTCTTCATCACTAAGCCCTATCAGTTCGACATTATCAATACTTAAAGAAGATGATTCCGGGAACTGCTCAATGGCTTTCTCAATATCTTCCTTGACCTTTGTGACCGGGAACTCTTCCTTCTTATCCGCAAACCCTTCATCAAGGGTCTCTAACGAACGTGTACGCTTGATAAAAGAACCGATCCTGCTCAGCTGTCCCTTTACTGAATAGTCGTAACGCGATCCCTGATAGTAAACAACAAAACCACCGATAAGATCGTCACGCTGTTCTATCGAAACGCGGTATTCATCGGTCTCATTGACTTCAGCAAACTTGGCAGCAACCCTCGTAAGCTTGTCTTCTGAAATGTCACCTGCAGTCTCGATACGGATAAGCGGTCCTTTTGACCTGCTCTTGCTCTGTGACTTAGGATCTATATTGTTGTCAGCAGCGTTATTACTCACTCTTCGCTACCTCTTTATTCAAGACCTCTTCGGTATGAGCTTCAGCGGATTTCTTAAGGTCAGCCTTGGAAATCGCATCACCGATAACATGACCTGCGATCTGAACTGACAGGTCGGCAATGTCGTCTTTCATGGTCTCGAAAGCATTTCTCTTCATTCTTGCGGCATCTTCTTCGGCTCTCTCAATAATATGCTGAGCCTCTTCGTTTGCCTTGCTGATCACAACTTTACTGTGCTTATCGGCATTTTCCTTGGCTTCTTCCATGATTTCAGAAGCTTTTCTCTTAGCTTCATCAATGGTTTCCTTTGAAGAAGCAACAACAGCCTCAGCCTCTTCCCTGGCCTTCTTTGCGCCTTCAACTTCAGCATCAAGAGCTGCCTGGCGGTCATGTATCAGTTTTAAGATCTTCTTATAAGCGAATAATCTTATAACGATGAATACCAGCAGGATATTAAAGATTGTAATAACCGCGGTTACTGCATATCCGGCAAACTGGTCCGGAGAAAACAGATTCGACTGCGTCTCTGCATCTAATAGCATCATCGGTATATCAGACATACTTTTATGCTCCCTTAATTCTCGTCATTCTTCCTTATTACTGAACTGTGAAGATCAAAAGGCAGGCAACAACGAGTGCGTAAATACCGATGGATTCCATGAATACGATAGCGATAAGGAGCAGAGTCTGAAGCTTGGAGATGATCTCCGGCTGTCTTGCGCCTGCTTCAAGTGCTGTGCTTGTGGCCTTACCCATTGCGGCAGTAGATCCGATAGCACCGCAGGAAATCGCGATTGCTGCGGAAATAGCAGCAATTCCTCTTGTCTCCAACGCAGCGATGATGGGCAGTGCTGCCAAGATTAATCCGTTCATATATATTCCTCCTAAAATTATTATCTGATATTACTTCAAGCCGCTTTAACTGCAGCTTTCTTATCTTTTTTCTTCTTTTTCTGATGCTCTTCGGGATGCGCATAATATTCGTTTACGGTCTCAACATTCTCGCCTATGTAAGACATTGTGAGGTAAGAGAAAACGATTGCCTGGATCAATCCGTCGATGATATCGAACCAGAGTCCCAGAACACCCGGAACGATGACCGGCATGGAAATAGAGATTACTTCCATAAATATATATGCAGCAAAGACATTACCGAAAAGTCTTAATGCAAGTGATAAAGGCTTGACTACATAGTCCAGAAGCCTGAACGGAAGCATGATGATGATCGGCTGGGTAAGTGACAGCCAGAATCCCTTCAACCCGACAAACTTAAACGTCATGACGATTACATATATGATCGCCACGATGGCGCATCCGGCAGGAAACGCGATATTCTTTGCCGGCGGCGGGATATGGAAATATGAGATGGAGTTACATGCCATGATGACCAGACCGAAAGTCATGATCATGGGCGTGACTTCCTCAGCCTGTTTACGGGTCATACCAAAACCCATACTCGTTGAGATAATGAGTTCAGTCAAAGAAATAAGCAATGCCTGTCCTTTAGTCAGTTTCAGGTCATCTGAAGGTTTCCCGAGCAATACGGCCACCAGGATAAGCATAAGGATAACGGCAACCCATGTAACGATTATGGCATCGGTAATAATGAGCTTGTAATTGCCGGCACTGAAGAACATCTGGACCTGCATGATGGCTTCACTGATCTCGGCTCCGATATCCTTGGGGCCGAAAAGTCTTTCCACAAACTGCTCTTTAAAAGCCGCAAAGAACTCCGAGAGCCATGTTCCTGCCAAAATCAGTGCCGTAATCATATATATGACCGCCTGTCCCTTTTTTTCAATAAAAACATTTTACGCCTTTATTATAAAAAAACTATATAAAATCAATTATTTGAAATGACGTTCTTCGATATCTTTGATCGCATCAACGCGGACGGCATGTCTTCCGCCCTCAAATCCCTCTTCAAAGAAAGTGTCTACCATGCCGAGCGCAACACCCAGTCCGACTACTCTTTCTCCGAAAGCAAGGACATTGGCATCATTATGCTGTCTGCACATCTTTGCCATGAACTCGTTGCTGCAGAGAGCGCATCTGATTCCCTTGTATTTATTGCAAACAAGAGAGATGCCGATGCCGGTTCCGCAAATGGCGATACCTCTTTCAGCCCTGCCGCTCGTTACGTCTTCTGCAACCTTTATTCCGGCGTCAACATATGAATAAGAATCAGTACCATTGGGTGCACCGCCATCAAGGACCTCAAATCCTTTTTCCTCAAGGTGCTTTTTGACCTTCTGTCTCAATTCGTAACCTGCGTGATCAGATGCAATAGATACAATCATTTTTATGCCTCTTTCCTTATATTAGATATCGTGATGTATATGTTTGAACTTTTTTGAACCGTCGCAGTAAGGTCCGACGATATCGCCGTTTCCGACCAGGCGGTATTTGTAGGATACAAGTCCTTCAAGGCCCACAGGACCCCTGGCATGGATCTTGGAAGTGGCAATACCTACCTCTGCACCGAATCCGTAGCGGAACCCGTCTGCAAATCTTGTGGAGCAGTTGACCAGAACGCTTCCGGAGTCGACCATCGTCATGAAGCGGTCAGCTGTCTCTTTATTCTCAGTAATGATCGCATCTGTGTGCCCTGAACCATAGTGATTGATGTGTGCGATAGCCTCATCAACACCGCTGACGATCTTGACCGAACACTTCATTGCAAGATACTCATGGTGCCACTCCTCTGCCTGTTGAACACCGAAAGACTCTGAAATATAATCGTCGCCGAAGATCTCGACACCCGCATCCTGCAGCGTCTTAATAAATCCGGGCAGGAATGAATCCTTCAAAGCTTCATTTACAAGGAATGTCTCAGTGGCGTTGCAGACAGAAACATATTGTGTCTTGGCATCTAAAGCAACCTTAATAGCCTTATCAGGATCAGCATCCTTATCGATATATGTGTGGCAGACACCGTCAGCATGACCTAAGACAGCTATATTGGTATTCTGCATAATGTACTGCACAAATGAATTGGAACCTCTCGGAATGATGAGGTCGATGTATTCATCCAGCTTTAACATATCGGCTATCTCAGATCTTAATGTAAGAAGATTGAGCCACCCTTCAGGAAGCCCGGCTTCGATACCGGCCTTGCTGATAACTCCGGCCAAGGCTTTATTGGTATTGAGAGCTTCTGATCCGCCCTTGAGGAAAACGGCATTGCCGCTCTTGATACAAAGTGATGCAATCTGTACAAGCGCATCCGGTCTGCTCTCGAAAATAACACCTATAACTCCTATAGGACATGTAATTCTGGTGAGCTCAAGCCCGTCATCCAAAGTTGTTCTCAATGTGACCTTGCCGACAGGATCGTTAAGATCAATAAGATTTTCTATTCCGGAAACAACATCATTTAATTTGTCTTCATTGAACTTAAGTCTCTTAATAAGCGGAGTCTCAAGGCCTGCCTTCTCGGCTTCTTCCAGATCAACCTTATTGGCTGCAAAAATCTCATCCTTTGCTTCCCTAAGCTTTACAGCTACATTGGCAAGTGCCCTATTCTTAACTTCACTGCCAAGTGATGCCATCACATAAGAAGCATCGCGCGCCGCCTTAGCGGTATCATGGAGTTCAGACATATGATCCTCCCCTTATTTTGAATTCTTCCAAAGAATTATAACAAAAATAAATTCCTTTTTTCTCCTTTTCAGGGTCAAAATCATAAACAAAAAGACGTCGAAAATGTTCATAATGTTCAAAACTTTGTTGATAACTACAAAAACAAATACTTTGATTTCAAAAGTACCTAAACCCCTTATAAACATTGAATCCAACAATTTGTTACCATTTGTTGACAAAACAATTACAAGATGTTAGCAATTTTAGAAAATTCAATAAATTAAATGGTTTGAGGGCTTTTTGAACCTTTGTTCTGAAATAGGTGTCCACGAGAGAAATACAACAAAAAAACGAAATTGCTACTTGACAAGGCTTTTTGATACGAAACAATAAAACACACAAAAATGACACATTTTACAGCCTTTGCTTTATGGGTAATACGACCGCAAATTTGGTATACTTTTGCCTATGAAAATAATTATCACTACACTATTCGGACTTGAATCACCGACAAAAGGCGACCTCCTGGAAAGAGGCTACGATAAGGACAGGATAACCGTCAGCGACGGCGTAGTAACTCTGGAGGGAGATTACTATGATGTTGCCCGCGCGAACATGTGGATAAAACATGCAGAACGCATATTTATTGAGACCGGAGAATTTATCTGCGGATCTTCTGATGATGCCGATACCAATTTCAATGCTTTTTTCGAAGGATGCCGCAAGATCAAGTGGGCAGACTTCATTCCCGCAAACTGGGCTTTCATAGTCAACGGCTTCTCGAGAAAATCCAAGCTTTTCGGCATTCCTGCCCTGCAGAAACTCGCCAAGAAAGCAATTGCTGAAAGTCTGGCAACTTCAAGAGGGCTTTCACCTGACACCAGGATCTCCGAGAATGAAGAACTCGGCACGGTCAAGATCCAGTTCGGAATAGTTAATGACATCTGCCGTTTCATGGTAGATACCACAGGTGCAGGACTGCATAAGCGCGGCTACAGACCGCTCACTCATGAAGCACCTATCAGAGAGACTCTGGCATCCGGGATGCTCACTTACGCAAAATACCGGCCTTACGGCAACGAAGCCCTTGTTGATCCTTTCTGCGGATCCGGAACGATCGTCATCGAGGCGGCAAGGACTGCTTGCGGTATCGCACCGGGAAGAGACAGGCACTTTGCTTACGAGGATCTCCCCTATATAGGAAAAGCGCCTTATCAGAGGGCTTTACAGGAAGCTCTTGATAACGAAGACACAGAGCCAATGGATGACTGCTACTTCTACGGGTCTGATATTGACCCTAAGGCCGTCGAATCCGCAAAGCGCAATGCTGAGGCTGCAGGAGTCGGAAAACTCACAAGATTCAGGATCTGCGACGCAGCCAAGATGTCTCCTGAATATCTTGAAAAGCTTACTTCCCTGCCGAGGCAGCTTGTAATAACCAACCCTCCTTACGGCGGAAGACTCATGACGCCTGAAGAAGCAGATAAGATCTACAGACTTATCGGTCATACATACCTTACGAGGGAAGGATTCTGTAAAAAAGGCTTAAGGCTCTCTGTTATCACACCCGAAAACGCTTTTGAGGAAGCAACGGGCTACAAGGCTGACAAGCGTGTCAAACTCTATAATGGCGCCATCATCTGTACATTGAGCAACTACTTTAAGTTAGGTAAGAACCATGATAACCGTTGATATCCCTTTTCTAGACCTACTGAAAATTGCCGATTCAGGTCAGGCATTCAGGTTCAGGATCATTGACGATACTCATGTCGAAGTTGTAGCCTTCGGCAAATATCTTCAGATAGCAAGGACCGCAGATAATACTTTCGCCTTTTCCTGCAGCAAGAAAGAATTCGACTGTATCTGGAAGTCTTATCTTGACTTAGACCGTGACTATGAGTCTATCGTGAAGTCGATAGATAAAAAAGACAGTTATCTTTTGCAGGCAGCTAAGTTCGGAGAAGGAATAAGGATATTAAAGCAGGATATCTTTGAGACAGTAATAAGCTACATAATCTCACAAAGGCGTTCTATACCGTCGATCACGACTTCCGTGGAACGCATTTCAAAATTGTGCGGCAAAGAGATCATGCCTCCAAAGCTCGATAAGCCTTTCAGGAAGCCTCTTTGTGATAAATACTATGCCTTCCCTACTCCTGAAGAGCTCAATGCACTTCCGTTTAATGAACTTGAAAACACCGGTGTCGGATATCGTGCTCCCTATATAGCAAGGGCCGCCGAAGAATTTGCTTCAGGCAAATTGGATCCAAAGGCATTAACGGCTCTTTCAGATGACGAGCTCTATAAGACACTTATGTCCATGTTCGGTGTAGGAACAAAGGTTGCCAACTGCGTTATGCTTTTCGCATTCGCAAGGACCGGACGATTCCCTGTTGACGTCTGGATCAAGAGAATTGAAGACCTATACTACGGCGGACACTTCGACTGTTCGCCCTATCCTGACACGGCAGGAATAATGCAGCAATTCATGTTCTTTTATGAACGTAGAAAAAACGGGAAATAAGCACTTGACACAAAAAAACTCAAACCTTATAATTACAAGGCTTGCTTCAAAAGCGGTATATGCGGCCGTGGCGGAACTGGCAGACGCGCACGTTTGAGGGGCGTGTGGGTAACTCCATACGAGTTCAAGTCTCGTCGGCCGCACCAATATAAAGGTTGTCTTCATGGCAACCTTTTTTCATGCCTTGTTTTTATGTCTTATTTCTTGCCTTAATATATAAAAATCTGTATTATTTCTGTGTTATCAGAACGATTCCAGAGGTTAGAAATGAATAAAGATAATACTATGGCACTACTCAGGAAAACATCGCTGTTTGTTTTCGGAAGTTTCAGAAAAACTCAATTCCTGGTTTTCGCTGTCGGAGCTGCATTTACTTACATTCTTGAACTGGTCGCATATCTTGCCTCTAAATCAGATTCAGTCAATGTTGCAGCTATCATGGCTTCCAGATTATGGATGTTCGGTTATATCGCATTTGTTATTTCTTTTATCGGGATCGTCGTTATTCAGATCAGAGAGGATTCCAGGAACAGGAACTACCTGATGCCCGCCATCTTCTGCTTAATACTCGTATTCTTTATCTTTCAGATAGGCAACTATAATTTCAGCGAATTGAGTTATGAATCGACCCAGGAAACCGTTTCAGGACTTGAAGCATTTAAAAAGACCGATTGGAATTACACCGGAATGGGTTTTACGGGATACCCCAGAAAACAATATCTGATCTATGCTATTCCTGCTTTATTCCTCGGCCGCAGTTTGTTTGCACTTAATCTCGGGTTTGCCATTCCTTTTCTTATCGGCCTTACCCTTCTTTTCATAGAACTTCGAAAATTCCTTAAGTTCAGAGGTCTTGACGAGAAGTTTGCTCTTCTGCCGATCTTCATGATCTCTTTCTTCCCTTATATCGATGAATTCTATTATATTTTCGAACAGACACTGACACCGGTCTCTTATTCCATGATAATCATCGCTCTTTTCCTGCATGTTATCCGCAGACCGTCACTGTTCTCTTTTTCTTTATTTGCATTTAACGTATGCCTGTTGCCGTTCCTCTATACGCCTACACTTGCTTTCATGGGACTTGTGCTCGTCATATGCCTTTATCACGCAATTATGGTATTCCTCGGCAAATCAGCATATTCCCAGAAAAGGAAACGCGACTTCAACTACATGATCGCTGTTGCCATTTGCGCTGTTCTTCCGGTCTTTTTCTTTATCTGTACACTTATAAGCAAAAGAGAAGATGATTTCCTTACACCTTTGGGCGAGAACGTTTCTGCAGAAACACTTCGTAATTACTATCGTTCGCTTGCCGGCTTCTTTGTCGATTCAAGTTCTGTCTTCTTTGGCATCTTCGGTGTAATAGTTCTGATCTATCTTTTAGCCTCATTAACAATGCGCATTAAATTCCATAATCTGATCATCGCTCTATGGTGCATTGCAACTGCCGTATTCTCATTTATGCTTCCAGGTGCATCTCATCAGTTTGGATTCAACTACGATCCTCTGATCCTTGCTCAGAGATTTATGGTAGCCGTTCCCGTAGTTGCGGTGGCCTGCCTCCTGACTGCATCAGACTATCTTTCAAAGCATGATATATCTATTCGAAAAGATGTTTTGGCCGTTATATCTTTGGCATTCCTCCTTTTCGGTGTCAATTCATTGTTCACCACACACAGAGGAAACCTTTTTGTTAACTACACCCAGAACATGAGATTCATTACCAAGTATTTTCAGGAAGTAACAAGCTATCACGGAGTAAATTACGATGATGAATTCTGTATCGTCATTCATTCCGACAACAATCTTTATGCAAATCCCTACGATTACATGCGTTACTTTTTCCCGAATGCCAAAGTATACAGATTCCCTATAAACGATGCCGGCGGCATATCTGTCTACGATGCAATCTTCCCCAGATTCGTCATCTCCGAATCAGAAGACGTCGAAAACTATTACCAGCTTGATTTCAGTTCCAGAGATTTCAGGAACAGCAGGTTTGATACCACCACTACACTGTATTTCTACTATATCGAGCCTGATTACGACTATGTAAGTCTCTACGATCAGGAATATATCGAGAAATATAACCTGCAGGCTTATGTTACCGAATCTTCCGAAGAGAATTAACAGGCAACAGATCTATAGTATTTTCGGATAGTTTGTAATGAAAAGTCCGAAAAATCATCACAAAGTCAGCAAAATGGATCGTTTGTGATGAATTAATCTGATTAGCAGATTATCCATCAAGAATCAACGTAAAAGCAAGGAGCTGCATTTTGCAATGCAGCTCCTTAAAAAAGTTCAAGTAATTGTTCTAAAGATCAAATTCTCTTTTTCTTTGAGCGATATACGCCAAGACCTGTCAAACAAGCTACTCCAAAACCAAGAATGATCACACCCATCATGGCGGTCAAGCTCATCTGTTCTCCTGTTGCCGGCATAGGAGTATTGTCGCGATCCGAATAATCAGTCTCGAAGTTCGGATCTGCAAGATCCACCATAACGATAGGTGAACCGGCAACATTCACTTTTCCTCTGTAAACAGTCGATCCGTCAAACTTAAGCGTAAACTCAATAGCATCAGCTGTTAAGTAAGCCTTAGGTGTAACAGTTTCCTTCAGTACATATCTTCCCGGCAACAGACCTTCCAAGACAGATCTTGAAGTATCTACTGTATAGAAAGATATCGCTGTCTTATCAGCAGAAAGTTTTGTCGTTACTGCTTTTCCTCCCTGAGTTACGATTACGCCGGATAAATCATATCCGTCAAGACTCGTAACAGTAAGCTCTGCCTGTGCTATCTCCTTACCTGAAATATCCTGCTTGGAGATTTCAATCTTAACCGACTGATTCGGAGTCGGCGTAGCCGTTCCGTCAGGCGTTACAGAAGGTGTGGTTACCGGCTCTGTAGGAGTCGGAGTTACCGTATCCATAACTGTAGGTGTTCCGGTCACTGTAGGTGTAGGAGCACCGGTATCAGTCGGTGTTGCACTAGGCGATACCGTAGGAGACGGTGATGCACTCGGGCTCGGTGATACCGTAGGACTCGGCGATGCACTCGGGCTCGGTGATACCGTAGGACTCGGCGATGCACTCGGGCTCGGTGATACCGTGGGTGTTATAAGAATTCTCTTATAGTCGTTCTCATAAGCTACTACTGTCG
>JAEEGH010022635.1_pt1 | contig 12865 bp, 17 predicted proteins | sample 9134181 | NCBI WGS metagenome assembly JAEEGH01 (sample SAMN16246544, study PRJNA631951) | gut metagenome | biome: gut microbiome; feature: rumen; material: DP-attached | host: Bos | place: Iran: Karaj | collected 2018-10 | reverse complement strand
GCTGCGGTTCACATGAACGATACGGTTCTCCATATCAATGCTGTCTGTCCAGGAAAGCGCTAATGCCTCTGCCCCTGTCATTTTAGGGGTAAAAAAATATCAGGTTCAAAAAGTCCGCAATCCCAGATTGGATGCGGACTTTCAGCTTTTCAAAAAAAATTTGAAAAATCATTTTTATGTAGTTAGCCCTAAAATTGCTGGGGCTGTTAGCACTATGGGCAGTGCCATATTGCACTGCCCCGAACATGGTAATCTTACAGTCTTTGTCGACACTGTCCACCAAATTCAGATCACTCCCATTTCCTTCCATATAAACTCTTCTGTTCCATCAGGCTTAACAATAACTCTTTCCAGGACATTCTTTAGAGTATCTGAATCGAAAGAGTCTAAGGCCAACACTTCCTTAAGAGCCTTTTCGACTTCCAAACTGGCTATCAGCTTGTACTTACCGTCTGCTGCCTTGGCCTCAATTTCTGAAAGCTGGTTCCTTAGCTCGGTCAGTTTTTCTGATACAGCCTTCATCTCTGAAGTGTATGTATCTCTATCCATCTTGCCGCGCTTATACTCTGCATATAACTTCATCTTTTTCTCAGCAAGTTTCTTTTCTCTATTAGCAATAGCATCAGTTCCCTTTAAATGCTTTGTTGCCCTTCTCCATAATGTTCTACATTTATCAAGTTCTACCAGCATTTCCTTCGAACGACTCTTAGCAAGTATCATCGTAGAGGATTCAAGAGTTTGGCGATTTCTTTTCGATAACTGACACTCCGGCATTGCTGTCAGCGATGCATTAGTGCATCTATATCCGCGCAGAGAACCATTAAGGTCAATTCTTCTGCCACAAGAGCCACAAAAATATATAGCCGTTTTCTTCCTTTTCCTTGATGGATCCACCTTCTTACCGGTAAACACCTTACTATTAGCCAGGTCAAACAATTCCTTTGAAACAATCGCTTCATGTGTGTTCTCTACAATGATCCACTCAGATCTGGGATTCTTTTTTTGCTTATGCGATCCTACAGCAACAACCTTAGACTTATTCCAAATGGTTGAGCCTATGTACACCTCATTTTTAATAAGATCCCCTATTGTTGTTACAGTCCATAATTTCTTTTCCATTTCTTTTAATGGTCTTTTATTTATACCAATAGAGTTCAAGTACTGAATTGGTGTAGGTACTCCTCGCTCATTCAATGTTCTTGCTATTGCAGATTTTCCCATGCCATCTGCAGCCATAGAGTAAATCTCCCTTATGACTGTTGCAGCATCCTCATCTATAATCAGATGGTATTTGTCCTCAGGATTCTTAAGGTAACCATATGGTGTGAATGCTGCCATATACTTTCCTTCCCTGGCTCTAAGTCTCATAGCTGTTGTAACTTTCTGGGAATTATCTTTGCTATACATATTGTTTACAAAGTTCTTAATAGCTACTGCTATGCCGCCTGTCTTTCCTTTATAATCATTGCTGTCAAAGCCATCGTTAATTGCAATAAATCTGACATCGCATAATGGCAGAAGCTTTTCAAGGTAGTATCCAGCCTCAACAAAGTTTCTTCCAAATCGGCTTAAATCTTTTACTATGATGCACTTGATCCTTTTATAAATCACCTCTGTAAGCATTGCTGAGAACTGAGGTCTGCTGAAGTTCGTACCAGAAAAGCCATCATCAACAAACTCCAAAATCTCATCATCCGCAAAATCATGATGGGATTCTATGTACTGACGCAGCATTGATCTCTGATTTGTGATACTGTTACTTTCAAGCTTTGTGTTATCATCAACATCTCCATCTTCAACTGATAAACGCATATATAATGCAACTGCTCTCTTATCTGCCATTAGCAGCCTCCTTTCTCTTAGCAACCTTTATAAGATCTTCAAGCATATCATCATAAACAAGTTCCACAATGGCATTACCATTCTTATCAATATCAATTCTCTTGACAAAGGCATCCACCATCTGCTTAGTGAGTTTTCTCTTATCCCTGAATGATTCGATAAGTGCATCCCACTCTTCATCAGTCTTGTAGCTGGTATCATAGGCAGATCTCTCGATAAGTAGTTCCTCGATAAGCTTTTTATACTTCTCATCCTTATCTTCACTTTCCTTTTTGAACTGAAGATACTGCTCTGCATCAATGACACCGGAGGAATAATCTTCATAGAGAGCATTACGAAAGCTGTTATTCTTTTCCATTTCCCTCTGCAGCTTCTTTATCTCTTTTCCAAAAAACGAGAATCTGTCCTGATTCTGTTTTCTGGCATTTATTCTTCTGATCAGGTTGATGTTGTCTGTGTATACATTTATATGAGTATGGATAATTCTAAGGACCTCATTATTTACCACATCATCCGGAATATGTCTTGGAGAACAAACCTTTCTATCCAGATGATGACGCCCACAAATATATCTCATAACCATATCATGGCGTCCCAGGTACATAGGTCCTCCACAATCTGCGCAAAAAATTTTACCTTTAAAAAAATTGAATCCCTTAATGCTGTACTTCCCTGGTTCCTTTCTATTTCTGTATGTTTCTAATCTGTTCTTCATAATTTCTTGCGCCTTGTTGAATGTTTCCATTGATATGATCGCAGGATGCGTGTTGGGTACATAAATCCATTCAGATTCTGGTGCCAGCTTCTGCACCCTCGTTCCTATACGGCAGCAAGTATGCTGCGCGTGTACACTGTTTCCTGTGTAGTTATAATTTTCAAGAATATGTTTAATAGATTTGGCAGTCCATTGATTCTTAGGCTCCCTACCATACTTCTTATAGTTTTTGTAGTCTCTTGGACACAACGCTCCTTTTTCATTAAGAGCATCGCTGATTTCACAATATGGCTTATCCTTAAGAATAAGATCAAAGATCAGCCTAACATTTTCCGCCACTTCTTCATCTATTGCATAGATCTTGGCATTATCCGGATTCCGCTTATATCCATAAGGGATAGATCCACTATTGCAGTCGCCTCTCATCCACCCTGCGCGGTAACCTGCCTTTACTTTCTTAGACAAATCCCTGACGTACATTTCGTTAAAGATATTAGAAACACCCACTAGTATTGGCTCATTGGACTTGATGGAATCATAATTGTCAGTAACCGCAATGAACCTTACATCATACAAAGGGAATATCCTTTCCACATAATTGCCAGACTCTATGTAGTTTCTTCCCAGGCGCGATAAGTCTTTTACGATAATGCAGTTGATTCGTCCAGACTGCACGTCCGCCATCATTTCCACAAAACCTTCCCTTTCAAAATTGGTTCCGGTCTTCGAAATGTCAAAGTACTCTTTTTCAACAACTATGTCCTCCTGTAGCTCTACAAACTGATGAAGAAGTTTCATCTGTGTTTCTATGGTTCCTCGCTCTTTTGCATCTTCACTTTCAAATGAAAGTCTTGCATAAAGCCCTGCCCTATATACCTTTGCTTCTTTTACAGGTTCTACAAGCGCTGTCTTTGTTATATTCTCTGTCGCATTAACAACCGGTGCATTTATGTAATTATTTTTCCTGCTTTTCCTAGCCAATTATGTTTCACCTCTCTTTCTTCTGAGCTCCACATATACAATTCCACCTTCGTGGATCACAACCTTCGAAACATTTCTATCCACAAGAGTCTTATCAACCCGGTCTCTTCTAATGCCATATTTAAGCCAGAGTGCATCGAGTATTGCCATATTCACAATCCCAAGCGGTATTGATAATCCATCACAGCCATTTTGCTTCACATGATCTTTATCTGCGCACCGGAATCCTGCCCATGTAGTCTGATGCCTAAATTTGCAGGTACTTCCGCATTTACCGCAGAATATCTTTTCCCTCAAATAGTTCCTAGGCGGTCCGTAGTACATACAGATATGCTCACGCCACGGAATCCGCTTTTCATGAATATTCTTAAGTCTCTCCTGAGCTTTATCAAAAAGTTCTTTTGGCACAATAGCTTCATGAGTATTCTCTACTATCAACCAATCCTCTTTGGGTAAAGTGTCATCCGGGCTTTTATCCGTTATGAACTTTCTGTATCTTCTATGTACCGTATCTCCTGCATAAAATCTGTTCTGAATCATTCTGAAAACAGTACAGCTTTTCCAATCATATCTGTATGACAGCTCCCCATATTTCATATAGTAGGAATACTCTCTTGGTGACATGACATTCATTTCCTTCAGGTCTTCTACTATCATGTAAGGAGTGTCCTTATTTACATATCTCTCGAAGATGTTCCTAACTACGTGTGCTGCCTCCGGATCTATGTATAAATGTCCTGCAACTCTGAAGTATCCATAAGGCACAGGACCCAGATGATACTGCCCTTCTTCCCAGTGTCTGTTTCTGGATTCAAACACCGCCTCTTTCACATGACGCTTATTAAACTCCTGCATTATCTGATCGAGTTTTCTTCTGTTCCAGAGATGATCCATCTTTGAATCGAAATTATCACGTACAGCAATAACACGAAGCTCCATATATGTGCTGAATTTCTTAACAAAATCTATCGCAATATAGAAATGGCTTCCAATTACAGAAACGCTTCGGACAATGAGGCACTCTATCTTTCCCTCATAGATATCCTGCATCACTTCATTGAAAACACACTGCTTACCTGAAGACACATCAAGATCGATATACTCCTTTACCATGGTGAGCTCCGGATGTCTGTCCAGTGTTGTATGTAAAGTCCTCAGCTGACGCTTTGGACTAAAATGCTTTTCTTCCTCGAAGGCCCCTGGATCATAATGAACATAAAGACCTGTCTTATACTTTTTCTTCACTTGGCACCTCCATCTTTTCAAAATGGATGCGTCCATCTTCATCAGAATCAACCTCATAGCCAAGCTGGGTTAGCTGATCGAGTATCTGTGTGTAACAATCATCAAAGTTGAATGTAACTTCGATGCGATCTTTCTCATAAACCTTTATCTGATCTATCAGCTCAACTGCAGCAATCCTTGTAAGGTTCTGGATGTTCTGATACCCTGCAAAATGATCAATCCATTTGTACTTTTCATTTCTATCCTGGAGAATATCCTGAATCTCACGTTCGTACTCACCTATCACCATCAGAAGCTCTGAAATCTTATGCTTATAGCCTTCAAAAAGCTCGTTATAATCAGCCTGTGAAATAAGACCTTCTTTGAGATCCTCATATAGAGAGTTTCTAAGCTGTCTGTACTTCTCCATATTTTTAGTCTGATAAGCTTTCTTTTTCTCTAGCTCTTTTATATCAAGTTCCTGGAAAGGAACCTTGTCGATAAACTCCATGATTCTCTTGATATCAAGGATATTTGCTATATGCGTCTGTACCACTTTCAGAATGATATCTTCAATCTTTTCCTTTGGTATCCTGTGGGATGAGCATTGGTGGGTCTGTTTGTTCTTATTACAAATATAGTAGGAATAGACTTTCCCATTGCTTCCAGGCACATCTTTTTTAACCATAGATGCACCACAGTCACCGCAAACAACGAGTCCGCTTAGCGGATACACAGACCTCTCATTTGGCGAAGTTCTTGTATCAAGGCTCATTATTTTCTGAACCAGATTAAACTCTCTCGTATCGATGATTGCCTCATGAGTTCCATGAACAATGATCCATTCCGATTCCGGTTTCTTGAAACACTTCTTTACCTTGTGATTCGGGGTAGTATACTTTCCCTGAGCCAGCATACCAGTGTATATAGGATTTGTAAGAATGGCTTTAATAGTAGCCACATCCCAAGTGCGTTCCTTGTTCTTTCTAAATGGACTCTTGAGATTGTCTCCCTTTGATTCCTTATATGCTAACGGAGTAAGGATTTTTCTACTATCAAGCGCTCTAGTTATCTCTGCGTTATTCATTCCAGAAATCTTATATTTATAGATATCCCTTACTGTTGTTGCTGCCTCAGGATCAATAACAAGCCGATGTACATCGTCCGGATCTTTCATATATCCATATACAGGAAATGCACCTATGAACTTCCCTTGCTTCATAAGGGCCTGCAGATTGGCTCGGATCTTTATTGAGATATCTCTGCAGTACGCATCATTCAAAAGGTTCTTGAAAGATACAATCATATCCGTGTTGTTCTGATTGATACTGTCGATACCATCAGTCACAGAGATGAACCTCACTCCCAGCATTGGGAAGATTCTCTCTATGTAATTACCGGCATCAATATACTCTCGGCCAAATCGAGAAAGGTCTTTTACAATGACACAGTCAACGATTCCCTTTTTGATGTCCTCGATCATGAGCTGAAACTGTGGACGATCAAAGTTACTACCTGTATATCCGTCATCTATTCTTGTGGATACCAGTTCGATGTCATCCTTATTTTCCAGGAATTGAGTTATCAGAGTTCTCTGATTAGATATACTGTTGCTTTCTGCCTTAGTGGCATTAGAAACATCGCCATCTTCCTGAGATAATCTCAAGTACATAGCAGCATGATAGATTTTATTAGATTGCATGTTTAACCCCTTTCGTATGTACAAAAGCTGGCAAACACGGCAAATAAGATATGAAGCTTTTACTTTTCTCAAAAGCAGAATATCATATAGCCAATGCTTATACCAGCTTGTCAATTTCTTATGACATCATAAGAAGATTCTCAAACGCTTCTTCAAATGACACCCCATTATTAGCAAATTTTATTTTTACCATTGTCTTATCAACCCTTACTAGGTAAGGATTCTTTGTTGCCCGGACATACTGTTTTTTCCTGCGCTCCAAAGTACGTCCTCTATCAATTCTTATCTTGGTGATATCCACAAGGTTATCGATGCTCACATCATCAAAGCCCTGTTTCAAAAACCTCTTATGCTCCTCTACTGTCATACACCCTCCTACGGCGCTTCAACACTCTCAGGAATATAAAATCCGAGATGCGCCTTGACCGCTTCTTCGACTCCCTTTAGTTCCTTTTTCTTTAGCTTGCCCATATATCTGATAACTCTCTGCTTGGATATGGTCTCAACGCACTCACCAAGCGCTGTGGATCTCGTGGACAGGCCTCTGGCATTTACCAGCTCAAAATGAGTTGGCTGCCCCGGCTTCTTATCCTTGGATGTCACTGGGACTATAGTTATGTTGGGGGAAAAGAAATTTCCAACATCATTCTGGATAACAATTACAGGTCTTATTCCTCCCTGTTCGCTTCCCGTCCCTTCACCAAGATCTGCCAGGTATATATCGCCTCTGCGATAGTTCCAGTCTTCACTTAGCATGTAGCTTCTCCTTTCGTAGTTTTTTATAGAAGCTTCATAATGCTTCTATGTAAAACGACCAGCTAAAGCCGGTCGTACCAATTTTTTATAATCATGTTCCTCATATTCGCCCTCGGCCCCCTGAGCGGACTAAAATAGTCCTGGGAAATCATCAGGCGGCTGTAGCTACAGCTCCATGGGAATCTCACCCCTCCGCGGTTCTCGCCAAGCAGTCCTTCGACTGAAGTCTCATTATCCCTGCATCTTTCATCGCCTCCCCGGTTGCTGTCCGGTTGTCGCAGTTGCGCTTCCTCGCACATGGCGAGCGGCTGCTTCGGCTGACGTTGTCACATCTGATGCAGGATCGTACCTGATGAATGACTATTCGATTTTGAAGGTTCGTGAAGGGGAATTATTACCCCCTTCACTTACTTGGAATGGGAGCCACACTTTTACCACCCGTTTTTAAAAAATTTTTAAAAACATTTATTATTCCTCGTCTAAAAGCCTCTTCAAAATCTTTAAACCAGCCTGAATACTCTTCTGAACTGCATATAACCTAACGCCTTCAATGTCAGCAATCTCCTGCGCAGTATATCCTTCTAGGTAATACATCTCTATTCGTCTTTTCTGTGCTTCAGACAATTTCTCTAATGCAGTTACCAATCTCTCCTTGTCCAGGTTTCCACTGACAATATCAAAAAGATTATCCTGAACAAGCTCTCCATAGCACACTTCAGTAGTTCCCTCTTCATATCCATAAGCATCCGAGTATAATTGCTGCCTCTTCTCAAACTTGTCCTCATTTCTGTTAAAGTCGCTGAACGCTGCAGCCTCAGTTTTAGTCAGCACAACGAATGGAACATAAGGCTTTAACTCCGTTCCGTATAGCTTCTCCAATGCCTCCTTGCTAAGATCTGTTACAACTGCATACTTTTCAGATCCCACAAATCCCGGATACTCATACCTAAGGTTGATTATTGAGTACTCCTCTGTTACTACTACTCTGTTTCCGTTCATTCTTTCCTCGCTTTCCGGTCACGAGGCAGGAACAGAATATGAGCAACAGCCTTATCTCTGAGGTTCATGGGTCAAAAAAGCGCAGAGAACAAAAGGGTACAGACATACGCTTTTCCATCCCATTTCTGGAATTAAGAAAAACTGTATGTTCATATCCTGTTCACTGCGCTTCATGAACCAATATGAAATTTGTTAGTTACCTGGAAGCCTTAGACTCCCATAGAAAGCCACATACCCTGTAGCCTTTTATGGAAACCAAGACAAAAAAATAAGCCCGACAAAGAATAGAGATAGTCTCTCTAAACTTCGTCAGGCTTTGGTCGCTATGATTACTCATGCGCCGATTTGCTCAGTACGAACTGATCTGTGGTGGAAGCTGACTGCAATTACCGCCTTGCAGATGGGGCATTTGATCTTGATGATACCCTCTACTGCAGTCGGATCTGCATCAAACAACCTTTTATTTTTACAACATGGACAAGCCACATGCACTTCGTGCATCCATTTTCGCCTCCTTTACAGAGGCCAGCCAAAAGGGAATGTCAAACTGACCGTTGATAATAGTTTCATTCTTCCTTTGCACTTTTACCCGTGAACTTGTACCTAAGATAGCGATGAAATAATTATATCGAACAGATGTTCTTGCGTCAATTATCATTTGTTGCTAACTTCAAAAAAGACTAACGAAGTGATATTCATTTTTTGACAAACAAAAAAGACAAAGCAAAACAGAATACCCTTAAGGTATTTCAATGTCTTGCTTCGCCTTTCAACGATCTCGTGTCGTTCCTAGCCGCCAACAAACTCTTGCTACTTTATTACGAACCTCCCAGTCCCCAACTGGGTTCAACGCCTCCAAAACAGCTCATAATCAGTATTCTTTTTTGTTTCAGTCTATTGGCTTCTAAGAAGCAGCTATCCCCTGCACTGCGATCTTCTGTCAGTAAACGTCATAAGCCAAGTAGGTCTTTGTTGAATAATAATAGTCCGTCCGCACTTGCGACATCTGGCCTGGTCATCAAAGCTCTTTTCCTTAGAACTTGATTTCTTCAGCTCAGTTCCACAAGCCGGGCAATGATACCCCTGCGGTTTTTGTCTCCGCTCTTGAAACACTATTTCCGTTTTCTCCATACCTAAAAATAACCTCCTAATACACTTTTTTCACATACGATATTATATATAATTTCCATGCGAAAAACTCATCAAGATTATCCGTCAACCCACACTATTATCCGGTATACTCCACAACTCTCCAACACACTCCAACACTCTCCACTTATAACAGAAAAATAAAAAAAGAACTTATAATTCAAAATCTGGAGGCGGAACTTTGCCTGCTGCCACCTCTTCTTTTTCTCTTCGAATGGCATACTCCAAAATCAATGCTCCATATAATGCAGTCGCATCGTCCTTTCGTCTGTTATAGGTTCCTGAAGACATATGTAATTCATTCTGCATCGAGAGATCTGTCCTGCCATCACCTTCGAGATATACGCAGTTGAGAATATATACAAGTTCCTTCCCATCCGGAACCATATCCTCCATTTTGGTAAGAAGCCTGGCAGACTTTTCCGGATACCATGAGCAACACGCGACAGCAACTGCAAATACTGTCTTATCAGTTTCAGTGTAATCATCAGGATTCTTGGCCATTTTAATAAACTTCCTGCGGACTGCTTCTTTTCTTGCATCGATAGTTACAAGCGCCTTTATATTTTCTTCTTCGCTTCTCCCCATGAAATAATGCTTAAGTAGCGGCCTGATTAGCTTTACCATGCTTTTATACTCAACCCCCAGCTGAGTACAAAAGTTCACAATAATCACATGTGATGATACTCTGTTCCTGCTCATGACAAACTCACTCCTTTCACCAAGTCATTAAAAGCATATAAACAAAAAGAAGAACAGGGATCTATTCCCCATTCTTCTTAATAATCAATTCTCCATAACCAAGCTGGTGATCTTCTGTAGATACATCCACATGCCCTTTAAGAAATTGTCTCGGTTTCTTCCACTGTAAGTAGAAAGCACAAATGTAAATGCCTTGCTGTCTTCTTCCTTCTCCCCCGTAATAACATACTTGACATCAAAAGGCGTTTTTCTATAAAGCATCAGTAACCTATCTGCGGATATCGTGCTTTCACCGGATATGTACTTTTGATACTGCTGCACACTTACGTCAAGTTCATTGGCCATCATTCGTTGAGAATATCCAAGGTTTTTCCTTACATCCTCAAGTCTAAGACCAATCTCAAGTGTCTCGTCACCCTTACTTAGTCTCATAATAATCACCTACCATTTACTTAAATTTTAGTAAGTAAATATAGGGTGATAAAGCAACCAACAATACTTATTTTTTTACGTGTTAGTTGGTCAAAACAACTCTGTTATTTCTTATGATCCCAAGTATGAGTTCGCCATGATTATGCCAGCACTATCCCTCCAAACAGATCTCCCATACAAAAGCTCAGATGCTCAGTCTCCTCGTTCCTTGCAGTCTGGTAGATCTCATTCAGCTCATAATCAGGATTCTGCTCAAGCTTAGCGAAAAGAAGTGCTGTGTTGTAGGCATCAGCCAGGCCGTCATGTGCTCTACCCTCAGGAATGATGTCTGATGCGATAAGTGCTTCCTCAAGCTTGTACGCATTCTTCCTGCCCATCTTCTGGCCAAAGGCCTTCTGACAATCCATCCAGTTAGCAAAGATGATCTCAAGGCGCTCATCCTCGATGCCCTTGGCAACTACTTCGTGGACAATCTGCTTAGGATCCGAATCGCTCCAGGATACGCATCTTACATCATCATATGGAAGCCAATCAAGAAAGGCCTCAAGAGCTTCTGCAAATGAAGGAGCTGAGATTACATCAGCCTGGGTTATTCCTGTCATATTCTCGATGAACCAGTCTATGTGACCATACTCAGGTCTGACAAAAGTGTTGAATTCATCTACAATCTCATAATCCTCATCAAGGAGGACTGCTCCGATCTGGATTGTCTCCTGGCGCCACTTATAGCCGAACTTCTTATATCCCTTAGGTACTTTGCAAAACTCAAGATCTATAACTGCGTACTTCATAATGGCCTCCTGACTTTAAAATAGCTTGTTCGATTCCGGTTGCTGTTTGCTGTTTCCTGATAATACTATCCTAACAATTTAGAAGGGTTATAATCCGGACTGCTTGAAACGCGCATATATACTGGATTTGAACCACTTTTACTACTTTTAGTAAAAAAAATGGAGCTGATTGCCAGCTCCTATAATGATTGCAGCTGGCTAACTCTTTCGAGTCCCTATAGCTTTGTGCCGCCGGATCGCTCCGGTTTTACCTTTAAATTGATTCTTGCCCGAACGATATTTATTGATAAGAGCGTTTTAAAGGCGATCCATGATGAATCTCACCATAGACCGCCTTCGCCGAGTACTATCTATTTTCAACTGGACTGATTACCGGCTTACCATCCCTGTCCAGCATGGGTGTAAGTCCTCCAGCATATCCACTTGCATGGAATATGTAGTTAACGCCTGTGTCCTGGTCAACCCAGATCTCAGTAACATTAACTGCTCCCTGTGAATAAACCTTTTTAAATCTTTTGTCCATTGTTGTCATTTCCTTGTCCTCTTTCATTTTCAGGCCCTGTCCAGAAGGCTAAAGAGCCCAATCACCAACAGCACTGGCAATGCAATAGCAACAAGTCCTTTAAATACAAGGCCCACAAGAATAAGTGGAAGGAACACCAGTGTAAACATAACTTTGATGATGCTCCAGCTTGCTCTGAATGCAAAGCCAATCATTTTTCCAAAAATCCAAAAGAAAAATATCATAAAAAGCAGCGACAACATGATTCCTCACCTTCCTTTCTCAAATTTAAAACCATTGTCATCTGTTGCTTGTTGATGAATTCATTATATTTCTGTCAGAGCAAAGATTACATGATTATATCAGCAAAAAGGTGCATGTTATTTCGCTATTTGCGAAAACACTTTTAGATTCAAGCAAAAAAATCAGCTCCAAATCCATCTCTGAATTCTTTGCTGATCCTCTCTTTCTCTTTCTTACGGTTGTAGGCCTTTCCGTTTGGAACGCTTCTTGTTACGGGATTAAGATCTCCCCAGGTGCGTCTCTGTTTGGAATGGTACTCTTTTTGCTATTTCTTACTTCGTTTGTCCAGTGAAACATATTTGCTCATTGTCTTTCCTCCGTTTCTTCCTTCTGAACGCAATGCTCCTGGTTGGCTCTTAATGTATCAAGAAGATCTACAATAACCTGCTTGTCAGCCTCTGTTGCAGACTCTGACTTTTGCAGCAGGAACATTGGATCCCTAACAATCTTTTAACCATTAGGCTTAGTTCTACTCATCCATATACATTTTAAAAAATCTTGCCATTAGCGGAATATATGTCAAAAGAAATGTTATTCCTGCAAGTCCGTAGACTTTTCTTTTGTTCTGTGGTCTAACAAGCATTCCAATCATAATGCCCAAAGAAATTAGACAAAACTTCAGAACTGAAAACAATTTCCAATCACTCGATTTTATGTAGCGGTCAGCAACTTCAAAGATCTTGTCCATAAAGACCTCCCATCATTATAAGCACGCCTCTTTCCATTCATCCTCTTTAAATCCGGCAAGCACTTTCTGATCAGTAATC
>JAEEGH010022634.1_pt1 | contig 12865 bp, 12 predicted proteins | sample 9134181 | NCBI WGS metagenome assembly JAEEGH01 (sample SAMN16246544, study PRJNA631951) | gut metagenome | biome: gut microbiome; feature: rumen; material: DP-attached | host: Bos | place: Iran: Karaj | collected 2018-10 | reverse complement strand
GGACAGGTGGCAAGCGGAACATTTTATGCAGATGACCTTAAAGGCGCTAATTTCGCAGAGGATCTGGCGTCAGGCGCAGGAATTTCCATGGATGAGCCTGCTGAGGAGATCACAGAACTTCCTTACAGCATTTCAGGTACAGCTGAGTACGTGGAGTTTGTTACTGTAACGGTCGGAGATAAGAAGTTTAATGTGCCTGTAGATGCTGATGGAAAGTGGAGCTATGAGCTCACTGAGGATTTAGGGCTCTATAATACGGATGCACTCAGCCTCAAGGCAGGAATCTATTATCCTGACGGTGAAGCAGTGGCTGAGAGTGCGCAGTACACCGTAAAGCTTAACCTTGATGCAAATGACGCTCCGGAAGAAGAAAAATATGACAACATCATCTGGAGCTGGGACTTCGAAGAAAAGGGCGTGGAAGGCTGGACCTTTGAGGGATTTTCTCCATGGCTTGAGGGAGGAAGGCTGGTAGCCTGGTCTCAGGATGGCTATGAAGCGGAGTTTTCCTACACTGTTACTGATATTCCCAATGGAGTATATGCGCTCTCAAATGATATAAAAGTAAAGAGCAACATGAACAGCGCAGTTATGGCGCTGATATCCGGGGATAATGAGGTTAGATCCCTGCCAATCGATACTGCGGACCAGATTGTGGAGGATCAGCTCCTTGGGGAGAAGATCACTGTTGAGAACAATATGGTTACGGTCAAGTATTATGTGAATGCGCCTGTTGACGCAAATGGCGTGACTTTTGCTGTTGGAGATGTGAAGCTGTATCTCATGAAGAGCCTAGAGAGTGAGGAGCCTGACGATAATGGTGATGATGAGAACGGTGAATCAGGAGATGCAGGAGCGACCGGTGAGACCGGAGAGACTGGAGGTTCCGGAGATGTAGGTGGAGAAACAGGTGAAACCGGGGAAGCTGGTGGTTCAGGAGATGCAGGTGAAGGATCGGGAGAATCCGGAGGTTCTGGAGAGTCCGGAAATTCAGGAGAATCCGGATCAGCAGGAAACTCACAGGAAAGTGGACAGCCAAGTCAGAGCGGAAATCAGAACCAGAGCTCCGGCGGAAGTAATCAGTCTAGCGGAAGCACAAGTTCCGGCAACGCGCAGGAGAGTACACCACAGACATCTCCTACTCAAGCGCAGCCTACTCAGACACAGCCTGCTCAGACACAGCCAGCTCAGGTGACAGACGCACAGGCATCGGTTAAGGATACAACTAAAGCTCAGACACCTGGCAAGACATCATCTAATGCGCAGAGTCAGACTCAGAGCTCAAGTCAAGGTACAAAGCAGAGCACAAAACAGAACACTGCTCAGACAACAATTGACGATGATCCTGTAGCACTGGCAGCTGCAGCAGAAGAGGCATCTACAACAGATGAAAAATCTCCTGAAGCGCCTGAAAAGCAGGAAGAAGTACAGAATACAGATGAAACTGTAGATGAGACCAAGACTTCTGAGATTCAGGAGGAAGAAGTTCCCGAGGCTTCATTCAATAACGTTGAGCCGGAAGGAAGCTCTTTTCCTATAGTCCCTGTAAGTACATTAGTAGTTCTGTTGATTATTGCATTAGCAGTATTTGGAATAAGAAAACGCTTTAGATAATAATATTCAGCCATGGAGTCAGTGGGACAGAAGTCACTAGAACCGTCCCCCTGACTCCTTCAAATTTTTTATGGAATCACCAATATCCCCGGAAACGCCCTGTAAAGTGCATCACAAGGACCTTCAAACAAGTTACTTGGTTGGAAAGCTTTTTTCAATTGCATAACAAAAATTGTCATATGAAAAATTAGTTGGAAATTACAAGCCTCCACACTTGGAAAGTTTGATGCCTAGGGCTTTTCATACATCACAACTACCGGCCTACGGATATCATGTGATGCAGTTATTCATCGAGAATGAAAATCTCTTTTTGCAATTTCCAACTATTTTTTATATAGAGGAATATTGTGGGGTGGTCGAAATCACGTTTCCAACCAACGTTCAAAATATACGGCCATGTGATGAAAACTTAGGCCAATCAAGCTTCTCGTTCCTCTATTTTTTCCATACCCCAACCCCAGTATTATTCATATATATAGAAAATCCTCGGACAGCGGAGCATAAATGGCTTCTAGGGGATATAATAGTATCAATAACAGAAAGGAATGACACGATAATGAGCAAGATTGCCGTAATCTTCCCCGGAATGGGATACCACAGTGATAAGCCGCTTTTATATTTTGCAAAAAGACTGGCTCGAGAAGCCGGATACGAGGTGGTTGAAGTTAACTATGAATTCCCGTTCAAGGCCAGGGAGATCATGAATGACAAGGTCCGCATGAAGGAAGCCTTCAAAATGGCGGTTTCGCAGATAAAAGAACAGCTTGGAGAAATGTCTTTTGACCAATACGAAGACATTGTATTTGTGGGAAAGAGTATAGGCACAGCGCTTGCTGCGTACTTCGACAGTGAACTAGAGGTTGGTGCCAGACAGGTGGTGTTCACGCCGGTTCCGCAGACCTTTGACAGGGTTAGAAATGGCTCAGGAATTGTCTTTCATGGACTGGCTGATCCCTGGTGTGAGACAGAAATCGCGGAAGAGAAGTGCGCTGAGCTCGAGTTGCCTTTGTACAAGGTAGAAAGAGCTAATCATTCGCTGGAGACGGATGATCCGATGGAGGATTTATCAAATCTTAAGTGGATCATGGAGAAGGTAAAAGACTTTTTGGTTGATTAAGAAATAATTAAAGGGGCTGTCGCTTTAGTGCGACAGCCCCATTGTATTGTTTACTTATACAGGTGGCCGGACAAGCTTCCTGTAAAGCTGTACTGTGGTGTTGTGTAGGTAAGTGGAGCTGAGTAGACTATGTTTCCATTGGAATCGTAGCTGAAGGTGAAAGTCATGGTGGTGGAAACACCATCTATAGGTACTGTAACTGTGCTGGTTCCGGTTGCTTCATTGTAGTCTGTCAGCATATCACTGGTTATAGCATTTATCGGCAACTCCTCATCCGCATCAAAAGTCATCATCTGTCCGTCTTTTTCGCCTGATATTTTACCCTTCATGTGCTGGGTGAAGATTTTGTTCTCGATGTCAGATTTAGGCGGATGAGCAGGCTTTTTGGCTTCTTCCTTTGCGGGTTCTGCCGCGGCAGTAGGAGCTTCTGCGGCCTTCTCGGTTGAAGCACTGTCTTTTGTTGATGCCTCTGCCGATGCGTCTTTTGCATCGGACTTATCCTTTGTATCGGCATCTGCCTTGGTGGCGGCTGAAGAGTCAGCGACCTTTATGTCGGAAAGAAGCTTGGAGAGCAGCTGCTTACTGGTTTCGCCCACAAGATAGGGCTCTGTAACTCCGTAGAAGTAGTAGGTGTTATCCACGATGAACATGTAGCAGAACATGGTGAGCGGAATCGGGAAACCGTCAGGGGTGAATGCCATCTCAAAGCACAGGGCAGGATATCCTGCAAGCTTGAAGGGCTGTTTTCTAAGCAACTGGTCCTTTTCTCCAACATAGCTGTCGGCCAGATCGGAGAGGATTTTGTCGGCATTTATTTCATCAAAGCCTGAATCAGGGTTTTCGATGTAGTTGTACATTACAAAAGAGGAGAGTGTATCTTCCGGGTATCTGTAGTAATGCCCGCTCTCGCTGTCATCTTTTTTCCATACTGACGGCATCTTGTAGGTGATGTTCATAAAGGTTTCATCCTGATCAAATTCAGGGATGCTCACGGTGTAATCAGTCTGGGTCAGGCGGAAATTGTTGTCAACGCTCTCAAGGCGGAAGGCATATTTCTGATAATCCTTTGGCTGGAAGGCCATGGATGGCTTTCCGGAATCAGCGTCATATCCTGTATATACTCCGAAAATCCTGACGAACTGGTCTACAGCTTTTTCAACCTGCTTATAATAATCCTCTGTTCCGGATGCGCCTACGGACACGATCCAGTCACCGTCCTTTGTCTGAACGGTGATGGCCTTGGATTCTTTATCATATTCCTTAACCTTTCCCTGTACCCATATCCTGCTTCCTGATTTGACGGTGCTTCCTTCCAGGTACTGGGAGTAATCTGTTACTTCATCGAAATCGTCGGTAAACTGAGGCTCCACCACATTATCAGGCTCTTCAAGTGCAGCCGGCTCTTCCTTTACCTCTTCAGTGGTGGCTTCGGTTGCGGCTTCGGGCGCTTGTTCTGCAGTACTTTCCTCTGCGGTTGCAGCCGGGGCAGCGGCTTCTTCTGCTGCACCTGCGCAGGCGGTGGATGCTACTGTAAGAGCCATTACTAACGCTAAATATCGAAGTCTTTTTCTCATCGGCAGTCTCCTTTATCAAAAATTCATATTTATTACAGCTAATATACAGTTATACTAATAGTATAAACGGATAATCGTACTGTAATCTGTCGAAGATACAAATATTGTCTAAATTTTTTATAAACAGGAGAATCGGTATGGGCAGGTATATTTATTCATACAGAAGTATAGTGGGCAGGGGAGCAAAGGTGTTCTGTGCCTGCTTTTTTGCTGTACTGGTCATGGCTTTTTTTATCCTTCCGGCAAAAGAGATATCAGCAGCCGGTGCGGGAAAGCCATATCCTGCAGAAGCCTTTAACGGAAAATGGGACGCAGCGGAAAAACTAGACTCGGCTGTTGCTACATTAACAGCAGAGCTTCACAGCGATGGGACAATATATTACGCGTTCTATTCCTATACTCCCGGGGATGGGGTTTTTAAGAATGGATTAGAAGGAACGGTCGAGTATTACGGAACCTACACCTATGATGAGAAAACAGGCGAGCTTTCAGTAACTGCCTCTTCCGAGAGCCTTTCTATTGCAATGGGGACAATGACAGAAAAAGCCATATGGACGCTTAAAGATATTGACACTTTGCAGATACAGGATATTGAATTTAATGGCAACCCAATAAGCCCTGCGCCTAACATATACTACAGGCTAAGCGCTACTCCTGTATATGACCAGGAGGAAGAGGACGATGCGGCAAAAGAGGAATCGGCAGAGGAAGCGTCGGTTCCAGAGGAAGAAATTGAAGAGGAAGAAACTGAAGAGGATGTCGAGGAAGAAGAGAGTAAGGAGGATGTTTCCGATGATGCATCTGAGGGTGCTTTGGACGAGGCGGCAGAAGCAGCAGAGGCTCCTGAGCAGCTCCTTACCGATGAGCAAGCTGAGAGACTCCTTGTCTCTATTTTTGAGGGGGACGATGAGCATCTTGACCTGGCAAAGACTGCGGCAGCAACAGTGGGGATGACACTTGGAGGCTTTGTGTCAGCTCTTTTAGCAGCAGGAACTTTAGGAGGATCACCACCGCCGCCAACTGCAGGAGCTGAAGGTGCTGTTCCGACGGCGCCTGGTCCGGGAAGAGTAGGGCCGGGAGTTAAGATCGACTCCGACGGGGATATCCATTTTACAAGTCCTGTAAACGGCAAGGAGAGCGTATATGTGTCCAATGGTGATGGCACTTACCGGAATGTCCTTACCGATGTAGAAGTCACTTTGCAGGATATCAATGACATGGCCGATTACCAGTTTGAGAACTCCGGGCAGCTGCAGCTTGAGCAGGAGAAGCACGATGCCTGGATGGATGAGCAGAGGCAGGCCAACAGCTTTCTTTCCAAAGAGGCCAAACAGGCTGCTCTTGATAAGAAGAAACTGGAAAAAGAGCTTGCAGAGCAGGACAGAAAAAATAAGATCATGTATAGCCGTGGTGTTTTTGACGGCAACGAAAAAGAGTTTAAGAAGGCTATACTAAAGGAGCGCCAGGTTGAGAGCGAGAAATTTGGTAAGTATGCTGCTGCGGGCGAATACTGGGATGCAGCCACCAAGTCCGCTGAAAATGTGAAAGCCGGCGCTGATCTTGCTATAGATGTCATGGCTGAAATTGAGCCCACAGGAACCGGCAAGACCATAAAGAACGGATACAAGTTCCTTTCTGAGGCTGCCGGCCAGTCCGGAGAGGTAATGGCAGGCAAGCAGAGCCTTAAGCAGGCCATAGGAAAGACGCTGGTAAATGGTGCCTGCGAATATGTAAAAGACAATGTGGATATGACCGAGCTTAAGTGTATGGCCAATATAACCGGTAACGGAACTGCAGCTTACGTAAACGCAAGGATAGATGGAAAGACCCACGAGCAGGCCCTTGGAGAAGCCAGCCAGGCGGCGAAGGACGGTGCGGTGGACTTTGCCGTGGATTACACTGTCGGGAAGATTGCTGATGGCGTCACAGATGGGGTAGAGGTCAAGGATAACAAGGTTTACAACGGGCTTTACAACAACAGGGGTGTCACAGGCGACAGCGTCTCAAAGCTCGGTAAGCAGATGCACACCAGCGGCTTTACCAAAGCGCCTGTTACAAATGATAACTTCAAGAATGGTATATCTACTTTAGTCAGTGACCTGGTAAAAGAGTCTTTGTCCGGTGATGATGAATAATGGAGATGCGGGATGGAAAAATTTGCAACGATGAAAAATGCGGCAGATAAAGCTGCAGCGCTCAGCAAAATCTGGTTTGTTCCAAAACTTGGGCTGACACTTGATGCAGAGGGTGTTGCCGAGTTTGCAAAAAATATGGATGAGGATTTTGCAAAGGCTGACAGGAAGGTGGCAGCGTTCCTTTGCTCCAAGGAGGGTGCGCTGGGACTGACCTTTGACTATGAGTACAATGCAAGATGGCTTATCATTCCCCTTCCTTCTGAAAAAGAGCTTGTGGATGAGGCTATAAAAGAGATGGAATTTCAGCTTGGTAACCTGAAGGATGTCAGTGTAGAGGAGCTTAAGGAATTATGGAGACAACAGTAGAAAAGAAATATACAGTTGGCAGCTATATAAGCGGTTATGTGTCAAACATGGTAACAGCCCTGAAAAATCCAAGGACACTGATCATCTCCCTTCTTTTGACGGTGCTGGTATCCGAGGCTCAGTTCCTGCTTGCCATGATGACTGCAAGGGGCGATATCAAAAATCCCTTTGCTGTAATAAGCCTGCTTCTGTATGCCAATGGCGGGATGTATGGCGGCGTCATAGGAGTTGCGGGAGGAGTCCTTGGAAAGATGCTTCTTATGATGTTTCTAAACTCAGTGGTACTTGGCTGGGATATGCATGAAAAGCCCTTGGGAAGCTTTGCTTCGGGAATTGGCAAGTCTTTTTCCGCACTTGCCTTTAAGAGGCTATATGATCTGTCGGGATGGCTCTTTGGGGCCGGGACAGCTCTTTTGATCTACTGGATCTGCAATATTACCCAGAACCGCATGAACTGCATGATCGGTGCATATCTTCTGGTGATGCTGATTGGCAGCCTTGGAAAGAAGAACAGCTTTTTGTACGGACTTATGTTGCACCTTTTCTTTGGCAGGAGGATGGAAGAAGCCGGGTCAGCTCAGACGGTGACAAGTCTCATGGGCGGAAGCGCTGCCGGCTACCTCACGGGGACAATCCTTTCTGCGGCCGGCCTGCAGATATGTATGCAGATTGGAGCGCTGCTCCTTGTTCCGGCGCTTTTGTTCTTTGTCCTGGGGCTTTTGACAAAGCACTGAGGCACCACGGGAAGAAATTTTGTTGATGGCTATAGATAATTGAAGAGAGGCTGGATGATCTATGAAAGAATTTGCAAAAATGATAGATGCTGTGGCAGAAGCGGCCGTTCTTACTGACGAATGGGCAGTCCTTCAGGGAAAAGAGATTATCTCTAAGGATGATGCACTGGCCAGAGCTCTGGAAATCGACAAGGGCTATGAGGAAGCGGGAATCGCAGACAGATTCAGGTTCCTCTGCTCTGAGGAAGGCGCTGTGGGTATGACCACGGGAAAAGAGTATCAGGCACAGTGGATAATGATCCCTTTAATTAATTGAAAGTGAGGATATGACATGTTCTGCCAGAATTGTGGAGCGAAAATACCTGATGGGTCAAAATTTTGTGAGTCTTGTGGAAAGCCCATAGTTGGAGGGGCGCCGGTATCTCATGGGAAAGTTAAGAAAAAGAAATCTCCCGTGCTGGCGATACTCCTGGTGCTTACACTTGCCATGACAGGGGTTACTGTCTGGTACTTTACGTCGCAGCAGAGCCTTGGCGAAGTTGTGAATTCTGCCCTGAAAGGCGGTGGAGATTCCGGTGAGCAGATCGCTGCATCGGGTGAAGCAGAAGAGACTGCAGAAGATAAGGCCGGTGATGAAGCAGCATCAAAAACTGATGAGGAAAAGGGCGGTGAAGCTAAGGCTTCAGATGATGCGAAGCTTAAGGAAGCCCAGGAGAAGGTTGAGTCGGAATTTGACACCGTCTCCACCACGTCAAAGACGCCTTCAAATGTGGCTAAGATGGGGAACCGGGAGAAATTACAGAGCGGCGAGGTGGTATGCACCCTCTCGGATGGCTCAGATGCAAGAAATATCTGGGTTCAGGATGAAAATGAAAAGCTCTTTTTCTTTGGCTATGATGGCTGCCTTGTGAAGAACAATTATGCTCCCGACGGCTTTTACGCCGGGGAGGATGGTTCCCTGGATGGCAGCGTATCAAGAATTACAGGCTCCCAGGGTGATATACTGATGGATAAGGAATTTGTCACATCCACCTCAAATGACCCACTGATCCTGTTTGAAAAAGATGCTGATAATAAATATGAATGTCTTTTCATAAAGCGCTACAGCTTTGGCTATGATGAGGTTTACGGAGTGGTCGCCGATCCCGACAGCTCACATGCCTACCTGCTAAACCCCGGAGCCGGTACGCTGGGTAAGTTTGATGAGACTAAGGGGGCGCTTCTCACAATTCTTGATGACGGTGCAACACTCATAGTATCCGACTGCGGGATTACTGAAACTTACCATGTTAAATAAAAGTGTGTGACATTGGGGACAGGAATCAGGTTTGTCACTAAGAATCCAAACAGCGACAGCCCTTTTTTGTAAAATCATATGCTGAATGATGATATCTCACGTAATATAGTAATATATAGATAGTAGACGAGAGGAGGATCCCAGAAAAATGGAAAAGATGAAAATCGCAATGGCAAATGATCATGCCGGAACACAGATGAAGGAAGAGATCAAAGCGTACCTTATTTCTCAAGGTTACGAAGTAGAAGATTTTGGCACATATGATGATAAGTCTTGTGATCTGTCCGATTTCGTATACCCTGCGGCTCTTGCAGTTGCCAAGGGAGAGTGCGACCGTGGTATTTTCTGCGATGGCGTCGGCTATGGAAGCGCGCTGATAGCGAACAAGATAAACGGTTGCTACGCGGCTGTGTGCCAGGATCCTTTGTGCGCAACGCTTGCAAGGCAGCACACCGACTCTAACATCCTGTGCCTCGGAGCCAAGATAATTGGCGGGCTGATGGCCATGGAAGTTGTTAAGACATGGCTTACCACAGAGCCACTTATGGAAGAGAAGTACAGACGAAGAGTGCAGAAAGTCTGTGATATCAATGATAAGCACTGCGTTCCGGTAAAAGAGCTTTAAGAGGGTGATTACTGCTTATGAGTGAGAATCAGGATAAAAAGCTGCCGGCAGAGAGCAAGAAGCAGGATATAAAGGTGAAGAAAAATCCGACTGCGGAAGCTTTAAAGAAAGCGCCGGATGAGGCTCTGGCAAGAGCTATACATGATGTGCTGTTAAAGGAAAAGCTATAGAAAATAGTAGTAAAAGAAAACTGAGATAAAAGCAGCTCTTAACGCAGAATGAAAACAGGAGCTGAGAAGGAGTGACGAAAATGAACGCTAAAGAGTTTTATCAGAAGTATGTTGAAGCTACAGATAAAGATCGGATTCTGGACGGTGAGGAAAAAAGGCTATTTGATATTTACCAGAAAGACGCTGAATTTACACCTGTTGTGATAAAGAAGATTATAAATCAGATCATCAAAGACGCCGGGTATGAAGCTCAAAACGAGTATTTCCGAATTGATGCTGTGGGCTGGACGAGTCATTTCGAAGACATGAGGGATGATCCTGAAAATGAGGAGCTTGGAATGAAGCCACATTTATGGGATTTAAAGATTGCCGTGGAACATGAGAATTCCAAGTCTGATTGGTCTGATGAAGTTATGAAGCTTATTCATGTGAAATGCCCGCTTAAAGTAATTATCTCGTATAGCTACAGCGACGAACGAGGGGATATTGAGCGAAAGAAGCTGGACTTTATTGCTAAAATGATGCGAAAAATTGATGCTTTTCAAAAAGGTACTGATGAAGAATATCTGATAATTCTAGGAAATGGCTGCAATCACAAGACGGGAGTCTCCGATTATTCTGATTTTGGATACGTTGGGTACCTGTATAACTGGTCTACCAAACGTTTTGAGAAACTATAATAGTTAAAAAAGCTAACCTGCTGGCGCCTACAGGGCATGTGCATTTTTTTGTACATGCCCTTTGTTATTATATGGAAAATGAAGAAGTAATCTTTACTGTTTTTTAATATGATTAATGTTTGAAAAATAGTAAGATTATTGTAAGCCATCAAACAAGAAAAAGAAGACGTATGGGAGACTGATGAGGGTATGACCTATAAGGTATTTGTAGATGGAAAAGAGCGTATTGTTTATCTCCATTGTAGTTCGTTTGACGATGTCTGGAACTGCAAAGCTCGTGTGGGAATAATGAGGTATTTTGTAACCAACGAAGGGGCAAAAGATGTCAAGGTGCTTGATTACGATCTAACGGACAGTAGGGAGGGAGAGCATCTTGATATTAGCTTCGAGACGCCCTGGGACAGTCTATACACTCAGGAAAAGCAAGAGGTAGCAAAGACTGAAGAAGAAAAAAAGATATGCGACATGCTTTATGCCGGCAAAGGATACACAGAATGCATGCACGCATCATCATTGTCGCATGACGAATTTGAAGAGTTCTATCAGAGATTGACAGATTGGGAGAATACGCATTTTGGCAAATAGCCACAAAACAAACATGACTAATATACAGATTTATCAGGGCAATCAGATAGGCGGATGCGTTACCGTCATAACCGGAACATATAAAGGCAAGACTCATAGGATAATGATTGACTATGGCTCATCCTTGGCAGGAAGTGAGACTAAGAAGGACTTTGAATATCCATGGGATGATGAGCCTGTTGATGCAGTGTTTTTTACTCACTACCATGGGGATCATGTAGGAAGGATCATGGAGATTCCAGAAAACATTCCTCTTTACATGGGACCGACAGCCCGAAAAGCTATGATAAATATTCAGGAAGCATTGGGATATTCCAATCTTCCTGATGCAGAGGAGCATTTAAAAGAAGCTGAGTTACTAAAGAATAATAAACGTGTAAGATGCTTTAACTATAATGGTTCATATTACGATGCCATAAAGGATATACCTGGATTTTCTATTGAGCCTTATAGTGTAGATCACTCAGCATATGATGCCTACATGTTTCTTATAGAGACAGATGATGAGAGCAGAAAAAGCGGGAAATACGTAACTCTTCATACCGGAGATTTCCGTGGACATGGAAGACGTGGACAGAAGATGATAGCTCTTATAAAGTCCTATGTTCACAAGTTTGGCAAAAGAAAAGTAGATGCGCTTGTCATAGAAGGAACCATGATGAGCAGGCCAAAAGAGAAGGTTTTAACAGAGCCACAGATGCAGTACAAGGCGGCGAAGTACCTAAGTAAGCACAGGTATGCTTTTCTTGTATGCTCATCAACTAATGTTGACTCGCTGGCTAGTTTTTACCAGGCGGCTCAGATGGCTTCTTTCCCGGGTAAAAGATATATGTATGTCTACAGCCCGTATTTTCTAAAGCAGCTGCGGCTATACAGTGAAACAGCAGGTTCCTTCTCTGAGGTTTATCGTTTTGACAATACGGCACTTATGGAATTTGATCAAAAGATACAGTACGGCCCATTTGACGATTACATGACCCAATTGGAAATAATGCAGCGCTACGGCTTTATTGCAGTAATTAAGCCTGAGGAATTCTGTGAGGAATATTTAGATACATTTGTAGAGGCATACAAGGCTGGAATAATCCGTGAAATGCCTGTCATTATTTACTCAATGTGGGATGGTTATCTGGAGAAAGGCAATAAAGCTGCAAAGCATGAATGGATTGATTTCTTCGAAAAACAAGAAGAAAAGGGCATTGAAGTATATCACCTTCATACAAGCGGACATGCAACTTCCAAAATGCTTGCGCAGGTGATAAATGCTGTTAATCCTCAGGATGAGATTATTCCAATGCATACAGAAAGGCCGGAGGCGTTTGGGGAGCTTCCTATCAGAGCGGAGCTGAAAGATAGAATCAGAAATAGAAAATAGGATCAAGATATTTAAGGAGTTAATCTATGAGAGCAACTGTTGTCAAAGATTCATAAGAAAGGAAACTATGAGAATGGATCAAACGTTAATTAACAAGTACAAAAAAACAGTAGCTAACGTTATAAAGGAACTCGATGAAAATCCCAGCTGGATCGAGCAATACAAAAACTATGCTATAGGCATGTTAGAAAACAGAGATAATTTTAAGCAGGCGCGTAGCAAGTTCAGAAAGAGAGGTCTTTTATATTATTATTTGAGCATTGGCAAAACAAAGGATAACGATGTGAGCTTTGATATTCGTTATTTGGGGCAGAGTGTTGGAAAAATTAAGATAAAAAAAGATGACGTAGTGCTTTGTGTTGACAAGGTACAGAATGATAATAGCAAAAAATATTTCAAATATAATTTGGGGCAGCTCAAGAATATAAGCTGGAGCAGGGATGAAAAAGCTGCAGAATTCAGAGAGTTTTATAACAATTGTTGTGACGGAAAGCCACGTCAAGAGGAACACAGAGTTGAAAGCGCCCTGTTTTCAGAGTTTGATAAGAAAAGTTCAATTGGTAAACAATTACGAAAAATAACCACTGTAAAAT
>JAEEGH010022633.1_pt1 | contig 12866 bp, 10 predicted proteins | sample 9134181 | NCBI WGS metagenome assembly JAEEGH01 (sample SAMN16246544, study PRJNA631951) | gut metagenome | biome: gut microbiome; feature: rumen; material: DP-attached | host: Bos | place: Iran: Karaj | collected 2018-10 | reverse complement strand
GCGAGGGTGAAGCCGTCTAGCGGCATGGAGCGGAGGACATGGTTAGTCTCGGCTACGCCGGCGCGGACGCGGTCGATGAAGTCCGGGGCGAGCATGTCGCCGCAGCGGAGGCCGACGCGGGAAACCTTGGCGGCGTAGGCGGGGCCGATGCCGCGGCCGGTGGTGCCGATCTTGGAGCCCTTGGAGCGGACGGCCTCGTCGGCCATGTCGAGGGCGCGGTGCCAGAGCATCACCATGTGAGAGCGCGAGGCGATGAAGAGGCGGCCGCGGCACTCCACGCCAGTCTGGCGCAGGGCCGCGATTTCCTCGGCGAGGTCGAGAGGGTTCATCACCACGCCGTTGCCGATGAGGCAGACCTTGCCCTCGTGCAGGATGCCAGAGGGCACCAGGCGCAGGACGCGCCGCTTCCCCTCCGCGATAACGGTGTGGCCGGCGTTGGAACCGCCCTGGTAGCGGACAATGACATCGGCCTGCGCGGTCAGGACATCGACGATCTTGCCCTTGCCTTCATCGCCCCACTGGGCGCCTATGAGAATGGTGTTCATTTTTTAAATTCAGTCGTGGACACGGCACTTGGAAAGGAGGCGTTCGGCGACGCCGGGCTTGTCGGGGTCGTGGTGGCCGACGCCCTTGTCGAGTGCGCGGATCGCGGCCATCTCGTCGGCCGTGAGGGCGAAGTCGAAGACCTCGAGGTTGCCCTTGATGCGCTCGGGGTTGGTGGATTTCGGGAAGACGATCGCCCCCTCCTGGACTTCGAAGCGGAGGATGACCTGGCCGACGTTCTTGCCGTATTTCGCGGCGAGGTCAAGTAGCAGCGGCTCGGAGTGGAGGGAGGGGTTCCCCTGCCCCAGCGGCGCCCACGCCTCAAGCGCGGTGCCGGCCTCGGCCATAATGGCGCGGATTGCCCGCTGCTGCTGGTAGGGGTGGCACTCGATCTGGTTCACGCTGGGGATGGTGTCGAACTGCGGGACGAAACTCTGCCAGATCTTGACCGACATGTTGCTCACGCCGATGGAGCGGATCTTGCCGGCGGCCTTGGCCTCCTCGAAGGCCCTCCACGCGCCGGGCACGTCGCCGTAGGGGTGGTGGATGAGATAGAGGTCGATGTAGTCGAAGCCGAGCTTTGCGAGAGTGGCGTCGATGCCCCTCCTTGCCGCCTCGTAGCCGTGGTCCTGAAGCCAGATCTTGGAGGTGACGAAGACATCCTCGCGCCGGAGGCCGCTATTGCGGACGGCCCTGCCGACATCGGCCTCGTTGAAATAGCCGGCCGCGGTGTCGATATGGCGGCACCCGCAGGACAGCGCGTAGGCGACCGCCTTCTCCGTCTCGCCATTCGGCTGGATTTTAAAAGTGCCGAACCCGACCTGCGGAATCACGACACCGTCATTCAGTTTTATTCCTTCCATGGTCATTCCTCGCCTTCCAGTATCGCATTTCCCCGCACTTCCCGCAACCTTTTGAGGCAGGGCGGAGGGTGGAGGGCGTCAGAGGTTGCGGGCGTCAATGCGCTTGGAGAAGGAGGAGGGGTTGAAGTAGAAGTTCTGGCTGGTGGTGTCGAGGACAGTGCGCCAGAGGTCGCCGTTGAGGTTGAGCTTCTGGCGCTCCGACGCCGCAAGGGCTATCGGGACCAGGGTGTAGGATTCGGAGCGGTTGATGTCGCCGACCACGCAGTTGGTCCTGCCGGCCATCGCCGCGTGGACCGCAGCGCGCGCAAGCATGTAGCAGCGAATCGCATCCGCGCCGACCGCCGGGATGCTGCGGATCGTGTAGCTGGGGTCAAAGTACTTGACCGAAGTCTCCACGCCGATGGCCTTGAAGTGCGCCGTGATCTTGTCGCGCAGGAACTCGCCGATATCCTTCTTGAGGATGTTGCCGGAGGCGTCGCACCGCACCGGCTCACCTTCTATCAAGTCCTGGCCCGCGCCCTCGGCGACGAGGATGACGGCGTGGTTCTTCGACTTGAAGCGGCGCTCCAGAGCCGTGAGAAGGCCGTGCTCGCCATCCAGCACGAAGGGCTGCTCGGGCACGAGGCAGAAGTTCACGATAGGGTTCGCCACGGCGGCGTAGGCGGTGATGAAGCCGGAGTCGCGGCCCATGAGCTTCACGAGGCCGATGCCGTTGACCGTGCCCTTCGCCTCGATGTGCGCCGCCTGGATTATCCGCGACGTCTCCGCCACGGCCGTTTCGAAGCCGAAGGAGCGCCCGACGAAGTTCAGGTCGTTGTCGATCGTCTTCGGCACGCCGACGACGGAGACGGCCAGCCGCCGGTCCTTGCAGGCCTCGGCGATGTCGCGCGCCGCGCGCAGGCTGCCGTCGCCGCCGATGCAGAAGAGGATGTTGATGTTCATCCGCTCAAGGGTATCGACGATCTTCATAGTGTCCTGCTGGCCGCGCGAGGAGCCGAGGATCGTACCGCCGAGGGTGTGGACGGTATCGACCACGTCGTTGTCGAGCATCAGCGGGGTGAGGTTGTGCTCGGAGACAAGGCCGCGGTAGCCGTAGCGGATGCCGTAGATCGTCTTGATTCCGTAGTCAAGGGTGAGGATTTCGACAAGGCCCTTGATGACGTGGTTGAGGCCAGGGCAGAGTCCGCCGGCAGTGAGGATGGCGGCGCGGCTCCAGGCGGGGTCGTGGAAAATCATGCGGTGCGGCCCGGCCTTCTCGAAGGAGGCGGGCTCCACGCCGCGCGCAAGGTGGCCCTTCTGCCGCGCCACGTCGTAGTCGATGTAGATTCGCGCCCCCTCCTCCACGAACACGGGGTTCCTCACCGGAGAGGGGATCTTGCACTCGCCGAGGGTGTCGATGTTTAGGCAGAATTTCTCAGGATTCTGCAACACGTCTTCGTAAATACTCATATCGCATACAATGATACACCAAATGCGCGCGGGTTGCAATTCGGCGGCGCAAGTGTATAATATACCAACCTACTTTCTAAAGGGCGAAAAATGGAAGACATCGCAAAAAGCGCCGGAAACACGACGGGCGCGGAAGCCGCGGAAACGCGCGGGCACTTCATTTGGCAGTTCATCGAGGGCGACGTCAGTCGCGGCCTCAACGGCGGCGCCGTAGTCACGCGCTTCCCGCCGGAACCGAACGGCTACCTCCACATCGGCCACGCGAAGGCAATCTGCATCGACTTCGGAATGGCCGCAGAATTCGGCGGCGAGTGCCACCTCCGCATGGACGACACCAACCCCTCCAAGGAGGATGAAGACTACGTCCGTTCCATCAAGGAGGACGTGCGCTGGCTTGGCTTCGACTGGGGCGACGGCTTCTTCTACGCCTCTGACCTCTTCGACGAACTCCACGCCTTCGCCTGCGAGCTGATAAAGCGCGGCCAGGCATACGTGTGCGACCTCTCCCAGGAAGAGTGGAAGAAATACCGCGGCATCCCGACGGAGCCGGGCACCCCCTCCCCCTACCGCAGCCGCACGCCGGAGGAGAACCTCGCCCTCTTCGAGCAGATGCGCCTCGGCGCATTCGCGGAAGGCTCCTGCTGCCTCCGCGCCAAAATCGACATGGCCTCGCCGAACATCCACTTCCGCGATCCGGTCATCTACCGCATCATGGAAGAGCCCCACTACCGCACCGGCTCCAAGTGGCGCATCTACCCGATGTACGACTTCGCCCACCCATTTGAAGACGCACGCGAAGGCGTGACCCACTCCCTCTGCACGCTGGAGTTCGAGGTCCACCGCCCGCTCTACGACTGGGTGATCGACCGCATGGCCGAATGCGGCCTCCTCGTGAAGCGCGGCGACGCGATAGTGCGGCCGCAGCAGCGCGAGTTCGCGCGCCTCTCCCTCGACTACACGGTGATGTCCAAGCGCAAGCTGCTCCAGCTCGTGCAGGAAGGGCGCGTCTCCGGCTGGGACGACCCGCGCATGCCCACCATCTCCGGCCTCCGCCGCCGCGGCTATCCGGCTGAGTCCATCCGCGACTTCTGCGAGAAGATCGGCGTCTCGAAATACAAGAGCGCCACGGAACTATCCCTGCTGGAGTCGTGCGTCCGCGACACCCTCAACCGCACGGCGCTGCGCCGCATGGGCGTCCTCAACCCCCTCAAGGTCATCATCGACAACTTCCCAGAGGACGCGGAAGACTCCTTCGACGCGGTGAACAACCCCGAGGACGAGGCCGCCGGAACGCGCCCCGTGCCCTTCTCGCGCGAACTCTGGATCGAGCGCGACGACTTCATGGAGACGCCTCCGCCGAAGTTCTTCCGCCTCGCCCCCGGCCGCGAAGTGCGCCTGCGCTACGCCTGCCTCTTCACCTGCACGAGCGTTGAGAAGGACGCCGACGGCAACGTCACGGCAGTCCACGGCACCTGGGACCCCGCCTCGCGCGGCGGCAACGCCCCCGACGGCCGCAAGGTCAAGGGCACGATCCACTGGGTCTCGGCAAAGCACGCCGTTCCAGTCAAGACGCGCCTCTACGACCGCCTCTTCACGGTTCCCGACCCCGAAGCCGACGAGACAAAGCCCTTCACGGAATTCCTCAACCCGGAATCCCTCCGCGAGACGACGGCCCTCTGCGAGCCGTCTGTCGCGGCGCTCGCCCCCGGCGATCGCATCCAGCTGGAGCGCCTGGGCTACTTCGCGGCGGACACCAGCGACTCCGCGCCCGGCGCGCCCGTCCTCAACCGCACCGTAACCCTGAAGGACTCCTGGTCGAAGGCGGCGCAAACGCCGCCTTCGACCAAGAATGTGAAAATGTGAAATTGTGAAAACAACCAACAGCCAGTATAATGTGAAATTGTGAAATTGTGAAAACAACCAACAGCCAACAACCAATGAAATAAGCATTTCCACACTTCCACATTTCCACACTTTCATACTTCCACACTTACCATGGCCTACGAAGTCCTAGCCCGCAAATGGCGACCGCAGCAATTCGCCGACGTCCTCGGCCAGGAGCACGTCACCCAGACGCTCTCCAACGCCATCGAGTCGAAGCGCATCGCCCACGCCTACCTCTTCGTGGGGCCGCGCGGCATAGGCAAGACCACACTCTCCCGCATCTTCGCCAAGGCGCTCAACTGCTCCGCCTCGCCCGACGCCACCACGCATCCCTGCGACAAGTGCGACAACTGCCGCGAGATCATGGCCGGCACCTCGCTCGACGTCATCGAGATGGACGCCGCCTCGAACACAGGCGTGGACTATGTCCGCGACCTGCGCGAAGCCGTGCAGTTCGCCCCGGCGTCGTCGCGCTACAAGGTCTTCATCATCGACGAAGTCCACATGCTCTCGACGGGCGCATTCAACGCCCTTCTCAAGACGCTTGAGGAGCCGCCGCCCCATGTGAAGTTCATCTTCGCCACGACGGAGTTCGACAAGCTCCCCTCCACCATCGTCTCGCGCTGCCAGCGCTTCGACCTGCGCCGCATCTCGACGGCCCTCATCGTGAAGAACCTGGCGAAGATCTGCCAGAGCGAAGGCGTGAAGGCCAGCGAAGACGCGCTCCTAGCCGTCGCGCGCGGAGCGGAAGGCGGCATGCGCGACGCCCTCTCGGCCCTCGACCAGCTGATCTCCTTCAAGGGGGACGACGTGACGGAGGCCGACGTGGTTTCGGTATTCGGCCTAGTGCCGCGCCAGCAGCTGGCCGACCTCGCCACCGCCACCCTCAAGGGCGACATGGCCGCAGGGCTGAAGATCATCGACACCCTCGACCAGGGCGGCAAGGACCTGCGCCGCCTCGTGGTGGAGCTGCTGGAACACTACCGCAACATCATCGTGCGCCAGCAGCTTGGCGACGCGGCCCTGCCGCTCCTCGACGTTACCCCTGAGCAGCTGAAGAGCCTCGACGAGCAGACGCGCCTCGCCGACACGGCGCGGGTGCTGCGGGTGGCCGAGCTCTTCGCAGATCTGGAGAACCGCATCCGCTACGCGCTGTCGCGGCGCACCATCTTCGAGACGGTGTTCCTGCGAGCCTGCCGCGCCGCGACGACCGTAACGCTTGACCAGGTGATCAAGCAACTGGCAGCAGGCGAGCCGACGGTGGCGACAGAGGCACCCGCGCCACGGCAAGAGCCGACGCGACAGGCAACGGCCGAGAAGCCGATAACGGCGCAGCAAGAGGGACAAGCGACAAGCAACAAGCGACAAGCGGTGACACCGGCGGCAGGACAAGCGACAAGCGACAAGCGACAAGCGGTTCCCCAGCCCGCCGATGACGGCGACAGCCCCATCCGCGCCGCAAACGAGCCGGCCATAAAGGCGGCCCTCAAGCTCTTTGGCGGCACAATATCGGCAATCACGCCGCCACCGGCAAAGCCAACGCCCGAAACCATCCAGGAAGAAGAGGAAATCACCGAACCAGATTTGGAGAACGACTCCTCCTTCGACGAATCCAACGAGGAATAAACCCCTACATCTACACCTAACAACTACCCCTACCTCTACAACTAACTACTAGTTACTAACAACTAACTACTACCCCCTAACCCCTAGTCCCTAATTTATGGCAAACATATTCGAACAGGCCAAGCAGGCCATCAAAATGCGCTCTGAGCAGAAGCGCATCCAGAAGGAACTCGAGCGCATCGTCGTGGAATACTCCAACGGCGGCATCCACGCGACGATGAAGGGCGACATGACCCTGACCTCGCTCAAATTCGACGACGACGCCCTCGCCGAACTCAAGCAAGGCAAGACGGAGCGCTTCACCACGATGATGCAGAACGTCTTCAACGGCGTGCTGAAGAAAGCCAAGGAGGCCACGCAGGAGAAGATGATGAGCATGATGAAGGAGGGCGGTCTCTCCGGCCTCTTCGGCGGCTGATGAGGAACCCCCTGGAGAACCTTGAACGCGCGCTTGCCCGGCTCCCCGGCCTGGGCAAGCGCAGCGCGGAGCGCGCGGCGCTGGCGCTGGTGCGCCAGCCTTCGCTGCTTTCGGATCCCTTGATGGCGGCGCTTGAAGAGGCGCGCGCCAATGTGGTCTGCTGCGACGTCTGCGGCGGATTCACGACGCGCGACCAGAACCCCTGCCCCCGCTGCTCCGACTCGTCGCGCGACGCAACGACCCTCTGCATAGTGGAGGAGCCTGGCGACATCGCGTCAATCGAGCGCGCAGGGGCCTTCAACGGCCTCTACCATGCCCTGCACGGCAAGGTATCGGCCTCACGCGGCACCGGCCCCGGCGACCTGCGGCTGGAGGCGCTCTCACGCCGCCTGGCCGAAGGCAATTTCCGCGAAGTAATCCTGGCCACCGGCACAGACCTCGACGGCGACGCCACGGCGGAGTTTTTATCGTCGCTCATCCGCAGCGCGGCTCCGTCGGCCCGCGTAACGCGCATCGCCTTCGGCCTGCCAGTGGACAGCGGCATCGCCTACTCCGACCCGCTGACACTCAAGCGCGCCCTCGCCGGACGCCGCTAGCGGCAGACTCCGCTTCATAGCGTTCTATGCCACAGAACGAATCCAATCTGCCAGACAGAGGCGCGGCACAGGCGGCGGGGCGCATCCTCATCCACAAAGGCGGCGCGCTGAACGCCCACGTTTACCGCGTGACGGATAGCGACGGCAGGGTGCGCATCGAAAAGGACTTCTCCGAGTGCTCGTGGATTGTCCGGAACACCCTGGGGCGGTTCCTGATATTCCGCGAGTGCTGGATACTTCGGTGCCTTCAGGGAACGGGCGTGGTTCCAGGCAGCGTGGAGAAGGTTTCGCCCTTCGCCATGCGCGAGGACTGGTGCGCAGGCTTCACGCTGCGCGAATCCTGCTGCGGAGTGCATGAGGAGAACAAGCCCGGCGTCAAGGTCGTGGAGGGCGTGCCCCACGAGGTGCTTGACGCACCGATCCCGCGCGAATTCTTCGAGGCGCTGGAGGCGGGGATTCGCGCCGTCCACAGAAAGGGGTTCGTCCACCTCGACCTGCACAACGAGCGCAACGTCATGGTTACCCCCGGCTACAAACCGGTGATCCTCGACTGGCAGTCGGCGCTGCCGCTGGCGAAAGTCCCGCTGCTGGGGTGGCTGCTGCGCCGCATCGACATGGCCGGCGTTTACAAATTATGGGACCGCTTCCGCCCAGGGGAACTCGACAAGGGGCGGATGTCGCTCCTCAAGCGGGAGCGCTTCCTCAGGCGACACTTCTGGGTGCCGAGGCTGAAGATCTGAGCGATTAGCGCGACGCCTGCGACTGGTGCAGCGCAAAGAGCAGCGTGACGCGGCAGGCATCGGCGGCATTTATGCCGCCGGGCGAAACATTGGAGGAGGCGGCCGCATTGCCTGCGCCGCCCGCAGGACGGGATATGGAAGCTGCGACATAGGCGCCGGTGGAGAAGTCAGGAAGCGCCATGGCGATGTTACGCGCCGACGCTGAAACTTCTGGTGATATCGCGTCGCGGGCGAAAGACGAGGCCATGCCTATCGCCTGCGCGATCTGCCGCAGTTCGCGGAAGAAGGGATCGCAGTCGATGAAGAAGTATGCCGACGGCCGCGCGTCCGCGATTTGCCCGAATGCGTTGCGCCAGGTGAACTCGGGCGCGGGATCGGCGTGGCGCTGGGCGGCAAGGCTCGCGGCCGAGGAGCAGACCGTGTTCTCGCCAAATACGGCTATGGTCGAGCGCATCTGACGCGACAGGATTGGGCGCAGGATGTTTTTGAGGGCCGCCTCGTTGACGGTGAGGCCGGGGAAAGAGGCAGTGATTGCCGGAATGGCGAAAAGGAAGAGCTTGGCGCCGTATGGCGCGGCCGTCAGGTAAATGGCCGCATCGTCGGCGCTAGCGGCGGCGCGTGACGCTGAGGCCGCCTCGCCAAACATCCTGCCGGCAAGCGCCTTGGCAAAGCCCTGGGGCAGCAGCGCGAGCAAGAAGGCATGGTCGGCGGCGAGCGCGCCGATGGAGGCATTGCGTCCGGAAATTTGCTGCGAAAGCAGCTCGGCAAGCGGCCCGTTGGCGTCAAGCACGGGGAAGGACGCGGACAAAGCGACGGCATCCTTGCGCTGCAAGACGTCGATGGTGGTGTCGCGGTCGAAACGAAGCCCCAAGCCGAGGATTTGCGGGATGTCGGCGCGGACGACGATGCGGTGGCGGAGGCCATCGGGGAGGCTGTCGCGCAGGACGGCTTCAAGGCCGTTCTGGCGCGGCGCGCCGTCGAGCATGTCGGCCATGCTTACCGGACGGTCGGAAAGCTTTGCGAGCAGGACGCGCTTGCCGAGGGCCACGGAGAGAATAAGCGGGATGGGGTCGTCGTCGTCCTCGTCGGTGAGGTCGATGTAGTGGAAGCCTTCGGGAGAAGTCCTGATGCGGCCAAGGCCTGGAACCCATCGGATGAACCAGAAGAAGCGGAGAAGCAGGTCGCGGCGGCCAGTCGGGGAGGCGGCGGCCACGCACGGGTTGCCGTCGTCGCCTATTTGGATGGCTGAGGCGACGTCCTCGCCTACGGCAAGGAGGAAAGTCCAGAATGCGCCGCTTTCGCGCGCGGCCTTTTCGGCATCCACATCGTATCCCGCGAGGAAGGAGGCGACGACCGGGTCCTTAAGCTGCTGCTTCCAAGTTGCGCGGAGGTCGGGGTGGTAGCCGACGGCGAGAGCGCGGTCGGGGAGGTAGCCGAAGATGTCGGCCTTGCGCGGGGGGAGAGCCACCAGCGCCAGGAGAAGCGCGGCCAATATCGCAAGAACGATGGTGCGGCGCTTGGACATGGAGACGGTGTGGTGGTGAAAGGGGAAGATGGAGCGGGCGAAGGGAATCGAACCCTCGTGTGAAGCTTGGGAAGCTCCTATTCTGCCATTGAATTACGCCCGCACGAGCAAAAAAACAACATGAATATTCTACACGGATTCACCTCCGCTGTCAAGAAAAAAACAGCGGTGGCGGAGGGTTAGGGGGTGGATTTGAAGTAGGAGAGCACCACCGCCGTCGCGACGGCACAGGAAACAACCCCAACCAGGACGCCGACCTTGAGCCATTCGAGGAAGGCGACCTTGACCGAGTAGCGCTTGCCGAGCATCGAGATCGCCACCAGATTGGCCGTGGAGCCGATGGCCGTGATGTTGCCGCCAAAGCACGCGCCGAAGAGCAAAGCCCACCAGAGCGGCTGCATCGACGGCGCGTTCGCCACGATGGTCTTCACGATGGGGATGAATGTCGAGACGAACACGATGTTGTCAACGAACGCGGATCCGACGGCCGTGATGGCCACGATCATCGGGGTGAGAATCCACTTGCTGGGGGCCGCGCCGCCGGATGGCGCGATCTGGTCGGCAATAACCTCGGTTACGCCGCAGTGCTCGAGGGCGAAGGAGACGGCGAAGAGCATCATGAAGAAGAGGAGGCTCCACCACTCAATCGAACTCTCGACATAGTGGCGCGCGCGGTGGCTGCGGAAGACCATCAGGAGGCCGGCGATAGTCAGCGGCGCGGCCACGAGCATCGTGTTCGGCTCAAGGTCCAGTGCCTTTTCGATTGGATGGTGCGCGGCGATGAAGGCCAGCGAAGCCAGGAGGATCGCCAGGCCGCGCGCATACGGGATGGCCACCATGGGGCCAAGGCCAATGTGGCTTGCGCGCCGCTCCGCGAGCCGCTCGTCGAGAAGTTTTATCTCCTTGCGATAGAAAACGAGCAGCACCAAAAAGGTGGCGAGCAGGCTAAGGAACATGATAGGCGTGGCGCGCGCGATGAAGTCGCCGAATGAAAGCGGCTCCGGCGTGGCCTTGGTGCCGATGAGGATACCAACGGGGTTGCCGAGCATCGTGCCGGTGGAGCCGATGTTCGTGGCCATGACGCTCATCAGCACGAAAGGCGTGGGCCGCAGCTTCAGAGTGTCGCAGACCTGGAAGACGAGCGCCAGCACGAAGACGATTGAGGTAACCTCATCGACGATCCCCGGCATCACGCCGGAGAGGAGCATGAGGATCGCCACGAACTTGAAGCCGGTCATGTGGCGCGCGTTGATAATCGTCTGGATTATCCAGGTGAAGAGGCCCATGTCCTTCAGCGCGCCGACAAGGGTCATCATGCCAACGAGCAGGAGGATGATGTGAAGCTCGGTGCTGCTGACGAACTCCGAGAGGGTCAGCACCTTGAGGGCCAGCAGGGCGGATATGCCCACGAAGGCAACGCCAAGGCGGCGCTCCTCGAACATCAGCGTGGCGCAGATGATGAGGGCGAAGACGGCGACGGCGGCGATCTGCCTGATGCCCAGAAGCCGCGCGGGGGATGCCGCGCCACTAAGGTCGGGATAGACGGCGGCGATGTCGGCCGGCGCCGGGAGCAGCGATGCGAGCCAACCGGCAAGCGCCGCCACACCGAACATCACGGCGAACTTTATTACCACCCCGCGCCGCTCCGGAGCCGAAGCATTTGCCGACATCTATTGCTAGTCCCTGAAGATGTTGTTGAGGAAGGAGGGAAGGGTCACGACGCCCGCCAGCCGGGCGCCGTCCACCACGAAGCAGCGGTTCGTCTTGTGGCGCGCCATGGCCTCGGCCACGGCTATGGCGGGCTGGTCGATGGATACGGAGGCGTAGTCGTCGTCGGTGATGTCGGCCAGCCAGGTGCTGGACTCCTTGCGGAGAAGCGTCTCAAAGGGTTCGAAGTTGTTGAAGAGGGAAAGGTCCTCCATCCAGAGCATGTAGTCGGGAACGCATACGCCGAGCAGTGCGCGGGCCGAGGCGACGCCGACGAGGTCGCCGGCTTTATCCACCACGGGAATCTCCGCGAGGCCGGTCGTGACGATGGCGTCGATGGCGTCCTTGACGCTGTTGGTGTCCTGGAGGACGGCGCCGGGGGGCGACATCATGTCGCCGGCCGTCACAGACGAGTGGTCGTGGCGCGTGCCGCTGAACAGGGCGAACACCTCCTCAGGGGTCGAGCAGGCGGCGGCCTCTTCGAGGAACCCCTGCGAGCGGAGGCGGCGGGCGATCTTTGCCGCGATCTTCAGGTAGGCGGCCGGGGAGTGGTGCGGCGTGAGGACGAGGAACACCAGGCTCGCGGTGTAACCGGCGCTCTCGAACGAAACGCCGTCCTCGCTTGTGGCTACGGCCACCAGCGGCGCGTCGATGCCATCGACGCGGGCGTGCGGCATCGCCACGCCTTGCGCCACGAAGGTCGGGGCCTCGCTTTCGCGCTTCATCACGGCCGCGAGGGCGGCCTCGCTGTCGAAGCCCGGATGGTGCTCGGCCAGAAGCCCAACGAGCCTTTGGATGAGTTCGCCGCTTTCCTCGATTTCGGTGCGGCACAGAACGTCTTCAACGGAAAAAACCGCTGCGGGCATATCGCCTGCGGAGTCACTGGATGCCATGGAACAATCCTCAATGAAGCATCTATTATGCCATAAACCGCCGCTAGAAGCAAGTTAGGCTATTTCGCGAAACCGTCTAGCAGGGCGCGTTTGCGGGGGGTGTCTGGCACCGGAACCATCTTTGGGATGGAGGGGCCGGCCTTCTCGACGTCCCAGCAAGGGCTTTCGCGGAATGCGTGGTAAGTCCAGTCCCAGCCGTATTCATTGAAGAGGGAGATGAGGTCGGCGAGGTATTTCTCCGCGCCATCCGCCCACGCCACCGCGCTGAACTCGCCAACGAGAATGCGCGCGCCGTGCTTTTTCTGGAACGCCACGACCGGCGCCAGCCGCCTTGCCAGATACTCGCGGTTCCACCCCTTCCCCTCGTCGGGATAGACGGTCGGGCCGAAACCCTTGTGGATGCCCTGGTGCGTGAAGGCGAATGGCTCGTACATGTGAAGTTGGTAAACCACGTTGTCCATCGCCAGCGGCGAGAGGTAGGCGAAGGCGCTCGCGGCGGCGTAGCCGTTCGCCTCGACCGCGATGGTGGCGTCCGGGTCGATTTCGCGGATGGCCTCGGCGGCGCGCCGCTGCGTGTTCCAGTAGTCGCAAATGGCGCGGTCGCTCTGCTTCGGCCCGTTCC
>JAEEGH010022632.1_pt1 | contig 12866 bp, 12 predicted proteins | sample 9134181 | NCBI WGS metagenome assembly JAEEGH01 (sample SAMN16246544, study PRJNA631951) | gut metagenome | biome: gut microbiome; feature: rumen; material: DP-attached | host: Bos | place: Iran: Karaj | collected 2018-10 | reverse complement strand
GATCTTTTTGGAAAACTTGAATTTGAGACTACTCCACAAGGAACAAAAACAAACTATAACATGCTAAAACCTGGTCTTGTACATAAAGCAAATGGTGGTTATTTATTAATAAACGTTAGAGATCTACTTGTTAGTGCACCAACTTGGGAAGCTTTCAAAAGAGTTCTAAGAAACCAAGAATTATCTATAGATAGTTCAAGAGATATTAACCAACCAATAACAATAGCTTCTCTTAAACCAGAGCCAATTCCAATTAATTTACAAGTAATTTTAATAGGTTCTGAATTACATTATCAACAATTATGTGCAATGGATACAGACTTTAAAAAACTATTTAAAATTAAAGCGGATTTTGATGATTCATATGAACGTAGCAAAGAAAATGTAAAAAAATTAGTACAGTTTATTGCTTATGTTTGTAAGAAACACTCTCTTCTACCATTCAATCGTGAAGGTGTTAAAGAGATAATTGAATATTCTTCAAAATGTGCTGGAAACCAAAATAAACTTACTGCTGTTATGCAAGACATTTCAGATTTAATTATTGAATCTAGTTTTGTTGCAAACACAAATAGAAAGAAAGTAATTTCAGATGTCGAAGTAAAAAAAGCACTAGAAGCAAAATCTAAAAGATTTGCAAAATATAATGACCAATATAATAAAATGATTCGTCAAGGAGATATCATTATTTCTACAGATGGTTATAAAGTTGGTCAAATAAATGGACTTACTATTGCTGTTACAGGAGATTGTTCATTTGGTCAACCTGTAAGAATTACAGCAAACACATATATTGGAAAAAGTGGTGTTTTAAACATTGAACGTGAAGTTGCTATGAGTGGAAACACACACTCAAAAGGTGTATTTATACTATCTGCATATATTGGAGAAAAATATGCACAAGAAGTTCCACTATCTCTTACAGCAAGTTTATGTTTTGAACAACTATATAATCCAGTAGATGGTGACTCTGCATCTTCTACAGAATTATATGCAATTCTATCTTCTCTATCTGGTGTTCCAATAAATCAAAGCTTAGCTGTTACTGGTTCAGTTAACCAAAAAGGTGAAATTCAACCAATAGGCGGTGCAACTCATAAAATTGAAGGATTCTTTGATGTTTGTAAAGCTAGAAAATTAACTGGAGAGCAAGGAGTTATCATTCCTATCCAAAACGTTAAGAATCTACATTTGAAAGATGAAGTTATTGAAGCTGTAAAAGCTGGTAAATTCCACATTTGGCCTGTAAAAACTATAGATGAAGGAATTGAAATTTTAACGGGTATTCCTGCTGGAAAGAAGAAGAAAGATGGGACTTATCCGAAAGGAACAATTAATGCTATGGCTTATGATAAATTAAGACAATATGCTTTAACAGTTGTTAATTTTGGAAAAGAAGAAGCTGGAGTAACAAAATATTAAGATTAAGAGAAAGAGTAGAAAATTCTAAAAAGATTTTCTACTCTTTATTAATTGGGTTATATACTTGCTGTTGCTCTAGTTGCTTCATTTCTCTAGCTTCTATTAAATTGGTGGGGGCATAGAGATAAGTAACTATATATGACTTGGAGTTATTTAGTTGGGAATCAATGGTAAGGGATAAATAGTCGCTACGGTTTAGTAAGTTTATGATCCCATAGGTTGAAGCTCCGAAATAATCCCACTCATTAGGTTTACCAGAATGAGATATGAAAACTTTTAACTTGCAATTTGCCCCAAGGGTAAACGGTCCAAAGAGTTTTAGGGCAACGGTTTTCAATACGGTCAGTTGCGGAAGAAAAAGTCTTATAAAGCAGTTTTGGTTGTTTAACTCTTCGAGAAGTTTCTTTTCATTGTCCTTTCGAGTGGAATTTGCGAGACACAAGCTGGGAATAAGCGAGAACAAGACTAATATACCTACAACACCTACAAAAAATAACAATATGGCAGTAAGGACATGGCTAAAGAAACCATCCATTTTTTATACACCTCCATTATTTTAACGACTGAAACCAGGTAATTACCATGTTCTAAACATATTGCACTTCTACGCTGATATTATATCATCTTGATATGTGAAACACAAGAAAAATTAATTGACTTTGAACCTAAAATGATATAAAATGTTTCCTAGATATTGACAGTAGATTGTGCTTTTTTAGGCGTATTTGCGTTAATAATTAGGAAAACTAAATTGATTTTAGTCCTCCTATATAGAGTAACGTTAATTAAAAAGGGGGAATTATACATGGATAAAAAATACTATATTACAACACCGATTTATTATCCTAGTGGCTCTTTACACATAGGTCATTGTTATTGTACTGTTGCAGCTGATAGTATTGCTAGATATAAAAGACTTCGTGGCTATGATGTTAAATTTTTAACAGGAACAGATGAGCATGGTCAGAAAATCGAAGAAAAGGCAAAAGCTGCTGGAGTTACTCCAATTGAGTATGTAGATAATATTGTTACTGGTATAAAACAACTTTGGAAGTACTTAAAGATAACGAATGATGATTTTCTGAGAACTACTGAAGAACGCCATGAAAAGATAGTTCAAAAGATTTTTACCAAATTATATGAGCAAGGAGATATCTATAAAGGGGAATATGAAGGTAAATATTGTACCCCTTGTGAATCTTTTTGGACCGAAACTCAGTTGGTTGATGGAAAATGCCCTGATTGTGGTAGAGAAGTAAAGTTAGTTAAAGAAGAGAGTTATTTCTTTAAATTATCTAAATATCAAGATAAGTTAGAAGATTTATTTACTAATAATACTTATTTTGTTCAACCAGATGCGAGAAGAAAAGAGATGTTAAATAACTTTATTAAACCTGGTGTTCAAGATCTATGTGTTTCAAGAACTTCATTTAAATGGGGAATTCCAGTAGATTTTGATGAAGGACATGTTGTTTATGTTTGGTTAGATGCTTTATCAAACTATATTACTTTCTTAGGATATGATGTTGATGAACAGTCTGATAAGTTTAAAAAGTACTGGCCATGTGATCTTCATTTGATTGGAAAAGATATTATTAGATTCCATACTATTTATTGGCCTTGTTTCTTATGGAGTTTAGGTGTTGAACTTCCTAAACAAGTATTTGGACATCCTTGGTTATTAACTGGTGATGATAAGATGAGTAAATCAAAAGGTAATGTTATTTATGCTGATGATTTGGTTGATTTATTTGGAGTAGATGCAGTTAGATTTTATCTATTAAATGCAATACCTTTTGCGAATGATGGAACTATTACTTATGATTTAGTTATTGATAGAGTTAATTCTGAACTTGCTAATACTTTAGGTAATTTAGTACAAAGAACTATTTCAATGGGAAATAAATACTTTGATGGTAAAGTTTCTAATAAGAAGGTTAGTGAAGATGTTGATACTGATTTTATTAATTTAATTAATGGATTAGATAAAAAGGTAGAAAACTGTATGGAGGATTATCATATTTCGGATGCTTTAGCTGAAATATTTACTGTATTAAGAGCTAGTAACAAATATATTGATGATACAACTCCATGGATTTTAGCTAAAGATGAAGCTAAACAAGATAGATTAGAGACTGTTTTATACAATTTACTTGAATCTATTAGAGTTTGTGGATCTTTACTATTACCATTTTTACCAGATACATCTTGCGAAATCCATAAACAAATTAACAATAAAAAGACTGATTTATCTTACTTAGAAGATAATAGTTATGAATTAGGACAACCTAGTCCATTATTCCAAAGAATTGATAAAGATAAATTAGATTTATAGGAGCTTAGCTCCTTTTTTAGGAGGTATATATGTATATAGATACTCATTGTCATATTTCAATTGATGATTATGATGATATAGAAAAAGTAATAGAAGAAGATTTTGAAGTAGTTGATAAAATAATTATTTCTGGATGTTCAAAAGAGTATATTAGAGAAGCTATTTCTATTGCAAATACTCATGATAATATCTTTGTTACAATAGGTTATCATCCTGATCAAGTAGATTGTTGTACTAATGATGATCTAAAAGAATTAGAAGAATTACTTGTTCATCCTAAAGTGGTTGGAGTTGGAGAAATAGGATTAGATTATCATTATGAAAAAGATAAGAAAGAGGCTCAAATAGAATTATTTGAGAAACAATTAGAGATTGCTGAAAGATTTAACTTACCTGTAGTTATTCATAGTAGAGAAGCTACTGAAGATACTATTAATACTTTAAAAAAGTTTAAAGTACATGGAATAATTCATGCTTTTAGTGGTAGTTATGAGACTGGTAAGGAATATATAAAAATGGGATTTTTACTTGGAATTGGTGGAGTTGTAACATTTACTAATTCTAATTTAGGAGAAGTAGTTGGAAAACTAGGAGTAGACCATTTAGTTCTAGAAACAGATAGTCCTTATTTGATACCTCATCCATTTAGAGGAAGAGGTATGAAAAACTCTTCTAAATATATTCCTTTCATTGCAAAGAAAGTGTCTGAAGTAACTAATGTTTCTCTTGAGGATGTTGGTAATATAACTAGTGAGAATGCTATATCTTTGTTTGACTTGAGAACTAAATAGTGTTATTCTTTTATTGATAATAGGGTGATATATTATGAGAAGAAATGTATTTATATTAGTTTTAATATTACTGTTGATTTTATTTGCTATATATAAGAATACTGATAAACCTGATACTAATAAAAATTATGTTTATATTGAAGATAACGAAGAGTTAGTTATTGAAAATATATTACCTTTATCTGATGAAGTTGGATCTTCTTTTTCTAGATCTAATTCTAAATCTAATGTTTATTATAAATTTAAGATTAAAAACAGTTATGAAGATAAAGTTAAATATAAAATATTATTAAAAACAAAAAATGGTAATGCTTTTATAAATGATAGATATGTTAAAATACTATTGAGTGATAAAAATAACGTAACTAAAAAAGAATATATTGCTGATACAACTAAGACTATTATTGGATTAAATAAGTTTAATAATAAATATGTTGTTTATAGTGGTAGTTTAAAGGGAAATGGTGAAGAAGAATTTATTCTTAGATTATGGATATCTAATGCATCTACATATGATGATGAATTAATTTTTGATGGACAGTTATCCGTTTATAGTTACTAGGAGGATTTATGAATAAAAAGGTTTTGAATTTGTGCTTGTGTATTAGTTTTGTTGTTATATTAGTATTAGTAATCTCAGTGTACTCATTTTATAAGACACCTAAAGAGGTAGTTACTAAAAAGTTAAATGGAGGTAATATCTCTTTAACTTATACTGATGAATTTAATGGATTAACTATTAGAAAATGTGTTCCTTTAAATGATAATAGAGGAATGAAATTAGATAGTGCTGATATGTTTTTTGATTTTTCTGTTACTACTGAGTTAGATGATGCAGAAAGTATTGATTATGAAATTTCAGTACAAAAAGATTCTTCTTTATCTACTACATTAGATGAAAATATTAGAGTTTATTTAGAAACTGTTAAGAATGAAAGATATGTTGGTGTATTTGGACCAGAGATATATGAACCAAGTACTGAAAAATCCAAGTTAGGTACTGATGTTGGTTATATGCCAGTATATAAAGTTAATAAGACTAATAATTCTACTGATAAGTATAGATTAAGAGTTTGGTTATATGATAAAGCTGTTTTTGATAAGAGAGCAGTACAAAATATAACTATGAAAGTTTATGTTACAGGAAAGGCTAATTAGTAGTCTTTTTTTGTGTAAAGTAATAATTTTTTTTAAATAATCTATATATTTAAAATTAATCTTTATATTATAATTGTTTTACGAGGAGAGGTTTATGAATATTCATAATCAAAAAGTAAGATTAATAGATAAAGAATTACCATTTATTGATAAATTAAAATATGTTACTAAATTTGTAAGTAATGCTTTTTTTATTGCGATTTTACTTAGTATTTCTATTGTTTCTATATTAGCTATTGTTTATATAGGAGATAGATTTATTAATATGAATAATGGTAAAAAACCTATCTTTGGAGCATATGTTGTTGCTACACCTAGTATGGTACCTACATTAATGGTTAATGATGGTATCATTGTTAAAAGACAAAATGACTTTGTTGTTGGAGATATTATTACTTTCGATTCTGAAGATCCATCATTCTTAGGTTTAAATATTACTCATAGAGTTGTTCACAAAGAGAAATTAACTAATGGAGAATATGTTTATAAGACTAAAGGTGATAATAATAAAGTAGAAGATCCTACTACAGTTAGTTTAAAAAATATATATGGAAAAACAGTATTAAAAGTACCTAAAGTTGGTTATGTTAAAAATATAATTACTAATCCATTTGTATTAAGTTTTTGTTTAGTAGTTCCATTATTTATTATAATTGCTTCTAATTTTGGATTAGGAAGAAGAAAAGATGTTGAAGTTTTAGATTAATTTGTTATTATATTATTTATTGGTGATTTAATGGAAAAATATGATATTAAATTTAAGAAGAATCTTGGACAAAACTTTTTAAAAGATACAAATATCGTTAAAAGAATTGTTAATGTTGTGACTGATAAAGATAACTCTTTAGTTATAGAAGTTGGACCTGGTGGAGGTATTATGACTAGAGAATTATGTCAGTCTTTTAATAATGTTTTAGCTTATGAAATTGATGAATCTGTTAAAGATGAATTAAATAGTAGAATTAAAGATTTTAATAATATTGAAGTAATCTATAATGATTTTTTGAAATGTGATATTTCTAAAGATATTGAAAAATATAATTATGATAGATTATTCTTTATTAGTAATGTTCCATATTATATTACTTCTCCAATTATATTGAAATTAATTAATAGTAGAGTTTATTTTAATAAAATTGTTATGATGGTACAAAAAGAGGTAGGAGATAGATATACTTCTGTACCAAAAAATAAAACATATGGAGCTATTAGTGTAATTCTTCAATATTTTTATAAGATAAAAAAAGAGTTTATTGTCTCTAAAGGTAATTTTATTCCTCAACCTAAGGTTGATAGTGTTGTTGTCTCATTTGAACCAATAGATAGAAAAAATAAAGTAAATGATTTAGATAAGTTTATTAAGTTAGTTAATGATAGTTTTCAATTTAAGAGAAAGATTTTAAGAAACAATTTAAAAGAATATGATTTAGAAAAAATAGATGATGTATTAAAGAGATATGGTTTAGATCTTAATTGTCGTGCAGAGGAGTTGCCTGTTGAAATTTTTGTTGAAATATGTAATAAACTATAGTCCTTTCAATAACCTACATTTTAATAAAAGTGTTGCAATTTCGTGATTTTAATACTATAATTGTTATATAAAGTTTTTTTACTTTAAAGGGAGGAATTAAGACATGAAGATAACATCTGTTACAGTACGTAAGATCGAAAAAGAAGGATCTCGTATGAAAGGTATTGCATCTGTTTTACTAGATGATAGTTTCGCTGTTCATGATATCCGTATTATTGAAGGAGACAACGGTCTATTTATAGCAATGCCAAGTCGTAAAACTGCTACTGGAGGTTATAGAGATATCGCCCATCCTATTAATCCAGAAGTAAGAGCAATGTTTGAAGAAGCAATCTTTGAAGAGTATAAAAATGCTCCAGATGCTGAAGAAAAAGTTGAAGAAGATTAATTCTTCTTTTTTTTTGTAAAATTCATTGTAAAACCTATCTAAATATTTTGTAAACGGTTGTTAATTTTACACATTCTAATTATAATCTAATTAGATAGGTAGGTGATAATTTATGGCTAGGGTTAAAACTAGGAAAAAAGAAACTTAGACAAAAACCAATTGTTTATGTTGTTTGTCTCTTTGTGTTGTGCCTATTTGCATTTGATTCTTTCAAATATTGTGAAGATATCTATAATGCTATAAAAGAGAAAAAAGAACTAACTCATAAATTATCAGATTTAAAAAATAAAGAAAAAGAATTAGAACTTGATGCAAATAAACTACAAGATAAAGATTATATAGCTAGGTATGCTAGAGAAAAATATTTCTATTCAAAAGATGGAGAATTAGTTATTAAAATACCAGAAGAAGAATAATTCTTCTTTTTTTTATAAATATGGTATAATACGTAGTGTTTGAGGGGATATTATGATTAATATTGAAGATAATTTTAAATTTAATAATAATGATGTTATCATCATTGGATGTTCTTCAGGTCCTGACTCTATGGCGTTAGTTGATATGATTAATAAATTAAAAGATAAATATAATCTTAAATTAATTGTTGCTCATGTTAACTATAATGTTAGGAAGGAATCAGTTGAAGAAGAGGATTATATTAGAGATTATTGTCAAAATAATAATTTGATTTTTGAATTTCTTAATATTACTGAGTATGGTGATGATAACTTTGAAAATGAAGCTAGACGAATTAGATATAAGTTCTTTGGTAGATTAGCTAAACAATATAAAGCTAAGTATGTTATGACTGCTCATCATGCTGATGATTTGATGGAAACTATTCTAATGAAATTAGTTAGAGGTTCTAATTTAAATGGTTATGCTGGCTTTAAGAGTGTTGTTCAAAGAAATGGATATAAAGTAGTTAGACCATTAATTAGTTATACAAAAGATGAATTAATTAAGTATAATGAAGATAATAATGTTAAATATTATATTGATAAAACTAATAGTGATCCCTTTTATACAAGAAATAGATATAGAAAGTATGTACTTCCATTTCTTAAAGAAGAAAATAAGGATGTACATAAAAAGTTTCTAAAATTTAGTAATACTATCTTAGAAGCATCTGATTATATTAATAAGATGGTCGATATCTCTCTTGATAAGTGTTATGAAGATAATAAATTAAATATTAATAAATTTAAGTTGGAAGATAAATTTATTCAAAAAGAAATGTTATATCGACTATTAAGTGATTATTATCAAGATGATTTGATTCTTGTTAGTGATAAACATATTGATTTGATATTAGATCTTATTTATAGTAAAAAGGCTAATAATAAGGTATTATTACCTAATAATATTAATTTTGTTAAAAAATATGATTATATTGAGATTATTGATAATAGTGATTTAGAAGTAGATGATTACTATTATGAATTTAATGATAGTATTATGTTATCTAATGGAAAGAAAATTGAAATGGTTTCTTCTTGTGATGATAATTCTAATACTATTATTAGATTAAATAGTGAAGAAATAAAATTACCAATTATTGTTCGAAATCGAAGAAATGGTGATAAAATAAAGATAAAGAATTTAAATGGTTCTAAAAAGATAAAAGATATCTTTATAGATGAGAAAATTGATATAAATGATAGAGATAAATGGCCTATTGTTTGTGATTCTAATGGTACTATTTTATGGGTACCTGGAGTTAAGAAATCTTCGTTTGACAAAAGTATAAATGATAGATATGATATTATATTGAGATATATATAGGAGGTAGTTTGTGAATAATAAAAAGATAAATAAAAGTGCGGTTAAAAGAGGTTTATTACCTTATTTGATGTTGATTGTTATATTTGTAGCAATGTTTTATGTTGTTACAGTTATGAATAATACAGTTCATGTATTAACTTATGATGAATTTATGAAGAAACTTGAAAAGAATCAAGTTACTGAAATAACTATTACTACTAAACAAAGTGCTTATACTTATGATGTTAGAGGTAAATTAAAAAAGTATAAAGAAGGTGAAACTTATTATGCCAGATTACCTTTATCAGATGAGGTGATGAGAATATTAGTTACTTCTAGTGAAGAGCAAGATATTAAGATGACTGTTAAGCCTGATCCAGAATCTGCTTCTTGGTTAGTTATACTTGTTAATGTTGTTCCAATAGTTTTGATATTAGTTATTGGATTCTGGTTCTTAAATAGAAGTTTAGCTGGTGGAAGAAATTCTATGGATTTCGGAAAGAGTAGAGCTAAATTAAATAGTGATGATAATAAAGTTACATTTAAAGATGTTGCTGGATTAAAAGAAGAAAAAGAAGAAGTTAAAGAGTTAATTGATTTCTTAAAGAGTCCAAAGAAATTCCAAAAGTTAGGTGCAAGAATTCCTAAGGGTGTATTATTATTTGGTCCTCCAGGAACAGGTAAAACATTACTTGCGAAGGCTGTAGCTGGAGAAGCGAATGTTCCTTTCTACTTTATAAGTGGATCAGACTTTGTTGAATTATTTGTAGGTGTTGGAGCTAGTCGTGTTAGAGATATGTTCCAACAAGCAAAAAGAACTGCTCCTTGTTTAATATTTATAGATGAGATTGATGCAGTTGGTCGTCAAAGAGGTTCTGGTATTGGTGGAGGACATGATGAAAGAGAGCAAACTCTTAACCAATTATTAACTGAGATGGATGGTTTCGGAGCTAATGAAGGAATCATTATCATAGCCGCAACAAATAGACCTGATGTTTTAGATCCTGCTTTATTAAGACCAGGAAGATTTGATAGACAAATTACAGTTAGCTTACCTGATGTTAAAGGAAGAGAAGAAATCTTAGGAGTTCATGCTCGTAATAAGAAATTAGCTAAAGGAGTTACTTTAGAGGCTTTATCTAAACGTACAGTTGGATTTAGTGGAGCTGATTTAGAAAACTTACTTAATGAAGCTGCTTTACTAGCTGTTAGAAGAAATAAAGAAGAAATAACTATGAGTGAAGTAGATGAAGCTACTGATAGAGTTTTAATGGGACCTGCTAAAACTAGTAGAAAATATACTGAAGAAGATAGAAAATTAGTTGCTTTCCATGAAGCAGGACATGCTGTTATCGGTATTAAATTACCTAATGCTAGTGATGTAGAAAAAGTAACTATTATTCCTCGTGGTACTGCTGGAGGATACAATATGATGGTTCCACCTGAAAAGTTATGTTCTACTAAAAAAGATTTATTAGAACAAATTACTGGTTTATTAGGTGGTAGAACTGCTGAAGAAATAGTCTTTAATGAAATTACTACAGGAGCTCAAAATGACTTTGAGAAAGCTACTAAGATAGCTCGTGCTATGGTTACTGAATACGGTATGAGTGATTTGGGACCAATGCAATTAGAATCTGATTCAGGTAGTGTCTTCTTAGGAAGAGATTATAATAAGGTTCAACATTTCTCAAATGCAGTTGCTAATGAAATAGATATGGAAATGAGAAAAATAATTAATAAATGTCATGATGATGCTACTAAAATTATTAAAGATAATAGAGATTTATTAAAATTGATTGCTGAAACTTTATTAGAATATGAAACTCTAACTAAAGAACAAATAGAATACTTAGTTGAACATAAAAAGATGCCTCCTGAAGATGAGGAAACTAATTTAGAAAAATTATCTATTACTAAATTAAAAGAGTTAGCTAAAGAGAAAAAAATCGAAGATTATGAAAAGATGAGTAAAGCTGAACTTTTAAAATCATTAGATGATACTATTTAAAAAGAAACATTATGTTTCTTTTTTTCTTGATTTTCTTTATAATTTTATTATAATAAAAAGCAGAAAAGGAGAAAGATTATGGCAAAGAAGGTTGTAGATAAGGAAAAACTTGAAAAAATTAAGGGTAAAGGAAAAGGTTTCATGGGTGAATTTAAAGAATTCATTATGCGTGGTAACGTTATGGATATGGCTGTCGGTGTTATTATTGGTGGTGCATTTTCAGGTATTGTTACAGCATTAACTACTGATGTTATCAATCCATTAATCAATGGAATTGGTGGAGCTGAAGTAGGTGGAACTATTAAGATCTATGGTGGTCAAGTTATTAAATATGGTGATTTCATTACAGCAATTATCAATTTCTTAATAATGGCTTTAGTTTTATTCTTAATTCTTAAAGGATTTAACAAATTAGCTAATCTAGGTAAGAAAAAAGCTGAAGAAGAAGTTACTCCAAAAACTGATGAAGCTTTATTACTTGAAGAAATTAGAGATTTATTAAAGAAACAAAAATAATAAAACACATCAATTGGATGTGTTTTTTTAGTGATATATTCTCTAGTTAGTTTGTTGAAAATGGTGTCTTATTATAGTATAATACGAATTGAGTTTGGAGGGGTTACTATGACTTGGAATATAGGGAATGTAACTATTAAAAATAAGGTTGTTTTAGCTCCTATGGCTGGAATATCAAATTCTGCTTATCGAAGAATTTGTAAGGAAATGGGAGTAGGGTTAGTTTTTGCTGAAATGGTTAGTGATAAAGCAATTGTTTATCAAAGTAAGAAGACTATTGATATGTTATATATGGAAGATTATGAAAGACCTATTGCGCAGCAAATATTTGGCTCTGATAAAGATGACTTTGTTAAAGCGGCAAAGTTTGTTTATGAGAATCAACACCCAGATATCATAGATATTAATATGGGTTGTCCGGTTCCAAAAGTTGCTATTAAGAATCAGGCTGGAAGTGCTCTACTTAAGAATCCTTCTAAAGTAAAAGAGATAGTAGAAGCAGTAGTAAAATCCGTTCCAATACCAGTCACTGTTAAAATTAGAAGTGGTTGGGATAAAGAACATATTAATGCCGTTGAAATCGCTAAAGTATGTGAAGAAGCTGGTGCTAAAGCGATATGTGTTCATGGTAGAACTAGAAGTGAAGGATACTCTGGCCATTCTGATTGGAATATCATTAAACAAGTTAAAGAAAGTGTATCAATACCTGTTATTGGTAACGGTGATATTAAATCTTGTTATGATGCTAAAAGAATGCTAGAAGAAACTGGCTGTGATGCCGTTATGATAGGGCGTGGATTATTAGGTAATCCCTGGTTAATTAAAGAGTGTGTTGAATACATAGATAATGGTAAAGAAACAGAAAAACCTAGTATAGAAGAAAAGATTGATATGTGTATTAAACATCTAGAAAGCTTAAAAGAATTAAAAAGTGAACACACTGCTTGTTT
>JAEEGH010022631.1_pt1 | contig 12866 bp, 12 predicted proteins | sample 9134181 | NCBI WGS metagenome assembly JAEEGH01 (sample SAMN16246544, study PRJNA631951) | gut metagenome | biome: gut microbiome; feature: rumen; material: DP-attached | host: Bos | place: Iran: Karaj | collected 2018-10 | reverse complement strand
GATTGACCGCACATGCGGGCGATCAGGTCCACGCAGCCCTCCAGGGCCGCTGCCCGGGTACCCAGCTCCGGGATAGTGATCTTCGCCATGTGAGCCTCCTTAAAACGTGAATTCGGTATAAACGTCTCTGTCGCCCGGCAGGTAGCAGGAAGTGCACATATCGTCGAAGCGCGTGCATTCGTATTTTTTCTGGCTGCGGTCGTATTCTCCCCGCATCCAGACCTGCGACTCCTTCGGATTGTCCAGCGGCTTCTTGGTGAAGAAGTCGCCCTTCTTCAGGTTTCTGATCTTCATGTTCTGCAGCTCCTTGTTCTCGTGATGGTTTTGGGATAGGTCCGGGCGCCTCGCGGCGATGGGGACGGAAGCACGCGGCGCCCGGATCAGGAGGGTGTATGAGCCGAAGATCTCCGGCGCATGCTCCACGTTACGTGGAGTAATACTAAAATAAACCACGAATCGCAAATTGTCAATACGTTTAACAAAATTATTTTCACGATTCGTGGAATATGCTGAAATCCGCGTTGGAAGGCTATACAATCAAAACAAAAAGGAGGCGCTGCGGTGAAAGACAACAGGATCAAAGAACTGCGCATATCGAAGCAGATGAAACAGAGCGATCTCGCAAAACTGCTCAACTGTTCACCCACCACGGTTTCAAATTATGAGGTTGGCTATCGTGATTTGGACTCCATGACGATCTGCCGCCTATGTGATATTTTTGAATGCACCGCCGACTACCTTCTGGGCCGCAGTTCCACCGGTGGGCTGCAGCTCACCCCGGAGGAGGAGAACCTGATCCTGGCCTTGCGCCGGGCAGATACCCGTGCCGTTGACATGGTGAACGTGGCCTTGGCGCCTTTTAAGCAAGACGAATCGTCTGCGAAGGCGGACATTACCGCATAGTGTTTTGATTGTGTCCGTTTCGGACACAAAAAAAAGGCCGCCCGGGCAGGCGGCAGGGGAGGAGCATATGGGAGCACCTACGATCATCAAAGACTGGGAGGAGTTCAAGCGCTGGTGCTGGTGGTGGCCGCAGATCCAAATCTGGATCGACACGGAGCTGCCCATGGGCTACCGCTTCACGGATGCGTTTGACGTGAATCGGGATTGCCGTAAGTATATGCTTACGTTCAAGCCCTGGGACCCGTTCAAGGACCCTGTGCGCCGTGTTTTTGATTACACTACAGGTACTCTGGTGGTGTCCTGAGATAGACGGGGTCCGCTGTAAAAAGGGGGCGCCCCGTTTCGCCGTCGCCAATGCACAGGTTTCCTCTGTCTTCCTCGAAAGGTACGCGGATGTAAACGATCAGGTACGGCGGCGTGATCCAGCGGGCCAGCCAATACCGGATATTGTACAGCCACAGCGGCAGCTTGTGGCGGCTGTGACGATTTGTCCTGTCGACGTACATTTTGCCTTTTCTCATGGGGTGCATTCTCCTTTGTGTCTGAATTTTTATACTTAAGTATATACGTAAGTATACCATTTTTTGGCATTTTGTGCAACATCCGGAGGAAATATGCCCAGAAAAGCACAGAAAAAATACGGCCGGGATGGGCAGTACTATCGCAAGCGGATCACCCGTCCGGACGGGAAGACGGAGGACGTCTACGGCCGCACGGTCACGGAGCTCAATGAGAAGGTGATCCAGCGCAAGGCGGAGCTGGCTGTCGGCGTCAAGCCCCAGGAGATGTACGTCTATGAGTACTGCTCAGGCTTTTTCGCCCGCAAGGGCCCGCACCTGAGCCCAGACCGGCAGAACCTGTACCAGTCCCAGATCAACAAGGTGATCTGCCCGGTCATCGGGGGCAAGCTCCTCCGGGATGTCACCCTCGACGATCTGAAGGACGTCCTGGCCACCCGGGGCCACCTGAGCCATCGGGCACAGGAGGACACCGTGCAGATCCTCAAACAGATCTTCTCCGCGGCCGCAGACGCGGACGTAATCCCGAAAGACCCCTCCCTGAAGCTACGAGCCGGGGGCAGGCCCGCCAAGCCAAAACAGGCCCTCACAGAGGCCCAGCAGGCCCAGCTGCTGACCGCCGTGCGCGGACTGAAGGTGGAGCCCTTTGTAATGTTGGGCCTGTACACGGGCATGAGGCGTGGGGAGATCTGCGGGCTGCAATGGCGCTGCGTCCATCTGGACGGTCCCGCGCCCTTCATCGAGGTGCGCCGGGCCTGCCGCTGGCCCGACAAGATCCACCCCGAGGTCACCGACGACCTCAAGAGCACGGCGGCCTTCCGGGACATCCCGATCCCGCCCCAGCTGGTGGACTACCTCAAATCCCTGAGAGGCAGCCTCCCCATCCAGGACGGCCGAAAGACGGCCGGCTGGTACGTGTACAGCTCAGGCGACGGGCATCCGGTGAGCCTGAGCACCCTACGCCGCCGGTGGGACACGATCAGGACCCGCAGCACCGCCTCCGGCCGCGGCCTGGGTGAGAGGATCCCGAAGCACAAGGTGGCCGTCACCCTGGACTTCATGCCCACGCCCCACATCCTGCGCCACACCTACGTCACCCGCCTGGTCCTTTCGAAAATGGACCTGAAGCGCGTCCAATACCTGGCCGGCCACGCGGATCCTGAGATCACCCTCCGGATCTACACCAGCCTCCAGAAGGCCGATCCAGCCGCCCTTTCCGCAGACATCTGGGCCGCCTTCGACGCCGCCGACGGGGAGGAATAGCGTACCCCATTTGTACCCCATTGGAGGCACTGATGTGTCCCTTTTTGACGGTTCTGCATGGCGTTTTTCCGTGTCATCCGGGTACGTCATGCAACACCAAAAGATTCGAAGAATCAAGGAAAAGTCCGAAAAAGCCCGTATTCCCTGCGTTTTTTTCGAACGGAAGATCTCTCTGCTTCGGGACCAAAAGGTCGTGGGTTCAAATCCCGTCGCCCCGACCAGCAAAAAAGCCTGAAATTCAAAGGAATTTCGGGCTTTTCTCATCTATAGCAGGGAAGGCAGTGTCAAAAGTGTACCCCAAACAGTACCCCATCTACGCCTGCTCGCGGCTTTTGAGAATGTCCAAATATGCCTCGCACTGTCCGGTGATCAACGCGTCCAGATCGGAGCCGGCGGCCGTGATCATCGCGATGGTCGCCTCGTCCGCTTTTGCTTTCACCATCTCCAGCAGGCTTTCCTGGAGCCCCTCGATCTGCTCTTCAGTAAGTTTTCCATCGGGGGACTGCTCCTTCAGCGTATGTACAATAGTCTGATTGAGCTCCCGGACGGTCTGCTTGACGATCCGGCACAGCTCCTGGTTGGCCAGGCTCAGATTCTGCAGTTTTTTATTCTTGCCAAATTTCTCCAGCGCCCAGGCGCCGTAGGCCAGCACCAGCGCTTCCAGGATCCTCGCCACGGTGGTGACCGTCTGCTCGATCAGGACGCCGGCGACGGTGAGGGTGCCGTCCGGGTTCTGGGTCTGGATCTCCACGGGCTTCTGACAAGCGGTGAGTACAAGCACCATCGTGAGCGCAAGCAGGAGCAGCAGGATCGTCTTCGATGTTTTCTTCATGTTGGTTTCTCCCTTCGTTTGTTTTTACAGATCCGGTCTGTGGGCCGTTTTGTTCAGATGTTTTTGCAGCATGTTGAGCGCGTCCTTGCAGGGACCGTCGCAGCCTTGCTCGATCAGCCCCTGCAGGGCGCCCTGGAGGGCATAGCATATGATGGTCTGCTCCTCCTTCATGGCGTTGATCTCAGCGCTCTGCCGCTTGTTGCTCTCCAGGATCTTATAGACAGCGACAATAAAGCCGACAAGGACGCATAACGCGCTCAGAACAGCAGCGGCCTTTATGATCCCGTCAGCGGTAATATATATCGGCATATTCCTCCTCAACCTTCGTAATCAGGTCGTTCACATTAGCGCGCCGAGCTGCAAGCTGACGTCCGGCCTCTTCGTCAACCGCCTTATGCTCTTCAATGATCCGCGCCTGTTCGTGCATGATGCCAGCCATCTCCTCCAGTGCGCTAAGCAAGACTTCAAGCGCTTCCAGGGTGGTCATTTCGGCACCTCCGGCCATTCAACATCGTAAGGGAATCCTGGCTGGGCCGAAATATCTCTCAGAGCCTGACGGTAGACAGCGGCTTTGCTTCTCAGCGCCTCGCCCAGTGTCCGGAGAAAGGATAGCCACGCCGTGAAGGTAGAGCCGGTCGGGGGCGTCAGACTGAGCCGGTCCAGCGCCATGTCCGCGTCGGTGGCCTGTAGCAACGCATCCCTTCTGGTCCTGACTTCTGCGGCTGCTGCAGCATAGCACTGCGCCGAGATAAGGGAAAACCAGGAGTCCGGATCAGCCGCGATCCGCGCCTCCAATCCATCCGTCCAAGTGCCGGTCATAGACCAGGACACAGCGGACCAACCCACTCCGTCTTCACGCTGGACTTCCTGCACGTCCGTATAGAACGTAATAACGGCCTGCAGCTGGCTCTCTCTGCTCACAGTGAACAGAGGCGGACGTTCCGACAATTCCGTTTTTACTCGCATAACTAAGCACCTCCTGCATAAATTTCGGATCTACAAACGGTAGGACATACAGTTTCATGAAGTGCTTGGAGTCCGCGTGCTTGAACCAGCCGCAGCGGCTCACGAAAGCCTGGACAGCCCGCAGCGATATGCGACGTTTTAGGCGGATATCTCTCGAGATCTTCCTGGCGAGTTTCCGCAATCGGAGGAAGCTCCGACCTCGCACCGCCGTCACGGTCCTTGTGAATGTATAACCCACAATGTCGACCTTCTTCGTGCCTGGTTTGAGGCGCATCCGTCCGCGCTCATCCGGCGGCAGGGTTTCGCCAACCTCGCAGATCTCCCAGCAGTCCTTAATTTCAAGATCCAGCTCAACTCGTGCGAAATCGATGATTTTACGGACGGCCCTTTTGAGGTCGCTTTTCGAGTTGCCCATAATCAGCAGATCGTCCACATACCGTAGGCAATGCTTCACGATCCGGATCCGTTTTCCGCGGCGTTGCTTTACAAGATCTTCCGTGATAAAACGGTCGAGAGGACTCAGATAGAAGTTAGCCAGCCATGGGCTGGAATAGTATCCGATTGCGAGTCCCTGCAGGCAACCGCTGTCCGGGTCCGGTGTGGCCGCGGAGTAAATGATCTGATCCAGGACGGCCAGGAAACGCTTGTCCTTAATAACGCCGTGAACCATGTCCCGGAGCCGATCTGACTTCACCGTCTGGTAAAAATGCCGGATGTCCAGTTTGACGAAATACTTGCAGTCGCCTGACCGGACCCACTGCTCCACATGTCGACGGGCATCCTCGATTCCGCGCCGGGGCATATTGCCGACGGAATAGCGGTACATCCGATTCGTTAGCAGCTGCTGGATCGTGATCATTGCCATCCACTGCACGATGTGGTCTTTGAGCCTGGCGATCTCGATCTCCCGATCTTTGCCATTTGAAACGATATGTCTCTTCTTTCCCGGTTGATGCTGCCACCTGCCCTCGTCGAGCTCGGTGATCAGGCGCTGAGCATAGTCATGCACTTTCGTCGGGTCCAGATGCCCGGACTTCTCCCGGTGGCCGGGGAATCCGAAGATTCTCACGACCACCCGGTCCGTCCGTTTATTCTCAGTTCCCCGATAAATGGCTTCTGTAGCTGTCTCGATGCTACAGAATTTTTTCCATAAGTTCGCGGCACGTTTCATGCTTTTCATCCCTTCGGCGTCCATACTCCGCGCCGGGAGCGCGGAGCTTTCGATTGTTTAGATCTACCAGGCCGATCCAGTCGGATGGTATTTTGATCCCCGTAGAGGGACCCCGGAAAGGCTGCGTACAAATTTGAGACAAAACGCTTGGGTTTTGACTGGCAGGGATTAAGGGCGGCCCCGTAGTTCCAATTCCCGTTCGAGGGGGCGTTGTTCGCGTTGACGTAGCGCGGCCCATAGTTGGCGCCATTGTTCACGTTACCGCGACGGCGCACGGCCCGCACCGCGTTGGAATTCACGAGGTTGGCGGGAGGACGGTGGCCTCCCGAGTACACTGCGATCCCGGATGAGTTACTCGACTATCAGGGGCTGCGGCCCCTCTTCCCTTCGACTGGAGGCCGAAGGGAATTCACCCCTACTGGGTCATATAAAGCGCGGCCCCGAAGTACCAAGTCCCGGCCGAGGGGGCGAAGAGCGCGGAGACGAAGCGCGGCCCAGAGGCGGCGCCAGAGTTCACGTAACCGCGACGGCGCACGGCCCGCACCGCGTTGGAAGACACGAGGGAGGCGTAATCCGCGTAGAACGTGGTCGCGCTACCGGTTTTGGTCAGGGTTGGAACGCGAAAGCACGGAAGATCCTCGTCGAATCCTTCCTCCCTAATGTACCCGTCCGCATAGGATGATACCGGAGTCGTTGTGTTCAGCTTTCTGAAGCCATTGGCCGAAGCCTGAAGATCCGTGAGATCCGGCTTTGAGGTCGTGGACGGATAGTATAGTGTGGCACCACGGTGCTGCAGCTGGTCGTTAACATACCAATCCAGATGATAGCTCTCGTCGTCCGCGGTTCTCGCATTAAACAGGTCCAGCGCGGTCATGTTCTGGTTTCCATAAGGATTCTCGCGCCATCGGTACCTGGCTGGGTGCTTTGCGTCCGAATTGCTGACAGGAGAGCCAGTATGCCCCAGGACCGCGCCGACGCCGGAGGCGTGCCCACCGGTGGCGCCGGTGATCCACGGCCTGCTACCGATCTTGGTCGTGTTCGCGGTGATGGAAGCCGTTCGGTCTGTGCCGTCGTAGGTGATCAGCCGATAGGTGCCGGAGGCGTTCAGCGTGCCGTCGGCGTTGCAATTTTCGATGGCGGTGATGTGGTTGTATGCACTCACTCCGGACGGCGTCGCCCCGTGATCGTCCCCGATATAGATCGTCTGGCCGACAACAAATTGACCACCGATCGCGGAGGTCAGGACGACCTTGTTGGCTGCCGGCGCCGCCGTGATCATATACCCCGTATTATAGGGCATACTTACGGCGCCTTGCATGACGGTTTGCATGTTGGTGGTTGCGAACTCCACCGTCATCATAAGCCATTCATAATGATCCACCACGCTGGGCTCAATGATCGCCGCATTGGCGAGAGAACTGCCGTCGCCGTAGGTGCGGGCGGCATCCCACAGCACCTTATAGCTTCCGAAAATAGGATCGTAGCCGGGCAGGCTCACCGCGTGGTCGTTCGCATCCTTGGCCAGTGCATAGACCGGGAGGTATGTATGCTCCCGGATCTCGTCGTCGGCATCCAGGCATATCGGGTGCGGCTCCCATCCGGGATGTGGGCCGCCAGAGATGCCCAGGATCCCTCTGGACTCGTCGTGGTACCAGTAGGTAGGGGGGACATCCACGGCGACGTAGTCGCCCATAGTGCCGTCCTCGGCGTAATCCGCGTCGCCTTCATACGCCTGAGGTGTGAACACCGCCTTCCCGTTTTCTACAGCCCAGGATCCGACGCACTTCTTCCGGTTGAACACCGTAAAGGCGTCGAAGTCCGACTGTGCCTGAATCTGGTCGGTGCCGGGCGTGGCGGTCAATCCAACCGCGTCCCATAGCCTGGTCAGAGTAGTGGACGATCCCCCGACGCCGGAGACGCCGAAACGCTCTGCACCGGAGTCACCCGAGGCCCACAATCTGCCGTCTGCATCAACACCCACTCGGAGCGCCATAGTCTCGTCCTTCGCGTCGGGCTTGTACTTGTTTCCGTTATTCGCAAGATTCCCATTTGCGTCCAGAGCGGCCACATGCCCGGCGGTGGCTCCCGCCACCTTGTCTGCCTTCGATGCTAAGGTAGTTTGCGCCGTCTGCGCGGCTTGCTCCGCGGCGGCCTGGGCGTCCTCCGCTTTGCCCTGGGCGGTCTCCGCTTTGCCCTGGGCGGTCTCAGCGGCGGTCTGGGCATTTCCCGCGGCGGTGGCGCTGGAGGCGGCCTGCTCCTTGAAGTATTTGGCGTTGTTGTGGTAGTAGGGGGAGCCGGAGCCCACGTCCGCCCCATTCTGCTGGCCCACGGCGTAACCTTCGGCCTTAAGGGCGTCGGTTTCCACGCCGGCCTCAGCTGCCTCCGCCGCGGCCTGGGCGTCTTCAGCTTTTCCCTGGGCTGTCTCGGCGGCGGTCTGCGCGTCCTCTGCCTTACCCTGGGCGTCCTCAGCGGCCTCCACAGCCACATTCAGCGCGGCAATGGCCTGGTCGATAGCCGACTGCTGTACAGCCGTTGGCGCGTAATCCGTGGGTCTGGAGCGCTTGTTGATGGGGATGGTCACCTGGTACACCGTCTCGCCGTCGTTCGCCCCGGCGTGAAGGTACAGCCATGCATAGATCGGCTTCCCGTTGAGAAAATACTCATCCGGGATGGTCACGCCGTTTTCATTGCCGATCTGCGTCTTAGTGTACCCGGCATCTTTGTCGTTGCTGAAATGCACTTCATAGGCAGCCGGCAGATCTTCGATGCCGCTGAACCGCAGGATCTGTCCGTAATCATACTGATACAGCGCTGCAGCTGTGGTCCTTCTCCCGCCGCCGGAAAAGTCGGCGACAGTGATGTTACTTCTTAACATGGTTACCTCCTCAAGGTTGTGTCCGATTTGGACACGTCATTGCTCTACCAACACGAATTTTGAGTCCTTCCAGTATTCGGTGCCATTCTGCTTTCGGCGAGAAAATCCGCTGGACATGGCGCTGCAGTACATGGTCCGAGAGGACCCGCGGAAAATCGCATCGTCACAGGTGACGGTCAGAAACTCCGCGGCGAACAGCAGCTCCTCCAAGGTCGTGCGCTCGGTGCCTGTCAGCTCCCGACAGGTGCAGTCCAGCCTGATCTTGGTCGCGATCAGGTCTCGTATTGCTTTTCCGGTCACCGCCCGACCGGCGCCGGAGCCATCTATGTCGTTGCGCTGCCATTCAAAGCCGTCGACCTTGATAAACCCCGCAATCTCCGTGCCGTTGATCTTCAGGCTCGTCACGCGATCACCTCCTCAGTAGTAGATCAGGACGCAGCCGTCGCCGCCGTCGCCGCCCCTGCCGCCATAGCCACCGGCACCTCCGGTGCCAACGGCGTATTCTGCCGTGTCGTAAAGCACCCAGCCGCCGGCGCCACCGCCTCCGCCGCCGCCGCCGCCCAGGCCGCCATAACCGTAATAGGCCGGATTGTAGTCCGTTGCCTTGGGCGGCGTTTCTGTGGCGTCTCCACCTTTTCCACCATTGCCGCTGCGGTATACGCCGCCGGCATAAGTTGCCGCACCGCCATCAAATCCTGGCTGGCCGTATCCGGCTCCGCCGCCTCCGCCGCCGGAAGCTTGAAGCCACCCGTTGCTTCTGTATTCAGCGCCTTCGTTACCTTCCCACCATCCATCGTGATAGTGATTCATAATGAACATGTAGCAGGCAACAGCCCGATGATATTCGCTTCCATAATACTCAGCCGAACGATAGCCGCCGTCGCCACCGACCCCTTTTGAATAATTGTTGGGATCGGGATTCCAACTGCTAATCAAACGACTGGCGTATAGCTCTCCTGTGATGACGTTGGCGATGCCGACATCGCTTGAAGCCCCGCTTGCGGAGCTGTAGCTTTGCCCGCCTCCGCTACAGGACGTGTCGCCGCCGTCACTGCCAAGGTTGTTCGAGCTGTGAGAGTTAGAGATAGCGCCTCCGGCACCGCCCTGGCCGCAACTGTACGCGTAAGACGCAGCTGGGTTTGTTATGGTGATCTCGAATATTTTGCCCCCGCTTCCAGAGTTGCCCGGTGCGCCGCCTTCCGCCGGCGTAGCGCCTTCACCCTTTTCCGGCTGAACTCCATCCTCTCCGGCAAATCCGCCGTCTCCCCCCTGGCCGCCGCCGATCAAAACCACGTGAATCCTGGGCTTTTCCTTTTCGAACACCGACGCAGGTACCGTCCAGGTGCCGGTTCCGGTGAGGATCACATAGTTCGTGTATCCTCCGATCTGCGGCGGCGTATAGCCCAGAATGAATTCACAGGCAGCGCGGACGATGGATGTGGACACCTTGCTTGCACGAACCAAAAAACCGGAAAAAGGTTCGCCGAATGCGCTGGTCAGCGTGTACATCAAGCCGCAGCGCTCGCCATTCTGTGCGATATCCACTCGGGTCTTGTGCGCGGGGCCGTAATAGGCCTCCAAACGATCCATTACGCTTTCGCTGTTCAGCAGCGTCACCAGCGTGGCGTCCGGCACGCTGGCCCCGTGGCCGTCAGGATAGTTGGCTATTTCCCGGCGCAGCATCTTTGTTACATGCTGGTATGGGCGTCCTGCAAATTTACCTACGCCGGATACCAACGCGGCGTTGCAGTTGGCGTAAATGCAATCCACATATCCGCTATAATGATACCCATCCATATCAGGATCAGCAGGCGCTTCGGGAAACGGAGCGATATAATACCCCTCTACTGCCCCAGTATTGTTTTCGTAAATGGTCTCAGTCTGGGCGGAAGAATCCAACACAAAGGAGTGCTCCGTCAATTCGACTGTATTGATATGCTCCGGTTGATCTTCGCTGCCTTCATCATAAACGGCATCGTCGTCAATATTTTCCACGGACTGTGCTGAGGGCGCTGTGAACAGTATACCACCGTTCTCGTCTTTGATCAGGATCACGCCCGTAGCAAATAGCAGCTGCTGCAAGGCCTGCCGCTTTGTACAAATCGGCATCCATCCATAGACCGGGAGAGAATCAATCCCATTGGAATAGGTTATACTGGCCAGCACATCAATCTGAAAATCCGTTCGATTGTTAAACAGCAGTGATCCCCCATAGGTAGAAATGTCATATGGTTGCCAATCGTCAGTATCAATATATACGTCCACATTCGAATAAATTGACTTATAAAGCTTACGCGAAACGCAGTCATAATATCCTCCACGCCTTGTAAAAATGTTGCTGACCGCGACATAATCAGCCTGCATCTCCCCGTTTGGAGATTGAATAGTATAGTGGAACATTTCCAATCCACAGTTAGGATAAATACCGGATGCGACAATTGACCCGCTGTCGTCAAACAGTTTTGCGCCGCCCGCATACACATGAAGGGCGCATGCATCGTTGGCCACAGAGTTGTCCAGCGTGATTGGATAAGTCACGCCGTTGATCACCGCCGTGCCGGCGCCCGGATCCACATCGATCTCATAGACCGCCGCGTCTGCGGAAGAAGGCGTGCCCAGAGAAATCGTAGTTTGACCGTAGACAAAAAACACTTCCCCAAAGGTTGAAAACGGAACGCTTGTGCTGGCCCTGGTCATCTGCATATACAGACCATACTGGTGCTTTTTCAAATCTACCGATGCGCCTGCTTCCGCACATACGCCCAAAAGGCTGCTGCGGTATGATGTATCCGGAGTAAGGGGAGGATAATAACTTTCCAAATAATAATTGTATAATTCATTCGAAAATCCATTGATTTTAATTTTGGCGGAGAGCTTACTCGCCATGGAAGCCAACAGAAAGCACCCGTTATAGTATTCTTGCGTTTTCGCCTGATCTTTATATCTGCCCATTCCGTAGCTGGTATAGGCCGACGTAATGATGCTCCCCTGAGTACCCACAATCACGTGTCTGTACACCCCATCGAAGGGTTGCAAGGCGTTGGTCCCTATAATCTGCTCAACCACGGTCTTGAACGTTTCTCCGGTGTACATATTACCGTAAAACGTATCATGCTCGAGAATTCCGGCGGCGCTGGTGGTGCGGATCCGGTAAGCAGTTCGGCCGGTCCGGGTCACGCTGACGCTGTAGAGTTTGCCCACCAGGTGCTCTCCGCGGTAGAAATACACCGGCGTTGCCCAGGGCAGCGCCCGCAGCGTCCCGTCCGTGTCGTCATGGGAAACCTCCGCCTCCATCACGTCGGTGCAGAGCTCGGCGCCGATCATGTCCACAGAGAAGTCTCCGGTCGTGGACATGATGTCATCTCCCTCAAAAGTAAAGGAGGGAGATTGCGGGTCGCCGATAACGATATACTGCAGCTGCTGCATGCTATCCCTCCCTTACGTGTTGATTAACGAGACGCCTCGCTCCCTGGCCACGGCCTTGTAGTCGTCCCAGGTCGCCCGATAGAACTCCCGGCCGTTGACGTTCAGCACCGTCTTGTGGCTGCCGCTGCGGCCCTGCATGCCCATGACGGCCATCATGGCCTCATAGACCGCGTCATGTATGCCTTCGATCAGCGCTTCTCCGCCCAGCAGCCCGGAGCCGCCAGCCATCTGTGCGGCCAACTCCGAGGCAACCTTGGAAATCCAACCCGTGTTCTTTTCCAGAGGCACCACCGCCTCCTTGCCGTTCTCACCCACGCCGATGAGGCTCGCCCGGTCGAACACGCCGCCCTTGGCGTACCAGTCGACGGAAAACTTTGGGATGGAAATGGAAGACCCACCAACATTCAAGGTGTTATATTTCCACTTGATCTGGGGGACCTTGGGCTTGGGGATGCTCCATTTGAAATTCAGCAAGTTTCTGATCTTATTGACGATCTGGGTGATCCAGTCGTAAGCCTTTTTGAACGGCGAAGTAAAACCGTCCAATATCTTTTGGCCGATGTTCCTGATCGGAGCAACAAGTCCTTGATATAGCTCTTCGATTTTTTTGAATGGCCACGATATGCCGTCGAAGATGTTCTGGGCGTACCGCTTAATCGAAGCGTCCAGGTTCTGGAGGCCCGTGCTGATGGATTCCTTCCCCCTGGTAAAGCTCGACTTAATGTCGATCCAGGCATCACCGATCCTTCGGGCCAGATCCACAACGCTGTCGAAGATGCTCTTATCGCTGTCCCTGAAGGAGGCGACCAGGTTCTGCAGGCCCGTGCTGATGGACTCCCTGCCCCTGGCAAAGCTCGCCTTAAGGTCGCTCCAGGCGTCTTTGGTCCGCCGGACAAAATCCGCCGCAGCGTT
>JAEEGH010022630.1_pt1 | contig 12866 bp, 17 predicted proteins | sample 9134181 | NCBI WGS metagenome assembly JAEEGH01 (sample SAMN16246544, study PRJNA631951) | gut metagenome | biome: gut microbiome; feature: rumen; material: DP-attached | host: Bos | place: Iran: Karaj | collected 2018-10 | reverse complement strand
TTCAGATTATTCACATACCCTGCCAGATGCTTCCCATGATGAAACCCCAGCGTCTCCCTGCTAATCACCGGCTCCAATGCATCCAGTTCATACGGCAATGCCATCAATTCAATCTTTCCCATATCCTTATGTTTTTGGTTATTCCGCTGCGAAGATACAACTTTTTTCTCAATTTTCGACTTAAAAACGCCAAAATTCCCCAAAAATTTGTCAAGGAGGCTCCTCGCCCCCTTCAACCCCTCGGTGTTTTCGCTCGACGCTCTGCGGCGCTTATTCGAGCTTGCGAGTCTTAAGAACATGGTATTAGTGTGGGCTGCGCAGCCCATAAAAACGCTCGACGCTCTGCGGCGCTTATTCGAGCGTAGCGAGTCTTAAGAAATAAGCCAGACCTATGATGGTCTGAGCTTACCTACGCTCGACGATTTGCGGCGCTTGCTACTGAAAGGACGCAAGAATGTCTGAGCGACAGGAGGAGCGGTTGCATCCCCCTATCTAGGGGGCCTTGGGGGTAGCGCCCCTCTTTTGATTCGTTTTCTCGGGCGTGCGAGAAAATGAACGAAACCCTTTTTGCTTCTTTTTCGAAAAAGAAGGTTAAATCACTGATACTGATTCACCCTCTTATATTGTTCTATCAGTGCCAATAGTTCATTAAACATCTCAACCCTATTGGGCTTGAGATTCCCCGCATTCATCACTTTTCTGTTAGCCTTCAGCCAATTCAGATAGTCATGCTCTTCTATACGATGTTTCGACGGATTCCGTTTGTTGGCCTCTACACTACTACCCACCTTTTTTTCCATTTCAGAGCATATTTCACCTCTTTCTAAATTATTTTTTGTACTTTTGCAGCCAAATTCATTAATATGTGCCGAGATTCTGCAGAAACAATAAAAGCTTCAGTTATTGATTGGTTAATAACTAGACACAATGGTATAGTTATTGGTAACGAAGTCATGTATGGAACAACACGTAAAGTGGTTGATTTATTAGCTATTACCAATAACAGAACTATAGCCATTGAGATAAAAAGTGCATCCGACAATCTTAATCGTCTTTCAGAACAGATTCAAGAATACTGCAAAATATTCGACAGAGTTATCATTGTTTCCTCTCCTTCCCACAAAGAAGGAATACAATCTATTATTGGTGAAGGAATAGGGTTGTATACTATTGACAGGAAAATTACGAAAGTACATTCTCCTCTACTTAATCACAACCATGATAAACTAGAAATGCTATATTCGATCAGTTCAGCGTTTCTCAAAAAAAAATTCCCACAATATAAAATGCTGAATTCCGACGAGATTCGCATTAAACTTTCAAAGATGAAAAAGACAGTTATCCATCAGCTACTTCTGTCTTTCTATCAGCAACGTTTATCTGAACGATTTCACTATTTTATGAATGAACGAGGAGAATACACCCTTGTTGACGACATCCCTACACTATCATCACTTACCCGCATTGAGTTGTTCTAAACGTTTCAATTGTTGTTCTATATGAATATTCATTCTTACAGATATCCAATAATTAGGCGAAGACGATGGCGGAAGCGTACAACAAATGTTAATCTGGCTACAGCCCCAGCAATCTAGCTCTCGGGGAAATTTGGAATCCCTTACAACTTTTCTTGCAACATCCTTATATGTTTCGACATATGCACGTTTGGCTCTCCTCTGCCTATAATAAAACACTTTATCAAATAACGGTACATCTATCCTTGGTATCCATCCACGAGACAGGGTAATATTGTCATTACGTTTTGGATTAATAGAGCCATAATCCCCATAACATACATCTGGAAAACGACTGTAGACTTTATCGTGCATGTTAACTTCTGCAATACGGAACTCATCATAATCTTCACCTCCGATATCGCTGATATTGTTGGGGAATGATGTTGCGCAGAAAGCCAAATCACAGCGACCATCTACCAATCCGTTTTTAAAGTTCTCTATTCTCTTCAGAAGTTTCTGCGATACATTGTTCTCCATAGCTTGAGGCGTATAACTACAATCTATTAATACTAGCAGTCGTCTCCCCTCTGGGAGGTTTCTCAAGATAAATGGTAGATCTGTGTAGCAAAATTCATCCTCAATACTATTACGATATAAAAGGGTATCAAAATGCGCAGACAATTGCTTAATCTCTTTAATTAAATTATCTTCGAAAGAAGGGTCATCATAATTCATGATTAAGGCTGGAGTTATACTTTTGAAATAGCCTTCTTCATTTATACGGCAAACAAAATCAACCCACTTTTCGTACCCATTGCCATACTCATATAGTTCATCTACCTCTGGGCTAGTCAATGCGCCATCACTAGTAGCATCTATGGCCACTCCAAGCCCTTTTAACCCCTCTTTAAGTCGGCTTAACCTATTCGTAAAGGGGAATACTTCCCTCTTATCATCAAGGGTTTTCTTTCTTCCACGTGTTAACTCTATTAACGGGAACACTTTTTCTAGTGTTTCCCTACTAGTATTCTCTACCGCTCGTATTTCGGCATCACCTGTTTTAATAACAAGAATGTATTCCTTAGTCATTTTGCTTAAGTTTATAGCCTAATTCCTGTACTCTTATTTTCATAGCTGGAGAAGACACGTCGAAACGTTCAGCAAGCAATCCCAAATTCCTCACGCCCTCAGCAATAGCCTTGCGAACGTAATCCTCTGGCATAAGCAGTTTTGAAGCAAATTCGTTTGCTCTGTATTCAATATCCCCCTTGACACCAGCTCGGAAGAATATTTCATCAGTAAACGATTGTAACTTATTTCGATGCAATATATAATGTCCTAATTCGTGAAGAATGGTAAAACGCTGCCGTTTGGAATTATGGTTCTTATTCACACGAATAATCCAAGTCCCCTCCTCAAAAGTAAGGCTTCCGGATGTAGCAGGTTCCATCTGCACATATATCAGAGTAATTGGTTCGTTAGGATTTGTGGTACTGACATAATCCACCAACTTCTTGACATCAAGTTTGTCACCATCATAACAACCATTTTCTCTGGCTTGCCTAAGAAGGTCATCAATACCCTTCATCAGATCTGGCTCCGAATAAACGGTATTACTGGTAATCATTCTGTTTCCTCTTGCTCCCATACCTAAACGTCTTACGGGTTACCATTACCATCAACATCTGTAACTTCCTCTTTCGAAGCAGCCTTTTCAGTCAGATCATCATATACTGCAGCTAACAACTCAAAGTTTTCCACATCTTTCTCTATCTGATTCCTTAATCCTTGTAGATCTTCTTCCGTTACTAAAGAACTTTCTATCTTTGTGGAAATACCATTTACCAAATCATCATGAAGAGATTGCGAATCAAGCAGCGAACGTTTTATTTCCTCCACAAAAGTGGTTTTATCCTCCTCATATTTCTTCCTGAATCTGTTATTTATCACGAAATAACTAGCTATAGAGAACAATATAAATAGGGCTATCAACACATCAATCAACTTATCATAATAACCCGTTATCTTCTCTGACATTTGCTCAGCTGTCATTAACCGACCAGCCTTCATTTCCTCTCTTAGAATTCTATTCTTTAGTGTAATGAAAGAGGCCGAATCCATATCGGCGGCTAGGCTCACTACGCCAGTACTATCCACTTGCAATTGGTCCCATTCTACTATACCCTTTCTTTCAGCTATTTCCTTAGTCAGGCTTTCATCTGCCATTGAAACTGTAAAGAATTGAGGACGGTTACAATTCCATAAAAAAACCAAGCAGAGCATTATGGCCACTGCCCATATAGAAACCGAAATAAATATACTCAAAAAGTTCTTCATCTTCGTTTCTCACCTCCTCATAACCTCTGCCACGTTCTTGATCACCTTATCAACATACCCTTCCATGTCCTCCACATGAGCTTTGTTTGCCAATATATAAAGCGACAAGTCATTCACACGATAATGCTTAAATACATTGTCACCGATAGTTGACAGAACAAACTTCACATACACCTTGAATCGTCTTGTCGCCACCCCAGGCTCATCCTTTTCATCCTCAGCACCAATAAAGAAGAACGACGCTGCAGGATCCTTCTTCAGCACGTCCATCATGATGTTTAGCAAAGTGTAGAATATTGTCCTCGGTTCAAACGTTCCAGTCCTTAGGCTGAACTTATTATCGCTCAGCATGTTCGCCTTATCAAAAAACTTCAGGCAATAAGAATGATATATATAGCGCTCCACACGAACAATGTAAGTATGGTTCGACCGCGTCGACTTAAACCTGTACTGAAGTGTATACTCCAGCTGTTCGTCATGTTCGGCCTTATCGTTCATCTGGAAGATAAACGGATATCCATCAGTCATCGCCATATCCAGTCTCCTATATCAGTATCTCATACACAGGAATTCTGATACGCTCACGTTCCTCAGGAGTCACTTCTACAGCCCCTGGAGTAGCATCATAGTAGTCCACAGGATGGCGCAGATTGCCGTTTGGCATCTTTACCGTACGCTCCCTCCGAACTAGTCTTATGCCCTCATTCGTAGTAATCAGCGTCTCTTTTGTACCTACATTATTTCCCATATCCAAATCCTTTAATTAATTGTCGCGCCCTACTTCGCAGCGCTTTGCGCTGCAAAGATAAGTATTTTCTTTGAATCTATTATCATTTCCCAACCATTTTTTTACTTTTCACCCCTATAAACGCAAAAAACTACGGCTACTATCCCTTCTGCCGTAGTTTTTTCGTCTTTCCCCTTGCCATAACGATCTTCCCTCACATATACTGATTCTTCCGCCTATACTTATCACATAGTTCCATGAGCTCCTTAAATCTTTCTACCCTATCCTCCTTCAGCGCCCCTGCATTCAAAAGTTTCCTCTGCTGTTTCATCCAATTCAGATAGTCATGCTCCTCAATCCGATACTTCGACGGATTCCGATGATTGGCCTCAATGAACTCAACCACTTCCTGATATCGAACGGTCCACTTCTCATCCTGTGTCATATCTCCTTTCCCTCAACACTCTTCTGCCTCATCAAACTCCATTGTCTCCGGATCCCTCATATACTCCACAAACTCCGCCCCATACTGAGTCAAATAATACTCTTCATGATAAACCAAATCGCCACTATTCTCTATCTTAAATCTTGGTATCCTCACAACTACGCCGACACTCAACAGATAATCTGCATAAAGGTCAAACGTTTTTTCATCAACGCCAAGAATTCCTAATTCCTCATCACTACCTCTCCATCCATGCTCATTATCGCCCGTGGATTCTAAGTTCCTCGACTTCATACGAACCAAGAACTCGAACAGCCTCTCGTCAATCTTATCGATAGTCTCATCAAACAGATACTTCCTTCCATCATTCACATCTGCATTACCGATAAGCGCAGAATTAACAATGATATTGGCGAACAATCTTTTCTTTTCCTTTCGTAAATCCAAAGCTGCTTTTATCAAGGTCTTATGCAAGAAGTTAATGAAGTCATCCGTCTTCATATACTCCTTATCTAATTTCTGTTCCAATCTCCATAACCTTGTATTAACATCTACCAATACATCCTGAATAAACCGATGTGCATCTTCGTTCTTCTTCGAAGCCCTAACCGACAATGCATCACTTAATAGCGGATGTATATTGGATATAACAATATCCTCGATCATATTAATGGTGTCATTCTCTTCCATCCTTTACATCTCATCTATCTCCAAATCTATAAAATTCGTAGTTATGTCAATCTCTAAATACTCCGTTTCACTTCACCATCCTTGGTGAAATGAGATAATGATGATGTCTTATAGCTTAATGGATCCATAACTCAAGAAATAAGTTTCACACTTCTACAAATTTAGTTTTTCCTTCAACGACTGATAAAGTCTCTCACTTGATTCGTTGACAGTTTCCTCCCCAGTATAGCTATTCTCCGCCTTCTCAGCTTGCATCCTCGATGCAGCAGTTTCAAATATATCATTTCTTTGCATAGATCTATTTTTTTATCGTTTGTAATAATTATCGAAGAACGAATGATTCAAGTCAGAGTCAAAATAATGTTTACGCTTAATCCAGATCACTCCTTCCGCCTTGGAAATCACCATAACATCGATAGGGCCATCGACAGTTGCAAGAGATGGACTAACTTTACGTTTAATCGAAGTCAGCTTGATCATGCTTTCAGCGAAATCTGCCAAATCCTCTTTTTCCAGACTTGTAATAGAATTCAGGAATGGTTGTGCATATTCCTGTTGTGCAGCAATAGTACATTCTTTCATATAATCATTGACATAAGTTACCAGTTCGTTCTTGATAAAATCATCCACTGTCCTAGTCACACCCGGATTCCCTACTTTTTTACTTATATCTTTCAAGACACCTTCCAATGGGACCGCAAGATTTCTCATATATATATTCTTAACAGATGGTGCTATACCATGAATGATAGTATCCATCACATCTGCCTGAGCGTAAGTTTCAATGGCAGCAGGAGCTGGTTTCCCTATTTCACACCCTCTCTCGTCGTGCGGATATATAGATAGTTGACCATCTATTACCACGTACGTTTCAAAATTATAGATGCTTGGATAAATCTCATTATCACCATACCCACTAAACACAATACCAGTAACATTCGCTAATAACTGATCCTTTGCAAACATTGAATAAAGATGTCGAGCGATAATATCCTTATCTATATCTATTCCATAGGTCTTTTTTACAAACGAGAGGCAATTCTCTATCTCATTTGTAGTCTTAACCTTAAAGTCATCAACCGTCATGCCGTCATAACAAGCCATAGTAGGCCATGCATGATAAATCTTTGCTTCATCATTCTTTACTTTATCCCCAAAGGCTTTTAGTAAATCCCTCTTATCAAGGTTATCAAGCACTAATTTGATATAATTTATAAACTGCCCATTAAGGTATTCTTTCTGATCCTCCTCTGAACAGAAGTAATGCTTAGCTTTAAGGAAATTAAAGAAATCTGCTACATATTCTCTTAATGTGTCATAACTTCTCGAACCTAAATAATGCCTATATTCTTTTGTTATAATCTCCCATGGGCAATTAACCAGATTCATGTTGTTATAGAATGCGATGGCCACAGGTTTGAACTTTGACAGCGCAAATAACTTATTCGCACTATTAAACACCTTCTGCCCATCTATGGTTACCGCGCTATCAGCTGCCATAGCGACAGCATGCTTATTTATAATACCAACAATTGCAGTCATATTAACATTATTTTATCTACAAGTCTCATCATCTACCGCTCCTTGCACCTCTCCGCAGGGCTATTCTTTTAACCACATAGAGGCATATGGTCCTCTCACAAACCTCTTCGCTGTCTTTACCCAATATTCTTCTTCACCACCTTCCTTCTCAGATAGTTCACAAAAGTACTGCAAGTCACTAACATATAATAAGCCTCATCTTTCGACGGTGTGTACGTCCCTTCATCATCCATCAAAGCATGCCTGATACCACTATCTGGACCATTTGTATATACATAGAACTTGGTGAAACCCTCTTTCAACATCTTGTGTACGACAACACCATTATCCTCAAGATGCTTCAATGCCTGTCCTAAAGTATTCTCTCCTGTCAATTCTCGACAGACAGCTTCTACCGCCGATATAGATTCCTTGATGGAATTCCTCACATCTGGCTCTGGCCGTGCAGAATAATGCATCACTGCTCTCTGCAAATGTTCACTCACATTATCTTTCGAGTTTTCTATAGCTTCATTTATCGCTGCCAACTCTTCTTCAGAGATAATATCCACTACACAATGATTTACCACCCTGTATCCATAATCCAAGCGGTCAAATTCGTTATTAAGATTTCCCTCAAACTCTTTCAGCAATTCTTCCAAATATGAATAATTATCGATATTTACGCTTATCCATTTACAAATATACTCTACCAAATCTAGTATTATATTCCATGGTAGCCGACCATACGACAACAACTCATCAGAAATCGCAAAATAGTGACCATGCTCTTCAAATTCAGCCAATCGTCTGTTCACAAAATGCACCCACAGTTCCCTCTCTATGTCTTCCTGCAGAAAGTTGTCAAGATGCGGGTAGTGGCTGTTATTATGTACAACCTTCAACCTCCGACAAAGAATATCATAACAAGTTCCTATAGCGTTGACCACCTCTTGGCTAATAGTATTTCGCATTATTACAGGTTGAATTTCCATCAAATTATGCCTATGCGAGAATAGATTTTTGAATATATTTTCCATATTACATCTTTTATATTGTCTTGTATGTCGCGATTTCATCGCTACTCTTCTTCTCCCTTATCTACAAATACATCTCCTTCCCCCGCACATTCCCCCTATATTCCTTCTCAAACTTCTCAATATGCCTTTTCCCAATCTCTACCAACCCTTTATATTCCTCTACAGCACCTATCCCTGCTTTAAACAAGGCGATGTTACAGTAGCCAATCTCCGCATTGAATTTATCTAGCAAGAACTGTTCCATTGGGCTTATTCCCTTACCCTTTGTTTGTATCTCACTATTCAATTGAGCCAAGCGTTCATTATAATAGCCTTTTACATCCTCAATCTTAACCACATCATTTACTTTCGAGCCTAGAAGATACACTCCAACAGTAGCCTTTACGAAATCGTTCTTCACTAAGTCTTTAGCTTTTGACACGATGTCTTCGGCCGACAATTCTGTCAGTTTCTTGCATGACGGCAAATCCTTGATAGGCACCATCGTTCTGACGATCTCTTTTAGTTCACAAAGCATCTCAACGATATCAAACGTTGCAATTCTTATATCCAAATCATCAATTCTTCGATAAGCCTCCACTTTAGTTTTGCATCGTTGTATACCTAACATCGATGTTTCAAAGCAATCTTCAAACAATTTGATCGTATCATAGCAGTATCTTCTGAACAACGCTCGTTGCTGTACATAATCTGCCCCAGATCGATTATTATATTTTTCGCACAATCCCCCTATCTGTGCCTCAATATAATCAGTTTCCTTTATGGCAACAAATATTTCATTCATTTTACCCATCTGTAGTTAAATCAAAGTCATCCCCCACTCCTCAGGGTCACCCCATCACCAAACAGGGCGCACTCAGAACACGATATGATTGCCACACACTTCATAGATGATTGCCGTCCAACGCATCACAATCAGCAGTAACTGACGGCAAAGATACGAATAAATGAGTAAAAATCCAAATTTTGGAGCAGTAAATGCAGAAAAATTCATTTTATCTGCTGCGTCGTGACAAAATTCGATGACATCAAATTATATTTGAGATTTTTCGAATGTGAGTATCTTCGGCACTTTTATTTGCAGTGATGCGGACGGTACCAATTACAGTGCTAGCATGGTACCGATTCGAGCGCTACAGCGGTACCGATAGGTGCGCTACAGCGGTACCGATAGGTGCGCTACGCTGGTACCGTTTGGAGTGCTATGATGGTACCGATTCAAGCGCTGCGGTGGTACCGGTTCAAGCGCTATGATGGTACCGTTTCGCCGATATTATCCAACAACTCTTTAAACATCCTCAACCTCGGTTCCTTTAACTCTCCCGCATTCATCAACTTCCGTCCACGTTTCAGGAAATGAACAAGTAGCTTTTCTTCTGGAGCGTACTTCGACGGATTCCGTTTGTTAGCCTCAATAAAGCCACCAACCTCATCATATCTTTTCTGCCATCTCTCATCTTGCGTCATACATCATCTATCAGATTTTGATTCAAAGCCAGAGAATTTCTCGTGTTCACTAAAGCATTTAACTTTCTGCTCTTTATCATGACATCGACGACAAAGCGACTCCACTTCATCCATGTCGTATTCCCAGGGCAATCGTGCTGGTATCTCCACCTTGCCCTTGGCGTAATAGTAAAACTTATGATGAACTTCTAAATGATCCTTACATCCACATTTTTTACATCTGTTCTGATAAATACGATGAACACGTTTTGTGAAGTTTTTCCATTCATCAGTATTCTGCAACAAGTGTTTTTCCTCCAGCAGCTCGCCAGACTTTCTTTTAAACGCATCTATTGTGTTAAATATCCCAATTGCGCTATCAAGATCCTTCAAAGGGTCTCCGTTCTTTTTCTTCCAGTTTCTTCTTTCATAGTAGTCATACATTCTTATGGAAGAGACATTAAGTTTTTTCTGCCATATTCTAATGGTCAGCTGCTCCAACGTAGGTTTTTCACCTATCTCTTTCTTGTTGCAAATCATATTTGTTTAATATTTCTATAACCCTTGGTGAAAAGTAAAATCTCTCAGCGAACTATACATCTATCTTCATTGTCGTCATAGCCCTGATTGGCAATATCCTTGATCCCAAATCGGCTCTTCCGAATTTATTCCACTCTTCCCAGTCTTTCGCAAGTTCCTCTTGACTGAACTCTGCCACCGGTCTGTTATCTTCCCTAATAGTCACCTCCTTTGCTTCACATACGTTTTCAAGATAAGTCATATCCTTATCCCGATAACACATCTGTATACAACGTTCCAGTGCTTGCCGTGTCACCTCATTGCTCTCAGCAATCTGTCTAGCCAACCTCGATAAACTATCCTTGGGGATAAATCGTCTCTGCTTGTACGACATATCAAACACTATCTGCGATGCCACCAGATCATGTCTGAAAAGCACCCTCTCAAAATAGGGCGACTCATTAAAATTCTCACCAGGCTGCATTTTATATCCGAATGAAGACTGCTTGGTAGGACGTTCAAAGTACTGATATCCTATCACAACATTCTTTGCAAAAAACTCATCATTAGCATCACCATTCTCATAAGGCTTAGATATATACATCACGCCGTATCCATCTCCATAATCACGACCTACAGGATGATACGTATCAGTATCATAATCATATCTCGTAGAGGCAAAGAATGCTGCAACCCATTTACTGTTCGTTATGTCAAGATATTCCGTTGTCAGCCCATAATGCTGAGCCAATGCTACAGGATTCACGCTGATGTTATGACTTAGTTCACAGAACACTGGGTGCGTAGCAAGCAGCAATTCAAACTCACATATCTTTATCCTGTTATAGGCAATATCCACCTCACTGGGCAACTTCCCCTGAGCATTCCTACGGAAAAGAGAAGGCTGGCATTGCTCATAAAAACTGCTCTGACCTCGGTAATATGTATAGGGCGTGGGCGATACAGGCATCAGTCGAACTACATTCCTGTTCCACGTTTCAGACACAAAGGCATATCGACCTTCATCTTGAAAAGTATCGCCAGGAAAGATGGTCACACCATTTCTTAACAGCATGTCATTCTCCATCTTCGATATCTGTTCCACCACATCCAGTATTGTAGGCAGGGCATCTATTTCAGCTTGGCTCAGCATAGTCTCAGTTCTTTTGTTCGTCAAGGGTCATGATGAGGGCCTTGGCCTCTTCATCCTTACCCATCTTGTACATAATCTTTGCACGACGTACCACAAATCTGAACATCAAATCCAGATTCCGACTCTCTTTGGCATAGCGTTCGGCACGAAACATCTCACTCAGCGCTATTTCCATTCTGCCCATTTCGTTATAGACAGCTGCTAAGTCAGATATGATCATAGCCAAATCTGTCAAGCAATGCGCCTCCTCTGCATATGCTGCCGCCTGATTCAACAGTTCTATTGCCTTTGGATAGTCACCCTGTGCAGCAGCTATTCCACCTTTTATCTGATAGGGCCCAGCCTTCAGTTCCTTCTCAGTAACAGTTTCCAATGCCTTGTCTGCCCATTTCATTGCTTCTTCAAATCTTCCATCCCGTAGAAAACATCCGGCCAAATGACCTGCTTCAGCAGCTTTGTTATCACCATCTTCAATGATGTCGTATGACTGGGCAAAGCACGCCAACCCTTTCTCATATTGCCCTAATTGGATATATGCCTGACCTGTATTCTTCAGGACGGCCGTTCTTACTCTCCAATGTACACTCTGGCCTTCCATCATCCGATGAGCCTCCATAAGTACATTCAGTGCGTCAATAGCCCTGTAAGTATGGAGATAGTATCCAGCCTTATACAGCAGCGCATTAATATCTTGCTCAAGCGGTGTTAAAACCATGATTTCATCTATCATTCTTCCTTATATCATCCAATCCTCTTCCGTCAGATATGGTTTCCCAAATACAGAATTCATACTTGCTTCTATCTTTTTCCATTGGCCATCATCTGATCTGCTCTTTTCCTGTGGTCTCGGTGTATTTGTATAATTCTTCCATTCGGCACCTTCCGGGCCATTGGGTGCTGAAATCATCAAAATCATCATGTACTCCGAGATATGCTTTAGAGTATTAAACTCTTGACGATTCTTCATTCCCTTTATCTGTCCCCACTTACCATCTTTTGGTTCCTCTACACCTTCATGCTCATACCAGAACTTACGGACAATTTTCTTAGCTACCTCCTTACCAAGATTTGTATTCCAGTCATCAATAATCTCCTGTTGTTCCTTCTTATCAAACACGCAATCATCCTGTTTCTTCACCAAAATAATCTTTTCATTTGCTAAAGCAGCTTTCATTTTCGTTTTCGAATAGCCTTTGGGCCTATATTTTTCGAAAGCCTCCTTGAAAACACTATATGAAAAGATTGTCTGCCCCACAATTTGCTTAGTCTTTTCTATAAGTTTATCCTTTATCCATAGAGATTCACCTTTCTGAAACAAGTCATAATAATATTTCGACTCCTCAGAGGTAAATGTAAACTTATACATCCAGCTCTTAGTACTTCCACCTTTACCGATATGCAGAGCATATCCGAACTGTGCTCCTGGACGTGGAAATGCTTGTAAACCAATAGGAGTAATAGTACCATTCATATACTTGTCGATGTGAAGTGGTGGCGTAGGCTCGTTATCCCTTACAGGATCAAACACATA
>JAEEGH010022629.1_pt1 | contig 12866 bp, 12 predicted proteins | sample 9134181 | NCBI WGS metagenome assembly JAEEGH01 (sample SAMN16246544, study PRJNA631951) | gut metagenome | biome: gut microbiome; feature: rumen; material: DP-attached | host: Bos | place: Iran: Karaj | collected 2018-10 | reverse complement strand
CACAAAGAAATATAAACAATACGATGCCGTTAAGATAACAGGCAAAATGAGCGTTGATGAACGAGGACGCTCTGTTGACAAGTTTAAGTTTGGCGACGCAAAGATATTATTTGCTACGCCACAATCTGCAAAAGAAGGTTTGACCTTGACAGTTGCCAACAACTGTATATTCTATGATAGGGGCTTTAATCTAGATGATTATTTGCAAGCCCAAGACCGCATTCATCGCATATCGCAGAAAAAGCAATGCAATATCTATAACCTGATAGTTGCTGATAGTATCGATATGTGGATTGACAAACTCCTAAAGGCTAAGCAGAGCGCTGCTTTCTTGGCACAGGGCGATATTAGCTTGGAGCAATACCAAGGCGAAATCGATTATAGTTATGGTGATATGGTTAGAGAAATATTAAACATCGACAACAATGGGTAAGATAACTGTCCAAAACGAAACTATTGAATTCAGGGAGAGAGAAATGAAAGTGGATGATCTCAAGTTCTGGCCTGAGAATCCACGAGTTTATTCCGCTTTGCGCCTAAAACTTATGGGTGAAGAACCAACGCAAAAAGACATAGAAGAGGTGATGACATCCTTAGATAACGTTAAGCGTTTGCGCTCTTCCATTAAAGCTGTTGGTGGCTTGACGCATCCGTTATTTGTTAGAAATGGAGTTGTCATTGAAGGTAATAGCCGTTTGGCTGCCTATCGCTTGCTCTGTAGAGTTGACAAGATAAGATGGGCCAAAGTAAGGTGCAATGTATTACCAGATGACATGTCTGATGATTTGGTTTTCGCACTTATTGGCTCTATTCACATTGATGGTGTCACAGAGTGGACTCCCTTTGAACAGGCAGGTTATCTATTCCGTCACTTGCAAAAGTCTAAGAAACCCATTGAGGCTATCGCCAAAGACTGTGGTTTGACACCTTCAAAATCAAAACTATATGTGAAGGTGTATGAGACGATGCTCGCTAACGACGATACTGATCAAAGTAAGTTTAGTTATTACTTGGAGATGCTTAAAAATGGTGACATCACTTCTAAGAGCTCCAAGAATCCTGAACTTAATCTTATTGATACACTTTGTCAGAAAATAAAAAGCGGATATATTACCAAGGCAAATGAATTGCGCGATATAGCAAAATTGGCGAAAGCTGATTCTGCTGACGCAAATATGGCATTGAAGGCTTACCTTAATGATGAAGAGTCACTTAGTAGTGCTGTTGCAAAAGTCTCTGAAGAAGATAAGAAAAGACATGCACGCGATGTGGCTAGCAAGTTTAGAGAGTTCCTCACCAATGCAAACTATGTTGTTCAGTTGATGGCAGAAGACGAGGAATTCAAGTTTGAGATGGATAGAATTATTTCAAGACTTAATAGACTCCCTTTACAACAGCAATAAGATTATATGAATGAGCTGATAGAAGAGTTTTTTGACTTCTCTTTTGAAGAGGTTATAACAGAGGAAATGTTTAAACGTGACTATGTTTTTCCACAAAAGCAAGTGGAAGATTATGTCATGTCTTTGGTTACTACTCCATATCAGCAATTCGTCGATTATATCTATACCCATTATAATCCAAAACCGATAGAGACTTCTGGTATTCCTCAGATTAGCAACTATGATGCAAGTACCTGGGGAGTGTGCCAGGTTATGAAAGAAAGAGATAACCCAGGTATGGAATGTGCAGAGCTTGGCGTTGCTCTTTTTCTGGATGATGTTGCTCGAAATGACGGCGCATATTTCAAGTTTGGTGAGAATCAAGTGAAGGGCGCTTCTTTTCATGGTTTGACGCATTGTTGTTGGAAAAAGTGGTTCCTTACATGCCTTGGTTATGTTTATGCAGATTTGGATAGTGAACTACGCCAATATTTATCTGCAAGGACTCTTCTTCGTAATCCTTTCTTTCATATCATCGTATCGGAAGCCGTAGAAAAAGATGTCAACATAAGGAAATACATGAAGGGGCTTTCGCTAAGTACCCAGGGACGTCGCAGTTCAAGTTGTATGCACTTCTTTAATGTTATCCTTAAACAGTGTCAAATAGAAAACGTACCCATACATTCTATTTATTTCAGTAAAGATGAAGATACCCTATAATACTATTACAGCCAAGGACGCTGAGATTTTCTCAGTGGATTCCATACATCAGCAGTATTGGAAAGACTTCTGCGATGTTTGCTACCCTCGCTTTGGCTTTGAGAGTAAGGAGGATGGAGAACGTACATACGAGCAGAAATATGAGACCTTTAGACAATGCCACGTGTTTGCGATGCAGCAGTTTGAGTGGAACGAGGCAATGATGTTCAAGGTGCATGAGCAGGATCTGCAACGTTTTCAGGAGGCATACGAGTTTTTCACAAATCTCAGTAATGATGACAATGCAGCCATCCCTATGCTTACGGTTCTGCTGCGAATTCAACAGTCCATTTGGAATCGGCTACGAGAAGATCGTCAGATGATGGAGTATATCTATCCACGTAATTGTAATATATCCTGTGAGAAATATAAGGTGGATTTTGTAGCCAATAGCCCTGAGGATGAACATGTGGTGAAAGATATGGGTGACTTGGAAAAATCTATATTGGACAAGCTGTATTTTGAACGTGATTGGGATAGTGGCTGGCAGCATGATATTTCTAAAGCTATGGTTCATCAAGTAGATTACTACAATGATGAGAAAATAGAATGGGACGAGACCGCTGGTAGCCTGACTCAACAACTCGCTGAGACAATTATCAACAGTTACAATTACTCGCTCAGTACTTTTGAAAGCGAATATGAACACTTAGTTACTGCCAGACATGGTAGCGTTATTCATGCCATCGTATATCGTCTGTTTATGTCGTATCAGACTTCGCTTGATGAAATAAAGAGCATTATAGAAGACTATCCTGCTGAGATCTGTTTAGTTAAGTTGACGGATGTACGAAGCGAACTAATAGAGGAGTTCAAAAAGAACAAACTTGGTAAACACTGGTATGAGTGTGTCAAGTCACAAAACGGTTTGGAGAAAGTTGGAAGATTCCTTATCAACCACAGAAATACAATCAGCGAAGAGGAAGAAGAACGCTTCTTTTATTTACTTGACGAGATCTGTATTATTACAGATATATTGAAGGGCAATGCGGCTAAGTATTGGTTGAATGTGGAGTATGAACACATGGCAGAATTGCCAGAATCACCAATTGCGGTTCAGGAGGATCTTCATAAAGACAATGTTGTGGATGCCATTCATAAACTTACTGATGTTGTGAAGAAAAGTTTGGAAGAACCAAGGACGCAGAATATCTATGGCGACAAAAACGAGTTTCAAGATGGAGCGCAGATGCTGAAGATGGGCATACCTGAAGGTGCTGACCCTGCTGAGATTGCTGCACGCATAGCAGAACAGCAGCGGGCTCTGCTGGAGCAGAAGAAACAGAAAAAGTGATGTAAAAGTTAATATTATGAGCAAGATAAAACCAAAGGAGTGCCAGAACGTTGAGTTCAAAACCAGTTGGAATGACAAGTACCTGGAGTGGATTTGCGGCTTCGCGAATGCGCAGGGTGCCGTGATGTACTTTGGCGTGAACGATGACCATGAAGTTGTTGGCCTGAAGAATACCAAGAAACTGCTGGAGGATATTCCCAATAAGATAGTGAACTACATGGGGCTTGTGGTGGACGTGAACCTCTACGAACAGGACGGGCTGGAGTATATTGAGGTAGTGATAGAGCCGAGCAACGTGCCCATCAGCTACAGGGGCAAGTACTATTATCGCTCTGGCAGTACGATGCAGGAACTGAACGGGCCTGCACTACAGCAGTTTGTTTTGAAGAAGATGGGGCGCTCGTGGGATGATATCCCCAATGATTATACTACTATCGATGACTTGGATCGTAGTGCTATAGATTACTTCCTAAAGAAGGGGCATGAGAACGGACGAATCACCAATGAAGAACTGAATCTGCCCATTGAGATGCTTCTTCAAAATTTGGATCTCATCAATGAGGAAGGAAAACTCAAAAATGCGGCTCTGTTGCTCTTTGCCAAGAGACCCCAAAGGTATTTTGCCAGTGTAAAGTTCCAAATCGGACGCTTTGGCGTTGACGAGGCAGACCTGATGTTTCAGGATGTTATCGAGGGTAACATCATACAGATGGCTGACAGAGTCATTGATATGTTGAAGGCAAAATACTTGACGATGCCCATCACCTTTAAAGGGATGAATCGCATCGAAAAGTTGGAAGTGCCAGAGGAGGCCTTACGTGAAATACTCTATAACGCCATTATACATAAGGATTATGCTGGTGCTCATATCCAAATGCATGTATGGAGCGACCATGTAGAAGTGTGGAACGAAGGTGAATTGCCAGTCGGTTTTACACCTGACACTCTATTTGAACAGCATTCTTCACGTCCTCGCAACAGGAATATCGCCAATGCCTTCTTCAAGGCAGGTTTCATCGATGCCTGGGGACGTGGCTATAAGAAGATACGTGAGGGCTTTGAGAGTGCCGGTCTGCCCATGCCTAAAGTAGAGAACTTCTGTGGAGGTGTGAGGGTGACTTTCCAAAGAAAGAGTGCAACTGAAAATGCAACTACACAGAAGACTACACAGAAAACTACACAGAAAACTACACAGAAGACTACACAGATAATGCTTCAGTTGATGAAAGAGACCCCTGAAATCTCCATAGAAGAGCTAGCTACTGCATGTGGAATAACTCGTGATGGCATAAACTACAACATTAAGAAATTGAAGGAGGCTGGACATCTCCGTCGTATTGGAGGTGACAATGGAGGCCATTGGGAGGTAATAGAATAAAACGATGAGTGATACGAAGGAATATATCAAAGGCGATAAGCATGTGCACCAGGCTGGGAGCATCATGATTAAGTTCGCACAATATAACGTGCCTGAGCAGAAGGGTGGCTGGAAGCAGCAGGAAGAAAAGGAGGCTGAGGAACTGGAGAAGGAGTTTGCCGACTTTGAAGAGATGGTGGACGAAACGGCTGAGGACAATGAGTCTAAGGTAAAGGTGAAGCCAGACCTGCCTCCTGCCGACGTGTTTGTGAACAGGGTTAAGGCTATCGTTTTGGAGATGGCCAAGAAGAATGGCGAGACGATACCAGCCAAGCCAAGAGGTCAGGCAGCGGAATACGTTTTCTTTGTAGATGGTCAGCGTTTAGCAAAAATGATGGATGACCTGAGGAAGAACCATGAGAACAAAATCAATGAGTTTATAAGCCGTCACTTCAAGTCAAACAAGTACGATGGTGTGATGACGGTGGCTCCATTTATAGGTGGTCTTTTGGAGTTGGAGGAAATAAAAGCGCGTGGGCTTCAGCTAACGGATTTGGAATTTGCCTTCGAACCTTATTATAATAGTGCAAGTAGTGCAGTGAGACGTTTGAGTGCAAAATTAGAATCTGACGAGGCAAAAGTGCTCTATAGCCTGCTAATAGGCATCAAAAAAAAGTACCCAAGGAGCTGACCCCACTTGACCCCACCTGCTCCCACTTTTAGAAATGTTTGTTGGTTCGGTATAACTAACTAAAAATCAGTAGATTAAGCAAAAATAAAAATTTTCAGAAAAGAGTTGTAAATATAAAACTGGATTTAGAATCTTTGCCAGCGGAAATCAGAAATGACGACCGTTGGCAAATTTTTTTGTATCACTAAAAAGGTTTTATATTTATGGCAAAGACAGTCATGTTGGAAGCTACTACAACAGAAATAGGTAGCAACGTAGAGAACTCAGAAATCAGTAAGGTGCTGCAATACCTGGCTCCTTGGATTGAGAAAACCAATGGTGAGGAATCTATTGGTTCTTGGGAAACCACTTTGGCTACTAAGATGATGGTGAAGCTCTTGGAGCTTTGGATGACTCAGGATAGCAGAGAGCGTGTAGAGAAGATGCTCGAATACTATCACCCTCTGGATCGTGCCGCCATGGCCTACGGCTTGGTGGTGTATGTAATGACTGGCACGAAGATGACTTTCAAGAGTGCTGTGGCTAACCAACACTACAAGACCATCTGCAAGATGTTGAAGGAGGATATGCCGCAGTTGATGTTTGCTGGTCACATGAAGTATATGATACGCAAATATGGTAAAGGTAAAAAGGTAAAAGAGTAAAAAGGTAAAGAGGACATAACTGTGTCGGAGGATGAGCGAGGAAACGTGTCCGGACAAATGAGCTCAACTAAAACCCCGCTTTCCGATGCTCATAATCTGATTTGTTTATGCGAATAGAAATAGAAGTTAGCCAGGAGGTACTGGCCGCCATCATGAATGGCAAGTGTGTGGAAGGAAGGTTGCGCAAGCAGCTTTCGAGTCTGGGAACGCATCAGGTGATAGGGTTTGCTCCCTACAACCGCAAACCTAGAGGTAGTCAGGACAAGGTAATCTGCCTGTTGGAGAACGGGTGGCTGAAGGAAAGCCCAAGGCGCATCAAGTTCTACAACTCGGTGAAGAAGGAACTGGGTCGCCGTATGGTGGACGTGGTGATGCATCGCGATCTGAAATCGGCTATGGAAGTCATGGAGATTCAGGAAATTTTAGACAACATTTAAAGAAAGGAGGACATTGTATGAAACAACAGATTTTAGTTTACGGTAAGTGTGGCGGTTATGTAACTATCGCAACGTTTCTGGGTAACCAGTGGTGGGTAACCAATAAGGATGAGAAGCTGGAGCCTCTCTACGACGATGGCCCATACTCTGAGCATGATTATCGCTACTTGTGCGAGGTGGGTGAGTTGGTACAGATGCGCGACCTTGCAGGCATGATGGGTGCTGCCCTGGAAATGCCTGAGGGCGACATTAAGGAGGTGCTGAACAATCGCCTGAAGGAGTTGAACATGATGGGCGTGAAGTTTGTGTCTTCGGCTCAGTATCTGAACCTCGACGTCCGTGTGTTCAGCAATCAGGGCACCAAGCGCGAAGGTAAGTTCAGCGTGATGTGCAACGATACTGACAGGGATATGCCGCTGTTTAACCTTGACGCGTTCGACAACGCCAAGGATGCGCTGAACTGGGCGAAGGTGTTTGTGGAGTTCTTCCTGAAGCATGGCGTGAGGGTTTGCGTTACGCTGCACTGTACGGAGGATGTTCTGGAGTTGCTGAACGGTCAGGTTCAGAACATGAAAATCGAGATTGATAACCTTTAATCTATAGGAACATGGAAGCATTAGTATTGATCAAGGAGGTAGGCGCATACTCTGAGCGCCAGTACCAGCGACAGGATGGTACAACGGAGTATTTCAAGAGTCGTGGTGTAGTGCTGAAGCACGGTGGCGACGAGGTGTATGGTGAACTGACTGGCGAGTATGCCTCTAAGCAGCGCGACACGCAGTTCTTCGAGAACCAGCCTTACGTGGCCAAGGGCTTCTGGAAGCATCGCACATGGCAGGATCAGAACGGCCAGACGCGACATGAGAATGCTCTGTACATCACTGATTTGCAGACCCTCTAAAGTGAAAAGTGAAAAGTGAATAGTGAAGAATTTGCTACCGCTATGAATAAGGGATTCTGTTATCAGGAAAACACTCACTTCTCTCAGGCTGTCAAGTGCAGCCGAGAGAAGTTCTGGGACAGCGTGAGGAACGCCTCTACTGCCTGGAAGATTGACAGCCGAAGGGAGATTCTGGAGGCTGTGGAGCAGCACAATTCTGAGGTCACGGGCAAGTGGCTGAAGAATGAGGACTATGGTAAGTTTCTGGCTAAGAAGCGTGGTTTGAAGAAACTTAGTGCGCGTCAGAAGTTCTTTGAGAAGAGCGACGAAGAGCGTCTGCTGGCCTTTGCTCAGGAGTTGAAGGACAATCTTGTAGCGTTCATTTTCAGTTGCTATGAGTTTGACGCAACGCCTACGGCCAATGGCAATCCTTTTTGTCATCGTAGGTTGGCAGACTGTCATCTGAACGGTTTGGTGATGCTGGATATTGATCATGTGGAAAATCCGCTGGAAATATTCGAGGCCCTGAAAGCCAATCAAGAACTGATGGCTCGCACGGCACTGGCGCATATCACCAGTTCGAAGAAGGGCATCCGCATCATCTTCACCGCTGACATCAAGGAAGGCAATTTGGCTGATAACCAGATAGTCTTTGCTGAAAAACTCGGCTACAAGGCTGACTCCAGCTGCATTGATGCCACCAGAAATTCATTCGCTCCCAAGGAGGAGGATATACTTTACATTAATGAGGATTTACTGTTTGATTATTATGACGAAGATTTCGACAGGGAGTACACTCCCCAGTATCGTGAGAGGAAGACTCAGCCGCTACACCATGAATTTCCTGCTGCTGACGGGGCTGATGGTAGTGTTCACACTAAGACTGCTGCTGTGGCCTGTGAGGGTAGTGAACAAGGGCCTGAGATGGTCAGGACTGTGGATGCTGAGACACTGGATTTGATGTGGAAGGGCTATGATGTACAGTGTATTATTGACCTGCGCTATGGCGACAAACTGCCATGCGCTGCCGACAGTAACCGCCACAACGAGAGTCTTAAACTGGCAAGCGATCTGCTCATCATGTATGATGGCGACAAGCAGAAAACCCTGCAGATGCTCAAGGCGCAGAAGTGGGTACAGGAGATCATCGACGAGCGCGACGAGAATGTGGAACAGACTGTTTCCAGTGCCGCTCAGCGAATGGCAGAGAGGGAGAAGAAATACCTCAGTCAACAGCCCAGTAAGGCCATGCAGGATGCTATCAAGGAGGCGACAGGCCAGACGTACCAAGAGATTACGCAAGCCAAGACGTCAACCTCGGCGGCGGTGACGGAGGTAGATATTGAGCGCTGGCTCTGGGATTGGGGAGAGCAGATAGAGAGCCTTTTCGACGATTTCCCTTTGCTGCGCGATATCTGTAAGGGTCTGAAGAAGAACCAATATCCAGCTGCGCTGTTTGTTGCAGGTGGACTGATGATGACCTTGATGACAAGGTGTACCTATCGCTTTTACCATCGTCCTGAGGAGTTGCGCCGTTTGAACAACTCGACGTTGATTATCGGCGATCCTGCCAGTGGTAAGAGCTTTGCTACTCGATTGTTCAAACTCCTTGCGGCTCCTATGGTGGCAGCGGATAAGGCAGGTATTGCAGCCATCAACCGCTACAAGGAGGAGATGAAGACTAAGGGTGCTAACAAAGAGAAGCCACAGAAGCCCAAGGCGCTATTCCGTGTGCATCCGGCTCGTACCAGTAATGCGCAGTTTATCCAGGATATGGTAAACGCCGTGGAGGTGGTAGATGGCGAGGAAATGCAGCTGCACATGCTTACCTTTGATACAGAGCTCGATAATACGCTGACTGTACAGAAGGGTGGTAGCTGGATAGATAAGATGAGTCTGGAACTCAAAGCCTTCCATAACGAGGAGGACGGACAGGCATATTCTAATCTGGATAGTGTGGTGCAGAATTTCTTCGTGTTCTGGAACTATATCTACACGGGTACACCTATGGCCCTGAAAAAGAAGGTTAATGCTCAGAACTTTGGCTCTGGTCTTGCTACCCGTCTGACCTGCATTCCGCTGCCAAGTACCAACTTTGAGATGATGACGCGCGAGAGTCATGTAGATTTCGAGAGTGACAGTCGCCTGAAGGAGTGGGCTTTCAAGCTAGATAGGATGAAGGGCGAACTCAGCGTTCAGAAGGTAGTGGACGAACTCTACGATTGGACTGCTCGACGTATGGCCGATGCCGCAGAAAACAATAGCAAGGCTGATGAAATGCTCTTGAAGCGTTGCGCCTATCATGGTTTGAACTTCTCAGCACCTTTCATCGTGATGCGTCATTGGGCTGACATTCATCAGGACGGACAATACTGGTGTGGCCAGTTTGAGACGGACGAGGTGGACTGGAAACTCGCAGAGTTGATAGTGACCATACAATACGCTTGCCAGCGTCATTACTTTGGGGCACTTGCCGAGAAGTACTTTGAGGATAAGACTCGCGATGCTGCTGCCAATACACCGCGTAGGGCTAAGACCATCGAGGCCTTCAACCGTCTGCCTGAGGAGTTTGTCATCGACGATGTGATGCGCTGCTTTGGACTGGCACAGAACAACTCGGCTCGCGCCAGGGTGTTCCGTCTGCTGAAGGATGGTCTGGTAGAGAAGGTGGATGATTTTGTGGAGAACGGCACCACCAAAGCTAAGTACAAGAAAACTGGTGCTGTGATGATCTGACGCAGTGACGCGGTTACGCAGTTACACAGTTGCATAAGGATTTTTTGAAATGAAGAATAATATGGAAGTAAGCATTAACAAACAAGCACGACTCAGCGAGCACTTTACGCTCGCTGAGATGTGCAAGACAAATGTGAAGTTGAAGAACGTGCCTAACGAGGCGCAAGTTAATAACCTGAAGCGCCTCTGCGGGTGGCTGGAGGTGCTTCGTAAGAGGTATAATGAGCGGTATGTGGTGAATCGAAGAGATCCCTCGGCTACGCTCGGGATGACAAAGGGTGTGTTGTCATCTCGACTAAGCAAAGCGCATGGAGAGATCTCAGAAGAACCGATTGTAATCAACAGCGGCTATCGCTCGCCGGCGGTTAATAAGGCCGTTGGCGGTGTGCCCACCAGCAATCACCTGACAGGCTGTGCGGCCGACATCCATGTATCAGGTATAGAGCAACTTATCCGCTACGCCACTATCCTACTCGACATCAGTGACGAGAGCCAAGAGGACTTTGATGAACTGCTGATAGAGCGCTCGCCCAAGGGCAGCTACTGGCTACATTTTGCCGTCCGCCCAACGAATAATCGACGTAAGGTGCGCCTGATACAGACATAAGGTGTCATAATGCTTCCCCTCGGTTTGAGATAACCTGAATAATTTAAGGGATGGTACAACGTACATTTAGCGTTTGTCCTGTAAAGGCAATGTCAACGTTTTTTGAGCGTAATAAACGACGCTTGATGTAGTAGGTGAGTTCGCCAGAGAGTGCGCCTATGGCAGCACCACAGAGAACATCGTGGGTGTAGTGGCGGCGCAGACGCACGCGATCTGCAGCAACTAGTGTGGCTACGCTGTATCCTGCAACTGCTATCCATGGATATTTCTTACCGCATTCATGACGTAATGCCGTGGCTCCGGCAAAGGCATACATAGCATGTCCTGATGGCAATGAGTGACGATCGCTGCCATCAGGCCGTAGTTCGTTGGTGGTTTGCTTAAGAGTCCACGTTGCTCCTGTACCAATCAGATAGGTTGCGGCACATGTAGTCAGCGTAGTTGCCCATGCTTCGTTGCTACCCATACCGCAGGCTTTTAGCACCAAAATAGATGCCATTGGCAGATGCTGCGCCACATCGTCGATGGTGCTGTTGTTTATCTGCGTCTGCGCCTGATTAGGAGTGACTCCTGCAATCAATAGCGCTATGAGTAGAAACGCGTATTTCATTTAGATTCTGATCAAATCCATGTAAGTTTTCTCCACAGGCCTTCTAGCGGTCCGCGAGGGTGATTGCTGAACCAATAGCGGGCAAAGAGATATTGGGCGATTACCATGCAGCATCCAACCATCACGGCATAGGTGATGCCTAAAAGGCGATAACAGGCCAGACCATAACCACAGAAGATAAAGCAGCCGATGATGGACTGGAGCAGATAGTTGGTTAGACTCATACGACCAAAGATGCAGAGATGGCGGAGCACTCGGCGCACGCCCTCGAAGGCATACCAGGCAGAGACAACAGCCGATACGATCATCAATAGGATGATGAGGTTGTAGATGGGTTTTAGCCATGATTCCAGTTCGCCGAAATCTGGATTAATCAGCGCACCAAGGCCGAGGAACGAAGTGACGAGTAGGCTATGCCATATCTGTATGTGGCGCCCCTCGTTGTAGAACATTCGCTGGCGGCCCAACTGCATTCCGAGAATAAACAGACAGAGCAACTGTGTAAGTCGTCCGCTGAAGATGTTGAATCGGAAGTTAACTTCAAATCCGTATCGCAGGTTGGTAAGGGCGTTCTCCAGGAACGTGCCGTGTTCGTGTGCGCTATTAATCTTGCCATACAGTTCCCACATAGTGCTGTGGTCGATGGTGGTACCAGTGAGCAGACAGAACAGTTCTACGGGTTGTATCGCCAACAGGATAATTATGGCCCACACCCACCTAGACGGCAGATAGCTGATAGGGATGAGCAGCAGACCGTAGCACGCATATAGCATCAGGATGTCGCCATCGTAGAATGCTACGTTGACGATGCCGAACATGAACAGCAGACACATGCGCCAGGCAAAGCGACCAGAGAAGTTTTTGCCTTTCTGCTGCTGATTATCGTTCATGATGAAGAAACTGAGTCCGAAGAGCATGGCGAAGATACCATACATCTTGCCCGAAAGCAGCCAAGCTAGCACGTCGGCCACTGTCTGGTCGCTTGCCAGCGGATGGACTATCGGCTCCTGGGTGAAGATGTTGAAGTGCTCAACAGAGTGATAAAGTATGATGCCTGCCACAGCGATACCTCTCAAGGCATCGGCCACATCAATTCGCGTGTTCTTGCTCTGGCAAGCGTCCCTGCGGGCCGAGCGGGGTAAATTGCAGGTCTTGTACATCTATTTTTCGTTTTTAACGCTGCAAAGATACAAATTGTTTTGCGATTTTGTGCTTATTGTTTTGATTTTTAAGAAATTGTCTGTATATTTGCCGCAGAATAATCTAAAACATCACCTTATGAAAAAGCTTATCCTTCTTATTCTGATACTTATGTCGGGTATGATGCCGACGTGGGCACAATCAGCAGCTGCCGATGACATCGCTCAACTGCAGAAAGAGATGTACCAGCTCTACAATAAAAACGACGAGACTGCTTTCGTTGATATTACCAACAAACTGAAGGATCCGGCGCAGAAGGCTGGCGACGA
>JAEEGH010022626.1_pt1 | contig 12867 bp, 9 predicted proteins | sample 9134181 | NCBI WGS metagenome assembly JAEEGH01 (sample SAMN16246544, study PRJNA631951) | gut metagenome | biome: gut microbiome; feature: rumen; material: DP-attached | host: Bos | place: Iran: Karaj | collected 2018-10 | reverse complement strand
GCCCTCTATTTCCTCCTGCACCTTGCGTGTGCCGAACTGAATCGGGATGGGCAGGAACTTGCAGTATTTGTTAAGCATCTCGCGGATGCGGCCTTCTTCGAGGAACTCGGTGGCATCGTCACTGATGTAAAGGATGACGTCAGTACCGCGGTCACCCTTCGGGATCTCGTTCATGGTGTACTCTGGGCTGCCGTCACATTCCCAGATGACGCCATTCTTGCCTTCGTCTTTGCAAGATTTCGAAATCAAAGCCACTTTTGAGGAGACCATGAAGGCGGAGTAGAAGCCCAAGCCAAAATGTCCGATGATGTTGGCAGCCTCGGCCTCGCTCTGGGTCTTAAACTTGGCGATGAACTCTTCCGCGCCTGAAAAAGCGATTTGGTTGATGTACTTATCGACTTCTTCAGCGCTCATGCCGATACCTCTATCACGCACGGTGAGGGTCTTTTTCTTCTTATCAACTTCCACTTTGATGGTGAGGTCGCCCAACTCGCCCTTGAACTCGCCCGAGGCGGCCAAGGCTTTCAGCTTTTGCGTGGCATCCACGGCGTTACTGATGATTTCGCGCAGGAAGATTTCCTGATCCGAATACAAGAACTTTTTGATGACAGGGAAAATGTTTTCTGTCTTTACTCCAATGTTACCAGTTTGCATATCTCTTATGTTTTAAATTTCATTTTGACATGCGCCCATGGTCAAATAGTGTGCCATTGGAAAAACTGACATTTTGGCAAAGGTTTTCACTTTTTTATTATCTTTGCAATGATAATCAATTTAGAATTAGGTATGAAAAACGTGAAATTCTTATCAGTTGTAATGCTAATTGCAACGACAATCCTTTTCGTGGGATGCACTCCGGAAGAGGTCAACAATGGTAGTAACAATGGAATTAATAATGGAAATCAAATTAATACAGCCATCCCTAAGGTAAGGACGTCTGAAGTGTATGATATTACTGCAAACCAAGCCTATTGTCGTGGTGAGATTACTTCCCAAGGCGAATCAGCCGTGATTGAGCGGGGCTTGTGCTGGAGTACGAATACTAAGCCAAAGGTGGACGATGACCATGTGCTTGACTCTTTAGGCTCGGATGTTTTCACGTGTGTGATGACGGATCTCTTGCCGGCAACGACTTATTATGTGCGTGCCTATGCCATCAACGATAATGGTGTCGGCTATGGAGGTCAGGTCAGTTTTACCACTCTTGAAGCTCCGGAACCATTTTCAGAAGCTAGTTTTATTGGCGTTTGGGGCGTCGAACAAATTGATTATTATAACACGGATTATTCTGGTGAACCTATTCCAGAAACCATGGTAACATATTATTATGTTCCTGGTGATCTTGATAATGGCATCGATATGATCTTTAGAGAAGACCTTACAGGAGAGTTGATTGATAGGAGTTTGGATTCACTTGGCTTCAAAACATTTATATATTCGTTTAATGAGCATGATTCGTTGCTTTATTTAACTACGCAAACGCCGAGTTACCAATCCTTCGAAATGAACATTTTGGAAATGACTGACGAAAACTTTGTCTATATAAATGAATACGCTGACAATTATATTGAAAAAGCATATTTGAAACGCCTTTCGTTTGTTCCTGAAAAGTCAAAATCGACGCATGCGATCATTTCTGGCGAGCCATCCAAGAACAGCCCTTTGCTAAGAATTCGTTGACTATGGAAAGGTTTTTTGACCATGTAACGTCTGCCGCTGAGCAAGGCACCCTGGTAAAGATGACGTTGAGCAAGCCCGCCAATAAGCATGACGAGTTGCGTAACATTTATGTGAAGCCAGTGTTGATCAAGGATAAGCGTTTATTCGCTTTCACCTATCGTTACGAGCGTCGTGATGAAGTGAAGAATTATGATGCTGAGCAGATGCTGGAGGTCTTGAAAGAGATGTTACCAACTCGATTCCTCAATGCCGTTCTATTTACTGTGAATGAGGATGTTACCTTGCTCGTTTCAAGTAAAGGCAAGGCGACAATTCAGACCAAGAAGGTACAGGAATGTCGGGAGCAGAACCTCGATCACGACAAACAGAAAGTCCGTTTGATCAACCCAGCTAATCCGTGGTGGTACCAGCTTGGCTTGACCACCCGTGAGGGCAAGATCACGGCCGACATGCAGCACAAGTTCAAGCAGATCTACAAATATGCCGAAATCGTGGAGAGCCTCATTAAGCCGATGAAGTTCGAAGACACCGTTCACATCGCCGACATGGGGGCAGGGAAGGGATATCTCACTTTTGCCCTGTATGAGCTGCTGACGCAAAAGATGCACTTGGATGTAGATATCAAAGGGGTTGAGATTAGGCCTGATTTAGTGTTGAAAATCAATGAGATCATAAAGTCGTCGGGATTGAAAGGCTTGGAGTTTGTGGAGAGCAGTATCGATGCTTTTCGTCCCGAGAAGCTGGATGTGCTGATTGCCCTTCATGCATGCAATACGGCCACTGACGATGCCATTGCCAAGGGTGTCAGGGCAGGGGCGAAGTTGATCGTTTGCGCTCCGTGCTGCCACAAGCAGATCCGTCAGGAGATGGAACGTTCGGGTAAGTTGGATGCCATCACGCGTTACGGCATCTTCCTTGAGCGTCAGGCCGTGATGATTACCGACACCATCCGTGCCTTGATGATGGAATACTACGGCTACAAGACCCAGGTGATGGAATTCATCGAGATGGAGCACACCCCGAAGAACGTACTCTTGGTGGGCCAGAAGACGAATAAAGAGCCTGATAAATTGATGATTAGCAAGCAAATAAGTGATTTGAAACAGCGTTATGGCATTCAGAATCACTACCTTGAAACGCTGCTTCCGAAATAATGAGATTTCTTTGATGTATTGTTTGCAGAAGTGGCAATAAATGCGTATTTTTGCAAAAAAATCAAATGTCATACGACGTTTTTATTAGCTATAGAAGAAAAGGATCCGGAGCTGGGGTGGCTGGTGAACTGCAATCCAAGTTGGGAAGCCGAGGTTATAAGGTGTTCTTGGATGTCGACAATATCGGAAGCGGAGCGTTCCCGGAGCAGATCGACCATGCTATTAGAGAGTGTTCTGACTTTCTGCTGATTCTTTCTCCAGGAATGTTGGATCGCTGTGCTGACGAAGAGGATTGGGTACGCCATGAGATCGTCCTGGCGGAGAAATATGGTAAAAACATTGTTGGTGTAGCGTTACCGGGTTTTGTCATGCCCTCGGTGGAGTCGCTGCCGACCGAATTGCATGAGATTCCTGAAATACAAGTGTTTCTTTGGTCACACGAGTATAGACAAGCTTCTTTTGAAAAGATCGTTAATAATTTGAAGTCGACAGCCTTGAAAAAGAAGCGTAACAAGCGTAACTTCTCAGGGATAGGTCTTGTGGTGGCCTTGATTATTGTCGGTTTGTGGTTCTTGTTGCCGACTAGCTCTTCACCGGAAGTTCAGGAAGAAATACCCTCTCCAAACGTTAACTATAAACAAATCTATACCCAAGCTGTGAATGACACCTTCTCTTCTTACCTGAGAACGGGAGACAGCTTGTTGCAAATGGTTCCCGATAATCCTTCTGAAAAACAGGATTTTTCGGTCTTTATGGAAGGCATTGATGAGTATATGGCTGCCTTGGATTATGCAAATGAGTATCCAGGAATGGTCTCCAACGTGTCAAGCGTGCGCAAAAAATGTGATTCGCTGATGGACCTCCGTAAACATAGATTGAATCACGAGCTGGAGGCGGTATCTAAGTTTATTGAGATTGATCAAATAGAATTTGCCCTATTTAGATATGAAAACGCAGAAGTTCTTGCCCTTCCAGAAGAATCAAACTTGTTGGAGGCTGTTGGCAAGAAACTCCCTAATTAAGAAATTTAAAGTGTATGAGACTAATACGTTGTTTTCTGCTCTTTCTGATAGTTGCAGTTTCACAAAACGCACTGGCTCAGGCCAATTGTTACGAGAGGACTAGACAGAAAGGCATTGATTTGTACAATAAAGGCGATTATCAAGCCGCTGCCAAGAATTTTGAGGCTGCCAAGTTTTGTGGAGATCTTCCCGATGACAATGATTTGGATTCGTGGCTCGATAAATGTGTTGTCAATGTAAAACTGTCTGTTAAAAGACTTGAGTTTGAGGCTATTTTCAATGAAGAGCAAACCGTTGAGGTCACTACCAAGGCCAAGACGTTTAAGGTGAGCAAGGCTCCATCATGGTGTTCTATTACCCAACAAGGCAAAATGCTGGTTGTGTACTGTGATGACAATGTGGTGGTGGCACCTCGAGAGGCAAAGATAACCATCACAGCAGCAGGTAAAACGGCAGTACTGGAAATATACCAGGCAGCTGCAGAGGTGGAATTGGATCTGAGTCCCGAATCGGTGAGTTTTTCAAGTCAAAGCGAGACCCAAAAGGTTGCGGTGCGGTCGAATGTGAAGGAATGGTCAATTGACACGACCCCTAATTGGCTGACTGTTGAAAGAAAAGTGGACACCCTGATACTAACTTGCGAGAAGAACGCTTCTTCAGCTTATCGTGAATCAGAGCTGATGATCATGATCGCAGATAAACCATTCCCACTGCCAATACGACAGATGCCTGGAGATACAGTGCTGACTATAAATAAGAAAGAAATTATACTGGCTGAAACAAATTCCGAAGAACGTGTTTTAGTGACTTGCAATATGACCAGTTGGAATGTTGAATCGCTGCCCAACTGGATTGAGGTGACGAAGAACAATGACAGCATTTTGGTTTCGGTAGTGGAGAATCAGTCGGTCTTTAGCCGTCATGGCATCGTCCGTATTACTTGTGGGACTCGTTTCTGCGATCTGATAGTGCACCAGCGTCCTCATGTCACATCCTTTGTCATGCCTGAATCCGAGTTGAAGAGTGTCATGGTGTCGGCTTCTGACAAAGAGAGCATCGAGGTGACCAGCATCCCGTCAGATTTAGTGGTTTATGTAGATGATACTTGCCGAATGGTCACCCCTTTCACTATCCCAATTGACTATGAACATCACTCTATCCAGATGGGTTTTGAGCGTCTGGAGTGCCTGCTCAACGAAAGTCAGCAGAATATTGTCTTCAAACCTGGATTGCGCTTTGCAACGATTACTTTTACTGCTCCGAAGAACATCGGATTACGAACGGGTTTCATCAGTGCTAATGGTTTTGGCGCTTATTCTCATTTTGAGGCTTCTTTCCCGTTAGTAAAGGAATTCGCTTCCAAGGACACTCGCGCTGATGGTTATCATTTTATGGTTGGTCCAGTTTATAGTCCTATTCAATATGCGGCAGCCTATGCCGGAATTGGCTTTGGCATTCATGAGGGACCATCTTCCAAAGGAATTCCCAATATGGGTTTTGCTTTTGAAGCTGGTGCCATGGGCATGTTCAAGAATGTGATGATTTCCATGGGATTCAGGCATACTCGCTGGGGATTGAATGATAATGATCATCGGACAACTTTTGTCCTTGGCGTTGGAGGTTATTTGAAACGGTATTATGATCCTAAATTGGGTTATTGTGCAAGCGACAGTAGGAGATGGTGGTCACTGAACTATGTAACTCGTCCTGCCACAAGGGGCAATGGTCTGATGTTCGGAGATATCGGGAAAGGGAAAGCGCGTGCCTATCTTAAGGCTATGTATGCTCAACCTGACGAATCGTTGAAAAACGTTGATGCGTCTTTTGGTATTTTATTTACTCCAGTGAATGGCATCATTGACTTTTGCATTGGTGGGGGTGCTGGTTTAAAGATCGGAGAGGAAAAACCTCAAGTTACAATGGAAGCAGAAGCTGGAGTTATCTTGAATATATGGAGGTTCCCGCTGACGGTTATGTTACATGAGTCAGATCTCCTTAATGATCGTCATCTATACGTCGATTTCGGTATCGGTTTCCATTTGGGTGAGTTCAATAGGTCCAGTTATAAATAAGAATAGTGTTATGAGAAAAATATTATACATTTGGTTGGCGCTGTTATTGGGCTGCGGCAGTTTGTGCGCCCAGTCATCTGAAAATCTTATCCGTAATGTAATAGTAACTCTTGACCAGAGTCAAGTGGTTGAACAAGGGGAGTTCCAGATGGAGCTTCAAAAAGGAGTTTTTTTCGATTCCAGTAACGAGAATCCATGGTTTTCTTTTATCTATAGGGTGACCAATAAGTTTACCGGCATGGGTAATATCATGGTGAACAACCAGCCTAAGTTTGTTCATAGAAACATTCAAGTCCGTGCTTATAAAGTCGGTGCCACGCTTGAAAACAGCGTTTTTGTGGTGAAAAACCTCGGTGCCAGTAACTCCAATATGCGACATAATATGGAAGTGGTGCTGGCTAAGGGCATTATTCATCCTATTTGTGACAGCGTTCTTTATCTTAATGATGACGGTTACGTGTTTTCTTTGGATGGTCATAGCTATTACAGCCTTTATAAGGGCTCTTATGACAATCAGTCTCGGACTGAACAGATCGTGTGGCTTGATAAAAAGACCTTTGAGCAGGATTTGAAGTTTGATGATAAGGCAAAATCAGATGCCTTTGCCCGTCTCTCAAAAGGCGATGTGTATTTCGAAAGTTCCGAAGGCCATTATTATTACCTTTATCGCGACCAATTCATGCCCAATACTGTATTGGTGGTTGACAATAGAGTGGTCGAGTTGCACGATATTTACGACGAGAGTGACTTCAAGTTTAAGTTTTCCTACAATGGAGAGCATTGGATGGCTGTAGGCAAGCAGTGTTTCTGGGTGGATGGAGAGATTAAGTCTGTTGAAGGCTATATCATTACTGATTTTGTGATCACCAACGATGGCGATTACGGTTATAAGGCCAGGAGAATTGAAGGATCGGAGAAAGGCGAAGTGGTGGTATATAACGGGAAGATCGTCAGACGCCATGCAGATGTGTGCTATTTTGGGATGAATGGTGAAGGAACTATGAAAATCCGTTTTGTTGTGGGAGGACGTTACTTACAGTATGAAAACGATAATACAGTGGATGTGACAGACAAGATGGTCTCGGTATATTATCCTAACGAAAAGTCAAATAGACTGATTCAGGTGCTGTCAGATGATGGTGCTCATAGACTGACCTATCGTAGAGGTGTTCAATCTGTAGAGATTGATGGAGTGAAAGTGGCGGAAACCGAGCCGTGCTATGCCGTATATGATCAACGCAACAATGCTTTCATCTGGAATGCCGTTGAGGTGAGAGATATGAAAACGGAATTGGTAGTCTATCGTTATACGGTAGCCAATAAATTATTCAAGAAATTGTTCAAATAAGCTTTTATTTTGTATCTTTGCCCACAATTCCATAAAAACAAAATTAATCATGCAAAACATCGATTGGGGAAATCTTCCATTTGGTTATTATCCAACGAATTACAACGTCCGCTGCTACTACAAAAACGGTAAGTGGGGCGAATTTGAAGTCAGTTCAGAAACCACCATTAACATCCACATGGCTGCTACCTGCCTGCACTATGGTCAGGAAGCATTCGAAGGCCTGAAGGCTTTCCGTGGTAAAGACGGCAAAGTGCGTATCTTCCGCATGGATGAAAACGCTAAGCGCTTGCAGTCATCAAGCCGTGGTATCATGATGGCCGAATTTCCTATTGAGAAGTTCGAAGAAGCCATTGTGAAGTGCGTGAAGCTGAACGCTGAGTTCATTCCTCCTTACGAGAGCGGCGCTTCATTGTACCTCCGTCCATTGCTCATCGGCATGGGCGCCCAGGTGGGTGTGAAACCTGCTGCCGAGTACCTGTTCCTCGTCTTCGCAACACCAGTCGGTCCTTACTTCAAGGGCGGCTTCATGGCTAACCCATACGTCATCACCCGTAAGTACGACCGTTCAGCTCCTCTGGGCACTGGTATTTACAAGGTCGGTGGCAACTACGCTGCTTCCATGCGCGCTCACGTTGAGGCTTGCCACGGTGGTCAATACGCCTGCGAGTTCTATCTCGACGCTAAGGAGAAGAAGTACATCGACGAGGCTGGCGCTGCCAACTTCTTCGGTATCAAGGATGGCACCTACATCACTCCGTTGTCATCATCCATCCTGCCTTCCATCACCAACAAGAGCCTCATCCAGATCGCTGAGAGCCTTGGCATGAAGGTGGAACGCCGTCCTATCGCTGAAGAAGAACTTGCTACCTTCGACGAGGCTGGCGCATGCGGTACTGCTGCTGTCATCAGCCCGATCTCACGTATCGACGATCCTGAGACTGGCAAGTCCTACACCTTTGGCGACGGCAAGCCAGGTCCTTGGAGCCAGAAGCTTTACAACAAGCTCCGTGGCATTCAATATGGCACCGAGCCCGATGAATTCGGCTGGATTACCATCGTAGAGGGTATCTGATAGATACTTTCTTGATCAGATTAAAAAATGCGCTACAAAGTGGCGCATTTTTTTTGTTTTTACTAATTTTGTACCGAGAAAAGAAATCATTAATAATTCAAACTCAATAAACTATGAAGAAATTTACTTTTGTCGTAATGGCTTTGCTGGCTTTGGCTTTCAACGTGAAAGCTCAGCAGTATGTATCGACGGAGCCTGCCAACAGGAACGTCATCCTTGAGGAGTTTACAGGTCGTAACTGCGGCTATTGCCCAGATGGACACCTCATCGCAAACCAGATTATGACCAACAACCCAGGTCGTGTTTGGGCTATCAACGTGCACTCGGGCAGTTATGCGCCGACCTCTTATCCTAACTTCAACACCAATGTTTCCGCAACCATTTTAAGCGGTTTTTCGGTTTCCGGTTTCCCGTCAGGTGTTGTAAACCGTTCAACAGCGACGGCTCAAGGTCGTGGTACATGGAATAATCTTGCAACCCAGCAATTGGGTCAAGCTGCCGAATGTAATGTGGCTGGCATCGCCAGAATCAATCCCGAGACTCGCGTTGCTACAATCACAGTGGAGGTCTATTACACCGGCAATAGCGGATATGACGAGAACTATCTCACTGTGGCCATGCTTCAGGATAGCATCATGGGATCACAATCGGGTATGACAGGCAATCCCGCTCAGGTGGTCAATGGTACCTATTGCCACATGCACATCTTGCGTGATATGATTACACCTGCTTGGGGTGAATCCATCGCTCCAACTACACAGGGCACTTTGATCACAAAGACTTACGAATATCAGATCCCTGAAAGCATCGGCAGCCCTAATGGAGTGGAAGTCATTCTTGACCATATCTTCTTCCTCGCATGGGTTTCAGAATGTTACCAGGGCACACCTACACGTCCTATACTGAACGCTTGCGAACTTGAGAAGACCTACATGTCCAACGAACCTATCTATCCTTCGATGGGCGAAGTGACTCAGAGAATCAACGCATCATGCAGCCTTGAAAAGAATTTCGACTTCACACTTACCAACATTGGAACAGATCCTCTGACTTCTGTTAAGTTTAGCGCAGCGATCGCTGGCGCAACGCAAGAGTTGGAATGGACTGGCGAACTTCCTTCAGGAGATAACACCAAGATGGATTTCACTATGGAAATCCCATACGGCTCATTCAATGGAACACTTAATATCATTGAAGCCAACGGACAGCCTTTCGAATCATCAATGGGTTTTGTGGCTGTGTCTCAGGAATGGGCTGAAGTTGAATGTGAAGGAGAAACGACCATGATCAAGGTGTATATCATCCAGGATCAATGGGGTGAGCAAATCACATGGGATATCATCAACTCGGCTGGCGAAATTATCGCTAATGGAGGCCCTTACCAACACCTCATTGGCTCGGGTGTGACCCAGGCAAACGTGGAAACTTTGAACGACATTCCTGTGAATGACTGTTATCTGTTCAGAATCTATGACAGTAACAACAACGGTATCTGCTGCAACTATGGTAACGGCTATTATTACATTAAGGATGCCAACGGAAACAGAATTATCGAAGGTGATGGCGAATTTGGTTCGATGGCTTCTCACCTCATTTCGATTAAGGGCAACACGACCTCGGTTGACGCTGTGTCACAAGAAACGCTGAAGGTGTATCCTAATCCTGCCAACGATTATCTGACCGTGGAGGGCGAGATGACTTCCCTTGAGGTTTATAATGCCATTGGTCAACGCATGCTTGCCAAGATGGTGAACGGAAACAGCACCCGCATCAATCTCTCTGAGTTCAATAATGGAATTTACTTCCTCCGTGTGAATAACAACGGTGAAGTGACTACCCGTAAGTTCTCGGTGAATCGTTGATCACGAAAATGAATCATGAAAAAAGGCGACCTTCAAGGTCGCCTTTTTTGTTGGTTTACAGCAGAGCTGCCATCTGCCTTTGTAGCTTCTGGGCTTCTTCGGCCGCTCGATCAGCGAAATCGAATCCGTTGGAGGCGTAGATGATGCCTCTTGACGAGTTGACAACTAAGCCGCATTCCTTGTTTAATCCGTATTTGGCCACTGTTTGAAGGTCGCCTCCCTGAGCGCCTACGCCGGGAACGAGGAAGAAATAGTCAGGCAGCATCTTGCGAATCTCGCCCAACTCCTCTGGATGGGTGGCGCCGACAACGAACATCATCTTTTCAGATGAAGCCCAAGTGGTGGCGGTTTGCAGCACCTGCTGGTGAAGCATACGCTCACCGACGTTCAGATACTGGAAGTCTTGCGAACCCTTATTGGATGTTAAGGCCAACAGAATCACCCATTTGTCCTCAAATCCAAGGAACGGTTCCACGGAATCCTTGCCCATGTATGGAGCCACGGTCAGGGCGTCAGCATTCAAGGTGTTGAAGAAGGCCTTGGCGTAGTTGGCCGAGGTGTTGCCGATGTCGCCACGCTTGGCGTCAGCGATGATGAAGATGTCAGGGTAGTTCACCTTGATGTATTGGATGGTACGTTCCAAACTCTGCCATCCCTTGGCGCCGTACACCTCGTAGAAAGCCGTGTTGGGCTTGTATGCCACGGCAAACTCAGCCGTCTTGGTGATGATCTGTTTGTTGAACTCGAAGACGGGGTCTTCCAAAGCTAACAGGTCTTGCGGAATCTTGTTGATGTCAGTGTCCAAGCCAACGCAGAGGAAAGATTTCTTCTGGTGGATTTGATCGATGAGTTGCTGCTTGTTCATATTTATGATTCTATGTTTTCTTTCAGTCTTTCAGCATTTTCAGCCATCTGCAGACGGTTGATGATTTCATTCAGGTCGCCATCCATGACAGCGGAGAGGTTATAGACCGTAAGCCCTTCCACACGATGGTCAGTGACACGGCCTTGAGGGTAGTTGTAGGTGCGGATTTTGGCCGAGCGGTCGCCAGTGGATACCATGGTCTTGCGCTTGGCGGAGATGTCGCTGATGTATTTCTGGTACTCCATGTCGTAGATGCGTGTGCGCAATCTCGCCAAAGCACGTTCTCTGTTCTTGGGTTGGTCGCGGGTCTCGGTGCACTCGATGAGGATCTCCTGCATTTCGCCCGTGTTGGGGTTCTTCCACATATAGCGAAGGCGCACACCTGATTCCACCTTGTTTACGTTCTGTCCACCAGCACCTGAGGAGCGGAAGGTGTCCCATTTGATCTCGCCTTCGTTGATTTCCACGTCGAACTCTTCGGCTTCAGGCAGTACCGCCACCGAAGCAGCAGAAGTGTGGATACGGCCTTGGGTCTCGGTCTTGGGCACACGTTGCACGCGGTGCACGCCCGACTCAAACTTCAGGATGCCGTAACATCCGTTGCCTGTCACGGTGAAGTCGATCTCTTTATAGCCGCCGCTGGCGCCTTCGCTCACACTGGTGACTTCGGTCTTCCAGCCTTTGGCTTCGCAGAACTTAGTGTACATGCGGAACAGGTCTCCCGCAAACAGACAGGCCTCGTCGCCGCCCGTGCCGGCACGGATTTCCATGATGGCGTTCTTGCTGTCCTGTGGGTCTTTGGGGATCATCATTACGCGGATGTCTTGCTCCAGCTGCTCAATACGCGTTTGTGCCGAATCCAACTCTTCCTGAGCCATCTTCCGCATGTCCTCGTCCTTCTCAGTAGCAAGGATTTCCTTGGCTTCCTCTACGTTGGCTTGCAAGGTCTTGTATTCCTTGAAGGCCATGACGATCGGCTCCAAGTCCTTGTAGTCCTTGTTGAGCTTCACGAATCGCTTCATGTCGGAAGCCACGGCGGGGTCGGCGAGCTGTTCGCCCATCTCTTCCCAGCGGTGACGTATGGTCTCGAGTTTTTCGGTGATGTCCATGGTTTAGTATTCAAAAGTACCAAACTCGCTCTTAATGGTCAGTTGCTTCTTGTCAGAAGCCTCCACATGGCCAATGATCTGGCTGTCGATGTTGAATTCCTTGGCAATGGCAATCATCTCGTTGGCGGCCTTTTCGTTGGTATAGATTTCCAAACGGTGACCCATGTTGAAGACCTTGTACATCTCATGCCAGTCGGTGCCTGAGGCAGTTTGGATCATGCGGAACAAAGGAGGTAAGGCCAGCATGTTGTCCTTCACGATGTGCAGCTTATCAACGAAATGCAGCACCTTGGTCTGGGCACCGCCGCTGCAATGGATGATGCCGTGGATTTGCTTGCGGAAGTCCTTCAGAATCGGGATCATCAGCGGAGCGTATGTACGGGTAGGCGAGAGGATGAGCTTGCCAACATCCACACCCGGAACCTCGGTGGGGTCGGTCAGTTTGTGTGGACCGGAATAGACCAAGTCCTCAGGGATGCTGTGGTCGAAACTCTCGTCGTATTTCTCTGCCAAATAATGGTTGAGCATGTCGTGACGTGCCGAAGTGAGGCCGTTGCTGCCCATGCCGCCGTTGTAGCTGTCCTCGTAGGTGGCTTGTCCGTAAGAAGCGAAGGCCACGATGACATCGCCTGGCTGGAGGTTGTTCTCGATTACCTCGTCGCGCTTGATACGGGTTGTTA
>JAEEGH010022623.1_pt1 | contig 12868 bp, 13 predicted proteins | sample 9134181 | NCBI WGS metagenome assembly JAEEGH01 (sample SAMN16246544, study PRJNA631951) | gut metagenome | biome: gut microbiome; feature: rumen; material: DP-attached | host: Bos | place: Iran: Karaj | collected 2018-10 | reverse complement strand
CCTCTTGACCATCAACGGAATACAGTATTTCGCCCGTATGACTGACGCAATAGAGGACGGAAGTTGTCGCAATGAAGAGTTCAAGAAAACCGTTTCCGTCAATGTCGGCCAGCGTAGGTGTGAAAGCGGGTGTTGAGGGCATTTCAAAGGGGAACCCGTCGATTTCCTCGCCTTGGAGGTTCCATGCATGGACTCCGGCGGAGATGCTTGCCGAGGCCTTGCCGCGACCGCAGAAGATGATTTCTAACGTGCCGTCGTTGTTGAGATCGGCCAAAACGGGAGCGCAGATGAGCGGGTTGTTGTTGGTCACGGTGGCAAGCAACACTTCACCGGTGTTGCTGAAAACATTGATGCCTCCACGGGCATTGCCGTATGCGGTGAGGGCCACCACTTCCATGTTGCCGTCGCCGTCGATGTCGCCGACGGTGGCAGGGTATTGTCCCATGCCTCCGGCAAGTGTCTGGGCCCAAAGGATATTTCCTTGCCCGTCAATGACGTTGATTTCTTCATTGTGGTTGAGGATGATTTCGTCGGCACCGTCGTTGTTGAGGTCGGCCAAAGTCAAGCCGCGCATGGGCTTGTAGGTGGTGTTTGAGCCAAAGCTCAAGGGAAATCCTGGCATGGGCATCAAGCCATCGCGGGCCGCTGGAGGCAGTTGGACATCGAGCACGTTTTCGGTTGTAATCACGCCTTGTTCATCAACAAAAGCCCTTGTCGCAGGCTGCTGCGCAAGGGCTTTTACTGATAGAACCACAAAGGCGATAAACAATAGGTTCAGCTTTTTCATGGTTCCTGAATTTTAGTTGTTCGGCTGCTTATTTCTCGCATTTCTTGCAGCAACCAGCGAGGCACTTGTAGCAAACACCAGCAAGGCAAGCACCCACGAGCGGAGCCACGATGAAGAGCCACACTTGGCTCATGGCGCTCCAAGCACCACCGCAGTTGGAGAACAGGGCGACGCCAAGCGAACGGGCGGGGTTCACAGAAGTGTTGGTCAGCGGGATGCTGATGAGGTGGATGAGCACCAAGGTGAGACCGATGGCCAGACCGCCGAACTTGCCGTTGGCGTGGCTACTGTCGGTGACGCCGAGGATGACCATCAGGAACACGAAGGTCAGCAGGCATTCAACCAAGAAGGCACCGCCAGTGGAGATGGCTTGATAGCCCGTGTCGGGACCGCCGCAAGCCTTCTGGAAGGCCTCACCAAAACCATTGGAAGCGAAGACGCCGGTAGCGCCACCGCCGATGGCATTCCAAATCACAAGCAGCAAAGCACCAGCGATGATACCGCCGATGAACTGGGCAGCCCAGTAGCAGAGCATTTCCTTGAGGCTCATGCGGCCATTGACGAAAACGCCAAAGCTGACGGCAGGATTGAGGTGGGCTCCCGAAATGTGGCCGATGCCATAAGCCATGGCGACCACGGTAAGACCGAAGGCGATGGCTACACCAAGGAAGCCGACATGTCCGAACAAGGCCGTTCCACAGCCACCGAACACCAAGACGAATGTGCCGAACAATTCGGCGAAGAACTTTTTAATGTCTTTCATAACGTTTGAATTTTGATGAGTAATTAGTTGTTGATTATGATTTATTAGACTATTTCCACAAGACGTGTCAATGTGACACTGCAAATGTACAAAATAATCAAAGGCGTTCGACATTTTTCAATAAAAATCGAAATAATGTGCATGAAAACTTTCTTTCGGTTTCCTGTTTGCGCAACGCATTTCAAAGACGAATATGTTTTTAATGCTATAATTATTTGATAATCAAACAGATGTATTTTTGTGAAAAAAAAATTCTGATTTGTTGTAAAATATCACAAAAAAAGCAATAATTTTGCGGCATTAAAAAGTATAAATAACGGAAGTCCAGAAATGGGCATAATTAATAAATAAGAAAGGTGTTTTTATAATGAAAAAAAGAGTAATAACCTTTATGGCCATTGCGTCGATGTTGGTCGCTCCTGCCGCGATGATGGCTCAAAACATCTACCTCAGCAACGAGGAGATGGTCGAGAGTATGCTTGGCGAGAAAGAAGATGAAGGAAAGGAAGGAGAGAAAGGAGAGAAAGATGAGATTCATCGTGACATCACCGACATTGACGAATTCGCCCCTCTTGGTGAAGGAGTTTTGCTGTTGAGCTGCCTCGGCGGTGCCTATCTCTTCGGAAGAAGAAGAAAGGAACAGAATTCCTAATCAATTTGAACAATTCCTTGGCAAGTTCAATCTTGCTTTTTTCTGTTTTAAGAATAGGGAAAAAACAGAGAATGGAATGACTATGCTATTTTTGCATGGTTAATAGAGTTAAAGATTTATGAGGCAGGTTATTATTAACTTGCCTTTTTTTTGTTTAATACAATCGAATGACAAAACGCATTAGAATAGTAATAGTTCTTTCCTTGGTGCTGTTGACCGTAGGGGTCATGGCTCAAGAAAGCCGTCTTTACCGTTTTTCGCTGGATGATTGTTTGCGTTTTGCTGCAGCCAACAGTTATGAGCGTAAGTCGATGGAGCTGACGGGCAAATCGCTGGAGACTACCTATGAGCAATCCAAACAACAGCGTTTGCCCAACTTGAGCGCCTCGGTGGGACAGAATTTCTCAAACAACGAAAACGGCTGGTCTACTTCAGGCAGTGTGGGTGTGGGTTCTTCAGTGACGATTTACCAAGGCGGCCACATCAACAACACGATTGAGCAGAATCGCCTCAATTTGGAGCGTAATGAGGTGCAATTGCAGCGTTACGACAACCAACTCGCCACACAAATCCTGCAGAGTTTTCTTACCATTATCGGCAACCAGGAGTTGCTGAAATACCAGATAGAGGTGCTCAACACCAGCCGGGAACAGATGAAACAAGGTAGCGTGCGCTATAAAGTGGGCTCCATTCTCGAAAGTGACTTGTTGCTGCTTGAGGCTCAGTATTACAGCGATTCGAACAATGTGGTCGACACGCGCATTAAAATCGGGAATAACTTGTTGGATTTGAAGATATTGCTTTCGATGAATCCCACCGATGATTTGGAAATCATTACGCCTGACACAGACAATCTCGATGGTTTGAAGGAATCTTTGCCTACCGAAGATGAAGCCGTCAGTCTTGCCATGGACTATATGCCCGAGTTACACATAAGCGACTATGATATTCGGTTGGCGGAAAAGAACGTCGATTTGGCGCGTGGCAATTATTTCCCATCAATTTCAGCCAATGCCAACGTGGGCATGGGCGTGCTTTCGTTCGATGGCGACGGCAACTCGAAATGGTATAGCAAGCCGACGGAATCCGTTGGCGTTTCGATGAGTATCCCGATTTACAGCCGTGGCCAGACCAAAGCCAACGTGAAAAAGAGCCGCATCGCCTTGGAGCAAGCCCAGTTGGACTACGAGCAAACGGCTCTCACGGTACGTCAAACGGTTGTGCAAGCTCATCGTAATGTGGTGTCGGCTTTCAATGCCTATAAGGTGTCGCAGGTGAAGGAAGAAGCCTATAGCAAGAGTTATAACGCCTATAATATTCAATATCAATACGGTACCATTACCACTGTGGAGTTGTTGCAGCAGCAGAACAATTACTTGAATGCGTTGAATTCCTACATCCAAAATAAGTATTCCTTGGTGATGAAACGCAAGATTTTGGACATTTATATGGGCAAACAAATAACACTGTGATATGAAAAAGAAAAGAAGAATAGGGTTGATTATTTTTGGGATTGTCGTGGCAGCAATTGCGGCCATTCTGATTGTAAAGGCAACGAAATCAGCGAACAAGGAATTGGTAATCCGAACCCATGTGGTCGCGGAATACACCGTTGAGAACACCGTTACTGCGACGGGCACCATCGAGCCGGTGGAGACCGTCGAAGTCGGTACTCAGGTGTCGGGCAAGGTGGAAAAAATCTATGTCGACTTCAATGACGTGGTGAAGAAAGGCCAGCTGATGGCCGAGTTGGACAAGCAAACGCTCAACCAGAGCCTCAGTAGGGCCAAAGCAAGCCTCACATCTGCCGAGAGCCAGCTCAATTTTGCGAAACTGACTTACGAGCGCACCAAGCAGCTTTATGAGTCGAATGCCGCCACTTTGGCTGCCTATCAGGATGCCCAGAATACCTACACGCAGGCCCAGATGAGCAAGAAAAACGCCCAAGCTGCCTACGATCAAGCCATGGTGGATTTAGGCTATGCGGAGATTTATTCTCCTATCGACGGCATCGTCCTCGACCGCGCCGTGGAGGTAGGCCAAACGGTGGCCGCCTCGTTCAGTACGCCAACCTTATTTACTTTGGCCAATGACTTGACCAAGATGCAGGTGGAGGCTGATGTGGACGAAGCCGACATCGGGCAAGTGAAAGAAGGGCAGAGGGTGTCGTTCACCGTCGATGCCTACATGGAGGACGTGTTTAATGGCACGGTGAACCAAATCCGCATGAAGCCGACCACGACGAGCAACGTAGTGACTTACACCGTCATCATCGATGCCCCTAATCCTGACCAAAAGCTCTTTCCCGGCATGACCGCCAGCGTGACCATCGTCACGGAGGAACAAAAAGGATTGGCTGCGCCTGCTGAAGCTTTCAACTTCACGCCCGATGAACAGGTGCTGAAAACCATGCGCAAGCCCGAGAAACCCGAAGGTCAGATGCCAGAACCTCCGCAAGGCGAACAGCCTCGGATGGATGAAAAGGCCATGGCAAGCCATAGCATGGTATGGATAAAGAAAGGCGACAATATCATGCCGCGCCCTGTGAAGGTGGGCATGAGCGACGGTGCTTACAGAATCATTGAACAGGGTGTACAAGCCGGTGATTCGGTGGTGCTGTCAGCGCAATATATTGTTAAGGAGAAGGCTGTGAAGAAGGGCGAAAACCCATTCATGCCTGGCCCTCCTGGTAGAAATAGGAACAACGGTAACAAGGGCAAAGCCCCCAGCAGCCCGCCGCAATAATCGTTTTGGCCATGAGCGTGCAACATTCCATCATCTCGGTTGAGAATCTCAAGCGGACGTTCGTCGTTGGCAGCGAGGAGGTTCATGCCCTCAAGGGCGTGACGTTCAACATCTGTCAGGGCGAGTTCGTGAGCATCATGGGTTCGTCGGGAAGCGGCAAATCGACCTTGCTCAACATCCTCGGTTGCCTCGACCAACCTACTTCGGGCGAGTATTTCATTGATGGCATTTCCGTCAGGGAACGCTCGAAAAATGAGCTGTCGGAGATTCGCAACCGCAAGATTGGCTTCGTGTTCCAGTCCTACAACCTCTTGCCTCGCACCTCGGCCTTGGAAAATGTGGAACTGCCTTTGGTGTATAATCCTGACATTTCGCATCGCGAACGTCATGAAAGGGCACAACACGCTTTGGAGCTCGTCGGTTTGAAGGATCGCATGGAACACATGCCCAACCAGCTCTCAGGCGGTCAGCAGCAGCGCGTGGCTATCGCCCGTGCCTTGGTGAACGACCCCGTTATTGTGTTGGCCGATGAAGCCACAGGTAATCTTGACACGCGCACTTCCTACGAAATCATGAGCCTCTTCCAGAGCCTTCATGGGCAGGGCAAGACCATCGCTTTTGTGACGCATGAGTCTGACATTGCGGTGTTTACCAGCAGAACGATATTCCTTCGCGACGGTCACATCCTCCGTGATGAGCCCGTGGCAACCAAATCAGCGGCGGAGGCCTTGGCCGCCTTGCCCAAAGATAACGATTATTGAAATGGATATTCTGAACCTCATACGGATTTCGGCGAAAGCCCTGCTGCGCAACAAGACGCGCTCGGCTCTTTCCATGCTCGGCATCGTGATTGGCATTGCCGCCGTTATTGCGGTGGTCAATTTGGGCGAGGGATTGAAGCAAAGCACGGCCAACCAGCTTTCCGACATGGGCACCAACCTCATCATGGTGATGCGGGCCAACCAGCGGCGTGGCGGCGTGAGCATGGGCTCCAGCAATGTGCAGTCGTTGAAGGTGCACGACTGCGAACTGATTGCCAAGAATGCTAAGAACGTGACGATGGTTAGCCCTGTGGTAAACAGCGGCGGACAGTTGGTGAACGGCTCCAAAAACTGGTCGGGCACGGTGTATGGCGGCTCGCCCGATTACCTTGAAATCCGCAAATATGAAATCGCCACGGGTGTGAATTTCACCGACGAAGATGTGAAGAAATACGCCAAAGTCGGCTTGATTGGCCAGACTATCGTTAAAGAATTGTTTGACAACGGCGAAGATCCGATTGGCAAGACCATCCGTGTGGGCAATATGCCGTTTAAGGTCATCGGCACGCTGAAAGAAAAGGGACAAAACGGCATGGGCATGGACCAGGACGACCTTGTGGTGATGCCTTACAGCACCGTGCAAAAGCGCATGTTGGGTGTCGACTACATCCAGCAGATAGTGTGTTCTGCTGCCTCTGAAAACGTGGCAGAGGCCGCCGTGGAGGAAATAGAGAGCATCTTGAGGGTTTCGCACAAGATTCCCGATGGCGGTGACGACGACTTCGAGGTGCGTACCCAGCAGGAGATGTTGGAGATGATGTCGTCGATGACGGGCATGATTACCACTGTTTTGGTAGCTATCGCGCTGATTTCCTTGTTGGTAGGTTGTATCGGCATCATGAACATCATGTACGTTACCGTGACCGAGCGCACCAAGGAAATCGGCTTGCGCATGTCCATTGGAGCGAAGAACTCGGCCATTTTGATGCAGTTCCTCACTGAAAGTATCATTTTGAGCCTCATCGGTGGCGTTATTGGCTTGATGTTGGGTTTGTTGCTCTCCTATGTGGTTTCGTTGGCCATGTCGCTGCCTTATGTCGTCAATGTGATGTGGATGGTTATTTCGTTTGTTTCCTGCGCCATCCTCGGTCTTATTTCGGGCTTCTTCCCCGCCTTGAAGGCCTCGCGTACCGACCCGATCAACGCTTTGAGGTATGAATAAGAACGAAAAAAATAATGTGGACAGTTATTTGTCAATCAAGAGGATAACTGTCATTTCGTTGGCGATTACCATAGGTTTTTACGTGCTGTTTATTTTGAAGCGCTATTTCAGCCGTCCTTTGTTGTCCGTTATTGCACCGGTGGAGTACGGTACTCCGTATTGGATCATTGTTTTGGTCAACATCGTGTTCAGTTTCATGATGGCCTTCCTGCTGTTTCTTTATGAGCGAAAGGCTTTGGGCTATCCATTTAAGATGAAGCGTGATGAGTTGATGGCTAACGTTGTAGGTTCGGTGTTGATAGGTCTGATAATCAGTACGGTGATTACTTTGCTGAACCATCTGTTTTGGGCTCCTCCTGCACTCCCTACTGGGATGAAGCCAGGACTTTCTTTCGGTCACATTTGTAGATGTTGGTTGGGCGATATGCCTGTCATTGTCCTTCCCGTCATGATAAGCTATCTGTTGCGTTCTATGCATCTTGAGAGTTTGGCTGCCGTTGAGAATGAGACCCTTCGTGCCGAGAATCTCAACTCGCGTTATGAAGCTTTGAAAAACCAGCTTGACCCGCATTTCCTCTTCAATTCGTTGAACACGTTGCAGTCGCTGATCGAAGATGACCCTGACAAGGCTGAGAACTTTATCCAGCAACTGTCGGTAGTGATGCGCTACACCTTGCAGAACAATGAGGTTGTGACATTGGCCGATGAATTGGAATGTGTGCGTTCCTATTGCTTGATGATGAAGATGCGCTATGGCGACAACCTGATATTCGATCATGGCATCGACCACCAAAAATACGACGACTACCATGTGTTGCCGCTTTCTATCCAGGGATTGATAGAAAATGCCATCAAGCACAATGTCATTTCATCGAAACAGCATCTGACGGTGCATATCCATACGGATAATGATAATCATTTGATAATCAGTAATAAAATCCAACAGAAAATTGGAAAAGAAGAGGGAACGGGAATCGGTTTGGCTAATTTGGCAGAGCGGTATCGAATAAAATGGAACGAAAATGTTGAAATTTTTGACGACGGAATGATTTTTAGTGTAACTTTGCCTCTTAAACAAAACATAGAAACACTATGAAAGCACTGATTATCGAAGACGAAGTCATGGCTGCAAAGACCTTGAAGAAGCTTCTTGGTGTGGTTAGCCCTGGTATTGAAATCGTTGGTATACTTGAATCCATCGAGGACAGCGTTGATTGGATATCGAGCCATTCCATGCCCGATTTGATTTTTATGGACATCCATTTGGCTGATGGGTCGTCGTTTGCCATTTTTGACCGCGTCACCATCACTTGTCCAGTCATTTTCACTACCGCTTACGACGAATATGCTCTCAAGGCTTTCGAGGTGAATAGCATTGACTATCTGCTGAAGCCCATTAGCAAGGATGCTTTGGAGCGAGCCATGAACAAGTATCATGCGCTGGTAGAGAAACGTTCCGACAACAGTCAGATTGCCGCTTTGCTGACCCAATTGAGCGAGAAGAAGAAATACAGAAGCTATTTCCTCTTGCCTGAGCGCGACAAGTTCATTCCCTTGCCAGTCAGTAACATCGTCTATATCTACATTGACGCCAAGACGCTGAAAATCATCACTACAGATGGTAAGACGTTCTACATGAACCATACCTTGGACGATGTGATGAGCGAACTTGACCCGCATGAGTTTTTCAGGGCCAACCGCCAGTTTGTCGTGGCGCGAAGCTCCATCAAAGACGTTTCGGTATGGTTTGGCAACAAGTTGGCTATCAATCTAATCGTTGAAACGCCAGAGAAGATTGTCGTCAGTAAGGCTCGTGTGGCTGAGTTTAAGACTTGGTTTACAAAATAAGTCGTTGGTTTACTGATAAATACATAGAAAAGAGAAAAATTTGCAGAAAAAGTATTGTGGGAAACAAAAAAGGTTGTACTTTTGCACCCACAAATGATGCTTCCGTAGCTCAGTTGGTAGAGCACCTGACTCTTAATCAGGGTGTCCAGGGTTCGACCCCCTGCGGGAGTACCATAAAAGCCGCTGAAAGAGCGGTTTTTTTATGTTGAAACCGAATTTGGTAGAAAATTTTGCAAAAACTTTCTACTAAAAAACAAACAAAGATGAGCATTGAAGCTAAAATACGGAATCAGATCAGAAGCGATGAAGCGGGTATGTTGTATTTCATTTCCGATTTTGCCGAACATGGTAATGATGTGTTTATCAGTCGTGTATTGTCGGAATGTGTCAATGACGGATTGCTGTTGCGCATAGCCAACGGCATTTATTGCAAGCCGATTGAAACGAGGTTTGGCCCGCTTTTTCCTTCGGTTGAGGAGTTAGTCAACGCCATTGCTCGTCGCGATAATGCACAGATATTGCCCACAGGGGAGACAGCGCAAAATCGGTTAGGGCTTTCAACTCAAGTGCCTATGAACTCTGTTTATCTCACCACTGGATCAGCCAGAAAATTGTATCTGCGAGGCCGTACCGTTACGTTGAAAAGGTCTGTGCCTCGGAACTTCGCGTGCAAAAATGACTTTATGGCGGCTTTAATTCAGGCATTGAAATCCATTGGCAAGGATAATTTGACAGAAGAACATACGAGTACCATAGTAGGATTATTGAAGGAACATCTTGATGATGCCACATACGTTGATGACCTGAAAACGGCTCCCATTTGGGTCAGAAAAATACTCTCAGAAATCATTCGTAATATCAAGCAACATGAACTGGCAACAACATGACATCAACGATAGGAAAGTAATGCTTCAGCAAGTCGCCGAAAGTATGCATCTGCCCGACTATGCCATAGAAAAAGACTGGTGGGTGACGATGGTGCTGAAGGCTTTGTTTGAAACAGATTGTGTGGACTTTTTGGAGTTTAAAGGCGGCACAAGTCTCAGCAAAGGATGGAACCTTATCGAAAGGTTTTCTGAGGATATTGACTTGACCATCGACCACACGTTTTTCACAGATAGTGTGGAGAACAACAACCAACTGAAGACATTGCGGAAAAAATGCCACAAGTATGTCATCGGCAACTTGGCTCAGCAACTTGAAAAGGCTTTGTCTAAATTGGGTTTGCAAGGATTTCAAGTAATATCAAAAACAGTAGATGAAGAAGGGAATGTAATATCCACTGATGCCGACCCGGCGGTGCTTCATGTGGATTATGAAAGCATTGTCGAAAGACGTACACAATACATGCCAGCGAGGGTGAAGATAGAAATCAGTTGCTTGTCAATGAAAGAGCCGTTTGAAATGCGCACCATCAATTCTATGATCAAGGATAGGTTCAACGAAGATGATGGCGATGCGGTGTGCATTATTCCCGTTGTGATGCCAGAACGGACTTTCTTGGAAAAGGTATTTCTGCTTTGCGAGGAGTTCCAAAAACAGGAACCGAGGAGCCTGAGGATGTCTCGGCATTTGTACGACTTGGAAAAGCTCATGGACACCCAGTTTGGAGAGAAGGCGTTGTTGGACTATGACCTATATAAAAAAGTGGTCGAACACCGGAGGAAGTTCTACCATGTTTCGTATGCAGATTATGACAAGGACTATCCGCCGTATGTTTCAATTGTTCCACCAGATACTTGTTTGGCGGCTTGGCGGCAAGATTACTTGGATTTGCGTCAGAATTTCATACACGGTCAATCGCTCGACTTTGAGGCATTGCTGGAACGCATCAAAACGTTACAAACTAGACTTCAATTAATGCCCGTAAAATGAAGCAGTTATCAGTACAAAAAAACGGTGTCGATTCAGTTCGACACCGTTTTTTTAGTTGCAAATCCGAGCTTTATCTCCCGCTGTAGTTTCCGCTCAATGTTTCGATGAACGAATTGGCGGCGGTCTTCATGTTGGTGAAGTCGTTGCCGAGGGAGCTGGAGCAATCGAGTACAAGCATGATCATTGCGCTCTTGTATTCATTGACAACTTCGGTGTTGCCCGAAGGCGTGAACTCGCTGTTGTACTGCCATTGCGACGAGGCTTCAAGCCAGTTCCATTGTTTCACGTAATCCGTAATCATTTGGTTGCCTTCCAAGTCGGTGAGGTTCTGGAAGGAGAACACGTCGAAGATGCCCTCAGAGGAAGCGGTAACGGTTATGCCCGTGATGCTCTCCAAGCCGACATACTGAATGTTAGTCAGTTGGCCCTTGCCGTTGTTGCGGATGTAGGTGCCCTCAATGTAGCATTGCGAGGCATTGGCTTCGTTTACGTTGTCGAAAGTGAAGCGAATTTTCGTGTTAGGTTCCTGAGCCGGCATTTTGAGCGTGACGTTATAGAACGTGCTTTGGTTGTAGAGCTGTTGCGCGATTTGGGCAAACTTCTCAGAGGCTTCGCTCATGTTGCTGACTTCGAAGACATTGTGGACGGGGTCGCTCGAAAGCTTCTTGAGGTTGTTGCTGAAGCTTTCGAAATCGCTTACGTCCGAGCCGCGCACGCCGATGGAATAGGCCGAAATGTTGGTGCCACCAATGAGTTCGTTGTTGATTTTGGTGTTGACTGCAGCAAGGTATTCCGCGCCTGAGTTGTAGTTGTTTTCCGACAGCACATAGGAGCCTTGGTCGAGGCCGTCGGTGAAGGTCACAATGGATACGTTGATGAGGTTTTCCGGAATCTTGGCATTGGAAAGGCTATTGATGCCCGTGTTGACGGCGTGATAAAGAATGGTGCCGTTTTGCATCGTGAGATTTGTGACAAAGTCATTAAAGTTGTGCTTCGTGTCTTGATTGAGGAGGCCAAGCGGCATGGTGTAAAGGTCGCTGTTGAACCCGACGATGCCGAGATAAAGGCCTTCCTTGGCTGGGGTGTTGTCCTCAGCTTGGGGTTTTCTGCAACTGCTGAATGTGGTGAGCATGACGGCAAGCGTCAGGACTGCCACGGAAAAAATGTGTTTCTTCATATTCGTTAGATTTTGTTGTTTTGTTTGTTATTAACGAGATTAATGATGAAAAATTATTGTCGAGGGAAATTATTCCTTCATGGTTTGACGGATGGCCTTGCACAGCTGATCGGGACAAGAGGTGCCTTTGAAGCCGCAACGGATGCCTTCCAAACGCTGTAGCACTTCATCAATTTTCATGCCATTTACCAAAGCGCTAATGCCTTGCGTGTTGCCGTTGCAGCCGCCGTAGAACTGCACGTTTTTCAAAATGCCGTCTTCGATTTCAAACTCAATCGCTTGACTGCAAGTGCCTTGGGTTCGATAGGTGTATCTCATATTTAAGATTTAAGATTCAAAATTTAAAATTTGGACATAAACTTTTGGCTGTCGACCACAAACCTTTCGTGAATGCCTTCACCGACCAGTGCTTCGCCTTCGAAGCACTTCACCGAGAAGACCAAGCGGCGGCGGTCCACTTCAACGAGTTCGGCCTCGCAGCGAATGGTAGAACCTACCGGGCTGGCTTTCAAGTGCTTGATGTTGACGGCGATGCCCACGGTGGTATTGCCTTCGCCGATTTTGTCGGCAACGCTTTCGAGGCAGGTCTTTTCCATGAGTGCAATCATGGCGGGAGTGGCGAACACTTCCAATGCGCCCGAGCCGTAGACAGCCGCGGTGTCCTTATGCTCCACCACTAACTGCTCGATGTGGCGGAGTCCTTTGAGCATGTCGTATTCCATCAGCCTTGGAAATTCATGGTGATGTTCACGATGACGTCGGGGTGCAGCGAGCGGCCCACGGGACAGCTCTCGGCGGCAGCCCAAAGCAGGGATTTCTGCTTCTCGGTGTATTCCTTTTCGGGGAAATTGAACACGAGGTCGATTTGCCCGATGCGGCGCGGGTCGGCGTTCATGGTTTTTTTCACCGTGTAGGTGGTGCCGTCAATGTCGAATTTGTGGCCTTGCGCACTGATGCCCATGATGGTCATCATGCAGCCGGCGAGGGCCGCGCAGGCGAGGTCGGTGGGCGAGAAGGCTTCGCCTTTGCCGTGGTTGT
>JAEEGH010022622.1_pt1 | contig 12869 bp, 8 predicted proteins | sample 9134181 | NCBI WGS metagenome assembly JAEEGH01 (sample SAMN16246544, study PRJNA631951) | gut metagenome | biome: gut microbiome; feature: rumen; material: DP-attached | host: Bos | place: Iran: Karaj | collected 2018-10 | reverse complement strand
GCGAAAAACTACATCCTCTACCGCCAGAAACACACTGAGGATCGCGAGATTCGTGAAAAGATTGACTTTTTGAGCAACTATGTGAACGCTTCCAATGCAGCCACTGGCTCGAAGTTCGATGCCAACGCCAACGTGGAGAAGAAAAACATCGCCACGCTGATGGGCGAGCTGCCCAAGTCGAGTTTCATCCGCATCAACCGGCGTCTGCTCACCGACCGCATCAAAGAAGTGTATGGCAAAGAACTTGCCGACCGTTACATCTATCTGCTCAACAACCATTTCATTTACAAGAACGACGAGACTTCGCTCGCCAACTACTGCGCTTCCATCACCATGTATCCTTGGCTGAACGAAGGCACCAGCTCCATTGGAGGCAACTCCACGGCACCCACCAAATTGCGTTCGTTTTGCGGTGGTTTTATTAATATGGTGTTCATGGTCTCATCACAACTTTCGGGAGCCTGCGCCACACCCGAATTTCTGATGTATATGAACTATTTCATCGGAAAAGACTATGGCACAGACTATTACAAACGAGCCGATGAAGTGGTGGATCATTCCATCAAACCACGCACACTCGACAAAGTAATCACCGACTGTTTCCAGCAAATCGTCTATTCGTTGAACCAACCCGCCGGAGCACGTAATTACCAGTCCGTGTTCTGGAACATCGCTTATTATGACAAGTATTATTTCGAGTCGTTGTTTGGCAACTTCTACTTCCCAGATGGCTCACAACCCGACTGGGAATCACTAAGTTGGCTGCAAAAGCGTTTTATGAAATGGTTCAACCAGGAACGCACCAAAAGTGTGTTGACATTCCCTGTGGAGACCATGGCACTGCTGTCGAAAGACGGTGATGTCATCGACAAGGAGTGGGGTGACTTCACCGCTGAGATGTATGCTGAAGGACATTCTTTCTTCACCTATCTCAGCGACAACGCCGACTCGCTGTCGTCATGCTGCCGTTTGCGCAACGAAATCCAGGACAATGGATTCAGCTATACCCTTGGTGCTGGTGGTGTATCCACTGGTTCCAAGAGTGTGCTCACCATCGACCTGAACCGTTGTGTGCAGTATGCTACCCGCAACAACATGCACTACCTTACCTTCCTCGAAGAAATTGTCGACCTCTGCCATAAAGTACAAATCTGCTACAACGAAAACCTCAAGGCATTACAGTCAAAAGGAATGTTGCCGCTGTTCGATGCAGGTTACATCAACCTGAGCCGACAATACCTCACCATCGGTGTGAATGGTTTGGTGGAAGCTGCTGAATTCCTTAAAATCCCAATCACCGACAATCCCGACTATGAGCATTTTGTCCAAGACGTGCTTGGCCTCATCGAGAAATACAACAAGAAATATCGCTCCAAGGAGCTGATGTTCAACTGCGAGATGATTCCTGCAGAAAACGTGGGTGTGAAACATGCCAAATGGGATAAGGAAGACGGCTACGAGGTACACCGCGACTGCTACAACAGCTACTTCTATATCGTAGAAGACCCCAACACCAATGTGCTCGACAAATTCCGCCTCCACGGCGAAAAATACATCAAACACTTGACCGGAGGTTCGGCACTGCACTGCAACTTAGAGGAACACCTCAGCAAGGAACAGTACCGCCAGCTGCTCCGCGTGGCAGCAAGAGAAGGCTGCAACTATTTTACTTTCAACATCCCCAACACCGTCTGCAACGACTGTGGCCACATTGACAAGCGTTACCTGAAGGAATGCCCTGTATGTCACAGCAAAAATATAGATTATCTGACCCGTATCATCGGTTATTTGAAACGAATCAGCAATTTCTCAGAAGCACGACAGGAAGAGGCGGCAAGAAGATATTATAGCAAAAAGGAAATTGACAGATGCTAAAATACGCAAATTACGATATTGTTTTTCAGGAAGTTCCTGACGAGGTGACTTTGGCCATCAACATCAGCAACTGTCCCAACCAGTGTGTGGGCTGTCATAGCAAATACCTTTGGGAGGACAGGGGAGAGGCTCTCAACAAAGAGTCGCTCGACAAGTTGGTCAACCAATACCGCACAGGTATCACTTGCGTGTGTTTCATGGGTGGTGACGCCGATCCTTACGACGTGGCCAACCTCGCCATGTATGTGAAAAACAAATACAAAGATATGAAAACAGCTTGGTACTCAGGTAGAAACGAGTTACCAGAAGCTTTTCATGCCGAAACCTTCGACTACATTAAAACCGGACGTTACGACGAAAAGTATGGTCCTTTGAACTCTTTAACCACTAACCAGCGCATGATAAAGCGATTGGCTGACGGAAGGGTGAAGGATATAACGAGTAGGTTTCAGAAGGCAGAAGTCAGAAGTTAGAAGACAGAAGACAGAAGACAGAATTAATAAAGGGCTGCCACAGTGATGCGACAGCCCTTTGTTTTGGGGTGTTGTGGTTTATTTCACCATCAGCTTACGGGTCTCAACCGAGCCGTTCTGATCGATAATATTCACCAAATAAAGTCCTTTCTCCCAGTTGGCGGCATCAATGTTAGCCATCTTGCCTTGGGCTTCAAATACCTTCTGACCAACGAGATTGTAAACCTCTACGCCAGTCATGTTGGAGCCTTCAACAACGAAGCTGCCGCTGGTCGGGTTGGGATAAAGCTTTGTCCCTGCTGAGATCTCGGTGACACTCAACAAATTCTCATCAATCTCAATAAGGAACTCCACGGATCCAGCATTGGATTCAACCTTAATCATTGTGTTTACCACACCCTTGTCTTTGGCCACAACATTAGGCTCAATAAGCATAACGAATTCCCCACCATAATTTAATGAATAAGGCATGGGAGCACTGGTAATATTCAAATATTGCACGCCATCCTCATTCACCTCTTCAATAGAAAGAATTTCAATCGATGACTGCGAAACACTATTGCCATTGGTCAAACGCAACTCAGCGGAAGGATTGGCGGCATTCAAAACAATGTTCTGTTGCTCAGCAACCAAGCCCGCGTCTGTCGCACCTTCCAGCACTCCTGCAATAGCTTTAATGGAAGACTGTTCGTCGGCATACAAAGCGACAACACCGACCGTATAGAACTGATTGGGTTCGCCTTCAAAATTGTAAGTGTTTTCAGTAATGTTTTCGGCCACCAACGTATTGTTGACATACACATTGTAACCGACAGGATTGCCTTGAGAGGGCGCATCCCATGTGGCACTGAAACAATAGCAATACACATCCTCGTCCTGAACCACAACAAGGTTCTCAACAGGATACGGATGATTGTCAGTGTATTCGTATGCGAAATGGCTGTTATATACATAATGTGAGGGGTAATCCTGTACCCAGATGGAAACTTCAAGGTCACTCATCTCCTCGACATTTGTTCCCGACAGGTCTTGTGTGAATTCAAAATGCTGGGTCTCGCCACCTACAAAATCAACTATTGATCCCTCGGCGTCTGGCAACATCTTCATCATCACATGATGGAATGAAGTCTCTCCGTTACTACCAGTGTTGTTATGTGTAACTTTTTCATTCACAGAAATATAAACACGGGCATTGACAGAAACGAATGGAACGACATCGGCTTTCACATTAATAGTATTGCCTGTGACATTGAAAGAGCCTCTGACATCAAAAAAGCCGGATTGTTCAGCATGTTGGTTGAAAGTGTTTTGGCTGACAGCTGAATTGTTGGTACCATCACCGTCAAGATACATATCCGGAACAGCACTCACACCATAATAAACGCGGCGCACACCACCTTCGGCAGTGTAATACGGGTCACCATTGCCTGGCCAGTTCATTTGGTACTTGGTATAGGTGAAACGGCCTGGATTATTGTTGCAGAATGTGTTCATCTGGTTGTTCACGCTCACGCAAGGACTACAAGTGGAAGAGGAGAAATGCTCAATCATCGGGACTCTGTCCGTTGTGGCCATTGCCACCGAAAAAGCTCTGGTTTTATTGTTGTTGTCAAGCACATCGTCATCAACACCATTGACTTTGTCAATGCTGACATTTAGCTCATAGCCTCCAGGATTCATTGCGGTGGTGGTGGCAAACTGTAATGTGGTGCTTCCGAGCGAAGGAATGTTCACATTGAAAGTCTCAGTCACAGGTGTCTTGCCGAAAATTACGTAAGTGGCTTCCACCGAAGTGACAGGAGTAGAACCATAATTGAATACATTCATGCCAACGGTAACATCAACAGACAAGGTGTTAGGATCATTACTGGAGAAGAAATCAGGGATAACGATGGAAGACAACGAAAGGTCAAGATTCTCAAGGGTGAAGATCTCAATGTCATCGAAAAACCAGTTGTCGATATTATAGGAATTGCCTTGATAGAAAATGCAGAACTGCACATTGTTATGACCCACGTCAGGTGTTGTGATTTCTTGTGAAACCATCCATGAGCCATCGGCAGAGTAGCTTTGGCTCCAAGCGTCGTTCCAAGTTGTCCCGCCATCAGAGGAGGTGGCGATACCGAGCGTATGTGAACCTGAATAGTTGTCAAGCGCATGTTTGAAAGAGAGGTAAACAGCATTGTATCCTGTTAAGTCAATAGCAGGAGAAACAAAACGGGAAATGCCATTGAATTGAGGGCCATAATACAGCCATAATTCGTTGGCTTCGCCACCGGCATGAGTGGTGGCAGAGATGTTCCAGTTGTTCTGACCAAGACCAACAACACTCCAACCAGCGGGAATACTGTTGCCGTCAAACGACTCAGAAAGAAGAGTGGCACGATTTTGCGCCATAGTTGCCATCGCAAAAAGGAGGGCAAACGTGAAAAGTAACGCTTTTTTCATACTTAAAATATTTATAATTAACAATTTCAATGATGCAAAAATAAATAATTCACCGAATTTTAGGTAATGCTGAGATTAATTTTTTTGTGTAATCATTTTGTGGATGCTCAAAAAGAGCGTCGGCATCATTATATTCCACAGGCTTGCCGTTGTACATCACCAGCACACGGTCACTCATGAAACGCACCACACTGAGGTCATGTGAAATAAAAATATAAGTGAGATGACGTTCTTCTTTCAGACGGTTGAGCAAGTTGAGCACTTGTGCTTGCACCGACACGTCGAGGGCTGACACTGACTCGTCGCAAATCACCAGCCTTGGGTTCACCGCCAAAGCTCTCGCAATGCAGATACGCTGCCGTTGTCCGCCCGAGAACTCATGGGGATAGCGGTCGTAATGCTCAGCCTCCAATCCCACCTGTTCCAGCAAATCGCAAACGATGTGGCGGCATTTCTTCCGATCGGTCTCGATGCCGTGGACCTTCAATGGTTCTGCGATAGCCTCTCCAATTCTGATCCTTGGATTCAAAGACGAGTAAGGATCTTGAAACACAATTTGTGCTTGTTTACGAAAGTCACGAAGCGCAGCTGCTTTCAACGCCGTGACCTCCACTCCGTCGAAGAACACCTTGCCGCCTGTGGGCTCCACAAGTCTTAATATACTTCGTCCCAACGTCGTTTTCCCGCATCCCGACTCGCCGACCAAACCCAAAGTCTCTCCCTCGAAAACCTCCAAGCTGACATCATCAACGGCTTTCACATGGTCATAAACACGGCTGAAGATACCTTTTTTTAATGGATACCAAGTCTGAAGATGCTCCACTTTTAAAATAGGAGCACGAGAATATAAAGATTGAAGGTGCTGTTGTCGTTCCTTTTCTGTGATTTGGAGTTCGCGAAGAATCTGTTCCTTGCCTCCAGCCCATTGTCCATCAAGAAATTCCTTTACAATAGGCAGCTTTTTAAGGCGGATCTTCATTGGAGGACGACAAGCAAGTAGTCCTTTAGTATAAGGATGCTGGGGATGGTTCAGCACTTGTTGCACGGTACCTTTCTCAAGAATTTCGCCATTGTGCATCACAATAACATCGTCAGCAATCTCGGAGACCACACCAAGATCATGTGTAATGAACACCATGCCCATACCAGTGTCCTGTTGAAGTTTTCTGAGTAATTTCAGGATCTCTTTTTGAACTGTGACATCGAGGGCGGTGGTAGGCTCGTCGGCAATGAGGATCTGAGGGTTGCAGGCGATAGCCATAGCAATCATCACACGCTGTTTTTGTCCCCCGCTGAGTTCGTGAGGATAGCTGTTGTAGATGGCTTCAGGCCGCGGCAACATCACTTGACGGAACAGCGAGATAACCCGGTCGCGAGCAACTTGCTTCGTCACCTTCTCATGCTGTAGAATCATCTCAGAGACCTGATAACCACAACGATACACAGGATTCAAAGAAGTCATGGGTTCTTGAAAGATAATGGCTATGCGTTTGCCCCGCACCTCGGCCATCTGCTTTTCGTTGAAGTCCTTGATATCCATGCCTTCCAACAACATGGCTTCGGCCTTTACTTGCGACACCTTGGGATTGAGCAAGTGCATCACCGAGAGATTGCTCACCGATTTGCCCGAACCCGATTCCCCGACGATGCCCAAAGTGCGACCGGCAACCACGTCGAAATCAATACCATGCACCACTTCAATCCATTCGTCATCACGGAGGAAGTTGATTTTCAGTTTTTTTATTTCGAGGATGGGTTGCGGCATTATACTCTATTTTGGGAGCAAAGTTAAACAAAAAATCAATTCCCTGCACACGCTGCCGTCGCACAACTGATGGTGATACCTGACACTGATGATAATCTCAAAGCACAAGCCTCCAAGGTGGCACCCGTGGTCAACACGTCATCGACCAACAAAACATATTTTCCTTCTAACAATTCCGCATGACGTAATTCAAAAATGTCCTTCACGTTTTTCCAACGCTCCTCCTTCGATTTATGCGTCTGCGTAGCTGTATTCACCGACCTAATCAAAAAATCTTTTCCCACGGGTATGCCCGTCACTTCTGAGATGCCCTGCGCAATCATCATGCTTTGATTATACCCTCTTTTCCTTTCCCTTTTAGGATGCAACGGCACTGGAATCAAATAATCAATACATTGAAACAGAGGAGCTTCCTTTATGGTTTTCCCCAACTCCTGACCTAAAAAAACACCTGCGTCGCTGTTGCCTTTATACTTTAATTCATGGATCAAGTGCTGCACCTTGCCTTCTTTGGAAAAGAAAAAACACGCCGTGACGGCTTTTAAACGGACTCTTCCATAGAAATTCCTGGCCAATGGGTTATCTTCATTCAATTCATAACCCGTTTTGGGTAACATGCTTCGGCAACGGGTGCAGACCAATTTCTCCCATTTAAACAACGATTTTCCACAAGCAGCACATACTGAAGGGTATAACAATCCAATAAGAGCATCTATCCAATTCAATTTCATATATTGCAGAATTATTTCGCAAATATAGAAATTTAATTTATATCATCATACTCATATACACGATAATCCACAGAATAATCCATAGAGTCGGGGAGAAGCTCGTCGGTGCGACCTTGTTCGCGAAGTATATCATTGAACATGCGTCGGTTACGAAGCAGCTTGTTCTGCCGTCTCGCACTGGCATTATATTTGTCATAAAGATATTGTATCGGGCTGGCGGATATTCCTCCATTTTCAAAGTTGACATATTTGTTCCGTTCCCTTCCTGATTTCATGCCAGCCAATTCTTCGTTGAGCCGTTGTATCTCTCGTGGCACAGGTTTCGACGGCATGTCAATGATCATTTGTTTGAACGTGTTATAATCGTAAAACGGAAGCACCGTGACCTCCTTCAATGTGATGGTGTCTTGATGCAGCACGATGAGCATGGTATCAATAGCCGCCATTGTAGAATCCACAGGAATGAGCATACGGCTATAACCAATACAACTGACCCATAGTGTATCAACCGTCTTTGCGGGGATGAAAAAGACACCTTCTCGGTTAGAAATGGTACCACAATGTGCCATTTTGCTGATTACATGTGTGTTTCGTATTGGTTGAAGACTATCGGAAGCCACAATTTTACCTAAAATAGGCATTTTGTCTTTAAAGTCAATGGCATCTGCCCCTTGGGCGAGAAGCTTTAAGCTTGTAAGGAAAAGTGCTATGATGAGTAAAAATTGTTTCAATGGTTTAGATTTAAGCGGCTAATATACAACATTTCATTAACGAATAAATCATTTTTTTATTTTGGGGCATAAAACGGTTATATATGGAAAAGGATATTCAAATGTATTATAATAAATAAATACTCTATTAATATATCGTTTCATATTAATAAAATATATTATCAATAAAATTTTTATTTAGAATAAAAAAATATTACAAAAACACTTGACATTTTAAAAATATTACATATCTTTGCGGTGTGAAAAAACTCTTTTTTATGTACACCGACAATAGCTTTATCAGATTCGACTGGGCCGCAAAGAACATCCTCCGCGACAAGGCCGACTTCGAGATCTTCGAGGGGTTCCTCACCGTGCTTTTCAAGGAAAAAGTTAAGATTGTGGAACTCCTTGAGAGCGAGAGCAACAAGGAGAGCGAAAGCGACAAATTCAACCGTGTTGACATCAAGGCCAAGAACAGCAAGGACGAGATCATCCTCGTAGAAATACAGCTCGACCACGACACCTATTATCTGGAGCGCATCCTCTTCGGTGTGTCCAAAACCATCACCGAGCACATCGGCGAGAGCCAGGACTACGGGCATGTGAAGAAGGTTTACTCCATCAACATCCTCTACTTCAACCTCGGCATCGGCACGGACTACCTCTACCACGGCACAAACGAATTCACGGGGGTCAACACCGGGGACACCCTGCTGTTCAACCACAAGGGGAAAAAACGCCTCGGGAAGAAAAGGCGGAACAACATCTTCCCCGAGTACTACATCATCCGTGTGGAGCAGTTCGAGAAGGAGGGTGCCGACACCCCTCTGGAGGAATGGATGCGCTACATGAAGACCGGCTACATCAGTCCCGACACCACGGCACCGGGGTTGCGGAAGGCAAGGGAGCGTCTCCGGGTGCTCAGCATGAGCGACGAGGTCAGGCGCAAGTACGAAAAATACCTGTACAACATGATCTACGAGAAGGACCTCATTGAAACCGCCCACGAGGAAGGCTACGAGGCTGGAGAGGAAAAAGGGAGAGAGGAGGGAAGAGAAGAAGGGAGAGAGAAGGGGAGAGAGGAAGGAAGAGAAGAAGGAAAAAAGGAAACCATCCTCGAAATTGCTCAAAAGATGAAGGCTATCGGTTTGGACGAAGCCACTATCCGTCAAGTTACTGGATGTTCGGATACCCCATAATATCTTGGTGACCAGGCTACAAACGGCGGGTTGGGGTAATCCTCTTTGTCATATTCCAAAGGTAACCCGTCGCTGATTCTTAATACTTTGCCGCCAGCAGCGGTGAGGATGGCATCGGCAGCAGCGGTGTCCCACTCCTTAGTCTTGCTGTAACAGACATAAACATCGGCGGTGCCATCCACCAAACGGGCGAACTTCAGGCTGCTGCCTTGACTGTCAATCGCCAAATCAGGATGCTGTGGACGCAACACCTTATTTATATATTCATCCACCTCGGGAGTACGGTGTGAGCGGCTCACCAACACGGTAAATGGCCTTGTGTTTTCGGTCTTCTGACTTCGGTCTCCCGTCTTCCATAACAAACCACTTATCGGTGCGTAAATCACCCCCAGCACGGGTCTTTTGTCCTTGATCAAAGCGATGTTCACGGTAAACTCGCCGTTGCGTTTCACGAATTCGGCGGTGCCATCCAAAGGATCCACGAGCCAATACTGTCCAAAATGGGAACGGTCAGGTGGCAAATCCTCCTCGCTGACAAAAGGAAGCCCTGTCGGTTTCAGCATTTCCTTGATGATGTTGCTTGCCCGGAGATCGGCTTGCGTGACAGGTGAGGCATCGTCTTTTATATAGACTTCAAAAGGCTTTTCATAGACTTCCATGATGGCTCGGCCAGCCTCGCAAGCGGCTTTAATCGCTGGTAAAATCAAACTGTTCATAACGCAAAAGTAAAAAAAATTCAAAAAAAATCCTCTTTTGAGGTTTTATTCTACTAATTTTGCGCCCGAAAATCGGAGGAATAACCTCTTTTTTTGAAAAGAAGCAAAACATGACAAAAAACTTAGTAATCGTCGAGTCCCCTGCAAAAGCTAAGACCATAGAGGGGTTTTTAGGAAAAGAATATACAGTAAAATCGAGTTACGGCCATGTCCGCGATCTGAACAAAAACACACTCAGTGTCAACATAGAAAAAGATTTTGAACCAGAATATGAGATCAGTGACGATAAAAAGTCATTGGTGGCAGAACTGAAAAAACTCTCGAACCAAGCACAGACCATCTGGCTGGCGTCCGATGAGGACCGTGAGGGAGAGTCCATCTCATGGCATCTTTACGAAGCCTTGGATTTGAAAAACAAAGACACTAAACGTATTGTGTTTCATGAAATTACCAAGACAGCTATCTTAAACGCCATAGAGCATCCACGAACCATCGATATGGATTTGGTGGCAGCTCAGCAGGCTCGTCGTGTGCTTGACCGTTTAGTGGGTTATGAGTTGTCGCCTCTGCTTTGGAAGAAGGTGAAACCGTCACTCTCCGCTGGACGAGTGCAGTCGGTGGCTGTGCGCCTCATCGTAGAACGCGAGGAGGAGATTAAAAACTTTGTGCAGACCAGTTCTTACCGCATCACTGCCCAGTTTTCCTTCATTCAAAATGGGCAGGAGTATTCCATTGCTGCGGAGATGCCCAACCGTTTCGATACCGAGGAAGAAGCCCGTGCTTTCGTGGAATCGTGCGTGAAAGCAAATTATAAAGTGGAAAGCATTGAGAAGAAACCCGCTTCACGATATCCAGCGCCTCCATTCACCACTTCCACATTGCAGCAGGAAGCCGCTCGTAAGTTAGGCTTCTCCGTGGCCAACACCATGCGTCTCGCCCAGCAGCTTTACGAGTCAGGTAAGATCACCTATATGCGTACCGACTCTGTAAATCTTTCAAGTCTCGCCCTCGGTATGGCTAAGAAAGAAATCACTGAGAATTATGGTGCTGAATATGTGAAAACACGCCAATATCAGACCAAGACCAAAGGTGCGCAGGAAGCCCACGAAGCTATTCGTCCCACCTATCTGGACCAACACACCATCAAAGGCACTGCCGATGAGCGTCGTCTTTATGAATTGATTTGGAAACGCACCATCGCCTCCCAAATGGCTGACGCACAACTCGAACGCACCAACGTCAACATCGGCATTTCTTCTTCCGACAAGAAACTCACAGCCACAGGCGAGGTTATCCTCTTTGACGGTTTCCTCAAAGTCTATATGGAAAGCTATGACGATGACCGCGCGGAAGACAAAATGAGCGTGCTGCCTCCTATTGAAGTGGGCACGATGCTTGACCTCGAGAAAATGGAAGCCCAGCAGCGTTATTCCCGCCATCCGCTCCGCTATACCGAAGCCAGCTTGGTGAAAAAAATGGAAGAATTGGGCATCGGTCGTCCTTCAACATACGCACCGACGATTTCCACCATCCAGAAACGTGAATACGTCTCCAAAGGCGATGTGCCGGGCGAGGTTTTGCAATGTAATGTTATCACATTGAAAAACAATAAGATAACAGAAAAGAAAAGCAAAGAAAACTACGGTGCGGAGAAAGGTAAGCTTTTACCTACCGACATCGGCGTGTTGGTCAACAGGTTCCTTTTACAGTATTTTGAAAGCATTATCGACTATAACTTTACCGCCAACGTGGAAAAAGAATTCGACAAGATTTCAGAAGGACAACGCGAATGGAATAAGATGATCAAGGATTTCTATGCCGGTTTTCATAAGCAGATTGTGAGTACCACGGAGAATTCTGGTAAGTTCAGCGGCGAGAAGCTGTTAGGCGTGGATCCCGCCACGGGTAAGAACGTGTATGTGAAAGTTGGTCGTTTCGGTCCTGTGGCACAGATTGGCGATACGGAATCGGAGGAAAAGCCTCGTTTTGCAGGTCTCCGCAAGGATCAGAGCATCGAGAGTGTCACCTTGGAGGAAGTGCTGAAATTGTTCGAGTTCCCACGTATCTTAGGCCAGTTTGAAGACAAGGAAGTGAGCGTCTCAGTAGGCCGTTTCGGACCCTACGTGAAGCATAACAACACTTTCTATAGTTTGGCCAAGACTGATAATCCCGCCGACATCGATATAGAGCGCGCTATAGAAATCATCGAAGAGAAACGTAAAAAAGACGTGGAAAACACGATCTTAACGTTCGAAAATGATTCCGATATGAAGGTGCTGAACGGTCGTTTCGGTCCTTATATTTCTTATAAGAAGAAAAACTACCGCATTAGCAAGGACATCGATCCGAGTACTTTGACCTACGAAGATTGCCTGAAGTTAGTTGATGCGAATCCGAAAACAGCGCCAAAGAAAGCTGCTCCAGCCAAACGCAAGACAACGGTGAAGAAGAAATAGAACGGCTAATTTAACGAATTAAACGAATTTTAAATCAATAAAGTTATGGAAAAAAAAGATCTTCTGAAAGATGTTGTCGAACATATCGACATCAAGAAGTACGATTCAACTGAGCTCATCAACGCCATGCGCAAGATGTCGTTCACATCACGTGACACGGCACGCGCCGCTGACATCCTCTGCCAGATGATTGCGGAGAAGGATTGCACCAACATCCTCACCATCGCCGGTTCCACCTCGGCTGCCGGCTGCATGCAGGTTTATGTGGAGATGGTCCGCAACAAAATGGTTGACGCTGTGGTCAGCACGGGTGCATCCATCATCGACATGGATCTCTTCGAAGCCCTCGGCTACAAGCACTACATCGGCACCAAGGAGAACGTCATCCCTGATACCAAGCTGCGTGAGCTTTACATCGACCGTATTTATGACACCTTCATCGATGAGGAAGAGTTGCAGGCTTGTGACCAAGCCACTTGCGATGTTGCCGACA
>JAEEGH010022620.1_pt1 | contig 12869 bp, 10 predicted proteins | sample 9134181 | NCBI WGS metagenome assembly JAEEGH01 (sample SAMN16246544, study PRJNA631951) | gut metagenome | biome: gut microbiome; feature: rumen; material: DP-attached | host: Bos | place: Iran: Karaj | collected 2018-10 | reverse complement strand
TATATGTAAACAATTTTCTTATATCATGTGATAAAAATAAAGTATTTTACAAATCGATTTTTCTTTTCTAATTTATGCAGCGAAATCGAGAACATTGTGTTCCGAACCTTTAACAAATCAACACGAGGATACCTATATGTGTTGTAACATCAATCTCTCCAATAACTAAGCCGAAGCCTTTTTGGAAAGGCTCTCGCACAATTCCATTAGCACGCAGAATAAATCTCTGCGCGGTTACCAAACTCATATCAAAAAATTAGGAGATTATCCATGAATTTCACAACGAAAAAATTAGCTGCAACTGCTATTCTTTTATCTTCAATTTCGGCTTTTTCTGCAGAACCCATTTCTGTTACGACAAAATCTGGAGTGACTGCAACCCTTTACGGTTTTGCGTCCCTCAATGCCGCCTACGAAGATTCTAAAAGCAACAACGGCAACTTTGCGAACTTCGTCGCCGTCTCTGACCTCACCAACAAAAATGATGGCGGCTGGCATTTCACGCCGAACTTGACGCGAATCGGCCTCAACCTTTCAAGCGGTAGCGATTCTACGTTCTTCAAGGCAAACGGTAAAATCGAAGTCGATTTCTACGGTGGCGGCTCCGGCAACGCACCTGTCCCACGCCTCCGTCATGGCTACGGCGAAATTTCTTTTGGCAACTCCGGCTTCTCCATTTTGGGCGGCCAGACTTGGGATTTGATTTCTCCGCTCGTAACTCCGACGCTTAACGCAGGCGTTCTTAACAACTCGGGCGACGCGGGCCTTCGCAGGGCTCAGCTGAGGCTCACCGAAAAAATCCCTGTTGCTGGAGGCTCTTTGGATATTGCGGCAGCTGTTGTTCGCACTATCGGTGAAAATCAACCTTACAACACCTCTTCTGCCTCAGAGACCGGTGTCGATGCAAATATTCCCACGTTCCAGGGACGCATCGGCATTTCGGTTCCTCTGTGGGTAGAAAACAAAAAGTTCGGCTTGGGAGTTTCCGGTCACTACGGTCAAGAAGAAATTGACCTTGACGATACTGGTCGCACCAAGGATATTCCTACGTGGTCTTTCAATGTCGATTTGACGCTCCCCATCGTTTCTGCCGTCACGCTTCTTGGCGAATGGTTCATCGGTGCAAACCTTGATACGTACGCCGCCGGCATTGGACGCGGATTTGTTTCCGATAAAGAAAATCCCAAAAGCGTGAAAAGCATTGGAGCTGTTGGTGGTTGGGTTGCATTGCAGACGAAGTTTATTCAAGAATTGGCATTTAATGTGGGCGTAGGATTAGACAAATTGGATCGTGATGACATCAAGAAAGTCGGCGGACGCGAACAAAACCTTTCCATTTTTGCGAACACGACCTACAACTTGACAAGTGCATTCTCGCTCGGATTCGAATACCTTCACGTCCAAACGGATTATCGGACTGCTAATACGGTAAAAGAAGCTTACTTGAACCGTTATCAACTTTCTGCAACTTATGGTTTCTAATAAAGGAGATGATTACAATGATTCAGACTCAAATTGCTAATAAATTGCACATTCGAATTGCTACAGCGATTCTATTTGCTTTTGCCTGCGTCACCTCTGCCGTGGCCGCTGACAAAATATCCATCGGCTACCTTTCTTCTACGGGCCAGGGAAAATTCTTCATCGCAAAAGATGCGGGCATTTTCAAGAAAAACGGCCTTGACGTGGAATTGGTGGAATTCTCGAATTCTGGCGATGGCATAGCTGCCGTTCGTGCGGGAAAGCTTGACGCTGGTGCATTTGGCTCTCTCGCTCCGCTCATCCATGTTTCGCAGGGCGCTGATATTCGCGTTATTGGCGGCCTCATGGGTGGTGATCAGGCTGTAATCACCCGCAAGGAAAATGCCGGTTCTGTCAAAAAGTTGAGCGACCTCAAGGGAAAGAAAATCGCTACAATCCGCTTGGGAACAGCTGACGCCATTGTCCGCGGAGGTCTCAAGAAAGAAGGTATCGATTGGCGTAAGGATGTCACCATTGTAGAACTCAAGAACCCGCCTGCAGTTATCGAGGCCGTAAAGAACGGAAGCGTTTATGCTGGCGTTACTTGGGGCCCGCACGACCTCCGCGCCGAAGAAGCTGGCCTCTCCGTAGTGCTCCGCAGCAAGGACATCAATCCCGGCCACATCTGCTGCCGTCTAATTGCCTCGCTCCGCAAACTCGAAGGTCGCGATGACATTTACAAACGTTTAGTCAAGTCGCTTATTGAAGCCGAAGAACTTGTTGCAAATGACCACCAAAAGAGCGTGGAAATTATCGCCAAGTGGATCAAGCTTGATACGGCTCTCGTGAACAAGGCGTTTTACAGCGGATACGTCACTCAGGATACCGACCCCAATGTAAAAGGTGTTGAATTCTTCTGGGATTTCTTGAAGGATGCGGAATTCATCAAATCCGATAAGAAGGTCTCTCAATACGTTCTCACGAACTACTACCGTGACGCCCTCGCAGAACTGCGTAAGCAAAATCCCAAATCTGAATTCTACGCACAAGCCGAAAAAATATTCAAGTCCAGAAATTAAAGGTAAATTAACATGAAACAAAAGCAAAGTGGTTTTGAAGCGACTAATCTTGGATTTTCATACGATGGTAAACCCATTTTAAAAGACATCAATCTAAAAATAAATCAGGGAGAGTTTGTTTGTCTTTTGGGTGAAAGCGGTAGTGGCAAGACCACTTTGCTCAACCTTCTCGCTGGCCTCACGAAGCCAAGTGAAGGGCATGTATATTGGAATGGGAAAGAAATTGAAAAGCCTTCCTCGGAAAGGAGCGTAGTCTTTCAGGACTATACTCTTTTCCCTTGGCTTACTCTTCTCAAGAATGTTTCTCTTGCTATTAAAAAAACGAAAAAAGTAAAAAGCAACTATGCAAAACATTTGGCCGAAGAGTATTTGAATTTGGTGGGGCTTTCGGGGAGCCTTCACAAATATCCCTTTGAACTTTCGGGCGGCATGCGTCAACGCGGTGCTATTGCTAGAGCGTTGAGTGTCGGTGCAGACGCCCTTCTTTTGGATGAACCCTTCGGAGCACTTGACCCCATAAATCGTGCAAGTCTCCAAGATTTGGTCCTTGAACTTTGCCGCGGTTCCAAAGACCGTGTAATCACAACTTTATTTGTAACACACGATATCCGCGAAGCGGTTTATCTTGGCAGCAGAATTATTGTGCTAGGTTCTACGCCCGGTCGCATTATTGCTGATATTCCATTGGATTTCCCCGTGAAAAAGAGCCGTAGCGAATGGTTCCGCAACGAAAAAGTTCAACAAACGATTGCCGCCATCGAAGAGGCTTATCACAAAGATATTCTTGAAAAACTTGGTCATGTTGTGCAGGGAGGTGCAAGCATATGAGAATTATTATAAAGTATCTGTCTAAATTTTCGGGAGTACTCTTTCTTCTGCTTTTGCTTGGAATCTGGACTCTCATCAGTTGCGGCCCGGAATGGAGTAGCCAATACTTGTTCCCGTCACCCAAGGCGATTGCAACGGCACTTTTCAATTCTCGCGAGGAACTTTTGCGCAGTGCGTGGTCGTCGCTTTTGAAGCTCGTCCCTGCTTATTTCGCGGCTGCGGTTGCTGGCATTTCCATCGGGATTGTTTCAGGGTCGGTTCCGTGGGTTAGCAATATGCTTAAGCCCATTTCGAGATTCGCGGCTCCGATTCCGCCTAACGTTTACATCCCTTACGCCATCGCCATTTTGCCGACATTTTACTTGTCCTCTACTTTCATCATTTTCATTGCCGCCTTTTGGCCAATTTACTTGAATACCGCCGCAGGAGCCGCAGACATTCCCGAAAAGTATAAACGAAATGCCGCCATTATCGGCATTGGCAAGTTTGAATACTTGTGGCGAATTGCGTTTGTCGCAAGTCTTCCGTCCATATTTTCCGGGCTTTCCGTAGGCATGGGGCTTTCGTTTATCATGCTCACCGTAGCAGAACTCTTCGGCGAAAATACAGGACTCGGGCATTTCGTGCAATTTTACGCGGACTACTCCGATTACCCCAACATGGTCGCCGGAATTTTATGGACTGGCATCGTTGTCCTCGCTATAATGGAACTTTTTGAATTTGTAAAACGCAAAGTGTTATTCTGGACGAAGGCGAATTAAGCCAACGAGTGTTATATACTTGCTCGACAGTTTGCCTTCAATTCTAGATGCTTTTTTGTTCTTGAATCGTTTTTGATTCCTTTAATACCTCTTCTGGTGTAAAATCCTCTTGCGTAAAGAAGAAGGTATTCTTGCCGAGGTCTTTTAAAGATGCTCCGAAATGATAGGCATTTTCATCTATAACAACCATTTAAGGCGAATGCTGCGACCACGCTCGCGTGGGCATTGCTGAGCCGTATGGTTGGGACTCCGAATGAGTCCAACAGAAAACGGTCGTGCATTCCGTAGCTGGGCAGGATTTTAATGGGACTATCGGCGTATTGCTCGTTGTAAGTCGCCAAGTCCACCTCAAAAACCTTGCTTTTGTCGTAAGTGTAGATTGTTACGGCAACACCTTTTTCACGCTTGAGCATCATCGCCAAAGTTTTTTCATCTACATATCTATCGACAAGAATGATTCTCTTTTTCGCTTGTCGGATTAGCCCGCATACGAATACATACGCATCAAACTCTTGGTTGTTGTAGAACAAGCCTTTGGACTGCAATTCGTTGCGATCCATAGCCTCGAAAATTGCATCAATTTTGTGGTCATGGTCAAGTAGACGGGCGTCCTGTTCGATTTCCTTGCTCTCCACATTGGCGAGACGGTTGATAAAGCCTCCTTTTTGTATCATAAAATGACGCATGGCGACAAAAGCATCCATAATTTGGAGCGATACGCGAACGGCGGTTTCGCTGCGTAAAACAGAAGCAAGCATAGCAACGCCTTGTTCGGTAAATACCGTTGGCAAAACTGACGCATGCTTTAATGTTTTGAACCGGTCACAATTTGTGACCAGTTCGTTTTTCTCGCCGGCATCTAACCGAAAACAATTTCTTTCAGGAAATCGTTCGATATTGCGTTTGACAGCTTGGTTCAGCGCCTTCGTTTCCACCCCGTAAAGCGTTGCCAAATCGCGGTCAAGCAGCACTTGCTTGCCTCGGATGACCTGGATCATTTTCTCAACTCCAGATTCAATCAATGGATTTGATTCGACAATTTCCTTCTTCTCTGTTTTTCCCTTCATCGCAGCTCCTAAAAAGATGCCGGGCGGATATGGCTCCTGCCATACCCAATGATACCTTGGGTATCTTTCACCCCCCGGCGTAGGTGTACCGGCTTCACCGCATGTCGTTGCCGTAGCAGAGCGACCCCCCGGTATTGTTTTCAAAAAAATACCATCTTGCAAATGGTAATGCAATGGAGCGGTTCGTTGCCATAAATGCTGATTTTTAACGCAAAAACGACTTTTTTTATCAAATTTGGCGAAATACGGCACATATGTAAAATTTTGCTTACGTGTATGCAGACAGATTAGAGGGGGAAGAATCCCCTCGCTTCAAGCGTGTCATTCGATACCCCCACTAACGGACTTGTTCCGGGACCAACCCGCATCGCCTGGCTTTTTAACGAATTACGGTACACAATTTTTTTACTATCATTCTCACTGACATAGCCCCTTTCCGTTAGGCTTGGGGCGACCGGAAATTTTGAGATTCGTCTCTTATTCTTGGTGCGGAAAATCTGGAAAATTTTTCAAAATCAACTAGGAATAAGACGAGCGCTCACGCCCTATTGGGCGTGGGTCGTTTGTGCTTATTAGTTGATAGGTTTTTCCAGAGCCTCCGCATCAATGAGTACATCGACTCCACGCCTTTTTATTTTTCTAAAAATTCGTGGCCGTTGAATCACTGATGTAAAAGAGAAAATCCCAAAATTATTGGATTTAACTTTTGCTGCGAGGTTCTCGTGCCTACATTGAATTGGCTTGGAAAAGATGCTGTATTGAATCATCATTCGGAAGTCCCGTTCCGAACATTGGAGTTGAAGGAATCCTTTAATTGCGAAACGGGAAAATCCAAGAATAAGATTATCCATGGCGACAACCTCGAAGCGTTAAAGGCTTTGCTCCCTAAATATGAAGGTCGCGTAAAGTGTATTTACATTGATCCGCCGTACAATACAAAAAGCGAAAATTGGGTTTATAATGACAATGTGAATAGTCCGAAAATCAGGAAATGGCTTGGTCAAGTAGTAGGGAAAGAATTTGAGGATTTGACTCGACATGACAAGTGGCTTTGCATGATGTATCCCCGTTTGAAATTGTTGCAGAAGCTGCTTGCTGATGAGGGTGTTATTTTTATTTCAATCGACGATCATGAACAAGCTAGCTTAAAGCTGATTTGCGATGAAATCTTTGGTATTGGAAATTTTATAGGAATTTTTAGTTGGGTTAGAAAGAAAAAAGGTTCTTTTTTGTCTAAAACTTTACGTAAAATGACTGAATATGTCTATTGCTATAAAAACTCAGATGCTGACATAGAATTTTATGGTGAAAATGCGTATTCAGATAAATGGCAGCCGATTGTAAAAAGAACGAATAATATTGGAAAATTGTCAATTCGGTCATCCATTGTTGAAACAACTCTTCCTGATGGCTCGTATGAACAAGGTTTTCGTGGAAATGAAGGAACTGGAATAACTTTCCTTAATCCATTTGTTGTTGAGAATGGAAAAATTACGAATGACATTAATGTTCAAGGTCGTTTTGTTTGGTCTCAAGAATTTTTTGAAAAAGAAATAAGTAATGGTACAAGAATTTCTTTGTCAAATAAATTTGGATTTAATGTGTTAAGATTTAATCAAGATTCGAAAACAAAAACTCCTTCAACATTAATTAACGAATTCAATGGCGTTGGAACAAATGAAGACGCTTCATCAAATTTACAGGAAATTTTCAACTCTGGATTAAACGAAGTTTTTCAATATTCAAAACCCTTTTCACTAGTTCAATACTTGATAACGATGTTGTGCAAGGATGACCCAAATGCAATAATCCTTGATTCCTTTGCAGGGTCTGGCACGACTGCTCACGCTGTTCTCAACCTCAACAAACAAGATGGTGGAAATCGCAAATTCATTCTTGTTGAAATGGAAGATTATGCCGATAAAATTACAGCAGAACGCGTACGGAGAGTCATCAAAGGATATAAATCAGATGAAAAGCGAGAACTATATTCAAAGGAATTGACCTTAAAAGATATTGCAAATGGTCAACAAATAATGGATGAATTGAAAGGTGTCCGTGACGAGCATAAGGATGAATTTGACAAGTTTGAAACAACTTTTGAAAATAATTGCTTGAAATTGGCCGGAATAACAAAAGGAAGAAGCGAAGGTACTGGCGGAGATTTCTGCTATTACGAACTTGGACCCGAAATGCTTTTAGACGGCTATCTGAACGAAGCTCAACCTGTCGAGAAAATTCGCGAATACATCTACTACACAGAAACCAATAAATCCATTGATTATCAAAGAGTCGAACAAGTCGGTCATGAATTTTTCTTAGGTGATGTTGATAACACCTCGTATTATCTGTTCTACAAAAAATCGGAAGTCACAACATTGGATTTTGAATTTTTGGCAACAATTAAACTTCGTTCAGAACGCTATGTCATTTTCGCTGATAACTGCGTTTTGTCAAAGGACTTTTTGTTTGAACACAATATAACCTTCAGAAAAATTCCGCGTGATGTGAGGAAATTCTAATGATTTTAAAACCGTATCAAAAGCAAATTATTGATGACCTTGCAAGGTATCTTGATATTCTTCATGAACAGCGGAATACCGCAAACGCTTTTGCTGAATTTTGGATAAAGCATCCGCGAACTCCAGTAACTCCAATATTGGGAGATGCTGTCGAACCATACAAAAATAATGTTCCAGGATGTCCACATGTTTGCATTAAAGTTCCTACTGCTGGAGGCAAAACTTTTATTGCAGCAAATGCTCTATCAACGATTTTTAATGCGCTAAGTCCATCCCGCCCCAAAGTTGTTGTATGGCTTGTTCCGTCTAATTCAATTTTAGAGCAAACTATTCGGAATTTCAGCAATCCGTATCATCCATACAGACAACAGCTAAATACGGATTTCGCAAATAAAGTTGATGTATTCGATAAGAAGGCTTTGTTGCAAGGAGCTGGTTTTAACAACACGTCAGTCCGTGAGAATATGACGCTTTGTATTCTGAGTTTTGATAGCCTTCGGGCCAAGAAAAAGGAAGACCGCAAAGTTAATGACGAAAATGGAAATTTGCAATCCTTTGCAAATGATGTCAATGAAGACGAAATATCGTTAATGGCGGTATTGCGCGCTTTTAATCCCGTTGTGATAGTGGATGAAAGCCATAATGCCGAAAGTGATTTGAGTGTAGAAATGCTCAAAAATCTTAATCCAAGTTTTATTCTTGATTTGACGGCAACTCCACGAAAGAATAGCAATATCATCAGCTTCACTCCCGCGATTGAACTTAAAAAAGAAAACATGGTGAAGTTGCCTGTAATTGTGTATAATCACCACAAAAAAGAAGAAGTGGTGAGTTCGGCATTGGAACTGCGTGGAAAATTAGAAAGAAGTGCCGAATATGCACGGAAAAATGGAGCACCTTATATTCGTCCAATTGTTTTATTCCAAGCAGAACCAAAAAACAAAGATGATAACGTCACATTTGAACGTGTCAAGTCAATGCTTTTGGAATTGAAAATTCCAGAAGAGCAGATTAAAATCAAAACGGCTGACAAAAATGAATTGTTGAATGTTGATTTGTTGAACCCTGATTGCCCTGTGCGTTACATCATTACCGTAAACGCTCTCAAGGAAGGATGGGATTGCCCATTCGCTTACATTTTGGCTTCTCTTGCTGATCGAAGTTCTGCGGTAGATGTAGAACAAATTTTAGGTCGTGTTTTACGGTTGCCCAATGTCCGCAAAAATGAAAATGTCATGCTGAACATGAGTTATGTCTTTACGGCGTCGGCAAAGTTTAGCGAAACTTTGGATAGTATAGTCAATGGGTTAAATCGTGCTGGGTTTAGCAGTAAAGATTATAGACAAGTAGAGTGCGAAAATGTTGTAGAATCTGCAGCAACATCGGAAACGCAGGCTAATCCTGTTCCGCCCTTGGGTAATTCACAAGAAGATGTTTTTGATGTTTCTCAGATATTCTGGAATGCGGATTCTGAAATTGCTGATGAACCTGCTGTTTCCTCGGAATCGCAAAAAGATAGTGGTGCAGAAGCATCTTCAACAAATTCAGAAACATTATCGCCCAATGCTCCTGTTCTTGCGCAAATAGAGCAAATTGCCAAAAAGGAAAATGAAGCTTTAGAAAAAAAGTTGCGGAACACCGCTCTACGCCTACACCTCCCAGCGAAATGGAACGACAAGTGAAAATTTATAAAGTTAAGGAAGTCTTCAAAGAAAGTGCTGAATCCGTTAAACTTCCGCAGTTCTTTATGAATTGCATCGCAGAAGATTCGCATGCGGATCTTTTTGGTATTCAGGAAACTCCATTTGAAAAAGATTTGTTGTTGAAAAATTTCCCGCTTCGAAATGCAGATACGAATATCGATTTCCAAAATATTGAAATTGATATGCGAAAAATTGATTTGGATGAATCGCAAAAAGATTATACACCAACGATTTTTAAGGTAGATGCTTCTCGGCAACAAGAAATTGTTCGATGGCTTTTGAATATAGATAACATCGAAAAGAAACGACAAAAATGTGCAAAGCTTTTGCGTGACTGGATTGGTAGCATGTATCCAATTCCTGAACGAGATGTAGTTGAGTATATTACCCGAGTCCTCGGAAATTTCAACGATAGCGAATTGGACCAAATGCTTAATTCGCAGAGTGAATATGCAACTAAAATCAAAGAAAAGATAAATGATCTTTCTGCAAAGTATATAGAAATGGAATTTGACAAAGCTTTGGATCAAGATAAGATTATTCTTCGTCCTTCGTTCAATATTCCGAAAGAGTTGACGCTTTCAAAAACGTGCAAGCCTTTACCTAAAATGCTTCATGAAAAAGAAGACGATGTAAACGATTTTGAAGAAAGTGTTATCAATGCAGTCGCCAATTTGGAAAATGTTGAATTTTGGACCCGTAATCGTGAAAAGAAGGATTTTTGCATTAACGGCTTTATCAATCATTATCCTGATTTTATCATCAAGACGAAACGTGGAAAAAACGTGTTGTTGGAAACGAAAGGAGACCATCTCGATGCCGAAAAGAAAATCAAGCTCGGCAATTTATGGGCTGCAAAAGCTGGTAATGAATACCGCTATTGCCTAGTTTATGAACATCGTAAAGTAGAGCATGCTTATACGAAAGATGAGTTTATTGCAACTCTCAAAGAATGGTAAATTCCGTACCGCTGACGAACGGTACGGAAAGCAATTTTTATTTTCCGCAATACATCAGGTGTACACCCTCGAAAGAGGATAATCCAGGCGATGATTTGAAAAAGGCTTCATCGATATAAGTCCATCTGCTCAAGGGTCTGTTCAAGCGGCTGCGTAAAAAGGTCTTGTTCCAATCTGCTTTTGACCTTCGCTAGGTAATCGCGAAGCAATACCATCGAAATGTTTGCCAAAGTAATATTCGGATTAGGACGTTCGTCAAAAGGAACGCGGTTTGCCATATCTCGCGACTGATCGAGCGATTCGCCTTTTGCTACGATGGAGCTTGTACCTGAGCGGATGTAGTAAGCCTTATCGCATTTGCCTTTGAGCGTAACATCGGTAGAAACCGCGTAAGGCCTATTCACGCCACTGGCCACCCAAATAGCAATGACGCTTTTTCCATCAATAGATTCGACGGATGTTCGCGGCAAATAGTAGGGGTCAATCTTGTTGTTGATGCCAACCTTTCTTGAACTCGATTCGTTCGCTTTCAATTTTTTGCTTGTTCAGAAGCGTTTCTATATCTACAGGCATTGACATGATATAGATAATATAAATAAAAGCCGATATAGAGTCAAGCCGACCATCAAATGCGATTATTTTGTTGAATTTTTTCCAAAAAAAATCCCCTGATGCTTTAAAACATCAGGGGTCTTTTTCTCGAACTATCCGTTAAACAAACCTTTATCTATTCATACAATCCCTTGCTGAAATATCGGTCGCCGCGGTCGGGCGCTACAAAGACAATGTTTCCGCGTGCACCCGATGCAATCAGCTTCTTGGCCGCCGCGAATGCTGCTCCCGACGAAGAACCTGCAAAAATTCCTTCTTTTTGAGCAAGTTCACGAGAGCCGCCAAAGGCGTCATCGTCGTTAATTTTGATAACGCTATCCACAAGCGACATGTCCATGGTGTCTGCGATAAAGTCGTTTCCAATTCCTTCGATATTGTAGTCACCATGTTCGCCGCCGCCCATTGTAGAGCCTACGGGGTCTGCCAACACGCCCTGGATTTTGGGATTGCGTTCCTTGAGGGCCTTGAGAATGCCGCTGTATGTGCCGCCGCTCCCTGCGCCTGCCACAACGTAATCTACATGACCATCGAGATCGTCATAAATTTCCGGTCCCGTTGTTTCGTAATGGGCACGCGGATTCGCCATGTTATGGAATTGCCTAAGCGATATGGAATTCGGAATCTGCTTGAGCAACTCCTCCGCTTTCTTTTCGGCGCCAAGCATCCCTTCTTCACGCGGTGTGTTGATGAGTTCTGCGCCAAGGGCGCGCAGAAGCGTTTGCTTTTCTTGCGAGAATTTGGTTGGCACCACGAAAATCACACGCACGCCACGGTTGAGTGCTGCAAATGCAATTCCAAGTCCGGTGTTGCCTGCGGTCGCTTCGACGATGGTTCCTCCCGGTTTGAGCGTCCCTTTTTCAAACGCTTCTTCGACCATGTAATAACCGGTGCGGTCTTTTACGCTACCCGAAGGATTCCAAAGTTCAAGTTTTACAAACAAGTTTACACCTTCGGGCACTCCGACATGAGTAAGCTTAACAAGCGGAGTTTTTCCAATCAAAGATTGCATCGATTCGTAGTAATGCATATTAAGCCTCCTTGGCCGCGTTAATGGCGTTGTTTACATCTGCGATGATATCATCGACTTTTTCGATGCCCACGGACAAACGAATCAGCCCATCGGTAATGCCCACTTTTTCGCGAATATCCTTTGGAATAGACGCGTGCGTCATTGTGGCCGGATGGCACACAAGGCTTTCGACACCGCCCAAGCTTTCGGCAAGCGACACAAGCGACAATGCTTTGAAGAATTTCTTGATGTCGTAATTTTCACGGAGTTCGAACGAAATCATCGCACCGCCATTTTTAGCTTGCTTCTTGTTGATTTCATAACCTTGTGCGGTCGGGAGTCCCGGATAATAAACGTGCTTTACCGCTTCGTGCTTTTCGAGATAGCGGGCGATGGTTTCGGCATTTTCAGTATGACGGTCCAAACGAACGCCGAGCGTCTTGATGCCACGAATCAAGAGGAAAGAATCAAACGGTCCAAGCACTGCTCCGGTCGCATTCTGCGTAAAGGCTAGGCGTTCGGCGAGTTCTTTGGAATTGACAACGGCAAGGCCAGCCACCAAGTCGCTGTGACCGCCAAGATACTTTGTCGCGCTGTGCACTACGATATCGGCGCCAAGTTCCAGCGGACGCTGCAAATAAGGCGTCATGAACGTGTTATCGACAATCGTCAAGATATTATGCTTCTTTGCGATTGCTGCAACCCCCGCCAAATCCGTCACCGTAAGGAGCGGGTTCGCCGGGCTTTCGACAAAGAACGCTTTCACATCGGGCGAAATTTTCGATTCGAGCGTTTTTAAATTGGTGGTATCCTCGATGGAATAAGAAATGCCGAGATTCTTGAATACTTTGTCAAGAACGCGGAACGT
>JAEEGH010022616.1_pt1 | contig 12873 bp, 19 predicted proteins | sample 9134181 | NCBI WGS metagenome assembly JAEEGH01 (sample SAMN16246544, study PRJNA631951) | gut metagenome | biome: gut microbiome; feature: rumen; material: DP-attached | host: Bos | place: Iran: Karaj | collected 2018-10 | reverse complement strand
AAGGGTATAATCTTATTCATTTTCATTATAATTTTAGGTGATACATTGATACATATTTCTTGCTCATGTTTTTTGTTTAACTATAGGTCAGTCCTCCTTCTCCAGCATCTTGTCCATCTCCTCCTGCGTTACCTCATAGATGATTTTGATGCCTGTAGGTTTTTTCTTTACTTTGAACTCCACAGAGAACGGTGTCCTCCGCAATTCTTCAGCTAGGTCTTGAATAACCAGCTCTCGTTTCTCTTCCGATGTTGTCATAATCTTTTGTTTTTTACGTTGTAGTTGATTTATAATGTTCTATAAGTTCTGCTGAATACCATTTATACCGACCAGATTTTGTTGCTTTTATCACGCACCTCCACCACGTACCATCCTTGACATCATGCGCAAAATCTGTTTCTCCCTTTTGAGGTGTGTAAATTTCAGGGTGGGGGAGTCGTCGTCTGAAAGCGAACAACGCCAGTTTCTCGCCTGACTCGGTTGTAAAATTGCACACTAAGGCATATACATTCTTGCGATTATACCAATTACGATAGTCTAACCTGGCAATAATCTCATATGCTTTATGGGGTGTCTTGTAGTCCATGCCAATTAAGACATCCTTTTCTTCTTTGGTTGTTAAAACTCCACTTTGATTCATAGTGCTATATTTTTAGTTACGTTTTTCTTTGATTTAATTATCAAAAACATCATCCATCTTTGGACATGGCTGTCTTCCGTTACAATCACCTTCATTGCATTTACAGCAAGGGATATTCTTGCAGCAAGTAGGGTATTTCTTCACGATACAATCTGTACAATTCATATTGGTTCTCCTTGTTTTGACTAATTTTATTTTTCAATTTCCCAACCGTTTTTATTGCATAAAGCAACGATGCTATCCTCATAAACTCTTGCTCCATTAAAATCATTTTTTTTAAGAGCTTCGCGTCTCCATGAAAGAAGACTTTGAACTTTATTCCAATCTAATTGCATTTCATGGAGACGTTTTTCCTCTTCTTTTTTCCTTATGTCTTCCGCTTCAAGTTTTTTAAGTTCATCGTTGGTTAAAGATGGAGAAGATTTATTCGCTCTCTGAATCCGAGAAATACCCTTAGTCTGGCTCATTAACTCTTTCCTCAACCAGTCACAAAAATGAGACTTGAAATCGTGTGCGTCTCTGTGCTCTTCTTCACGTCCACGGACATTCATATCCAATGTAAAGTCATCAAGGTATTTCTCGATTTCATTCGGGTTAGATATGTTGAATCGTTTTGCTACATCATTTTTCCAACCTTCATCCTTTTTCAAGGAAATCAAAAAATCCTCTTGCGCACGCGCGGGTGATGTTGATGATGATGAAATATTCTTTCTTTCTTTCTTTATTTCTTTCTTTCCTATATTTTTTTCTTTTATCTCACTTTTCTTTTTTTTAAGGTTGTCCCCAAGGTTGTCCCCAAGGTTGTCCCCAAGGTTGTCCCCAAGGCTGTCCCCAAGGTTGTCCCCAAGGTTAACTTTTGAACCACCGCAACTTGATGAATCCGAGGGGGATAACCTATCTTCAAGGTTGTCCCCAAGCTTATCTTCAAGGTTGTCCCCATTTTTTGACACAAATGGGTACTCTAAATAACCAACAACCGTAATAATGCTGATATTATGACTTGATTCCTTGATGATAAACCCCTCAGATTGAAGAAGCTCGAAAAAGTGTAAAATCATTTTCTTATTACGCCCCCATTTCTTCACAAAATCATGAATACTGCCAACCAATTGACCACGCCGAAGATGAACGACTTTTTTCCCAACCAAGGTAGAGTGGTCTTTGTAAGCAGCCATGTACATGAGTTCTGAATACCATCTGTAGTAATCAGGATTTGCCCATATCCATGTGGAGAAAAGGGAACGAGGAATCATTATGTAGCCTTGTTCAAACATAAGGACGCGGCTTTATGATGATAGTTAATATGAGTAAAATTTATTGCAAACGAGGCTCCAAGAATTCCAATTCTTCATCCCAATATTCAGTACCGTCTGTACTGACATGGTACGGATTGTACATCTTGACAAAGCCAAACCAGAAAGGATGGTCGTCTACTTCAACAATTTGCCCGGTGGCTATGACGCGAGCTTTGATGGTCTTAATCTTTGATTCCATAAGCCTATAATTTACTTTACTTTTGTTTATATATGTTCTTAAGAATATTATTCCATATTTTCTTCAAACGGCAAGGACAACTGGATTGAGAAGAATCTTTGTCTGTGATGGATTTGTCTAATGCTTGAAATAATTCATCGTACAGACAAAAGAAACCATCAAAGGTCAAATACATCAATTCGGGCTTAATTATGTCAAAGGCACTGCCAAAAACAAACACACGTTTCCCCGAGCCTTTCATGTAACCAGCTTCTATATGAGCTGAACGCCCACAGGGCAAGAATAGAACACAGGTGTCTGCATCCCGCATGGCGGCGAAATGCTCTCTAAATCGTTTTTGGGCTTTGGAATCTGCAAGTGCTTTCTTCATTTCAAAACCACTTAGCCCACCTTCGAATAGTTGAGACGATACACCATTCTCATCCCAAACATTGCGGTCATTTCGCCCATTAGGATGACGAAAATCATACACTTCGTGCCCTCTTTGACGCAATTCTTCCACCAACATGGACTGAAAATGATTCGTCCAACTGCTTGAAACATAAATTTTAGCCATAATTTGATCTATTTTAAATAAGAATATAGAATATAAAAACCAAACCCAACAAAGATTAAAACAGAAATAACAAGTATAAATACAGCTACATTGTCATTGAAAAAACATGCAGTAATGGGTAACTGAATCACCCCTATAAACAAAATAATCAGTGTTATAAAGACTTTCATGTTGTATTTTAAGAGATTCTGCTGCTTTTCTTTGAGAAGTTTCTCTTGAAAAGAACGTTCACTGTCACAGAGTCCGTCAATACCAACTTTTTCATAATGCAAATGGTAAAGAGAACATAACGTGCAGTCCTTACAAGCATCTTGTGGTGCCTGACATGGGATATGATTGTTCACGGGAACTATTATGTAACCAGGCAATTCTTTGTATTGAACTTTTTCCATAAATTATTCTTTTTAATTGTTTATCAAAACAAAGTGGGTTCAATCGTATAATTGTAAATTAACAGCTCTTTTTTTCGACGATGGGCTGCTTTCAAATTGGACGTAAGGCAGGGTAACATGATTTCCTTCACATTCCAACTATTTCTGTCGATATATTTCCTGAGTATAGGGTTTTCAAACTGTGATAGGATAAACTTGCCCTGAAGGTTCGATAAAGTTTCCAAAAGGTCTCCTAAATGCTTCTCTGACCAATTTTTGTAATGTTTACACTCTGTATGTAAATAAGGGGGATCCACATAGAAGAATGTGTCTGGCATATCCCTTTGCTGAATGACAGTCATACCATCCCGACAGCAGATTTGAACCTCCGATAACCTGTCATGCAACGACTTGGAAAACCCTTCCCTCGCCCTCAATAGGCCTCGACCAGCATGGGTGCCTATCGTACCATTGTCCCATTTCCAACCAGCATCGGGACTACCTGCATAGGAAAAATTACATACCACCCATGTAGCCCAGGCACGTTCCACATCTTTTGCATCCGCTCCATTCCAAATGTCCCTCGCACGTTTCCATTGCTTTTCGCTACATAATGTGTTGGACACCAATTTTTGAAGATTATCAAAATTGGTTTGTATCTGGAGATAAAATGTGATAAGGTTATCGTTTATGTCATTGATGACCTCCAGATAGGATTTGCCCTTTGCGAAGAAAACTGCGCCACCACCAAAGTATGGCTCACAATAAAGCTTGTGAGAGGGCATCATCCCGATGATGGTGCTGGCCAGCGTACTCTTGCCGCCGTAATATGTAATGGGCGTTTTCATAACTTATTCGTCATACAATACCTCAATCAACCTGTCTGCCACTTCTCTGGCAAACTTCGTTCTCTCTTCCCCAGCATGTTTCGTACAATGTTCGCATGAACCATGATGAACATAGCTCTTACTACCTCTTATTCCAGGCATACATAACACATACTCGCAGGAGTCAATAATGACAAGTTCACCAGTTCGTGGCTCTGAATTTTGGTTATTTTCACATCCCGTAAGAGGAATGAATAATCCCAACAGTGCCCAGATACAAGGACGGATAATGGCAATAAAATTCTTTGTATTCATAATTTTGAAATTTTAAGTAAACATTGTTTTATTTATCTCTTTATTACTTCATTACTGTATATAAAGTTTTAATGTTCTAATCATTGTATTGATGGCTCGGTTCTTCCATGCTGGGTCAAACTCCTCGCAAATAGAATCACCTGATGACCTTGCAGTGCGCAGGCCTCTATATAATATCGTTCTTATATCGCTATTTTTTTATTACGTTGAACTTCCAGTTTCTCACACAGGGCTTCACACAGCACCCTGCTCATGTTCACCTCCACGGCATTGCCGATAAATTTCTTCTGCTCTGCCTGGGTTCCAATCAGGGTGTAATCCTCTGGAAATCCCATGATACGCTTCAATTCACGGATATTCAACATCCGCATCTTGATATCGATAATCCCGTACATCGCCATGAACTCCTTCACCTTTCTCGTCATCGGACTATCATGCTCATATATGGCAATACCGATGTCTCCCTGCTCGGTGCTGATAAGATAAGGCGGCATCTTATCCATGCGAGCTATCAAGGTGAAACAGGGCTGATTAAGCGAACGCCCGTCATTCTTGAATGATAGAGGATTCGCCAAAAACTGGTGACTTTCCAACGTGACCTTATCCAGTGGCACGTCTGGCATCGGCTCATTGTGGTCAACTTGAACAAGCGCATGACGATCCTTCGTGGTGACGGTGGGGGCTGGTTCATCAACGGAACGGTTGAATCCATTGCCGAAGTAAGCCGTCACAAACGCATGGTGATCCACGCAAGTGATGGCTCCAGCAGGACGTTCCACACTCTGATTCTTGCTCATGGGGTCACCGCTGAACTGCTTGGAAAGGAAATTCACCTTCACATAACCCAAACGGTTCTGGGTGGCTACAGTAGGGCAGGGTTCCAAGGTGGATGAAGGATTGTGACCACCCTTCTGATTCATACTGTTGTATTTCAGAATCCAGTCTTCATACTGCTTCTTGCCACCTGCCACGAACTTAATCAAACCTGCATAAATCCTTTCTAATGTTTTCTCGCATAAAGGCTTTTTTTTCGTGAAGATGCTCGTTCCTTCGTCTTTCAAATCCAGCACATCACGAACAGCCTTCCATTTCTTGTACTGATGAAACAAACCTCCCTCATCGCCGTATTTGGCGTAGGTGGGCACAGGAAAAGCAATGGGCAGTCCATGCTCGGCAAACTGACCGAAGAAACGCTTACGACTAGTGTATGCCCCGAAATTGGCAGCATTCAGAATTCTCCAATCAAAATGATAGCCATATCCACAAACGGTACACACCCATTGTAGATAGAGGCGACCCTTGTCACGACTGATGGGATGTCCCTTTTCGTCCAAATCTCCCCAACTCATAAACTCTTCAACATTCTCAATCTGAATATAGTTGGGATGGATTGCCTCGATGTAACGGTACAGGTGTTCAGCCAAGGTGCGAGAATCTGCATCCCTGGGCATACCTCCTTTAGCTTTGGAGAAGTTTGTGCATTCAAGCGAAGCCCAAAGGACTACATGTGCATTGGGATATGCAACACGGCTTTCATGGACTTTTCTAACAAGTGGTGTCAGTTCCAATGAACGGATATCCTCTGTGAAGTGCAGCACGTCGGGATGGTTGGCGGCATGTGAGGCAATGGCATTGGCATCGTGATTGACACACGCAATGACCTTGGCGCACTTACTGCCGTTCAACAAGGCATTCTCAACACCTGTGGATGTTCCACCTGCTCCACAGAAAAGATCTATATATAAAAGTTTGATGTTATTCATATTTTTATTTAGTTTTATTCTCTGCTTATTGTTGATGGCTGTTGGCTTCACGTCTGATGTCCTGATTACAGGATGCTACGCATAGACTCCACCGGCGTTGGTTACAATGTTTAAGTCTAATGTCCTGATTACAGGATGCTACGCATAGACCATGTAAGCCAGTGGTCAAGATCGGTCTGTGTCTAATGTCCTGATTACAGGATGCTACGCATAGACCCTACACTATTTCAATGACACCGTAAATCAGGACTTTATGAGTGGGGATTTTTAACCCCCTCACATGAAGGCTGACAGACCAGCCCGTTATTATAACATTACAAATCTTCCAACATCACAGATTCAATGCAGTCTTCCTCGGATGTCAACTCCTCCTTGTCAGAGAAAAATTTGATGTCAAAGAATTGACTCTTGTACTTTACCTTTTCCTTTAATCCATAATAACTCCAGTTCCTCAACACAAAGGGAAGGCCATGTGCATTTTCTTTCTTTGCTTGCTTTTCTCTTCTCTTCTGTTCAAGCAATTTGATACTGCCACATTCGTTGTCAACGGCCAGCTTCACAAGCTCCTTGGAATAGATATGAAGTTTGGTGTTGATGTAGTTATATTCCACATTATGCCAATGTTCAAGAGCTTTACACTTTCGTTTTCGGCCTTTGCCGCCATTTGTATATTTGTTATAAATCTGACAACGGCGTACAGCTTCTTGTATCTGACGACGACGATGGTTAAACTCATCCTTGGTACCAATAAACCAAATATCTGCATTATCTCTACGTGTGTGGTTCCGTAAGTCTTCTGGAATCTCAACACTGTCATTTTGATGAAGCTGATGTAGATATTCCATGTATTTGTCAGCTACAGCTTTATTGGTGGTACAAATGATAGGATTATATACTCCTAAGAAGGCAAACAAGGTCTTCTTAGGGTCGAGCTTCACCTTTTTCTTGGGTATGTCCACGCACAACAACAGAAAAATCTTCTGTTTCTTCTTCCCTTCATCTTCTTTAGTGACAAACTGAAGTGAGGATGTACACATTTTATAACCAGTTTCAGTTCCGTGCTGGCCAGAAGTTTCATCATAAAGTTTTTGGGCAAGGATTCGCTCAACTATCAATCGGTTTCCACTTCTGTCTTTACCAAATACCATCTTGAAGGGAATGCCCATCAGAGAAAAGACACAATCATGGTAAGTCTTTTCGTTCGAACCGACAGAATCTACAAATGTGAAATTGGAAAAACGCTTCACCTGAAAAGGTATGGGCATGTTTTCCTTGTAGCTACGTAAAGAACGCTGCCACATACCACGTTTTCTGTCATCGTAGTACATCTTCTGTACATTCTGCAAAATGCAGCTCACCATCCCCATATCTGCTTTGCCCTTGAAAGTCTCTGAGGCGGCTACGTATGGCACGTTCTTATATGAACCAGCCTTACCCTTTACCCCTAAATAGGTTATAGTCTCTTTGTCTTCTTGGGAGAGATAAGGCATGGAGTGATCAAGGGCGAAGAGATGTGAAACTGCCATGTTCGCCACTTCCATCGCAATGCGCCGGTTGTCAAACAGTTTTTCATAATGCTGTTTGCGAAGTTCTTTGTCTTCGTCATTGACAATGACTTCAATTTTTCTTGTAATGACCATATTCTTTTTTTTAGATGTTTCTATTATCGGCTAACAGTCCTATAGAGTCTGATGTCCTGATTGCAGGATGCTACGCATAAACCCACACGATTTCAATGAGGCCATAAATCAGGACTTTATGAGTGGGGATTTGTGACCCCTCACATGAAGGCTGACAGACCAGCCCGATATTGAATGACTTATATCGGTGCGCCACGGGTGATACCCTTACAGATCAATTCAACGTAACGCAGCGTGTCATTGATAAATCTGTAACTTCGCTTTCCAAGAACTGGAAGGGAGTTTCGCAGTAAAAGCATGTTTTCTTGAAATATATTAGGATTGCTTCGAAATTCTCCAATGAAGAAATGGCGTAGCCAAGATGATGGTACCATCGAAAATTCTAAATCTAAAGTACGGATTACCATCACAAGAAACTCTTTCTGCTTAGTTTTATAGATGTAATAGCATTCACCTCGCTCCTTGTCGTAGAAGTCAAAAAGAAGATGGGCTACCTTCTTCGGCCTATCAACCGCAATCTGGAAGCATTCAATACCCATGGACTTCTTGATTTGATGACACAATTCACGCAAGTCTTTGAGGGTCGTTTCTTCACGAATGGGAATAGAGCAGAACCTGACATAGTTCATGTTGGAGGATGGCAGTCCGTGAGTACGATTTGAAAAATTCTCCAAAATTTTTTTCTCACGTTTTGCAAAATTCTCACCTACCCACATTTCGGGCATCACTTTTAAGTCATCATGATGCTTTTTAAAATGAACTAAAGTACTTCTCATAACTTTGAGTTTTTTAATATTTATTACCAGGGAAGTGGTTTACTTCATAGATATATGAAATAATGAGTGCCACGAAGGCAATGCCTAATATGATGATGATATACTTCATGGTGTACTTTAACTACACTTTGGGGTTGGATAAATAAACTAAGTATCTTAGTTGCAATTCTTTGACATTCATTTTGAATGAAAGACCATAACAAGTAAGATAATCTTCTATTTCAGCTATTGACCTTTTTCCTAAATTGCGAAACCTAAACAAGTCTTTACGCTCTAATTGTACAAGGTCGCCAAGCGTCTCTATATTCGCAAACTTCAAGCAATTGAGAGTACGAACAGATAATTTACAATCACAGATTTTTGTGGATAGAAGTTCGCATAACCGCACTTCTTCAGGCGTAAGTCCTGCCGCTAACATTTCATTTTTCCTGTTCTTCTCTTCTAATCCTTGCTCTAATTCGACAATTCGCTTCAATTGCTGCTGATAAAGAGCATGAAGGGCTACGAAACTGTTCTCCAATTCTTCATGCTTGTTTAATCGATTCAACAAGGATTCTGTATGACGTAGTTTTCGGCAACCTTTATGAGCAATCTGACATACTCTCTCAATTGAAATTCCAAAACGTTTGCTGATGTCTTCGAACTGTTCTCCATCGATTAACGAAGTCAGAATGTCAAATGTACGTTGGTCTAAACAATCTTTGTTCAAATATAAAACAGTGGTGATTAAGTCTAAACTAAGACTTTGTCCTCTTAATGTTTTGATAAAGCGCAGAGAATTGGACAAATCTTGATGAATAGCTTGCAAGGATTCCAAATCTTCCTTGTTTTGCTGAGTGAGAATCTGAATGTCTGATTGGATAACTGATAGCTGCTGAAGGTTAGGCTTCATCTTTTCCAGTGGAGAAACGTCCACGTACATGAATTGCCCTACGGGAAATCCTATCAGAAGTCCTTTCTCTAACCAGTTTGAGATGGTCTGGCGAGTCACGCCCAAGGCTTGGGCAGCTTCATTTCGTGATAATAACTTTGCCATATTGATCTTATTTTAGAATTTCTGATGTGAGCTTATGTAGCGATTCACTGGAGTGGCCCGCTGCAAAATAATCACTAATGTCTTTCTCTCTTTTTGTCCCAGCCAATGGCAGGACAAGCCGAGTGACTTGATATTGTTGTTTCAGTTCTTGAACTCTTGCGTTCGACTCTTTCTTTCCTGTTTCATCGCAATCATACATGAAGATGATGTGATGAAATCGCTTAGACAAATCTTCCATGAGGCTGATGGGCATCTTGGCTGATTCACTATTGAGGGCAATGGCGTTGAAACCATGGGAGGCTAATGAAAGTACATCTTTCTCGCCACCTGTAATATATAAGATTTCACCCTGCTTCGGCAATTGTTCATACCCGAATACATAGGGATGGGGTACATCACCAGCGTAAATGAAACGTACTTTGGCATCGGGACGATATATCTTGATACCTTTGCCGTTATTAAACAGGTAACCATACATCTTGTTTGAGAGTCCCACACTACGAAACTCAAAAGATGTACCGTCTTCACGCTCAAATTTGCATCGACGCAATTTCTTTACATGGTAGGTCTGAAGGGTGGATTCTTTGATGCCATACTTCTTAAAAAAGTTAATGTCTTTCAAAAGAAAATTCATGTAGATGGCCTGAAATTGGAGGGGATGATGAACTGCATCTTGCTGATGGAAGGGCAGAACTATCGGGGCTGAATGCTCTTGTAGTTCTACTTCCATATTAAGGCTAATGTTCAAATCTTGAATGATAATACGCAAAACTTCTTTGAATGAGTTCTTTAAGTCAAGATGATGAATCATGGCCACGAAGTGAAAACAATCTCCACACCATTCACTGCTGCCGAAATCATGAAGATAGTACTTGCTTTGACTTGACACATGGCGGTAAGCAAGGACACATGAAGGATGGCTGTCTTTTCTATATGGGTTCTTAAATGTCTTTTTCAGACAAGCATCACCCAGATAGTGTACGAATACATCTAATCCGTCATGGGTTTTGGATAATATTTTCTCGATTTCTTTCATGGCTTCAATATCTAAATGAGGTAAAATGAATGACAGCTAATGGCTGCCCTATATATTTATGTAGCCAGTTCTTCCAATCCATGAAGGATAAACCGTCATTGTCGGATAATTGAAGAGGGGTTATTGAACGGCCATCGACTTTAGGTAGGTAAATGTTTCCTTTGTCAAAGACTAAATGCTGAAGGCCAATGCCATTTTCTCTTGTCAACAATGCAATTTCTATCTGCTTGCTTCGATATGGGAAACCCTCCCATTGACGGACAGAAAGGCAAGCTTCGCCTTTCTCTATCTCCTTAAATCGCATGGCCCAAAGGTCATAGTTCGCACGAATGGTATGAATTTTTGATTTTCCATTGCGAATATAGTCCAAAAAATAGGTCGGTTGACCAGCTTTCGGATGATTCATCGGAAAGGTATTGGCTAAAATAATGTAATATGTCTTTTTCTTGTGCTTCATAATCATTTTATTGAGTCAACAACTGCATTAAATTGAACACTATTCATATCAATCTGAAGCAACAACTCATGTTGTATGTCTTCTTGATTTTCGGAATAGTAGATAATGATATGACCTGAATCTCGGTTGTAGGTCTCTGACCAACCAAGTACCAAATTGGAGTCTCTCGTTCGTACAATATAAGAGATATAATAGGTGATGAAAGGAGTATCACCCATCCCTATCGAGAACTTATCATTCTCAGAAGAAAGTAATTCTATCTTTTGATTTTGTGGTGACAAACCACTAGGTAAACTATTAAAAGAAGTGAAGGATAATGGTTCTGCTATATCTTTGTTCAGTTCCTCATTGCTCCACATGAAGGAGTTTCCTTCTATAGATAACTCTACATCTTTTATGGTTACGATTGTGCTTCCATCCCATTCTTCTGTATCGGAAGTAATGGCAATATATAATTGAGGGAAAACAACTGATGCAGAGGCTGACACCTCTCCACCATCTTCTTCTATATTGTGTGACGATGGAGCGGATTTGGAAGGTGATTGGATGTTTTCTTCCTCTGCATATACATCCGTACAGCTGCTTAAACAGATAACGGAGGCTAACAATAATAAAATGACATGGAAGGTTTTCATTTTTTCCCTTTTTAAGTTAGTTTTTGATTGTTAAGATCAAGATTGAATAGACATAAGTTAGCTCTCTTTTTTCATCGTTTATGAAAAAGTGAATCTCCTTTTCCAAAAACGGGTTAGTTCCTGACCTTCATAATACTTTCTTCCGAAAGTCGTGTCTATTGTCGGAGTAATTAAGTTTGCCGCACAATATTTCAAGAAGGTTGTTCGGCATATTCCTAATAATTTACTTGCTTCGGTGCAAGTGTATAAAGCATGTGCTTTTACTCTTGGAGGTTCTGAGGTAATCATAATCATTATTATTTACGGTAAACAAGACATGGTGTTATACCACTCTGGAAAGACTACGGGGGTAGTCTTATCGACAAAAATTCCCTTCGCAATTAGAATTTTCTTCACGTTGTAAGCGGTCATGTGGTGCAAGCTCCCTATATATGTCATGACACGATTTGGACTTACACCTTCATTCAATATGTCGGAAGAGCGGTCAAGGTATTCCTGACATATTTGCTCATTTCGTTCCCTCCTGAAGCGGTCAAAGGCTGTTTCGTACTCAATTTTTTTTACCATAATTATTTTTGTTATTTTGTTAATAATTTAGTAACTTTGCAAGTTGATTTACACCCTTAGTTACATTTATAATTGTAGGTTGGGTTGTAAATTCGATGCAAATATATAAAAAACTAAATAAAGTATATCAATAGTGATATTAAAAATAACATAAATTAACTAAAATATATAAATATGGGTATAAAAATAGCGGTTGTACATATCGGTAATGCGATAGAAAGAAGAATGAATGAGCTTAAAATAACTCAGCAGGAATTAGCTGAAAAAATGAATACTCAACAACCTAATATTGCAAGATTACTTAAAAAAACAAGTCTAGATACCCAAAAGTTATCAAGCATATGTATGTATCTGGATTATAATTTTTTCAAAGATTTCGTACCAGAAGACGAAATAATAAAATCGGAACAGGAAGCGGGCGGTCAAGTTTCACAATCTTCACTTGCTGAACTAAAAAAATGGGTAGAACAATTGATTGAAGAAAAAACAAAGCTGAAACAGGAGAATGAAGCATTGAAAGAGAAACTTCTTCAATATGAAATTTCTCAAAAGAAAGCAGTAGGTTAGTTCCAATATATACCTGTCTCAAAAGAAATTAATTTAGTAACTTAATAAAATATTTAATGATTAAACTTATTCAGCAATGAGAAAAATTATTTTTTTATTTTTATTTATTCTTGTCTTTTTTTTTAATTTATTTTAAAAAATAATTTAAGTAAATAATTATTTATTTTTATTATTATTATTTATTATATTTAAG
>JAEEGH010022614.1_pt1 | contig 12873 bp, 17 predicted proteins | sample 9134181 | NCBI WGS metagenome assembly JAEEGH01 (sample SAMN16246544, study PRJNA631951) | gut metagenome | biome: gut microbiome; feature: rumen; material: DP-attached | host: Bos | place: Iran: Karaj | collected 2018-10 | reverse complement strand
GATATAGATGACATAGCCCGGGAGTTTGTCCTGGCGCGGGGTGCGAAGCCTGCAGAGCTTGGATATATGGGCTATCCTGCCAGCATATGTGTGTCTGTGAACGAGGAAGTCATCCACGGAATCCCCGGAAAGAGAGTTCTTAAGGATGGGGATATCGTGAGCATGGATTTCTGTGTGGATCTTAAAGGCTACATTTCTGACAGCACCATAACTGTGGGCATAGGCAAGATATCGCCAGAGGCCCGGCAGCTTATGAAGGTGACCGAGGAGTGCCTTTACAAGGGAATAGACAAGGCTGTTGCCGGAAACCGTGTGATTGATATATCCCGTGCCGTTTTCGTACATGCCAAGAAATATAACTACGGCGTGGTCCGGGAATACTGCGGTCATGGTGTGGGTTTCAGCATGCACGAGGAGCCTGCTGTTCCAAACTTTATATCCCGGGGAATAAGCCCCCGGCTGAGAGAGGGGATGGTTATTGCCATTGAGCCTATGATAATGATAGGCAGCGATGAGATTGATGTGCTGGATGATGACTGGACTGTTGTCACAGCCGATAATTCCCTTGCCTGCCATTTTGAGCATACAGTGGCTGTCCACGACGGATATGCCGAGATACTTACCAAGCTTCCCGATTGAAAGGAGAATCACATGAAGGAATTTCTGCCCTACGATGTTGTAAGAAACAATGCCCTCAAGCTGGCATATAAGATGTACAAGGAAGACGGGTTTGTTCCAGATGTGATCTACGTTCCTCTCCGGGGCGGTGCCTACATGGGCAACGTAATAAGCGAATTCTACAAGATGGTTCTTAAAGGAACCGGCCACAAGCCTGTGTTCTATGCTGCAGTGGTTGCCCGCTCCTACACCGATGTGAAGAGCAGGGGAAATGTGGCAGTGGACGGCTGGACCTATTCTCCCGAGAACCTCCGGCCAGGGGACAAGGTTCTGTTCGTGGATGATATCTACGACTCAGGCTACACCATCAACTTCCTGGTCAACTACATCATATCCAAAGGACTGAAAAGAGAAGACATAAAAGTTGCTGTACACGACTACAAGGTGCAGGAATATGTGGACAAAGATCTGAATATAATTCCTGACTACTGGTGCCGCAAGCATGTCATCAAGAACCAGTGCGACGAAATCTGGATTCACTACTTAAGCCATGAGCTTGTAGGTCTTACAGATGAGGAGCTTGAGCAGTACTATTACAGCGAGGATCCAGAGCTCCGGAAAGTCTTCTCGGTGCTCAAGCGCTGATTGTTCCGGTGGAGTACGGTCCTCCTGAAAGCCCAGACAAAACAGATTCCTAAAACCACAAAGGTCAAAACCCAGGATATAGGGTAGGAAATATATATTGTCTGCACAATGTGGTATTTGGGTATCTGGAACAGGGTGGCTATCCAGACCAGCCTGAATATGCAGGCACCACCCAGGGATACAATCATAGGCGTGACCACATATCCAAGGCCTCTGAGGGAACCTGTAAGCACATCCATAATGCCGCACAGAAGGTATGGCATGGAGACATAGCCCATCCGCAGGGCACCTGCTGCAATCACATCCTGGTTCGTAGAGTAGATGCCCAGGAGAGGTGAGGCGAAGAGCCAGGCCGATACACCAAGCACAAGCCCGGTGACAATGACACAGCACTGGGTAAGGAAAAGAACCCGGAGTATACGCTTGAAGTTTCCTGCTCCCAGATTCTGGGATGTGAAGGAGATGGCAGTCTGGGAGAAGGCGTACATGGCAAAATATACATAGCCTTCTATATTGATGGCTGCTGCATTTCCAGCCATGATCACATTGCCGAAGGAGTTCACCGAAGACTGGATCACCACATTGGATATGGAGAAAAGCATTCCATGGAGCCCGGCCGGAACTCCAAGGCGGAATATCAGAGCCATCTGTATGGGGTGGATCTTGAGTCTTGATATTTCCATGTGGACAGCCCCTTTATCCCTCATCATGCAGACTACGATAAGGGCGCTGGCAACCGCCTGGGAGATGACTGTGGCGGCGGCCACTCCAGCCACATCCCATTGGAACTTGATTACAAATATCAGGTTCAGGATGACATTTATTACCCCGGCTACGGTGAGGTAGTAGAGTGGCCGCCGGGTATCTCCCACCGCCCGGAGTATGGCACTGCCGAAGTTGTAGATCAGAGTGAATATAATTCCAAGAAAGTATATCTGCAGGTACTTTGTGGCCAAGTCCAGAACCTGGGGCGGTGTCTGCATCCAGAGCAGGATCTGCCGGGCTCCCAGGACGCCCACCACAGTTATTGCCAGGCCGCCGTACAGGGAGAGGAGCATGGTGGTATGGACTGTCTTGGACAGATCCTCCTTGTTCTGGGCGCCGTAGTACCTGGCCACCAGTATATTTGCCCCTATGGAGAGGCCTAGAAAGAGATTGAGCATCAGCTTGATGATGGCTCCGTTGGAGCCTACGGCGGCCAGGGAGTTGTCGCCAGCGAACCGGCCCACTACTATGATATCAGCTGTGTTGAACAGGAGCTGCAGGGTAGTGGTGCATATGAGGGGTATGGCAAACAGGCATATCTTCTTCAGAAGAGGACCGTGGCACATATCTATCTCATAATTCTTCGGCATATATTTATTTTCTTCCTTGACTGTGTGAAATGTCAAGATTTTTATGTTATAATAATATTATGTTCGAAAATAAGATGTATCAAGTTTCAACGCTGCAGGCCCTTGCCTTAGGATACAGCAAGGCTGTGATAAAGGTTGGAGACCTTCTAAAGGAGGGGGACACCGGGCTGGGAACCTTTGAGGATGTGAATGGGGAAATGATTGTCATGGATGGGCATTGTTACAGAGCGGACCAGGATGGGAATGTGACAGTAGTTGCCCCTCAGACTGGTGTCCCTTTTGCCGCTGTGGCAAAGCTTTACGGCGAGCAGCAGTTTCAGCTTGAGAATATGAAGGATATCGCATCTTTACGGGCAGAGCTGACCCAAAAAATCGAAGAGCGGTTTGGCCTTAACAGTATGCATATTGTCAGGATTGACGGGGTATTTGAGAAGGTGGATGCCCGGTCCGAAGCCCCCTACAGGTCGCATCATACAACATTGAAAGAGATTCTTGGCAAGAACCAGAAAGCATTCATTTTTGAGAATATCCGCGGGGCGCTGGTAGGTGTATATTTCCCCGATTATATGGATGGAATCAATATGCCGGGATGGCATCTTCATTTTCTTTCCGAAGATAGGTCAAAAGGGGGCCATGTCTTTGATGTAAGTATAAAAGAGGGTGCTGCAAGAGTGGACAAGATAGGCAACATATTCATAAATCTTCCTAAGGATGTAGCTTTCGACACCTATTCCCTTAAGCAGGATTTACAAGCTGAAATTAAGTCTGTAGAATAAGTATATGATAGAGACCGGCTGGATATCCATACTGCCACCACTTATCGCAATAGTGCTGGCGTTTGTTACCAAAGAGGTGTACTCATCCCTGTTCATCGGGGTTTTCTCTGGTATGGCCATTTATGTGGCCTATGCCCACGAGCCCTTTGTTGCCGTCTTCTCCCACATCTTCGACATGATGGCAGAAAAGATTGCGGACAATTCTTATATGATTATTTTTCTGGCCCTGTTGTGGGCAGTCGTTACACTTGTATCCAGATCAGGTGGCAGCCAGGCCTATGGACGGTGGGCCGGGAAAAGGCTTAAAACAAGGCGTTCTGCGCTGCTGGCCACCTCGTTCCTTGGCATGCTGGTCTTTATAGATGACGGCTTCAACTGCCTTACTGTGGGTACCGTGATGCGGCCTATCACTGACCGGCTCAAGATATCAAGGGCCAAGCTGGCGTACATAATCGATGCAACAGCAGCCCCGGTGTGCATAATTGCGCCGGTCTCCAGCTGGGCTGTGGCGGTGGCCAGCGAGGTCAGCGAGCAGAACGGTTTCAACCTGTTCCTTTCCACCATTCCTTATAATCTGTATGCGCTTTTAACCATAGCCATGGTCTTCTTCATTGCTCTCAGCGGCAAGGATTTCGGCCCTATGAAGCATGCCGAGGAGATGGCGATGCAGCAGGAACTTGAGGAAGTTGATGGTGTTGAGGGGCATGAAACGAAAGGGCGTGTCATAGACCTGGTGCTGCCTATTGTAGTTCTGATTGTCTGCGCTATTGCAGGTATGGCCTATGTGGGTGGCTTCTTCAGCGGAGTGAGTTTTGACCAGGCAATAGGGGAGAACCCGACCGCCGGCCTTACTCTGGGTGCCTTTGCAGGGCTTATTACAGCTATGTTCCTGTACCTTCCGCGTAAGATTATGACACCAAATGCTTTTATAAAAGCCATAGTGAGCGGCATAGGTTCTATTGTGCCGCCAATGCTTATACTGGTTCTTTCCTGGAGCCTGGGTGGCGTGTGCCGCCAGATGATAGGCACAGGCATCTTTATATCAGGCTTTGTCAGCACATCAGAGCTGCCCCTGAGCTTGCTGCCGTTCTTTATCTTTATAATTGCTTCACTTATGAGTTTCTCCATGGGCACCTCCTGGGGTACTTTTGGAATGCTTATCCCTATAGTGACCATGATATGCAGCGTTTCCAGTGCAGCACCGCTTCTTGTACCGACTCTGGGGGCCACCCTGGCAGGCTCTGTCTACGGTGACCACTGCTCACCGATATCTGATACCACAATTCTTTCTTCCACCGGTGCCGACTGTCCACATATACAGCATGTGGAGACCCAGCTGCCATACGCCACACTGATGGCCGGCCTATGCGCTGTAGGCTATCTGATTATGGGCTTAGTGCTGTAATGTTCAAAATACTTTTTATCTGCCACGGAAACATCTGCCGCTCAGCCATGAGCGAGTTCATCATGCGGGATATGGTGGCAAAGCGCGGGCTTTCTGACAAGATTCAAGTAGCCTCGGCCGCCACCTCCAGGGAGGAACTCGGCAACGATATGTATCCTCCTGCAAAGCGGAAGCTGGACAAGGAGCATATACCGTATACCCGCAGGCATGCGCGGCAGGTGACAATGGCGGACTATGATGAATACGACCTGCTTCTCTGCATGGAGAAGTACAATATCAGAAACCTGAAACGCATTATTCCGAATGACCCGAAGCATAAGATTCATCTTCTGCTGGATTATACCGATAACCCCCGGGACATATCTGACCCTTGGTACACCGACGATTTCGATACCGCTTACGACGATATCGTGGAAGGCTGCCAGGGCGTGCTGGAGCACTTGAAAAGATATGAGATACGCTAACATAACCAAAGCAAAATTCATCGCTCGGCCAAACCGTTTTATAGCACAGGTTGAGGTGGATGGACGTGTCGAGACAGTTCATGTGAAGAACACCGGCAGGTGCAAGGAGCTTCTGGTTTCAGGTTGTACTGTGTTCCTTACAGAGCCAGGCACTCCCCAGCGGAAAACCAAATACGATCTGGTGGCAGTGATAAAGGATAACGGACTTCTCATCAACATTGACAGCCAGGCGCCTAACAAGGTGGCGGCAGAGTATCTTCAATCCCAGAACTACGATGTCATCATCCCGGAATACACATACGGTGATTCCCGCATCGATTTCTACATGGAGAAGAAAGCCGGCCGCAAGGTTGAGCGGTATCTTATGGAAGTGAAGGGCTGCACCTTGGAACGAGATGGCATAGGTTATTTTCCCGACGCTCCCACGGAGCGGGGAGTTAAGCACATCCACGAGCTGATAAAAGCCAAGAAAGCGGGCTACCATGCCATATTGGCTTTCGTTATACAGATGGACGGAGTTACCGAGGTACGTCCTAATATCGAGACCCACCCGGAGTTTGGCAAGGTTTTTGATAAAGCAAAAAAGGCTGGAGTAGAGATACTCTTTATCCCTTGCCATGTGGAGATTGAAAACATAGTGGCGGTGTGGTAAGATTTACCCATGCGATACGCAGTACTTGGCAGCGGCTCCTGCGGCAATTCCTACATCTTCAAGACAGCGCGTTCATGCTTCGTGGTGGACAATGGCTACACCTTCTCTGAATTCCGCCGCCGAGCAGAAGCTTTCGGCTTCAATATCAAGGATATAAAGTACATCTTCCTGACACACACCCATGGCGACCATCTGAAGGGGGTGGAGGTTCTGTCGCAGAAGCTGGGTATACCAGTCATAACAGCAGAGAACCTGGACCTCTCCAAGTACGTGTTCAAGGGCTTTTTCCAGCATAAGGAAATGAAGCCGGACTCCACATATCTGTTGGATGATTTTTCCTTCACCATGTTCCCCACATTCCACGACGCGCCCAACTCTGTGAGCTACAGCTTCTGCCACGACGGCTTCCGGTGCACCATCATCACCGATACAGGCAAGACATCGCTCCGGATGAAAGATCTGGCCGAGGAGTCTGATGTCCTTTTCCTTGAGTCCAACTACTGTCCCGACCTGCTTAAGAAAGGGCCATATCCCATATGGTTGCAGAAGCGCATTCTCTCTGAATACGGGCATCTCTCCAACTTCGACGCCCTGGAATTCGTGAAGGGGCTGGGCTCGGAAAAGTGCCGCAAGGTATATTTGTGCCACATCTCTGACAAGAACAATACACCGGAAAGGGTGCGGGAAGTCTTTGACAGCGTCCCACTAAAAAATATAGAATATCATATATGTAAAAGAGGAATCCCTGTGATGGGAGAGGAGTGAATATGGAAAAGAAAGTGCTTGTTCTTCTGGCCGAAGGCTTTGAGGAGATGGAGGCTATCATCACCTCTGACCTCTGTATCCGTGCTGGTCTTGATGTCTGCACCGCCGGTATCGACGGGATTGATGTGACCGGGTCCCACGGGCTTTCCCTCATTGCAGACTGCGAGCTTGTGGATGTGGATGATGAGTTTGATGCAGTGGTGATTCCTGGCGGTATGCCGGGGGCACAGAACATTGCTGACAACGATATGGCTATGGAGCTTATACAGGCCCATGCCGATGCCGGCAAGCTGATTTGCGCCATCTGCGCCGCTCCTGGTGTGGTGCTGGGTGGTACCGATATTCTTGATGGCCACAAGGTCACTTGCTTTCCAGGATTCCAGGACAAGTTCAAGTCCAGTGTTAAATATGTGGATGAGATGGCTGTCACCGACGGCAATGTGATCACAGCCAAAGGACCGGGCGCTGCTCCTGCTTTCGCTTTTGCCATTATCAAGGCGCTTGCTGGGCAGGCCGCTGTTGACAAGGTGAGGGGCGGCAGCTTCTTCTAATAGGAAAACTATGGCAGATACAAAAGCTTTGTTCAAAGATATAAAAGGGAAAAACTTCTTTTTGGTGGGAATAAAGGGGACAGGACTCTCCGCCTTTGCCGAGCTTCTTCTTAGCGCTGGAGCAGGTGTGTCAGGCAGTGACACAGCAGAGAAATTCTACACTGACCAGGTGCTTGCGTCCCTGGGAATCCCATATAAAGAGGGCTTTGCCGCAGACAATGTTCCGGCTGATACCGACTGCGTTATCTACTCATCGGCCTACAACCCCGACACAAACCCAGACCTGGCCGAGGCCAGGCGGCGGGGGCTGGAGATGCTGGAGTACACCCAGGCACTGGGTGCATTCTCCGCAGCGTACGACGCAGGGGGGATTGCCGGTGTGCACGGCAAGACCACGACCACAGCCATAACCGGGACGCTGCTCAAGGCGCTGGGTGCTCCAGCATCGGTGCTCGCAGGCTCGGCGGTGTCCAACTTCGGTGGCCACTCCACCCTGGTGAACGGGTCGCGCTACTTTGTAGCCGAGACCTGCGAGTACAAACGGCATTTCATGTCGTTTTGCCCCCGCCGGGTTATAGTGACAAGTATAGAGCCCGATCATCTGGATTTCTATCCAACCTACCAGGACATCTTCAAAGCATTTGTGGATTACGTGATGCTCTTGCCCGAGGGGGGAGAGCTTATCTACTGCGCCGACGACAAAGGCTGCTGCCAGCTTCGAGATGTTATTGCCGCAAAGCGGCCTGACATAGTACTTATTCCTTATGGCAAGAACGCCACAGGCGATTTCAAGATCACAGAAACCAAAGTTCACGATGGCAAGAACTGCTTCAAGGTAGCAGGCTTTGATAAAGAGTTTGCACTCCATATCCCAGGGCAGCACATCGCCCTTGATGCCGCCGCAGCATTGGCAATGACAGTGTCCATCCTCAAGAACTGGAAGGGCAGTGTATCACCCGATGACACACACAAAATTGCAGAGGGCTTTGAGGCATTCTGCGGCAGCAAGCGACGCAGCGAGATAGTGGGGCAGGCAAAGGGAATCCTCTTCATGGACGACTACGGCCATCATCCCACAGCCATCAAACTTACCCTGGAAGGCATAAGAAACTTCTACCCTGGAAGACGTCTTATCGTGGATTTCATGTCCCACACATACTCCCGCACCGAGGGGCTCCTGGAGGAGTTCGCATCATGCCTCGGGGCTGCCGATGAGGTCATCCTCAACGATATCTATGCGTCAGCGCGCGAGAAGAACAATGGTGGCGACCTGGACCAGAGACTCTACAAGGCGGTCTGCGCCCATCATCCTAATGTAAAGTATTTCAAGAAGCCGCTGGATGGCTTTGATTATCTTGCATCCCACCTTAAGGAAGGGGATGTGTTTGTGACCATGGGGGCCGGCGACAACTGGACTCTTGGCAAGAAACTGTTTGAATATTTCGAGGCAAAGAAATGAGAAGCATGACAGGCTACAGCTACGCCGAATTTCAGGACGAGAACATAAAGCTGGCGGCAGAGCTCAAATCCTATAACAACCGCTTTCTGGATATCGCGGTGAGCGCTCCTCCCGCACTTCAGGGGGCCGAGAACGCCATACGCAAGTACCTGGGAGACCGCATCGCCAGGGGTAAGGTGGAGTTCTACCTTAAGATAAAGACCCTCTCCAGCCAGATCAAGGTGGATGTGGATGAGGGGGCTGTGTTCGCATATCTGGACGCTTTCAAGCGTGTGAAGAAGCTTTCCGAGGTGAGTGATGAGATCTCCCTTTCTCAGCTGCTTCGTGCCGATGGTGTCCTGAACCGCGACAGTGAGCTTGATTCCGCCATATTCGATAAATATGTGTTCCCGCTCCTTGAGAAGGTCTACGAGGAGTATGATGCCACCTGCCTCCGTGAGGGAGAGAACACCAAGGCTGATATCCTCCGTCATCTGGCTATCATAGAGGAGAATGTGAGGGCTGTGGAGGCTCAGTCCGGCCGTTTCGAGGAGCTCTTGAAGAAGAATATCTACGACCGCTTCCAGCAGCTTTTAGGTGATGCTGTTGATGAGAGCCGGGTCTATGCCGAGACTGCCGTGCTCCTGATAAAGTACACGATCAACGAGGAGCTGGTGCGCCTTAAGTCCCATCTGGAGGCTTTTCATGCGGCCCTGGATTCTGATGAGCCGGTGGGCAAGAAGCTGGATTTCATCTGCCAGGAGCTTAACCGGGAGATCAACACTATCGGGTCCAAGAGTATGATGGTGGAGGTGGACAGAGCAGTGGTGACACTGAAGGATGCCCTTGAGAACATTAGAGAACAGGTGAGGAACGTAGTCTGATGATAATTGCTATTTCTGGAAAAAGCGGCTGCGGCAACACCACAGTCAGCACAAAACTGGCCGAGAAACTGGGCCTTAAGCTTATAAATTACACATTCAGGAACTTGGCTGCCGACACTGGCCGCGACTTCAAGGAAGTGTGCCAGCTTGCCAAGACCGATTTCTCCTTCGACAAGTATATAGACAGCCACCAGGTGGAGCTGGCCAGACAGGGCAACTGTGTACTTGGCTCACGGCTTGCGATCTGGATGATGAAAGAGGCTGATCTCAAGATATTCCTTGAGGCTTCCATCGAGACAAGAGCCAAACGCATCGTGGAGCGGGAAGGTGGAACATTCCAGCAACGGTATGACGAGACTGCTGCCCGGGATGAGAGTGACACCAACCGTTATATACAGCTTTATGGCATAGACAACAACAAGCATGACTTTGCAGATATGATAATCGATACAGCCCTTTATACACCGGACCAGATAGTAGACATGATTGTGGCCGAGGTACAGAGGCGGGGACTCAAGTGAGACCCCGGATAGTCATCCTGGCCACAGGAGGTACCATTGCAGGCCTCGGTGAGCAGGGAAAGGATATAGGGTATCAGCCCGGCACCTTGCCGGTGGAGACCCTGTTGAAGGGCAATCCCGACATTTCTAAGATTGCAGATATAAAAGCAATACAAGTGTGCAACCTGAATTCAGACGATATCACAGACAGCATCTGGCTGGAGCTGGCCAACACTATAAACCGCCTTGCCAAGGCGGGCGAGGCCGACGGCTTTGTAGTGACCCATGGCACCGACACCCTGGAGGAGACCGCCTATTTCCTCAATCTTACTGTAAAGACAGACAAGCCCGTTGTTGTCACCGGTGCCATGAGGCCAGCCACCGCCCTTTCCCCGGACGGCTCTGCGAACCTGTCCGGCGCGGTGTCCACCGCGTGCGCGTCTGGCTCGCGCGGAAAGGGGGTGCTGGTCTACTTCGCAGGCGCTGTACTGCCGGCCCGGGCTGTGGTCAAAGCCCACACCTCGCGCCTGGATGCGGTAACTGCCGCCCCCGACGCCATCACTGGCCGCAAGCACACGCTCGCCACCGAGTTCGATGTCTCCGTCCTTAGGAAGCTTCCTAAAGTACCAGTTCTCTACTTCAATATAGATGCAGACCCTGCTGTCGTAAAATATGCGTCCGCTCACTCCGACGGCATAGTCATAGCCGGGGCCGGAGCAGGGGAGTTCAGCATACTGTGGCGGGAGGCCCTCTCCAGCCTCAAAATCCCTGTAGTAGTAAGCTCCCGCACCGGGGCCGGCTCAGTGCTGCAGGAAACCATGTGCCTGCCAGACGCAGTGGCAGCAGGGGATCTATCCCCAGCCAAGGCAGCGGTGCTTCTCCGCCTGGCCCTCACCAAGACCCGCGACACAAAAGAGCTTATCCGCATTTTCAGTACCTACTGATTCCTTCGCCATATAAAATATTTCCTTGACTTATATATTTAATATATATAATATTATTCTTAGGAGAATAACATATTATCTCCGCTGAATATAATGAAGTTAGAAGATAACCTGCTGTTTACCAGAATATATCAAGAATATTACCGACGCGTTTACAACTACGCATTCAGCCGGCTTTTGAACAGAGAGGACTCGGAAGATGCTACGGCAGAAGTGTTTATTGTGCTGCTGAAAAATATACAGTCTTATGATCCACAGAAAGGAAGCGTCTCCACATGGGTCAACAGGGTTGCCCACAATGCGGTGGAAGACTGCTGCCGCAAGGCCTATCGGCATAGAGAAGTTTCCTCCCCTGCTGATATTAAAGACGAAAGAAGCCCATGGGAACCTGAGAATGAGGTGAACCTCAGAGTATATGAAATATTGCGGCAACTATCCGAAGAGGAACGTTCTTTTCTGGCTCTGAGATATGAGATGAAAATGTCAAATTCCGAAATCGCAGAACTTATAGGATTGACTCCAGTGGCTGTCAGTCAGCGCTATCATCGGTTGCTGGAAAAATGCAGGAATGTGGATAAAAATAAAAAAATTTCTTAAAATCTGTCAATTTTGACAGATTTAATTCGTATATATAAATGTGATGGACGAAATAGAAAAACTTTTCCAACAATCGGATTTCTCTTCAGAAAACAATGGACTTGGGACGAGGATATGGAATCGTCTTGCAGATTATAAGGAGGCAAATATGCCAATCGACAAATCAAAGTTAACAAAAGAGATGATTGATAGAGCAGCAATGTGTCAGACTGCTGATGAGCTGATTGCCCTTGCTAAGACAAGTGGTATCGATATCACCAAGGCTGAGGCCGAGGCCTACCTGGATGAGCTGGACAACATGGAATTAGACACTGATACACTGGCACATGTAGCTGGCGGCAAGGGGTGTCCGACACTTGGCGATGGCGGGCTATATAAATAATGGTATTAAAAAGGAGTATAATATGCCGATTGATAAGACAAAGATAACCAGAGCGATGATTGCGAAAGCCGCAAAGTGCGAGACTGCCGACGAGCTGGTGACCCTTGCCAAGTCCGAAGGGATTGAGCTTACAAAGGAAGAGGCCGAGTCATACCTGGCTGAGCTTGATAATATTGAGCTTGACAGTGATTCCTTGGATAAGGTGGCTGGTGGCGGATGTTATTCTGAAAATAATTTTGATCCTTGTAATAATTTTCAGGTTGCTTAAAAGGAAATATATTATGCCGAACGATAAGACAAAAATTACAAAAGAGATGCTTGAGAAAGCAGCAAAATGCCAGACATCTGAGGAGCTGATTGCCCTTGCCAAGACAGCTGGCATCGAGATAACCAAGGCCGAGGCCAAGGCTTATCTGGATGAGCTCCAGGATGTGGAACTTGACAATGCTACCCTGGATAAGGTAGCCGGAGGAGTCTCATCAACCTGCTGGGGGCTTGATTCATGCACTGACAGGGGACCAGAAACATTACAAAGCGCCAAATAAAATGGGGGATTATATGCCAATCGATAAGACAAAGCTGACAAAAGAGATGCTTGAAAAAGCGGCAAATTGCAATAGCGCTGATGAGCTTGTAGCACTTGCAAAGAGATCAGGAATCGAGATAACCAAGGCCGAGGCCGAGGCTTATATGGATGAACTGCAGAATGTGGAACTGAAAGACGGTGAACTAAAACATATTGCGGGAGGAAAGGCGCCTGGTGGCGGGGATAAAAGTATCCCTCCAGAGTCCCGCTATTGAGGTATAAGGAGACTAAAATGCCGTTTGATAAGACAAAGATAACAAAAGAGATGATTGCGAAAGCAGCAAAGTGCAATAGTGCAGATGAGCTGATTG
>JAEEGH010022611.1_pt1 | contig 12874 bp, 15 predicted proteins | sample 9134181 | NCBI WGS metagenome assembly JAEEGH01 (sample SAMN16246544, study PRJNA631951) | gut metagenome | biome: gut microbiome; feature: rumen; material: DP-attached | host: Bos | place: Iran: Karaj | collected 2018-10 | reverse complement strand
ACACATCGGAAGCGATATCGGTGCAGGCCTCAAGTCCCTGGTCGGCGGAGAGATCGGTGCATATACCGAAATGATGACACAGGCACGAGAGATCGCCACCAAGCGAATGGTCAAAGAAGCCGAAGCACTGGGCGCTGACGCCATCGTAGGTGCCAGGTTCATGACATCTTCGATCATGCAGGGCGCATCGGAAGTCATCGCATTCGGCACTGCCGTCAAATACAAATAGTCCAAAATAAACTGTTGATAGAGGGAGAAAAAATGGAATCCTGTGGTCTTCTCAAAGACAAAGTCGCCGTCATCACCGGCGCAGGTTCAGGTATCGGCAAGGCCTCCGTCGACCTGTTCACCAAGAATGGAGCCAAAGTGATCGCAGCCGACATCAAGTATGATCTCGTCGAGGCACTCAAGACAGAATTTGCTGACAGAGCAGATCTGATCTTCCCCATCAAAGTCAATGTCGCTGACCGAGCTGAAGTCGAAGCAATGATCGACTTTGCAGTCGAGAAATGCGGCAAACTGGACATTCTTTTCAATAATGCCGGTATCATGGATGGTATGATGCCCGTTGCTGAAGTCGAAGACGATTTCTGGAACAGAGTCATGTCCGTCAACACCAACAGCGTCATGTATGCCTGCCGAAAAGCAGTCCGCTACTTCATGGAAAAAGAGATCAAAGGCGTCATCATCAATACCGCTTCCCTTGGCGGTCTCCAGGGCGGCCGTGCCGGTTTTGCCTACACTGCTTCTAAGCACGCAGTCGTAGGTATGACCAAGAACATCGCTTTCATGTACAGTGATACCGGTATCCGCTGCAACGCCATCTGCCCGGGTGCCGTCATGACCAATATCGGACTCGGCTCCAATGCCCCCAGCCCCAGAGGCGCTCAGAAGATGCAGGTCGGCATGCCTCTCTGCACCAGCTTTGCAGATCCGTATCAGCTGGCCAACATCGCCCTCTTCCTGGCATCCGAGAATTCTTCTTTCATCAACGGTGCTGCCATCACTGCCGACGGCGGCTGGAGCTCCTACTAATACACCCTCCCAACTGTTCCTTAAAGACACTGCATGGGCATCTATGCAGTGTCTTTTTATTTCACGCAGACAGTTATGCTAACATGAATCCAGGAGTAACAACATGCGGGTAATCACAGTAAACGGACATAAACATGCAGGTAAGACAACTATCTGTGAATCGATAATCAGTACGCTCCGCAAGCGCGGCTATACCGTCGGGTCTGCCAAGGAAATGTACAGGGAATTCCTCATCGACCACGACGAGAAGAACAGCACATACCGCCAAAGGATGTGCGGAAGCCAGATGATAACCGGCAGGATGCCCAACGAGACCGATTTCATGCATCTGAAACGGCTTTCCCTTGAAGAGATCCTTGCAGTCTACGATCAGGATTTCGTCATATTAGAAAGCGTGAGGGACTGTCTTGCCCCGAGGATCATTGCCGCGCACAGTCTCGAAGAGATCGATGAGCATCATCATGATGCCATTGCCATATCCGGCATCGTTTCAAATACAGACGTAAAAGAATACAACGGGCTGCCTATCATCAATCCGTTTGAAGAAGCAGACAAGCTCGCCGACGTCGTAGAAAAGCACGCTATCGAGCCACTGCCCTCCGTCATCGAAGGAGAGTGCGGAAAGTGCGGATATTCGTGCAGAGAGATGCTAGGGCGCATCATCAGCGGCAAATCAAAGAGATCAGACTGTCCCTACTCACGTCAGGAGTTCAATCTTCTCAAGGACGGCAATGTGGTCATCCTTTCCGAAGAAGATAAAGAAGATATCAAAAAGATCATCAAAAAGATCTCCGGAAACGATCCCAAGAAGATCGACATCAGATTGAGCTAGCACATCAATCATTTCACAGTTAAAATTGCATCAAATTCGTGGTACAATATGTACCACGAGGAGATAATATGCCTAAAGTGATTCCATTAAGAGAACTAAAGAATGCCAGTCAGATTTCGAAAATGTGCCATGAGAATGATGGACCGATAATCGTTACTAAGAACGGAAGGAGCGATATGGTCATAATCAGCTCAGACCGCTATGACGATCTTTCAAATAATACCGAGAAGTACGAAAACACTACGATGCTTCAACAGTATCACAAAATACGTGACAGCAAGCCGCTATACAGCATCTCAGAGATAAAACAGATATTATCCCCTATCTTCAAAAAACATAAAGTCAAAAAAGCGATCTTGTTTGGCTCATATGTGAAAGGAACAGCAGATACAAGAAGTGATATCGACATCGTAGTCGACACTGACCTTAAAGGGCTAGCATTCTATGGTCTCCTTGGTGAAGCGACTGATTCGCTCCGATTTCCTCTCGATCTCATCGAAAGAAGACAGATTGAGAAAGGTTCCGACTTTGAAAAAGAAATCCAAAAAACAGGGGTAACTATCTATGGATAGCAAAGATATCAAAGTCCTTAAAAAGATTCTTGAACATGCAAATGATATTGTTCAAGAGACCGAGGGAATCAATTCGTTGGAAGAGTTCCAAGCAAATAACGATAAATCTAAAGCGGCATTGTTTGACCTGATGCAAATTGGCGAATTGGTCGGCAATTCATTGAGTCAGAAAACAGCAGATGATCTGAAGAATATTCCATGGTCGCAGATATACGCATTAAGAAACCGTATAGTTCATGGTTACGCATCTGTTGATTATCAAATCATCTGGGAAACTATACGAAACGATATTCCATCTCTAATCGAGGAGATTAAATCCGTCTTGATTTAACTCATGGTGATTGCGCCCACCACATACAATTTGCAATAATAACGCCATCAACGAATGACGTAGGGTCACAGTCCCCTACATCGATAAGGAGTGCACAATGGCATTTTGTAAAAACTGCGGGAACAAAGTAAGCGACAATGCCTCTTTCTGCGGCAACTGCGGCAAACCGATCGATAAAAAAGCCGAAGAGCCCAAAGAATCCAACCAGAACACTTCTTCAAACGATACTCAGGCTAATAAGCCTGCAGCATCAAATAGCAAAGATCCTATCACGATGGCTGTCATGGCCTATCTTGGTCCTCTAGTCCTCGTTCCAATCTTTGGCGCCAAAGGCGACAGTTTCATCCGATTCCATGCTAATCAAGGGCTCATCGTCTTCATCATCGAGATCCTTTGGTGGATAATCCTTGAGGTCTACGGCCACCTGCCTTATATGTTTATCTTGAGCTTACTCTATGATCTCATCTATTACGGCGGGATCTGTGTATTCCTTCTCATGGCTATCCTCGGCGTGATCAGCATCGTAAAAGGCGAAGAGAAAGAACTGCCTGTCATCGGTTCGATCAGGATTCTCAAATAATCCGGGGATCAATCAAAGCTATTCAAGAGACGTCTGGGAAGACGTCTCTTTTTATTTACGCATACTTAAACTGTAAAATATAAAAAAACCAGGCAAGAGAAATGGATCAGACAGAAAGAAGACAGTTCCTTATAAAGGCATTGATGGCGGAACCGAATTGTCAGATGAAGTCACCGATACCCGGTGATGTCCAGGAACAGAGGGATCTGCTGCGCGGTCTGATGAACATCCGATACCCTGCCCCGGTCGCTGACGAGATCCTCAAGATCCAGGATGACTACCTGACAGAACTCAGCCGCGAACGCGGCGTCACGGACATCAAAGACCTTAACGAGATCCAACCGGACATATATCTCTGGCAGGGTGATATCACGACACTCAGATGCGATGCCATAGTGAACGCCGCCAATTCGGGATTCACGGGATGCTATATCCCATGTCATGCCTGTATCGACAATTTCATCCAGACCTATGCCGGGATGCAGCTGCGTAATGAATGCAGCGAGATCATCCGAAGGCAGGGTCATGAGGAAGAGACCGGCAAAGCCAAGATAACGAAAGCATATAATCTGCCATGCAGGTATGTGCTTCACACCGTCGGACCGATCGTTGAAACGACACCGACACCGGAAGATGAAAGACTGCTGTCATCCTGCTACAGATCATGTCTGGAACTGGCTGAAGCAAACGGGGTCAGAAGCATCGCTTTCTGCTGCATCTCCACAGGTATCTATAACTACCCCAACGAGGATGCCGCCAGGATCGCATTATCGACAGTGATGCGGTTCAAAGAATATGCCAATTCCAACATAAAAGTGATTTTCAACGTATTCAAAGATAAGGACCGCGACATCTATGAAAGACTTCTCAGCTGATATCGAAAAGATAAAAGAAGCACTCAACAAGGCAGATGCGGTAGTCATCGGAGCCGGTGCGGGACTGTCGACAGCGGCCGGATTCAGTTACGCAGGAGAAAGGTTCAGCACCTTCTTCCGTGATTTTCAAAGCAAGTACACTATCAAAGACATGTATTCCGGCGGGTTCTATCCCTTCCCATCGACAGAAGAATTCTGGGGATTCATGAGCAGACTGATCTACGTGAACCGATACATGGACGCGCCGAAGGATACTTATGACCGTCTCTTTGATCTGGTCAGATACAAAGACTATTTTGTGATAACGACAAACGTAGATCACTGCTTTCAGAAAGCCGGTTTCGACAAGAAAAGGCTTTTCTACACTCAGGGAGATTACGGTCTCTTCCAGTGCAAGACCCCCTGCACCCAAAAGACATACGACAACATGGAACAGGTGACCCTGATGCTGAAAGACCAGAATATCGCGGTAGATGAAAGCGGAAAACTTAAATACCCGGAAGCAGAAGAGAGCAAGACAGCAATAGCCTCAGAGCATATCCCCATCTGCCCGGTCTGCGGCGAACAGATGACAGTAAACCTCAGGAGTGATGAAAGATTCGTAGAAGATGAGGGATGGCATCAGGCCAATGAGAGATACTATGATTTCCTGAGTGCAAGAAGAAACACGCGTATAGTCTTTTTTGAGATCGGAGTCGGGTTCAATACTCCGATGATAATAAAGTATCCTTTCTGGCAGATGACGAACAGCAACAGCAATGCCAGATATATCTCGCTGAACATGGGCGATATCGTATGCCCGCCGGAGATATCGGAACGATCTATCTGCATCGATGCAGATGCCGACCAGATCATCAGAGCGCTCCAGTGACCGGGAATGAGTATGGATCTATGAATACAAGGGAAAAGATAATCCAGGTACTGGAAGAAAACAAAGGCAAATACGTTTCAGGCGAGCGACTGGCAGAGTCCTTCGGTCTTTCCAGAAATGCGATCTGGAAGAATATCAATGAACTGAAAAGAGCCGGCTATCCCATCGAGTCCGTCAGGAATAAAGGCTATATGCTCTCAAAGACTTCCGATATCATCTCCAAGGCCGGAATCGTCCAGTATCTCAGAGACAAGGCAAATGACGGTCTCACGGATGATATGACCGATAAGCTGTATGTATATGAAGATCTGGATTCAACGAATACACAAGCTTTGAGAGAGATAGTTTTCGACAGGAACGAAGTCCTGCACAAAACTGTCATCGTAGCGAAAAGACAAAGCATGGGCAGAGGTCATCAAGGCACCGGATTCGATTCTCCGGCCGGCGGGATATATTTGAGTATCATCCTGGATCCCAAGAAACTGATCAGCACAGATCCAATCACCAAAAAGGTGTCGGAAATGACGATCGATACAGTAGAAGGCCTGTATAAAGTCAAAATCGATAAGAAAAAAGACAGCTCTTTATATGTCGGCAAGGAAAAGATCTGCGGAATACTCACGGAAGCAGTGTCCGATCTCGAGACCGGAACGTACAGCTGCTTCATCGTCGGTATCGGGATCAGATCCGACATGCTTCGCAGGATATCGGCCCGCAGGCCTTCCAAAAATCTGGTCATCGCAACGCTGTTGGCAAAATTTGCAGAGCTTTAGACCAGTATCACCACGAATGATTGTCAACCATTAAAGATAACAAAGTTGACAGTCTTCAGTCTTCATCCTATAAATTCATTCTGTTAAAGACATAGGAAGAAGACTGGGAATGGACCTTGTATTCACGATCGCGCTGCTCATATATCTCGGATTATTCAACCTGATCGGCATTCAGGAAAACAGGCGGATCAGGTCGTTCACTGATTTTTCCGTAGCGGGAAAGAATCAGAACGCCCTGTCAGTCATCATGACATTGCTTGCCACGATGATCGGTGCATCCACGACCATCGGCATCACGACGACTGTCTACAACCTCGGTTTTCCGGGGATCTGGTGGCTGGCATTCGGTGCCGTCGGACTCATCCTACAGTCAGTATTCCTTTCACAGAAAGTCAGGGATATCGGAGCTGATACACTGCCCGACCTGGCAGGAAGGATCGCAGGACGACCTGCCGAAACGATCATATCACTGATCATCGTGATCTCATGGATCGGCGTCATAGCAGGACAGCTGGTGGCCATGGATTCTCTCATAACATTCGCGCTCGGCCGGAGCAGCACCCTCATCTTCATCATCGCATCGCTCATCATCATCGCCTACACTGCCATCGGCGGACAGCTGTCGGTGGTCAAGACCGATAAAGTGCAGCTGATCATCATCCTGATAGGTGTGACCGTCTGCATGGGTTATCTTTACATCACACAGGGCGACAACAATGCGGTCATCGCTCAGAACATCGAACTTCTGAATGAGAAATACAAAGCATCCGATCTGTTGACCCAGTTCTTCGTGATCGGCGGAGTGTTCTTCCTTGGGCCCGATATCATGTCCAGGAACTTCATCGCCAAGGACGGCAGGGCTGCCAAGAGCGCGGCATGGATAGCCGGCGTTGTGTTATTAGTCTTCGCGGTGATCATCACGCTGATCGGAATGTGGATCAGATACAATGTCACTCCTGAAGAGATGGGAGATATGGGAGCCCTCATGTATGCCGTTTCCATCATGCCCAGATGGACTGCAGTGCTGCTCGTCTTCGGACTCCTTTCCGCCATCCTGTCATCGACAGATACATGCATCATCAATGCATCGACCATCTTCGTGAAGGACATCCTCAGAAAAGAGAGCGTAATGGGAGTCAGGATAGCCGTAGTCGTGATCGGAACTGCCGCACTGCTTTTGGCAGTCCTCGGACAGGGCGATATCATGAGCCTGCTGACGGGTGCCTACAGCATCTACACGCCGGGAGTCATCTTCCCGCTGACGGTCGCGATACTCGCATACAAGAAACGCCCGCTCGATATCAGGATATGGATCGCCGCCGTAGCAGCAGGCGGTATCTTCGGGATCATGGGCACATATTTCGGAACGGCATTATCCGATCTCGGGATACCTGCAGTGATCATGGATCATCTGACACTGATCGGAATGGGACTGTCTCTGGCACTGTCGCTGGCATCAGTCAGATGGAAAGAATCTGTTTAAGATAAAACTAGATCTTTTCTACGACCAGGTCCTTGCAGCCGTCAAAAGCCTTATGACCTACTGAAGCATTCGCAGGAACTGAGATCTTCTTCAGGGAAGTACATCCCTGAAAAGCATAATCACCGATGGAAGCAACGGAAGCAGGAATGCTCACGGATGTAAGAGCGATACATCCTGCAAAAGCATAATCCTCGATCATCTCCGCACCGTCGGGGATGACGACCGATTCGATATCCGTGTGGTCTTTGAACGAGTTGTCGCCGATGAGTTTTACTCCCGACGGCACGGTTATCATCTTGCTCTTTCCGCAATAGCCGTAAAGGATGCCTTTGATGACGATGAAGCCATTGTCATCGATCAGTTCTTCACAGTCTTCAAAAACGTCATTGCCGACCGTAGGGATGACCCCGGAGATCTCGACTTCTTCAAGATCTTCACAGCCTTCAAAAGCCCTGTCCCCCAGGCTGGTGACGCTCTTAGGGATGACTACTGAGCACAGTGAGGAGCAGCCGGCGAAAGCGCGGTATCCGATGGTGGTGACGCCTTCGGGGATCTCGACTTCTTCCATATCGGAACAACCCGCATAAGCACGTCCGGCGATATTGGTAACGGAATCAGGGATGATCGCTGATTCAAGAGAAGAACAGCCTTCAAAGACAGACTCCTCGATAGATGTAAGACCGGAGGAAAGAGCTATCTCTTCAAGCGACGAGCATTCATAAAAAGCCTTGGCACCGATGGTCTTGACGCTGTCAGGGATATCCACTGTCTCAAGAGACGAACATCCGATGAAAGCTTTTTCACCGATGGAGACCACGGTGTCAGGGATAGTGACCGATTCCAGATCGGAACAGCCGCTGAATGCCTCCTCGCCGATACTGACGACGCCGCCGGGTATGACGACGGATTCGACATCGGAACAGCGGTAGAAAGCATAATCGCCGATCGCAGTGATACCGGCCGGGATGACAACTTCTTTCTCATCGCCATTGTACTTTTCAAGGATCCGGTTATTGATAACGAACGCATCAGCTTTCATAAGGGCTGCCCTCTTTCATGAGTTATTGTCTTTTAATGATATAACATCCGATGCTGATTGAGGAAAAACAGGTCAGCACTCGGCAACGACTTCGATCTCGACGAGGGCATTTTTAGGGATCGCAGAAACTTCCACACAGATCCTGGCCGGAGAACTCACAAAGTATCTTGCATACACTTCGTTGAAGGCCCCGAAATCCCTGATGTCCGAAAGGAAACAGGTGGTCTTCACGACCTTCGAGAGGCCGCTTCCGCCGGCTTTGAGGATCGCTTCGACGTTCTTTATGACCTGCACGGTCTGATCTTCAACAGAAGATGCTTCGATCCTGCCGGTCGCAGGGTCGATGGGAAGCTGCCCCGAAGTATAAATGAATCCGTTAGAAATGATGCCCTGGGAATAAGGTCCGATGGCGGCCGGTGCCTGGGGAGTTTCGATCTTTTTCATATCACTTGCTCCTGTATCGCAATATCAAACTACTTCAGTGGCGTTTGAATAAAGCGTCCTGATTGGTAAAATCATAACCTATCAGCTGTTTTTAAGATATAGCGATTAATGAACACAGAATGGAAATGAGATAATGAATTTAGATGAAGTTTTGATCGTAGCCGATTCCTCCTCAGACACACTTAAGGTCGAGGGTATCAATTTCAAATCAGTCCCATTGAAGATAATCACCAAAGAGCGTGAATTCGTAGACGACGGATCGCTGGATACCGAAGAGATGATGAAGTTCCTCATCAGCTACTCAGGAAGGAGCTCGACATCATGTCCCGGTATCGGTGAATATGTCGAAGCTTTTGCCGGATACAAGTATGTATTCTGCATCACTATCACAAGCGCATTGTCCGGAAGCTACAGTTCAGCGCTTGCCGCAAAAAGGATCTTTGAGAAGGAACATCCCTATTCGCAGGTCTGTCTCATCGATTCGCTGTCCACAGGAGCAGAAATGGTCCTGCTCATCGAAAAGCTCAGAGAACTGATACTTTCCGGCAAAGATTTCGACACCGTTGAAAGCGAGATCCGGCAGTATCAGAAGAAGACCGGACTCGTCTTCATGCTCAAATCCATCAAGAATCTGGCCAACAACGGCCGGGTGAACCATGTAGTCGCCAGAGTTGCCGAGGTACTCAAGATAAGTATCGTAGGCAAAGCCAGCGATGAAGGTGAGTTCCAGCAGCTGGATAAGTGCCGCGGCGAGAGCCGTGCTTTCGCTGCACTCATAAAACGTCTCCGCGAGGAAGGCTTTGCAAAAGGCAAGATCGCCATCGGACACTGCTGCAATCCGGATGCCGCCAGATCATTCGCCGAGATGGTCAGGAAGGAATTCTCAAACGAGAACATCCACATCTTTCAGACCAGAGGATTATGCTGTTTCTATGCCGAGCTCGGCGGTCTGATGATCGGATTTGAAAAGGATTGACGCACTAGCGTTTATCGAAATGATAGATCTGACGCTCGTCATGATCTAAGATGCTCATCCTGACATTGAACACTTCATCGATCTTGCGGGACGCAATGATATCTTCAGACGTGCCCTCAAGCACGAGGTTCCCGTCTTTCATCACTAAGATATGGTCGGAATAATCGAGAGCCAGATCGATATCGTGGAGCACCATGACGATGGTCTTACCAGACTGCTGGAGAGACCTGACCAGCTCCATGATCTCGAAACGTACACTGATATCCATATAGGTCGTAGGCTCGTCCAGGAGGATGATGCCGGTATCCTGAGCGATGGCCATAGCGATATAGACACGCTGGCGCTGGCCGCCGGAGAGCTGTGAGAGCATCCTGTTGCGGAATTCAGCGACATGAGTGGTCTCCATAGCAGATTCTATCCTCTCTTTATCCAGAGGGCTCAGACCGGCGCCGTAGCGCTGATGGGGATAGCGGCCGTAACTGACCAGTTCATAGACGGTCTCGTCGAGAGCCAGTTCCTTCTGAGACAGGATCGCGATCTTCCTGGCAAGTTCTTTAGGTTTGAAAGTACGGATATCGACATCATCGAGAGTGACCGAACCTGAGGAAGGCGTAAGGATATCGGCACAGATCTTGAGAAGCGTCGATTTGCCGCAGCCGTTGGGACCGATGATGGTCGTGACTTTATTCTCCGGGAAAGACGTCGTGACTCCGTGGAGCACTTCCCTGCCCGGCATGTAGGAATATGAGATGTCGCTGACTCTAATCACGGTTGGCCTTCCTGTATCGAACGACTAAGTAGATGAAGAACGGACCTCCGATGAACGCCAGTAAGATACCAACGGGAAGTTCGTAAGGCGAAAAAGCGGTCCTGGATACGAGATCGCACAGGACGACGAAGGCCGAGCCCGCGAGAGCACTGGCCGGGACCAGATAGATATTGTCATGTCCGATGATAAAACGCATGGCATGCGGGATGATGAGACCGACGAAGCCGATCATACCGGCAAAGCTGATAGCAGCGCCGGCAAGGAGAGCGGCAAAGACGAGCAGAAGGAAGCGGATCACAGGGACATTGAGGCCTAAGGATTTTGCGGTATCCTGACCCAGGCGGATAAGGTTGAGTTCACGTCTGAGCATGAAAGCACCGATGAGACCGACGAGGATGTAGATCCATACGAAACGCAGCGACTTCATGGTAAGTCCCGAAAGACCGCCGATAAGGAAGTCGGAAGCCCCGACATACGCATCGGGATTTACAGTCAGGATAAAGTTCATACCGGCGCCCGTGATACTGCTGATGGCGATACCGGTAAGGATGAGCGTGACTTTAGATGACCTGCTCCCCATGGATATCAGATAAACGAGGATCGCCGTAAGGAGCGCACCCAGGAATGCCGCCATAGGATACATGGAGACGGCAGCCGGGAAAAAGGATGCACAGATAAGGACACAGATCCCTGCACCGCCGTTGACGCCGATGACGTTGGGGCTGGCGAGAGGGTTCTGTAAGAGAGACTGAAGGATACAGCCGGAGACTGCCAGAGCGCCGCCGGCGAGAAGACCTCCCAGTACCCTGGGAAGCCTGACATGCATCACGATGCGGTAAGCCATACGTCCGGTCTCACCGTGTATGAGCGCATCGACGAAATCGAGAGGAGATACATTGACAGCACCCAAACAGACACCCAGCAGGGCCGCGAGTATCACGAGCCCTGCCAGGATAATGATCACTAATCTTCTGTTGAGGTGGAGTTCTTTTTTAAGCATTAAGTATGTCAGCTAAGTACTGATAAGCCTGATCCCATTTTTCGTTAGGTTTGAACTGGAACATCTCGCGGGGAAGGAGATAGTACTTACCGGCCTTCACTGCAGAGAGCTGGTTCCATGCCGGATCGCTCTCAACCAGTTTCTTGATGGCTTCTTCAGCGGAAGCTTCGGTGTAACCCATTGAGATAGCGAAGATATAATCCGGATCGAGTTCGATGACCTTTTCCATGCTGAACTCTTTAAGGAGGCTGGGCATGTCATCGATGATATTGTGAGCACCGAGATCGCTGATCATCTTACCGGTCTGAGTGGTGGAGGCCTGAGGGCGGATACCTCCGGAATAAGTGATCATGAGAAGATAAGAAGGAGCACCGTCGACCTTATTGTCCTTGATGATCTTCTCAATGTTGGCTTTCACATCAGTGCCGTACTTCTTGAAGTTGTCTTTCTTGCCGGTGATATCGGTACAGATATCCAGCATATGGAGATAGTCTTCAAAATGAGTGACGGTGAAGTAGCAGTAATTGATCTGATTCTCCTTGAAGGTGTCTTCGAGGGTCTTCTGATCGGTAGTGAGGCTGGAACCGCCGGTGAGGATCACGAGATCGGGATCGCATCCGATGATCTTTTCGATGTTGGGAGCGGTGTAGGAACCGATCTTGGTGACTTCGTGATCGATACCGAGCTCACGGGTATCGATGGTGTCATCGGTGGTACCGACGAGCACATCGCCGCCGCCGGCCAGACACCAGATCTGGGCAAAGCTGCCCATGACGGTGACGACACGCTGGGGATTGTTGACGGTAACAGTGTTGCCGAGGGAATCGGTAAACGTGTAGTCCTTGCCGGACTGGGTCTTGGTATTGGAACCGTTGCAGGCTGAAAGCACCATCATGAGGGCAAGCACAGCCAGCAGAGAAAACTTAAGAACTTTCTTCATAGTCAATTCTCTCTTAATAAAACTTTTTGGAAATCTTCCTATCTGGTCTTCTGGACCAAAGCGCAGTATGAATCCTCTGCCAGGATATCGCCGTCATGATAATAGCTGGCTCTGGCACGGCATCCGCCGCAGATGCTCTTGTAGGCGCATTTGCCGCAGAGACCTTTATAATCCTGGGTCCTGAGGGTCTTGAACAATTCGCTGTTCTTCCAGATCTCGTCGAACGGCAGCTCACGGACATCACCGGCTTCTTCGACCATGTAGGCGCAAGGTTTGACTTTACCGTTGGGAGTGATGATGCAGTAAGTCAGACCGGCAAGACAGCCGCGTGAGAATCTGGGATCGAGCTCAACG